>JAAUYI010150012.1_pt1 | contig 17294 bp, 12 predicted proteins | sample 7278041 | NCBI WGS metagenome assembly JAAUYI01 (sample SAMN14350216, study PRJNA611818) | marine sediment metagenome | isolation source: surface marine sediment (0.6m) | place: French Polynesia: Moorea | collected 2018-08
GTGCGGTGGTGAGGCAGTACGGTCTTGGGGTCTCCCCAAGTGGAGTAACTGCCGAAAGGGTTCCCCGGCATAAAGCAACTGCCGTCAACTGCCGTCAAGTGGCGCAACCCGAAGGGCTTCTCGTTCGCCGTCAGGCGTTCCCGAAGGGTAGAGTAACCCAACAAAAACCTACTTGCTGTTGGGTTTGGTTTCGTACCACTTCGTGGAAGCAAGCTACAAGCCAACCTACGAAAAGTTAAGTTTTTAGTTGTTGGGAGTATAATCAGGCGAGCGATGTAGCGACCTGATTACCTAATGTTGACACTCCACATGGAAGTAAAATTCAACCAAACCTAGAAAAGGAAAATAATTTTTGAGTACAGTCCGGAATGTTGTATTTAGACTTTGTAGTTCACTACAACAACAAGCGATGGTCATTAATTAATTTAAATCTCTCTTTGAAAAATCTCTATGCATATCACCACACTGGTAAAACGGTGTGGTTTTTATATTTAGCTAATAGTTATGAAATTAAATCCTTGCCAACCACTTTGCAAGTGATAAATCAACTAGTGATTCTAAAACAACAGTGTTTTCAAAACTTTGTTGCAGATATTTGCTGTAAACTCTACCATGAATTGGTGAATATTTCTGATGATAATAATTACCTGGTCATTGACGGTATGGAGGAGCAATGAGGCAAGAGAAGGGATACACACTCGCCACCGGGGAATCAGGCGCATATCGCTTACAAATTCTCAATTCAATCCACCAACCTACTACCGAGTTTTTACTCTTAAGGGCAGGACTATCACAGGGAATGCGTGTAGCCGATATTGGCTGCGGTACAGGGAATGTCTCTTTTTTGATGGCATCTAAAGTTGGGCTTAGTGGTTCAGTGTGTGGTGTAGATGTGAGCGAGGCACAGCTAGATGTAGCCCGCTCCCAAGCAACAGTTCTCAACAGAGGCAATGTAACATTTACCTGTGGCAGTGCCTATGATACGGGATTACCTAAAGAATCTTTTGATTTAGTTTACTGCCGCTTTTTGTTGATGCATCTCAATCGCCCTGGCGATGCGCTTCGAGAAATGCGATCGCTCCTCAAGCCCGGTGGATTGCTTGTGTGTGAGGAAGCAGATTTTAGCACGGCTTTTTGTGAACCATCTTCTTCTGCCCATGACCGTTGTTATGAAATGCTAATTGCCCTGTCAAAAGAAAGAGGTCACAACTTTTGTATGGGAACCATACTCTATCAGCTTTTCCACTCTGCTGGGTTTACCACTCCAGAAATGTCTTTTGTGCAGCCTGTTATAGTACGTGGAGAGAATAAGCGTCTTGTAGATTTGTCACTGATGGAGGCAAGAAAGGCTCTGATTGAAGCTGGAGTGACAACGCCATCCGAAATTGACCAAACAGCTACTCAATTAAAAGAACTGGCTTTGGACGAAACCACAATCTTTGGCTTTGCTCGTGTAACACAAGTCTGGGCAAGAAAATAAATAATACTGATTGTTACGGAGGAAGTAGGAATTATATTGGTTATCCCAAATTATCTAATGAAAGCGATCGCTCGTCAGGGCGGCTCTTTTAGAAGCATCCCTCCCCCCAAAACTGATAGATCAATGCCTTTGCCCCAGGGCTACTACTGGAGAATGGTTCAAGAACACCCGTCTATGCGGGTTTATCAGTTTGAAGTTAAGGATGAGGAGTGAGCGATCACATTTGTGATTCCAGAATAGTCAAAACTGGTGCGAGGAGAGCCGTTGACTAACTCATTTTTTCCATAAGGAGAACCTTCAATTTTTCTATATCTTCGATTGAGCACTCGATTAAAATCGAGAGGGCTGCATGATTGGCATAGATAGGATTACCCTTACCATAAAATTTAATATCATAAATGTTTTCTATAGGTTCGGAAATAGTAAATTCAACAAACCTTCGATAAGAGATAAATCTTAATTTAAATCGCTCTCTTGGAACAGATTCAGGGCTAATTTTAAAACTAATTACACGACTAGCAGGAAGTGGCTTAGGAATTGATTCTGGAACAACTTCTACTCCATGCTCTGTAAAAATAAATGTTGTTCCTAGTCCGGCTGAAAAAGATTTAAATTCTAGTTTCATTGCATCATCAGCTGCAAAAACCTTACTTATAAGTCTTATCAGTAGCTTGGCGTAAAAATCAGGAATAAACCAATATCACTTTGACTGACCTCAAAAGTATTACCAGAGTTACACTGGTACTATGTCAAAAATACCAGAATGCGGTAAGCAAAGCTATGCCGAAGGCTTATCGCTGCCTCCTATACGCCCATAATCCCTACCTAGTTTATGCCGTTCACCCATCGGGACTAGGTGGTGATAGCTGCTTGGATTTTCGAGAAGACCCCAATGCAGAATCCCTTGAATTGTGGGAGCCATATGTAGGTTGGGTAGAACGAAACCAAACCCAACAAATCGAACGAAGAATGTTGGGTTTCGTCCCTCAACCCAACCTACAACTCTAAGATATTCAAAAAGTTGGAAAATTGAAATAATGTTATAAATCAAACATCGTATTCCTTGTATATCAGGAATTGTGAGTTTTTACAGCAAAACTTTAGCATAACGGGTACTGAAGATATATTCCTTAGGGACTTCCAGATTAAAAAATATCCCAAAGTCATTTTACCAATCCTATGATTCGTAGGGGCGGGGTAACCCCGCCCCTACAATGTGGGATAATTTATTTCTTGGAAGTCCCTTAGTTGACTTTCAAATTTTTAGGCTGGTAATCTAATCCCAACTTCTGAGCGCAAAAACCAATATTTATAACTTGATTTGGCTCAATTATTTTTCCCCAATCTAAGGGGTTGACAATATATTTTTGCCCTTGCTTGATGAATTTACCATTCCAAGATTTATTAATACTAGCTTGATTCATATCAAAAGAAAGTTGCCAATTAGTAACTTGTTTATCACTCTGATTAGAAATTTTGAAATTAACGCAAAATCCTGTATCCCAGTCAGAATAAATATCAGTTTTGGCTTGCAATTGGCTAGAATTAGAGGCAATAGGTAAGGGAAGATTGACTACATTTTTATCTGTGTTACTGGTTTCAACCTCGTCTAATTTTTTCCTCCCCATTTGTGCTATTAATTCAGGAGTTAGTTTGACAGGCAACAATTGTGATAATAACTGCTGCTTGGGAATATCCACACTGTGCCAATCATCTAATAATATACCCCCTGTATCAGCACTGTTAGGGTTCCAACTCCAGTAAGCAAAACTTAAATTTTTCTGCTTAATATACTCTACTAATTTATTTTGCCAAATTCCTTCTGGTGATTTGGTATCTACCTGTCTTCCACCAAATTCTCCAATTAAAATGGGGGCAAGATTTTGACTAGAAATATAGTGAAATCCTATTTGCCAACGATGTATAAGATTTTCAGGGAATTTTTTATCTGCAAAATAGGGCTGATTATAAACTCCAGGACCATAATCATGGGGAGAATAAACTAGTTTATTACGCCGAGATAAACGTACTGGATAACGTTTCACGCCTTCCAAATTTCCACCTTGCCAATGTATTTTCAGTACTTGGTTAGGGACATTTTTCTCTACTCCTTCCACCACAATTAACCAGTTGGGATTAATTGCCAAAATCTCATTACCAGCACGTTCTGCAGCTAGTCTCCAATCAGTTTTTAAGTCACCTGTACCCCAACTTGCCTTACCATGAGGTTCATTTTTTAAATCTGCACCAATGACGTTAGCTTGGTTTTTATACCTCGTCGCTAACATCTTCCAAGTATCAATCCAATCAGCTTCCGTAAAACCGTCTCCATACCATAATTCAGGAATACGTTGGTTATTTAAACGATGGCTGTCGAGAAGGATTAATAATCCCTGGCGTTCGGCTTCTTGAATAATTAAATCCATCACCTCTACAGGGGTTTTGCCTTGCAAATCCTTGTTGCTACCAATAGCATAATTAATACTTGTAGCATCGGGTAATAATGCGGGTGAGTCGCTACGCAATGCTTGTACGGAATATGGTAAGCGGATTAGGTTATAACCTAACTGTTTAATTTGTGACAGCATATCTTTGTAGTCTCGCTGCCATAAGCCTTGGGGAACTTGTGTTTCTGTTTCGATGCCAAACCAGTTAACTCCTCTTAGTAATACTGTTTTACCTTTGGCATCAATAATTTTGGCACCACGGGTGGAAAGAGGCGTTTGTATTGCCATCCCAGGAGTTGCCATTGCTCTTTGACTATGGGTAAATAGAGGGACTTTTGTAAATATACTAATCAGAAAAAAGATTGCGGCTAGTGTAACTATGAATATGGGATGTCTATGAAATTTTTTTCGCTTTTTTTTGGCGGAAATATATCTCATGAATAGAGATTTTTAGAATTTATTTTAAATTTACTTGTGATAGTTATTTAGATATTTAAATTATTTATTTTGTTCCTAAATAACTATTAAATATGCGGATTTTCTTTCAATTAAACCTCATCCATGTTGAAACCTGGAGTTTCTAATGATTCAAATGTGTCATTGCGAGGTAAGGCAACAATCCCAAAAATCCAAAATTATTTTACTTTTAACTTTTGACTGGCGCAAAGAGGTTGACGTACTCTAGGGACTGTTTTCAAACTATGGTGTAGGTTAGGTAGAAGGAAGTGTAGACGCAACAGCGGCTTTGAGTAGAGTAACGCAACAAGTAGAACGAAGAATGTTGGGTTTCGTCCCTCAACCCAACCTACAATTTATGCCAATTTTGGGTTTGACAACACGCCCTAGGGTAAGCTAGTTGTACAACTATAAATTTTATTTGTTATGCCATTTCTCTATGAAGCTGCGCTGAATATTCCAGCAAAGTTCGCCAGTCTTTTATTAAGCGCATTGTTACAAAGAATTGGTATTAGCTATCTGTTTTTAAGGAAAAAGAATTTCCACAACCACAAGTGACACTTGCTTGGGGATTATGAAAACGGAAAGCACCCCCCATTAAATCCTCGGAATAATCTAATTTTAAACCCTTGACATAATTTAAACTTTCTGGATCTACAATGACTTGAATATCATCACAGTCAAACGCCCTATCCCTATCTCCTATTTCCTGATTGTTAAAGGAGAGGTCATAAAAAAAATCATTACAGCCACCTGGTTTAACTGCTAATCGACAACAATTGCTTGATATTTGCTGCTTTAACATTAACCGTCGAATTTCTTTTGCAGCTGCCGGACTCAGTTGAATCATAAAAATCTTGATGTGAATTTAAAACCCCATCTTTAAATATTGTAGATGGGGTAAGCACAATCGTACAGCAGAATCAGGCATTTAAATGTTTGACTAGAATGCGATCGCTGACCTTAAAATTATCCCATATATCGGCGATCGCTTTTCGAGTTATATCATGTCCGGGGCATACCCATAGTATGTCCGCAGCGAGTGGAACGAAGTGAAACGACGCATAAGCCCTAACGGGCACGCTCCGCGTTTCTTGAATGCCCGCAGGGCTATATACAAGGCCTTTGGGATTGCTTCCCTTCGGTCGCAATGACGGTTATTTAAACGGACATGATATTAATCATCATTAGGAACCCGGGAGTAATCATCTTGGTAGCGAATAATATCATCTTCTCCGAGATATTCCCCATTTTGAACTTCAATTAGAACCAGGTTAATAACACCAGGATTTTCTAAACGATGGGGTGTACACTGAGGAACATAGGTAGAACGGTTATTGCTTAATAAAATTTCTTCATCGCCACAAATCACCTTGGCTGTGCCAGAAACAACAATCCAGTGCTCGCTGCGGTGATGGTGCATTTGTAGGCTCAGGCGGTGTCCTGGCTTAACTTCAATACGCTTAATTTTGTATCCTCGTCCTTCTTCTAATACTGTAAAAGAACCCCAAGGGCGTAACTCTGTCGCTGCAACTCCCCTGGGAGTTGTATTTGGTGGAACGGGTAGAGAAGTAACGGAAGAAGTTTCTTGAGATTGAACCATATTTACCTCGTTTAGTTATTGCTACTCATACTGAATCTTTGATGCAAAAATATGGCCTAATGTTGCCATTATTAATATCGGCAATTTAGACCACTATTGCCAAAGATAGCAAAATAAATATTGTTGGTGTCATTAGTAACTGCTGCAATCACCAACTTTACATAAATTCTTCATCAAAAAAATAATAAATTTTTCTTAACTTAAAAAATGTAGGGGGTGATGGTTGATAGTTGATGGGTGATGGTTGACAGGTGACGGTTGTTAGTTGTTAGTTGGTGGTTGGTGGTTGATAGTTGGGGGTTGATGGTTGAGGGTTGATAGTTGATGGGTGATGGTTTAATTCTTTCTCTTCCTCACTCCATCACTCCTTCCCTCCTTCCCTCCATCACTCCTTCCCTCCTTCCCTCCTTCCCTCCATCACTCCCGAAGACGAGGTTGGAGAAAAATGCCAATTCCGTTATGGACACGAGACGCAGTATTAGGGGAACGATTGAGTAGTTGTCCTCCCAAGTACAGACTGGTAGAACTACCACCATCCAAATTTAAGGCATCCACACACCCCATACGCTGCATAAGTTGAGCGTGTTCTGCTAAAGTTGGACCAGCACCACCCGCACGATGATGAACAGCAGCAATCATTAAGTTACCAGTGGTGGTAGTACAGATAGCACTGCGAATCGCTTTACCCTGGACAAAGGCATTGCTGAATTTTTCGCTTTTACCATCCAGAACTATTTGCCGATTTTGTAACAATAATGGTCCCGCACCGAGAATATGGGGATAACGGTTAAATTCTCCAGGGGTGGTATTACTATTAATACGAATGTTAGTTCCTATGGGTAATTGTTCGGTATTGTTAGTAGCACTACCACGTAAGACAAGTACGTAACCATCAGCAGGGATAAGAATGGGTGTTTGCCCAGCGTTACCCCCCGGTACTTGACTTGTAATTTGATTTTTCCGGACAGTTAAAATTATTTCGTTGTTACTTAAGGGTGTGTAGGTTTTACCCCAAGCAGGAGTATAACGGGAAATACCTGACTGTATAAACCCACTATTGAGGTATGAAATCAGTAATCTTTGGTTGTTTTTGGTAGTTAAAGTTTCCTGTAAAGCAAATCTACCAAAGTAGAATTGCCCAGAATTATTCCAAGCGATCGCACCCCGGTTGAGAATGGGGCTAGATAACCATTGACCATCTCGACGAATTGCTCCCAATGGCAAGCGGTTATTACGGTTGAAAAAACCGCCGTTAATGGCTGTTAAGGCTAGATTCTGCCGCGCACTTTTAATTAAGGGTGCTGTACCCACCACGGTATTAGGTTGGGCAATAAAGGGTCTGAGTTGCAATCCAGAGGTACGGGGATCTAATTCTATGGAAACAATGGGGAAACGCTCTGTGCCCAAAGTTACCCACTGTTGTCGCCAGCGAATTCCCCTCGCCCAAGCAATATTTTTCGTGACTAGTGCATCTGGGCGAATTTCTATTTTCAATTTGTGGGGATTATTGGCGGTGATAACTCTGGGAGCAAAACCAAAGGGAACGCTCAAAGTAACAAATGTTTGATTTTTAACTACTTTTACTGCTTTGATGAGTGGTTCGGGTGTGGGGGGGGTTGGTGATGTGAATTCTGGTGTTAATTGTTTTAAGGAATTGGGTAGTAATGGTGGTTCTGGTGTGGGGGTATAACGTTGAACCAAAACGGGATCGGCAATACTATCTAAGGTAATTGTCCAATCCCGATTGGGTGGTGTAGTTGGTTTGAGGATAATATCATCTGGATCTGAAGATGGGGTTTTAGCAGGCTTTTTCTTAACTGGTAACTCTTGTCTCAATTGCCAAGGACTGGGACGATCTAAGTTGATGGTAACTGTTCTAAATGTGGGGGTTGGTAATTGATTAATGGCTGTGATTTTAGCCGTGGGTGTGGAAATAAACAGGGTATTGCCTTGGGTTTGTATTTGCCATCCCGCAGTCTTAATAAAATTTGTCACATCAAGATAGCGATAGCCACCAGTTAACAAGCTAGCTAGACTTTGCAGTCTGGTTGCGGGTGAGAACCACTGTATGGGTTGTCTTTGGGGATTAAAGTTATTGCGAAAATCTACTCCCAATATTTCCCTTAATATGCCATCGCTAAGGTAAGTTTTTACACCTAAAGTTTTACTCTTTTGCTGTAGCCAAGCACCAGGTAAGGTACGACCATTGAGAGAGATTTGTTGACCTGATAAAAATGCTCCTGGCTTTACAGATGGCTCGTTAGACTGTTGGGCATTGACAACACTGGTAGCTGTCAAACCCAATACTGTAGCCAAAATGGGAGATATTAAAGCTTGAGTCAACTGGAAAGAAAAATTGCAACTGCGAACCATTACACCACCATATTGCTAAAGGCAAAAGTATGGCTTTTTTACCATAAATTACTAGTCATATTACTTATATCTGTTCCGAAAACATCAATGGATGTTCCCATCTGTGGAGGAGTGGGGGAGGGAAGGAGTGATGGAGGGAAGGAGTGATGGAGGGAAGGAGGGAAGGAGGGAAGGAGGGAAGGAGGGAAGGAGTGATGGAGGGAAGGAGGGAAGGAGAGAAGGAGGGAAGGAGGGAAGGAGAGAAGACTGTCAACCATCAACCATCAACCATCAACTAACAACTAACAACTAACAACTATCAACCATCAATTGCCTGTAGAGTTTTTCTCATTGGATAAATAAACTAAACCATAATTTTTTCTGGTTAAAATATGATATGATTTATATTGGATTGTTGTCTCTGCATTGCAGCCAGCAACCATTATCTAGGCAAGTCCCTTGCAATTAGAAGTTTTCAATCAAACAAAAAGTCAGTTTAAACCCACCTAAAGTCTTGGCGATTGAAATATAATTGCAACTCACCTTGATCTGTGGCGATAGTTTCTAATCAAATTTATGGCTGGTGATTAGTAACACTCGTGGCAACGGGTAGTCATAACAACTTGCAAAGAAAAAATAAATATTTTTGGGAATTGTCAAATGGGTATATAGTGTAATACGCTGATTTTGTTGATAAATCAGAAAAATTCTAGTCCTTTTGAGCTGTAAATGTTTAGTGAGCTTTTTGCTTCAATTAAGCAACAATTTAGTAGTGCCCAAAGAATATTTCATACCCGAATTAGCAAGGTAACAATGGACACGAGAGATTGGAGAAATAAATAGTTTTTGTTCAGGAATAACAAGCTTTTAGGGCAAAATGTAATTTACTTGACTAAGAACAAACACATAAAAAAGCTGCATAATTTTAACACGGGAGTAAAAAGTGCTCGCAGTTAGAATTTTTTTTGACTCAATTTCAAGTATTCTGGATTTCTCCGTATCTGTATTTAGAAAAATTTCTCACAAATAATTGGCAACAAACATAACTCCAAATGTCAGGGATAGCCTATGAATAACAAAGGAATGAATCAACACCAGAAGGATAATGATTCTATAAATACCTACCAGGGGCAAAGGTGGCTAGTAGAAGAAAGAGATGCCTGTGGAGTAGGATTTATTGCCCATCGTCAGAATCATGCTAGTCACGATATAGTGACTAAATCCTTGATGGCTTTGACTTGTTTAGAACATCGGGGTGGCTGTAGTGCCGATCGCGATTCTGGTGATGGAGCGGGTGTATTAACGGCTATCCCGTGGGAGTTGTTGCAGCAGGATTTAGCAGGAAGGGGCATAGAAATTACCCCTAGCGGTGCCATGGCGGTGGGGATGATATTTTTACCCCGCGATCCCCAAGGGGCAAAGAATGCCAAGGGTGTATTTGAGGAAGTTGCCAATTCAGAGAAATTGAGGGTATTGGGTTGGCGAGAAGTACCTGTACAGCCCAGTGTTTTAGGGGTGCAGGCAAAGGAAAATCAGCCTCAAATCGAGCAAGTATTTCTCATTTCTGAAGATAAAAGCGGTGACGAGCTAGAACGGCAGCTGTATATTACTCGCCGTCGTATAGTCAAAGCCATGCGCCAGCAGACAGACAGCTGTGCCGAGGAATTTTATGTCTGCTCCCTATCTAGCCGGACAATTGTCTATAAAGGCATGGTGCGATCGGCTGTATTGGGAGACTTTTATCGAGATTTGCAGAATCCTGCATACACAAGTAGCTTTGCGGTATACCATCGCCGTTTTAGCACCAATACCATGCCCAAATGGCCCCTAGCCCAACCCATGCGATTATTGGGTCATAACGGGGAAATCAATACCCTGTTGGGTAACATTAATTGGATGAGCGCGCGGGAATCAACTCTCAACCATCCAATTTGGGAAGATAGACTGCAAGAGTTGAAGCCTTTTGTCAATATCAACAATAGCGACTCCGCTAATTTAGATAATGCATTGGAGTTGATGGTGCGTTCTGGACGCAGCCCCTTGGAAGCTCTGATGATTATGGTTCCAGAGGCTTATAAGAATCAGCCAAAGCTGCAAAAATATCCAGAGATTGTTGACTTCTACGAATACTACAGTGGTTTGCAAGAAGCTTGGGATGGTCCAGCACTGTTGGTATTTAGCGATGGACGCAAAGTAGGGGCGACTTTAGATAGAAATGGTTTAAGACCCGCTCGTTACTGCATTACCGAAGATGATTATATTGTCGTCGCTTCGGAAGCAGGTGTGGTGAATTTCCCTGAATCCAAGATTGTGGAAAAGGGTAGACTTGGTCCTGGGCAAATGATTGCGGTGGATTTAGAGTCCCAAGAAGTGCTGAAGAATTGGGAAATTAAGCAGCGCATTGCTAAAAGTCAACCCTATGGACAGTGGTTACAGCAGCACCGTCAACAACTCAAAGATTTAGTTGGTAGTTCGTCGGTGGCGACTAATGGTAATGGGAATGGGAATGGCAAGGGTTCTACTAAAACCCTGGACAGACAAAGTTTATTACGGGAGCAAATCGCCTTTGGCTATACCACAGAAGATGTAGAAATGGTGATTCAGCCCATGGCAATGGATGGGAAAGAACCGACTTTCTGCATGGGTGATGATATTCCTTTGGCAGTATTGTCAGATAAGCCTCACCTGCTATACAACTACTTCAAACAGCGTTTTGCTCAGGTGACAAATCCAGCTATTGACCCCTTGCGGGAAAAATTGGTGATGTCTTTGAGCGTAGAGTTGGGGGAAAGGGGTAATTTATTAGCACCCAAAGCCGAATATGCCCATAGAATTAAGTCTGATTCCCCAGTGTTGACGGAAGCAGAATTAGCAGCAATTGAGAAATCTGGTTATGCTACTGCCAAGTTATCCACCCTGTTCCCCATTGCTGCTGGTCCCCAAGGCTTGAAAGTGGCGGTGGAAAAATTACAGGCACAAGCGGCGGAATCTGTACGTGCTGGTGCTAAGATTCTCATCTTATCTGACCAAGAAGGAGAAGGAATTAACACTGAGTATAGTTACATACCTCCTTTGCTGGCAGTGGGTGCGGTTCACCATTACCTCATTCGCCAAGGTTTACGGATGCAGGCATCATTGGTGGTAAATACGGCTCAATGTTGGAGTACCCACCACTTTGCTTGTTTAATTGGCTACGGTGCAACGGCGGTTTGTCCGTATATGGCACTAGATACCGTGCGGGTATGGTGGTCTGACCCCAAGACCCAACAGTTCATGGAGCGTGGTAAAATTGCTGCCATGAGCCTAGATAAGGCTTTAGCTAATTATCGCCAAGCGGTGGAAGCTGGCTTGTTGAAAATTCTTTCCAAGATGGGGATTTCTCTCCTTTCCAGCTATCAAGCCGCCCAGATTTTTGAAGCCATTGGCATTGGTGGGGATTTATTAGAGTTGGGATTCTGTGGTACAACTTCCCGTGTGGGTGGGCTGAGTGTCAGCGATTTGGCCCAGGAAGTACTGTCTTTCCATAGCAAAGCCTTCCCAGAACTGAGCCTGACCAAATTGGAAAACTTGGGCTTTGTTCAGTACCGCCGTGGTGGTGAATACCACATGAATAGCCCGGAAATGGCAAAAGCTCTGCATAAAGCCATAGATGGGAAAAACTATGACCACTACGAAGTTTACAAGCAATATTTGCAGGGTAGACCGGTTACAGCACTGCGGGATTTACTGGACTTCCAGAGCGATCGCACCCCCATTCCCATTGAAGAGGTAGAATCAGTTAGTGATATTGCCAAACGGTTCTGTACTGGGGGAATGTCCCTAGGGGCATTGTCAAGAGAAGCACATGAAACCCTAGCGATCGCCATGAACCGCATCGGTGGTAAATCTAACTCCGGGGAAGGGGGAGAAGATCCGGTACGTTACAAGATTCTGGATGACGTGGATGCATCTGGTAAATCTGCAACCCTACCCCACCTCAAAGGACTGCGGAATGGGGACACCGCCTGTAGTGCCATCAAGCAAGTAGCATCAGGACGGTTTGGGGTAACTCCCGAATACTTGATGAGTGGCAGACAGATAGAAATTAAAGTCGCCCAAGGTGCTAAACCCGGTGAGGGCGGGCAATTGCCTGGTAAGAAAGTCAGCCCCTACATCGCCGGTTTAAGGCGTTCTAAGCCGGGAGTTACCTTAATTTCTCCTCCACCCCACCATGATATTTATTCCATTGAGGATTTGGCACAGTTAATTTTTGACCTGCATCAAATTAACCCCAAAGCTCAGGTGTCGGTGAAATTGGTGGCGGAAATTGGCATTGGTACAATTGCTGCTGGGGTGGCCAAAGCCAACGCCGATATTATCCAAATTTCCGGTCATGATGGCGGTACGGGAGCCTCGCCCCTGAGTTCTATTAAACACGCTGGTTCTCCGTGGGAGCTCGGATTGACAGAAGTGCATCGGGTATTGATGGAAAATGGACTGCGCGATCGCGTTATCCTCCGGGTAGATGGGGGACTCAAGAGCGGCTGGGATGTCCTCATGGGCGCGTTGATGGGAGCAGAGGAATTTGGCTTTGGTTCCATTGCCATGATTGCTGAAGGCTGTATTATGGCGCGGATTTGCCATACCAACAACTGTCCCGTGGGTGTGGCTTCCCAGAAAGAGGAATTGCGGCGACGGTTTACTGGTGTTCCAGAACACGTTGTTAATTTCTTCTACTTCATTGCCGAGGAAGTACGGGCATTATTAGCCAAATTGGGTTATCGTTCCCTGACAGAGGTGATGGGAAGGGCAGATTTATTAGCCACCCGTGAGTCAGCAAAATTAACCAAAACCCAATCCCTGAACCTAGATTGTTTGCTGAAATTACCCGATACTAAAGTAGACCGCAGTTGGTTAGTCCATGAAGAAGTACATAGTAATGGTGCAGTTATAGATGACCAATTACTTGCTGATGCTGAAATTAAGGCTGCCATTCGTGGACAATCAAGGGTAGCTAAAACAGTTAAGGTGGTAAATACAGACCGAACCGTTGGAGCTAGATTAGCAGGGGTAATTGCTTCCCAGTATGGTAATAATGGCTTTGCAGGCAAAATTAACCTCAACTTCCTGGGTAGTGTGGGGCAAAGTTTTGGAGCCTTCAACCTCCCCTGTATGGTGCTTACCTTGGAAGGAGAAGCCAACGATTATGTTGGTAAGGGGATGAACGGTGGTGAAATCATCATTAAACCCCCCACAGATGGTAGTTATGAACCCTCAGAAAACGTGATTGTGGGTAATACCTGTCTCTATGGTGCAACTGGTGGCGTATTGTTTGCCAATGGATTAGCTGGCGAACGGTTTGCTGTGCGGAACTCCAAAGGGACGGCGGTAATTGAAGGTGCAGGGGATCACTGCTGCGAATACATGACTGGTGGTGTGATTGTCGTCCTGGGTAAAGTGGGACGTAACGTTGGTGCGGGTATGACTGGTGGATTGGCTTACTTCTTAGATGAAGAGGGGAGTTTCCCTGAGTCAGTTAACCGGGAAATTGTCACTATCCAAAGGGTAAGTACCGCAGCTGGTGAGCAACAACTCAAAGAGTTAATTACAGCCCATGTAGAGCGGACTGGTTCGGCTAAGGGTAAGCAGATTCTAGAAAATTGGCAAGAGTACTTACCTAAATTCTGGCAGGTGGTTCCACCTTCCGAGGCTGATAGTGCTGAGGCGAATCCTGGAACTGTGGCAGAAAAACAGCTGAGTTCGGTTTAGTTTTGATTGTAGGGTGGGCAATGCCCATCTTTCATCATTATTAGCAGGCAAGATGCCTACACCACAAGATTGGATCATCTTTTTTGTGGAGTTCTGTAAATTATTTGCTCTCTAAGTTATTCCCGAACAAGTTGCGATCACATTCAATAGTAATTTTGTATGTTGTATGTACATTAAAAAAAAAGAGAATGAGATTAAAAAAATTGACAGCATTGGTTGGTGTAATAATAACAGGAAGTATTTTAGCTGCGACTGCTAATTTAGAGAATACAACTTTAGCTCAAGATTCAGATACCAAAACTGCGAATAACTGTATTAGCCGCAAAGATGTGATGGATGCTCAAGAGACTTGGGCAAAAGCAATTGTAGCCATTGGAAAAGCATACAAAAACGGAGGAAATTACAAAGCCTTAGCAGCGAATACTGTCGATAACTTATACGGTTACGACGAAGGAACAGTTTTATTTAAACCCACAAAAGCAGCACAGAGGCAATTTCGTTTAACAGAAGCGCAGGCAGTATCCTATTTTGTTAAAGGTATTGTTCCAGAAGACCAAGGATTTGCTCTGCAACCTTGGAGTAAAGTCAGGTTTGAAAACGCAGGAATCAGCCTTGGTTGTAACGATGCGGTAACAATGGGAAACTACTATTTTACTGATGCCAATACAGGTAAAGAAACCAAAGTCGAATATACCTTTGGTTACCGTAGAAACAAAGATGGCAAGCTGATGATTGATTTGCATCACTCCTCTTTACCATTTAATCCCGCTCAATAATAATTTTGGACTTCAGATTCATCACTCCCTTGGTATAAAAAACCATCTGTATTGGTGGCAGATACTGCTTTTACTAAACGTCAGTTCCTTTTTTAACACTCCTTGCGGGAAGTCCCCCGGTTCCGAAGACTCCACCGGGGGATGAGAGCAAGGGCACAGACTTGAACTCATAACGAATTTATGGGAAAATAGCTCTGGTTGCTGACCCACCTGACTGACTAAGAGGCCACCCTTTGGGTATACAAGTATGTACTCGGCAGAGTTCAGGAAAGGAACACGGTCACTGGCAGGCTATAGCCGTAAGGAATGACACCAAACTGTGTTGTGCGTAAAATAAATCAAACTGCCTGCGGGAGGCGGGCAGCTGCGCGGGTTCCCCCACCAAGGGGATAAAGGCAGAAATGCCAGAGACGCTGTGTAAGACCATTATCGGGTTGAGTCCCGAATACCTTTGTGGTGTCCCCAACGTGGCGACGGCGAGTGAGACGCGTAAAGCCTACGGCATAGCTCCGCTTAGCGCGGAGCGTGCGCGTCAGCGCTTAGCCCCAGATGTAGCGTAAGCGGAGTCTGTGGGTACTTCACAGAGTTAAATAAAAAACGTGGGTTTCCAAAAAATACGGTGAGCGGTTTGATTTAGGCGATGTCGAAACTTGGCACTCTCCCAACGAAACAACCCTTGTAAAACAGACAACTCGCAAAGGTCGTGTTTTTGGATTTTGGATTTTGAAAAACACATAGTCCTTTGTCCGTTGTATATTTTGGATTTACCGACTGACCCCATGTCTAAAGCCAGGGGCTTGAAATAATGATAAAACTGTTTGTTTTTTCTACATGGAACCGTCAATCCTTGCAACCTTTTCTTCCTTAATGATAAACCTCCGGATTTACACAATAGGGTAAGCGATCGCCGTTTAATCCAGCAATCAAATTTTCAATTGCCATATTTGCCATTTTCTCCCTCGTTTGGCGGCTAGCACTGGCAATATGGGGGGTAATAATTAAGTTATCCAAGGTTAGTAGTGGGCTATCGCTGGGAAGTGGCTCTGGTTCCGTAACATCCAAAGCTGCACCCGCAATTTGACCTTTGCTCAAAGCACGATATAAAGCTTTTGGATCTACAACTGCTCCCCGTGCTGTGTTGATTAAAATAGCATCAGGCTTCATCAATTCAAACTGGCGATCGCTCAATAGGTGGTAAGTATCCCTAGACAGTGGTGTGTGAATTGTGACAAAATCTGATTCCTCTAACAAGCGTTCTAAAGAGACAAAATCCACACCCAAAGTGTTTTCTAAGTGTAGATCCGACCTATTCTTACCGGTGTATAAAATTCGCATATCAAAGCCTTGGGCACGACGAGCGATCGCTTGACCAATCCGCCCAAAACCAATAATTCCCAAGGTCGCGCCGGTAATACTAGCTCCCAGTAACAAATCCGGTTCCCAAGTTTTCCACAAGCCACTACGGGTAAACCTATCTGCCTCCAACAATCTTCGGGCAGCTGTCATTAATAATGCCCAAGTAAAATCAGCAGTGGTATCCGTTAATACTCCTGGGGTATGACCCACAGGAATCATTTTTGCCGTAGCTGTGGCAATATCTATATTGTCGTAACCCACAGCCATTTGGCTAATTACTTTTAAATCAGTTGCCGATTCTATCAGTCTTTTATCTATGGGATCGGTTAATAAACAGATAATGCCATTAGCCGACCGTGCTTTTTCCAGTAAAATTTGTTCTGGAGGAGGTTGGCGTTCTTCCCAGATTTCAATTTTAGCAATTTGTTCTAATTTTGCTAATTCTACAGGAAGGCGACGGGTGATAAATACTTTTGCTTGTTTTGAGTTCACAACCAGCACCTACACTAAACCCTTAATATTAATGTTAGTAGGAATTTGGGGGGAAATACTTGATTTTGTCTTGTTTGTTAAGATAAAGATACAGGTAGATTTAAAAACATTAATTAACTTTATTTTGTGTAACTTAAGTATAAAAATATTATCAAAAAGTTATTTAGACTTCTACAACCAAAATTGGCGATCGCCATCAAGTAAACTAGGATAAATTCCTTGTAAGCGACGGTAAGCGATGCGATCGGAACCGAAAATTGGCATAGGTAAACGTGGTTCTTTCAGTGAACCGTGATGGAGTAAAGTCAGTTTCAGAGTGGTTTCTACTAAACTTTTAATTTCAGCCCTTGCCATTGCAAACAGGTTCTCTCGCTCGTCCAGTTAAGCAAGGAGGATTGAGCGATCGGGTCTGCCGCGACTTGATCGACATGGTACGTTCGGGCAAGGTTAACGGACGCGGGAATCAGAATTCTTAACTGTAACCTCCTCCCCCGATGCCGGGAATTTCCATCTGAAGTCGCAATACTCGGAACCATCCGCGATGGTTTGTGTACGCACCAACTCAACGCCACATTCTCGCGCCA
>JAAUYI010000978.1_pt1 | contig 17268 bp, 11 predicted proteins | sample 7278041 | NCBI WGS metagenome assembly JAAUYI01 (sample SAMN14350216, study PRJNA611818) | marine sediment metagenome | isolation source: surface marine sediment (0.6m) | place: French Polynesia: Moorea | collected 2018-08
CCCTCCCGCAGCACTGGACTCACCGTCCACCGCGCTGACTCACCGTTACTGATTTTAGTGGTGATATTTGTCTCGACGATCCATGATGGGGCTGAGTTGCCCGGTAATAGTAATTGCGCTTTACCGCCAGTGTGATTATATCAGAAACAAGGGGATAAATCCCCTTGAGTCGCGTTTCATCCCCTCGAAGACAGCGTAGGAGTTCTCACGCTCCCACCATGCCTTGATAGCTCATAGATTCCACCTCTTTACAAATGAGCATTCACCAAAAACAACACATACACACGTTAGCAATTAAATCAAGCTATTGCAACAATCTTTAATTAGATTTCTTAATACTTGTTTACAACTAGTATATATATGCGGTGGTTTGGGAAATAAGTTTTGATTAATACTGGCCGATAAATCTCTTCATTTGCTGACAAAGAAGGGAAATGTCTGTAATCTGGCATAAATTTGACAATCAAAAAACTATTTCCACAGATAGATGCACAGAATTCTGACACAGATGCAGATTCCTAATTACACCTACTATTTTGTAATAAATTATGCCTCGTTGGTTCAATACTGCTGATCCTTGTAAAGCAGATATTCACTATATGCTACCCCCCACAGTGAGGTTGCCCAATTTGGAACGGCTAATTGCCCAACAAAGCTATTTTGTCATTCATGCACCCCGGCAAACTGGTAAGACTACTGCAATGTTGGCACTGGCACAACAACTGACTGATAGTGGCAGCTATACTGCTGTCATGGTATCTGCGGAGGTTGGGGCACCTTTTAACCATGAACCAGAAAAGGCTGAACTTGCTATTCTCGACGCTTGGCGGGCAAGTAGTCAGTTAGATTTGCCTGATGATTTACACCCTCCCGACAATTGGGATCATGCACCACCAGGAAGAAGAATACAAGCTGCTTTGCAAAGTTGGGCACAAGCTTCACCTAGAACCCTAGTGCTTTTTATTGATGAAATTGACTCCCTACAGGATGAAACACTGCTTTCAGTTTTACGACAGTTACGTGATGGTTATCGCAATCGTCCCCAAAATTTTCCTGTTAGCGTGGGATTAATTGGCTTACGGGATGTTAGGGATTATAAGGTGGCAAGTGGGGGTAGCGATAGATTAAATACTGCAAGTCCTTTTAATATCAAAGTCCGCTCCCTCACTTTAAGAGATTTTACTGATACAGAAATATGTGAATTATACCAACAGCATACAGATGATACGGGACAAGTTTTTACACCCCAAGCAATAGAGACTGCATTTGATTTGACTCAAGGACAACCTTGGTTAGTAAATGCTTTGGCGAAAGAAATCGTTGAAGAGATGGTGACGGATACCAGTGTAGCAATTACCCCAGAACATATCCATGAAGCTAAAGAGGTGTTAATTAAAAGGCAAGATACCCATCTCGATTCCCTGGCAGAAAGACTGCGAGAGTCAAAGGTAAAAGCAATTATTGAACCCATACTTGCAGGTTTGGAATTAGGAGATATCCCCAATGATGATATTCAATTTCTGATTGACCTAGGTTTATGTAAAATGAACCCCTTGGGAGGATTGGCGATCGCAAATCCAATTTATCGTGAAGTACTACCCAGGGTATTAACGGTAACACCGATGGCTTCTTTGCCTCAAATTGCACCTAGTTGGTTAACTTCATCAGGGGAATTAGATCAGGATGCATTATTACAGGCGTTTTTAGCATTTTGGCGACAGCATGGCGAACCTCTCCTTGGTAGCACCGCTTACCATGAAATTGCACCACACCTGGTAATGATGGCATTTTTGCATCGCGTGGTAAATGGGGGTGGAACCTTGGAAAGGGAGTATGCCATTGGACGGGATCGCATGGATTTATGCTTGAAATATGGGAATGTTACCCTCGCTATTGAGTTAAAGGCTTGGCGAGATAAAAAGGGAGACCCTTTAGAATCGGGTCTTGAACAGTTAGATTCTTATTTAGCAAGGTTAGGGATAAATTCTGGTTGGTTGGTGATTTTTGATGCACGTAAGAAGGCTTTATCTATGGAAGAGCGTTTGAGTACTCAAGTTGTTACAACTGAAAGTGAACGTTCTATTACTGTTGTCAGAGCATAAACTGCTGATCAGGTTGGGTCTAAACCTGGAAAAAATCTATCGTTAGTTACAAAATTCTAGCGAACTGTTCAAAATTGAAAATCTAAAATTGAATGACTTGGTTACAACTACTCAAACAACATCGGGCGATCGCAGTTATCCGTACACCAGAGATGGAATTGGGATACCAAATGGCAATGGCTGCGGTGTCGGGAGGTATGAGATTAATTGAAATTACCTGGAATACTGGGGAGGCGGCTACTCTAATCAATCGACTGCGTTCGGAATTACCCCAATGTTGGATTGGTACGGGAACATTGTTAAATATCAACCACCTCAAAGATGCGATCGCATCTGGGGCACAGTTTTTGTTTACACCCCATGTCGATCCCCAAATGATTGAATTAGCTCAATCAATGGAAGTACCAATGATCCCCGGTGCGCTGACTCCCACAGAAATTGTTACTGCTTGGGAACGGGGGGCTAGTTGCGTGAAGGTATTCCCCGTACAAGCAGTGGGAGGAGTTAACTATATTAAAAGCCTCCAAGGACCCCTAGGGCAAATTCCCTTGATCCCCACAGGTGGTGTAAATTTAGACAATGCACGGGAATTTATTCAAGCAGGAGCGATGGCAGTTGGTTTGAGCGGACAATTATTTCCTCAATCATCTCTGACTATCAGAAACTGGGAATCAATTTCCCAAACAGCTAGACAGTTGATGGCAGAGTTAGAGAATTTTAGGGAGCATTGATGGGATTTTGACGAGTCGCGGGTGTGAGCGATCCCCGACTTCTTTAAGGATGCTGCTGGCTAATAGTGGGTATGGCTCCCCAACGGGACATCCCACAAAGGGCACGGCGTGGGTTGTGATTATTCTATAACCCGAGAGATTTTGGGTGCCGTGCCCCTACGGGATAATTTGTTTTTGGTATTTTTGAAATTGCTTCAATGTCACCTTGACAGTATCATGATTCCCTGGGATACCATCCCGCCGGAACAACCTCAAAGTTCCATTGATCTTGAAAAACATACATTCGCTCTATGATCTCAGCAGGAGAAATTGAACCTTGGTTCCCTTGTTTCCAATCTTGCCTTTCTAGAGTTCCCATGACTAAATAATCATTGCCTACAATTTGAAGATTCTCTTGGCTGAAACCAGCAGCCATTAAAGATTCTATTTCCTGCTTTTTGGCAATAATAAGGTCGCAGTTAGGGCAATATTTACACTGCTTATTGAGTAAAAACATCTGTTGAGGCTCAATGTGAATAACTAGGGGGAATTTACGAACCTTAGTTTTTGTTTCACACTTGGGGCACTTAGATTGATTGGAACTTTTTCGCTTCATCTGACAGATGTTTGCATGAGGACAAGTGAGGATTTATCTTACATTCTATGGTAATACAAATGAAACTACTCCTTTCGGTGGTGTAAGATTACCTATCTCCTAAACCTTTCTATCCTCTGTGTTGTCTGCGCCTGGAGTGGTTTTTTAATCTGAAAGCACTCCTCCCCTACTCTTCCACATCATGCCCAATGCAAGAGACAATATAAAAGAAGAAACTTTGACAAAATAACTGCATGGATACTAAAGCTTTTAAAAGATCCCTCCATCATTCAGAAAACTACCATCGCAAAGGGTTTGGTCATCAAGCAGAGGTGGCAAACCAGTTAGAATCGGAATATCAAAGTGATTTAATTCAGCAAATTCGGGATAACAATTACACACTCACCCGTGGAAACGTTACCATTCACCTAGCACAGTCCTTTGGTTTTTGTTGGGGAGTGGAACGCGCCGTGGCGATGGCTTATGAAACTCGCAAGCACTTCCCCACGGAAAAGATTTGGATTACTAATGAAATTATTCACAATCCTTCCGTGAACCAACGTCTGCGGGAAATGGAAGTGGAATTTATTCAAGTGCAGAATGGCAATAAAGACTTTTCTGTAGTTGAATCTGGAGATGTGGTCATTCTTCCTGCTTTTGGTGCTAGCGTCCAGGAAATGCAACTACTGAATGACAAAGGCTGTACCATAGTCGATACCACCTGTCCTTGGGTTTCTAAGGTTTGGAATACCGTCGAAAAACATAAAAAACGGGAATGTACCTCAATTATTCACGGCAAATATAAACACGAAGAAACCGTTGCTACCAGCTCTTTTGCAGGTAAGTATCTGATTGTGCTGAACTTACAGGAAGCAGAATATGTGACTAACTATATTTTGCATGGTGGTGACAGAGAGGAATTTTTGACTAAATTTAGTAAAGCTTGTTCTACTGGTTTTGATCCCGATAGAGATTTAGAAAGGGTTGGTATTGCCAATCAAACAACCATGCTTAAAAGTGAAACCGAGCAGATTGGTAAATTATTTGAGCGTACCATGATGCAAAAGTATGGACCAACTAACTTAAATGACCATTTTCAAAGCTTTAATACCATTTGTGATGCTACCCAAGAACGGCAAGATGCCATGTTTGAATTGGTGGATCAAAAATTAGATTTAATGTTAGTAATTGGTGGCTTTAATTCTTCTAATACTTCCCACCTACAGGAAATTGCTGAAGAATACAAAGTACCTTCCTATCATATTGATTGTGCGGAAAGAATGAAATCTATAGATTCTATAGAGCATCGGCAATTAGATGGTAGTGTAACTATTACAGAAAATTGGTTGCCAGAAGGTGAAATTATTGTGGGAATTACATCTGGTGCTTCCACTCCTGACAAAGTGGTAGAAGATACAATTGAGAAGTTATTTGCCCTGAAAGCGACAGCAGCAATGGTTTAAAACCACTTTAATGAATCGCGAATTTTAGATCCCCGACTTCTATCCGAGGAATCCCTACAATGTGCGGATATTTATTCAGAAGTCGGGGATCTTTTATACTACGCGCAAGTAATAAGTAGGGCTTGCAGCAAAAAGTCTTTGGATAGTGCTGGGGAAGGGGGAAGGGGTAAAGGGTAAGGGTTTTACCCAGATTGTGAATGATTTTTTGTGGCTAAAAAGTTTGCAGGTGCAAGGTTTTTAAGTCTTGTACCTCCGTTTCCTTGCACTTGTTGACCAAAAATTTGGTTTAAAGGCTTACAACACAAGGATTTTACATTTATTCAGCAGACCCTAAGTAATAAGTAATAAAACCAGGTCTACTTTGAAAACCATAGTTTTTGCTTATGAATATTCAATCGGGTGAGGTGGGCACGGCATCATTCAGGGAACGGGAGCAATGCAAGAATATTGTGGGTGCCGTGCCCCTACAGGGGAATTTATTTTTTGGTATTTCCTATAGGAAAAACTCCAGTTCTCAAGATGGATGAGTTTAAGTAATAAGGGAAAGGGAAAGGGGTGAATGTCCATATGATCGCGATCGCAGAAATCGGAAATGTGGTAAAAGATCTGCATACTCCAAACCGGTAGGCTCACAACCTATTTGCTACGCTCAAGACAACCTGCCACAATAAAATCCCACAACCAACAATGAAAATAGTTCTTCCTATTCCTAGCTCCTCTAAGGCGCAAATCTTGCGTCTCCACTTCCAACATCTAAGCAGTTAACTGTCAACTGTCAACCGTCAACTCAAAATCAAACTTTATACTAGAAAAAGGAAGAGTTATTTTCACCAAGAGGGGAAAGCAATGGCTCCGAACCCCGCCATTATGCAAGCAGTAGAAAAATTGGGTTATCGCGTCACTGTCGGTGACGTGGCGACTCAAGCAGGATTAAATGTTGGGCTGGCCAGTCAAGGATTATTGGCTTTAGCATCAGATGCTGGTGGACATATGCAAGTTGCCGAATCTGGCGATATTGTGTACCAATTTCCGCGCAATTTCCGCGACATTTTGCGGAATAAATACCTGCGGTTGCAATTACAAGAATGGTGGAAAAAGATTTGGAAAGTTCTTTTTTACCTAATTCGCATTTCTTTTGGCATTTTATTAATTGTTTCCATCGTCTTAATTTATGTAACGATTATTATCATCATCACTTCCTCCAGATCCGACGATGATAATGACAATCGCGGTGGTTTTAGTGGTGGCTTTTTTTACTTCCCGGATTTATTTTGGTACTTGAGTCCTAATTACGATAGCTACCAAAGAGAACGCCGCAGTGAAAAAAGTGAGATGAATTTCTTTGAGGCGGTATTTTCCTTTTTGTTCGGGGATGGCGATCCTAATGCTAATCTCGAAGAACGTCGCTGGCAAGAAATTGCTACGGTAATTCGCAATCAAAGTGGCGCGGTGGTAGCAGAACAAATATCGCCCTATTTGGATGATATTGGTTCAGGATATGCCCAGGAATATGAAGATTATATGCTACCAGTCCTCACCCGCTTCAATGGACAACCCCAAGTTAGTCCGGAAGGAGAAATTGTATATTATTTCCCAGAGTTACAAGTAACTGCGTTCCAAAAACGCCGTCAGTCAATATCAAAGTACTTACAAGAATTTTCTTGGCGTTTTAGTAAAGCTAGTTCCGGACAACTCCTACTCAGTGCTGGTTTAGGTGTAGTGAATTTTGTCGGGGCTTTAATTCTGGGTAGCCTATTACAAGATGGAACAGTCGCAGCGGAAATTGGCGGATTAGTTGGCTTTGTCCAGGGAATTTACTGGTTACTATTGGCTTATGGTACTGGTTTCTTGGGAGTACCCTTAATTCGTTACTTCTGGATTCAGTGGCGTAATGGTAAGATAAGCGATCGCAACCAGCAAAGACAAGCTAGATCCAAGTTATTAGCCAGTGCTGACCCTAATTTACAACAAAAAATTACCTACGCCAGCCAATTTGCAGCAGAAAAGGTAATTGGTAAGGAAGACTCTGTATACTCCACCGAAACCGACTTACTAGAACAAGAAGTAGAACGTTCTGCACAAATTGAAGCAGAATGGCGACGGAAGCTGGAGTCAGGAGGGAAGAGTGATGGAGTGTAGACACGAAGTGGCTTCTCGTAGACACGCAGTGGCTTCTCGAAGAGTAGAGTAGGAGTGAGGGAGTGAGGGAGTGAGGGAGTTCGGAGTTCAGGAGTAGGGGCGGGGTTTCCCCGCCCAGAGTGAGGGAGTGATAATGATTTATTTATCTTAACTCGTTTCCAGGCTCAGCCTGGAAACACATATAGGGAGGCTCTGCCTCCCATTTAAGTCTGGGGGCAGAGCCTCCCTAAAATGCATCTACTTGGTAAAACCTTGTAACGAGGGATCTAGAAAGCTAGATTTAACAAGCTTTTTACCTTAACAAGGGTGCCATTCATCTATAGCGCTACGCGCAAGTCAAAAGTCAAAAGTCAAAAGTCAAAAGTTTACTGCTCACAGGTTTCAGCGTTCAACAATGTCCTAATGTATATGCGTAGTGCTATAAAATCTAAAATGGCGTTACTTTTTAACTTGAATTGGTGTGAGGGATACACCTCTAAAATAATGGCCGAGGATTTGTAGGTGATTGGCTCCGCGCATGGCTAAATTATAAGCACCCCACTGGCTCATACCCACACCATGACCATAGCCTAAGCCTCTGAGAACGAAACCACCATTACCTTGACTGACGCTAAAGCGGGTACTTTTGAGCTTGAGTGCAGTACGTACCTTTTCCCCTTTCAGTACCTTCTCACCCTTTTCACCCACAATTTTCAAAGCTTGAACACTACGGTAAGGTGATAATTTCTCTACCTGAATCTGCTTTACCTTTCCTACTTCGGGGAATTTGGCACCGATATCTTGGGGTGAAAAGGTTCTCACCCAATTACATTGCCTAACATTGCGATCGAAGTCTCGTACAGCACGCAAATAGGGTAATTGTTTTCCACCCCACACATCTTCGACGTTTTCTGTATGTCCCCCAGAACAAGCATGGAACACCGAAAGAATAACCTTGTTTTTATAAGTTAATACTTGTCCAGCAGTCGCATCTACAGCAGCAAGGGTATTCCTATGTTCACTAATCACACCCTTATAAATTTGCCATCTATCGGGAGTATTACCAATATCATAAAGAGGATTTTTACGTTGTTTTTCCCGTTCGTGAAGGGCATAAGTACGGGCAGCGATCGCTTGGGCTTTAAGAGCCTCCTGGGGCCAGCTGTGGTTCATTTCCCCACCAATGACGCTGTAAAGATATTCTTCCAAACTCACCCAGTTAACAGCCGTTAAGCCTTTCTCTGTGGGTGCAACTAGGGTTCTACCCCGATACCAGCGATTACCAATATAAACAAATCCTTTATTTGTAGGTTCAATCCAAAATAATCTAGAACGCCATTTATCTAAGGCGACTCCCCCAGGGACAGATTGGGCATAATATTCAGTTCTACCTGGTAACTGTCCCAATGTCTTACCGCTATAATCTTTGACAATCGCAGTTGTAGAACTTCCTAGTGTTACTTTATTTACTCCTCTTCTAATTGCCACCCGCATAATCACAGATGCTTGAGCTGGAGCAATTAAAACAATCCATAACAAAGTGCCGAGCCACCAGTGACGTGCTTTAAACTGGGAAAAAAAAGAGCCTAAGAACAGTTGGAACTTCATGCTACTGAGAATATAGTTACTATTAATATATTATTTGACGCTCGTTTCGGTGGTAGTTTCCCTGAGAAAATATTTCTCCCTCAGATTAACATGGGATGGGGTTGTTAGTTGTTGGTTGTTGGTTGTTGGTTGTTGGTTGTTGGTTGTTGGTTGTTGGTTGTTGGTTGTTGGTTGTTGGTTGGGATTACCTCAGAAGATAAATTTAATCCTCTGTCACTCCTTCCCTCCATCAACTATCACTCCTTCCTTCCATCACCTCATCAACTATCAACTATCACTCCTTCCTTCCATCACCTCATCAACTATCAACTAACAACTAACAACTAACAACTATCAACTATCAACTATCAACCATCACTCCTCTTCAAACCTGGGGTTGATTGGCAATAATTCCAATTAAATTTAAGTTGTTGAGAATTTCTGTAACTTGTGCTAGTTCAACTCTTGTGAGTTGTCCCATACATCCAACTATAGCAATGCGATCGCATACAGAAGCAATTATTCTCGCATCCACTGTACCCAACATAGGGGGAGCATCAATTAATACCAAGTCATAGTGGTGCTCAAAAAACTCAATCAACTCTTTCATTCTTTGAGAACTGAGCAATTTCACCGGATCTTCAGCTGCTGGTCCAGCAGTTAAAATATCAATGGCAGGATGAACTGGCTGGATATAATCCTTAAAAGAGGTGTTGTTATCTTCCAATAACAGCAAAGAGATTCCCGAATCATTAGTCAATTCTAAAGCTTGATGCAAGTGGGGGGTGCGGATATTGGCATCAATTACTAGCACCCGGCGGTGCATTCGAGCCGCACTTACAGCCAATCCCAAGGCTAAGGTTGATTTTCCTTCTCCAGATTTCGCGGAAGTCAACATTAAAGACTTAAAGGGAAAGCTAGAGTCTACTAACTGGATATTTTGATAAACCATATCCAAGCTTTCATGATTTGGTAAGGGTGCAAAATCTGTGGGGATGGAAGCACTATTCTTACTTTGTTTCCAAAAAGGCAAAATTTTCTTTTTCTGATTCGGTGTTGCTACTTTATTCACAGTACCTAATATACGCAATTGGTTGAGGTTACGTAAGTCTGGTACAGAATAAATTACATCATCAAATAATTCCCAAATTAAAGCGGCTAAAATCCCTAGGATTGGTGCAATTACCACCCCACCCAGCAAATTAAACAATTTGCTATTACCAATTGCAACTACCTGTTGGGGTTCCTCCACTATTTGCCAATTAAAACCAGATTGAGCGGCTTGTAGTGCCAAAGATTGTTGCTGCTGCAAAATTCTTTCCAGGGTTTTACGATGGGTTTCTACCTCTGGTAATAAACTATCATACTCTGCTATCAGTTTAGGATATTTATTTAACTCAGCACGTATGTTCTTTTCGGATGCCGTTAAACTATTCTCATTGGCACGGAGTCCGGAAATTTTAGTTTGTACCTGGGATAATTCCTGCATCAAATTGAGTTCAACTTGTCCCAATTTATCTCCATTGAAGAGTGGCTTACTAGTATTTATTGTTTTCGGGACAGATTCTCCTAACTCTTTTTGCATTTCCTGTCGCAACAGATTCATTTGACTCTGACGTTCCTCTAATAATTCTTTTACAGCAGGAGCATCGTCTGTGTAGCGTTTGCGTTCTTGTGCCAAAGATGTTTCTGTTTTCTGAATCTCTTTTAACAGATTTTGATAACGGGGAGATTTATTTAAGCGCAAGGATATGAGAGCATTGGGTGCAGAAGAAGATAGCTTTTTCCGTAAGTGATTTTGGCGGGCTTCTAAATCTTTGATTTCTGCACGAGTGGTCTGTAATTTACCTTGAATATCTGCTAAAGATTCCAATAGTATTTTACTTTGAATCTTGGGATCGAGAAAATTATTTTTATTGCGAAATCTTTGTAATTTAACTTCCGCTAGCTTCAGTTCTTTTTTGATATTTGGAATCAGGTGGTTAACTAGAGCTAATCCCTCTGAGAGACGCTGTTTTTGCCTTTCCAGATTATAGTCTTGATAGACTTGTGCCAAGGCTTTTAAAATGCTTTGTACTTGCAGCGGTTCTTCACCTTGGAAGCTGACTTGAAAAACTTGACTACCAACTTGATTCTTAACTTTATCCTCAGTTGAAACTTGTGTAATACTCAGGGGGATATTTAAACTGCGATCGCCTGATTTCCCTTTAATATCTTCTATGGTAATATCAGGATATTCTTTGCTTAGTAAATATACTGCTTTGTTAATTAATTTATTACTAGCCATCAATTTCTGCTGGCTGGTATAATCTATTAAATAATTTTCGCGATCGGATTGTTTTTTCTCTATATTATTTCCTGCTTCTTTTTTCTCCTTTTGGTAAGAATTGGCAGTTACCATCACCTGCATAGAACTTTGATATTTGGGCTTCGCCATCACAGTCATCAAAATAGCAAGGGATACAATAGCACCAGAAACTCCCCATATTAACCAACGACGACGATGTAGAATTTCCAGAGTTTTTCTCACATTTATTGTATCTTTTGTGAAGAGAACCGTGAGTATTTGTTTTTGATTAATACCTGTATCAGTCACTGTTAAAGACCTCTATAACTTAAATGATAAATTGACAAAATTCAGACTTCACTAGATATGAAAATTACATCAAACTAAATAAACATCGATTATGCTTTTGTCAAATACGAGACATGATTAATTGTTTGCAATTTGATTATTAGATCGAATCCACAATTACCATACTGATGGCAATTGCATCCCATGAATATAATTCAATGTACTATTGCATAACTTTATTGCCAGAGATGTATAATTCAGATTATTTTGCATGAATCAATCATAAAATATATTTTTCTTTGTTTTTTCTTAACAAGATAATATATACTTAGGAGGTACTCGCAGACAATGTAAGTACAGTTATTGTGACGTAAGGCAGCAATCACAAATACCTGACTTTAAATCTCTCTGATACAGGCTATACAAACAGAAATAGTGAGTAAATCCTAATCCTATATTTGAGAAAAAAGTCATATAGCAAACATACTTTAGAGATAAATTTTACTATGTATTTAATGTTGTAAATAAAACACACAATCAACTCATCACTAAATAGATAAAAGTGATTGGGATTTAATTAGAAGTCAGGCAATTGTAGATGACATCTATCAAAAGTTATAGATTTTGTGTTTCAAGGTTAATAAACACTATTGATGTATTTATTGTGACAGTAACTGATGTTGTGTGATTTTTGAGTAAACATTTTGCTAATTATTGATTAGTTGAAAATACAACTTAAAAATTAGTTCTGTTATTAGGTACAGGTGTTATACCATGTGCGAATGAATACTTTGATATTCTGGCAAACTTCACCCTTGGGGGAATGCATTAGGGATTGAAGCAATACTTGTCGGTTAAGGGGAAAAGGGAAAGAAAAAACCTTTAACCTGTTCCCAAAACCAAATTTTGAGTTTACAATGCTTAACCGAGTAGTATTGGGGGTTGAAAGACAAGGGAAATTCCTTAATATTTAACTTTACATCCTTGCGGGTGTCTGCTCCGGAGAGACTGATAAGCTGGGCTTTTCTTATAGCTTGCTTGCCATAGGATATGCCCGTTTCTGGGATACCTGCAAGGCTTTTGGGTGATTAATATCATGTCCGGTTAAATACTTATAATTAAATGTAGGTTGGGTAGAACTGATAACTTGCACCAATGTCGTGTAGCCCACATTTCCACCTTGAAATAAATTTCAAGGCTAAATTCGATCTCTTCCACCGCCCCTAACGCTTTAACAGCTTCCGTTAAACCGCCCCATTCCCTACACATCCTTAGTAGCCGACAATTTCAAGTTTTACTCTGGCGATAATTTATAGCAACCACTTTATTACCTCCAATCAGGGATAAATCGCTGAATAAGGGCAAAATATCGCCAGAAATTGCGTAATTACCAGTATTTTTTATGATAAAAGTTAATACAAGTAAACATAAAAGGTTGAAATGTTAACTTATTTTTCACAGTTCTTATCGATATCCTCCATGACTACTTGTTAGACTAAAAACGCCAAAGAAAAGATAATAATGGTTTTGTCGCAATATGGCTATGGTTAGTGACCATTTGCGATTAATTGATAGTGGATACTTGCAGATTGTTGAGGATTGCTATGTCGCTGCGCTTGATGTTCAACCATACGAACAGTTGACTGCTGGCGATCCTACAAAAATTAGGAGGATCGTAATGGACATGAACTTACAGTTACACATGAGTGATAATTTGACTAGCTTAAGGGAAGCACCAATTCATATTTCTGGTCAAATTCAACCCCATGGTATTGTTTTAGTTTTAGAAGAACCAGAACTGAGAATATTACAAGTAAGCAGTAATATTTATTCCGCTTTCGGAGTCTCTCCAGAAGATTTGTTACTCACCAGCCTAGAAGAATTATTAGACACATTCCAAATCAGCCAAATTAAAGCTGGATTATTAGAACAAAGCCTTGATTTTATCAATCCTACAAAAATTTGGGCAAGAACAAAAGGAGATGATTATGTAGTTTTTGATGGTATATTTCATCGTAATCCGGAAGGATTTTTGATTTTAGAATTAGAACCTGCTATTGCTCAAGAGAATATCCCATTTTTAAGTTTCTATCATTTGGCAAGGGCATCTATCAATCATATTGAAAATACTGCCAACTTGAGAGATTACTGTCAAATCATTGTTCAGGAAGTGAGAAAGGTAACGGGATTTGACAGAGTGATGCTGTATAAGTTCCATGAAGATGGACATGGTTCGGTAGTTGCAGAAGATAAACTAGAAGATTTAGAACCTTATTTCGGTCTTCATTATCCAGAATCAGATATTCCTAAACCCGCAAGACAGCTATTTATTTCTAATTTGATCAGATTAATACCTGATACAAATACAGAACCGGTGGAAATTTTTCCCCTGAAAAATCCTGTCAATCAAAAACCTTTAGACTTAACTAACTCAATTCTCAGGAGTGCTTCTCCCTGCCATATAGAATATTTACATAATATGGGTGTGGGTGCATCCTTAACTATTTCCTTGATTAAGGAAGGAAAGTTGTGGGGACTGATTGCTTGTCATCATCAAACCCCGAAATATGTTTCCTATGAGTTACGGAAAGCTTGTGAATTTTTGGGAAGAGTCATATTTTCAGAAATTTCTGATAAGGAAGAAACGGAAGATTATGGCTATCGGATGCAGTTAAACGATATTCAATCAACCTTGATTGAATATATGTCCCAAGAAGATAACTTTATTGATGGCTTAGTCAAGAAACAGCCAAACATTTTGGACTTAACTGGCGCCCAAGGAGCGGCTATATTTTTTGGGGGACAATATACATTAATTGGTCAAACCCCTGAGGAAGAAGACTTAAATTTTCTGGTGCAATGGCTACAAAAGAATGTAGATGAAGAAATCTTTTATACAAACTCTCTGCCACAGTTGTATCCAGATGCCGAAAGATATAAGAATGTTGCCAGTGGTTTATTAGCTATTCCCATTTCCAAGCGCAATTATGTATTGTGGTTTAGACCGGAAGTAATTCAGACGGTGAATTGGGGGGGAGATCCCAATAACGCATTTGAGGTAAATCAATCCCAGGGAAATTTACGTCTGTGTCCCCGTAAATCTTTTGAGTTGTGGAAAGAAACCGTTAGTTGTACTTCTTTACCTTGGCAATATGTGGAAGTTAAAGTTGCACTAGAATTACGCAAAGCAATTGTGAATATTGTCTTGCGGCAAGCTGATGAATTAGCACAGTTGGCCCATGATTTGGAACGTTCTAATGCAGAATTAAAAAAGTTTGCTTACGTCGCTTCCCATGATTTGCAAGAACCCTTGAACCAGGTGGCGAATTATGTACAGCTATTGGAAATGCGCTACAATGATGAACTAGATGAAGATGCCAATGAATTTATCAATTATGCTGTTGAAGGAGTGAGCCTGATGCAGACCCTAATTGATGATGTACTGGCTTACTCAAAAGTGGATATGCAAGCGATCGCATTCCAAGCTGTAGAGGTAAAAACTGCTCTGGATCAAGCTTTGACTAATCTGCGGCGACGTATTCGCGAAAGTGAAGCAACTATCACCCATGATCCACTACCGATTGTCATGGCTGATAGTACCCAGTTAATGCAATTATTCCAAAACCTGATTGGCAATGCCATCAAATTCCGCAGCCAGGAACCACCAAAAATTCATATTGCTGCTTCCCGATTAGAAGATGAGTGGCTATTTTCCATCACAGATAACGGTATTGGTATCGATCCTCAATTTAGCGATCGCATTTTTGTGATTTTTCAACGCCTACATACCCGTGATGAATATCCAGGTACCGGTATGGGTTTAGCCATTTGCAAGAAGATTGTCGAATGTCATCGAGGACGCATTTGGGTAGAATCACAATTGGGTAAAGGTGCAACCTTCTACTTTACGATTCCCATTGGAGGACGCGAACGTGAACGCAGAAACGGACGCAAAGTCCAAAACAATCTTTTTGGTAGAAGATAATAAGGCTGATATTCGGCTAATTCAAGAAGCTTTAAAACATAGTTCCATCCCACACCAGGTAGTCACCGTTAGGGATGGGATGGATGCTATGGCTTATTTACGTCAAGAAGGAGAGTATAAAAATGCGCTGAAACCAGATTTGATTCTCTTAGACTTAAACTTACCAAAAAAAGATGGTCGAGAGGTACTGGCTGAAATTAAAGCCGATCCGAAATTAAAGCGTATTCCTGTAGTAGTACTGACAACTTCCCATAATGAAGATGATATTTTTCACAGCTATGACTTGCGTGTGAACTGCTACATCACTAAATCCCGCAACTTAAGTCAGTTATTTCAAATAGTCAAAGGAATTGAAGAATTTTGGCTATCCACCGTCACTTTACCATCAAAGTAGAGTTGTTAGTTGTTAGTTGAGAGTTTATCACTCATCACTAGTCACTATTCACTATTCGCCAGAGGGGGGTGAAACCAGAAGACGATGGCTGCGAATCCGGTAAAAATCTTGCTGATTGAAGATAATTTAGCAGAAGCCAGGTTATTACAAGAATTTCTCAAGCAAGCCAAGTCTCATGAGTTTACTGTAGTTCATGTCCAACGCTTGGCAGCAGGTTTACATAAATTAGGTACAGAATATTATGATGTCATTTTGTTGGATCTTACCCTACCAGATAGTCAAGGATTAGCATCCCTCCCTCCTTTGATGAGCCAAGCATCTACTATTCCCATTGTGGTGCTAACTAATACCAATGATGATGAACTGGCTCTAGAAGCGGTACGCAAGGGAGCGCAAGATTATTTGGTGAAGCGACAAATCAATGTAGCAATTTTAATCCGTTCCATCCGTTATGCGATCGAGCGCAAACAAGCCTTAGAAACATTACGCAACGTCAATCAAACCTTAGAAAATCGGGTTGAAGAAAAAACCGCAGAATTAGTCAAAGCCAGGGAAATCAACCAGTTTAAATCCGAGTTTGTATCAATGTTGTCCCATGACATCCGTAATCCCCTCAATACTATTTTACTAGCTACTGGATTACTACAAAATAGCGATCGCAAATTAACCCAAGAGAAAAAGCACACCCATTTCCAGTTGATTCGCTCTGCCATCAAAAATATGGCTCATCTATTGGATGAAGTGTCATTCATTGGTAAGGCAGATGCAGGTAAACTGCCATGTGAATTAATTTACCTAGATTTAGTCGGATTCTGTAGTGAACTAGTTGCAGCCGCTAGACTCAAAGCAGCCAACACACATCTGAATCTGGTTTTCTCTAGTCATGGGGATTTGGGAGAAATCTTATGTGATGAGAACTTGCTACGGCATATTTTAGAGAATTTACTGGGTAATGCTATTAAGTATTCACCCCCTGGTGGAAAAGTTATTTTTGAACTCAGGGAGCAGGACAAACAAATTATTTTTCAGATTCAAGATTGGGGAATTGGTATTCCGGAAACAGAACAACAAAGGTTATTTCAGCCCTTCTATAGAGCAAGTAATGTGGATAATATCCCCGGTACTGGTATGGGTTTAGCAATTGTTAAAAAATGTGTAGAAACTCTCAATGGGGAAATTTCAGTCAATAGTACAGTTGGGTTAGGTACTATTGTCACGGTAAAATTACCATTCCTAGACTAGTGGTCTTTTTTATTAGTTCTGATGGCTAGGGAACAGATCCCCGACTTCTAAATCAATATCCGCACATTGTAGCAATGCCTAAGATAGAAGTCGGGGATCGCTCGCACCCGCACGCGATTCATCAAAATCAATGGGACAAAGTACTAGGGGTGTGAGCGATCCCCTGGTAAAGGTAAGGCATCTAGAGCACCAGTCCAGTAGAAGGTAATAAATTAAGATCCCCGATTTTTTCTCTAAATCGGGGATCTAAGCCCTTCCACATATAGGAATCCTGTAGCTTGACACTCCCACGCCCTACAAGGGCGGGGATTCTTCTTTCAGCGAGCTAACTTAATTTATCCCATCCATTGCTGGCAATTTAAACCCCGTCCTTAAGGACGAGGTCTTTAAACCGTTTAACCGTACAAAATGTACCAATTAACAAGCCTAATTTGGAATAAACCAGAGGTCTATCTCTCCAGAAGCGTTGCTCTCATTTGCTGGGAGCGGTTCTCGCG
>JAAUYI010209259.1_pt1 | contig 17234 bp, 15 predicted proteins | sample 7278041 | NCBI WGS metagenome assembly JAAUYI01 (sample SAMN14350216, study PRJNA611818) | marine sediment metagenome | isolation source: surface marine sediment (0.6m) | place: French Polynesia: Moorea | collected 2018-08
AACCAGTAGTTTTTTAGATAACTTTTTTAGGGAGTCGGGAGTCGGGAGTCGGGAGTCGGGAGTAGGAAATAAAAATTGCTTCTTTAAAAAACTCCAGTTCTCTATATGGACACGGTTTAGTTAGTTTATGCAATTTGAGAAATAACTTATTTTTACGACAATTAATGTGTGAACGGTTTTTTCTTTCTCAGTACGACATTATTCTGTGAAAGGCGACAGTAATATGTTAACAACAACAGTTAATTATTGAATGTACATCTTTAATGTACACATAATTAGTGTTTCAGCTTATCCCGAACTCAGATGATCTTAAATAATGTTGGGTTTTACTTCGTGCAACCCAACCTATCAGAGCTAATAGGCGTTACAGAAAAGCGATCGCGCCTTTTACAGTGAGCCAAGAATTTTCTATGAAGCATTTTTAATATGTTAAATTTTCCCACCCTACGAAGCTCACTACTCCCTACTGTTGACTGTTGACTGAACAATAACTTATTTGAATGTGGGAAGGATAATCGTTACCAGACTTAATAGTTAAAGTAATAATCTCAGATTCGATCAGACTAGTTTGATGAGGGAATTTGCCAGTACCAGGATTGACAGGATAGGCAGGAAAACAAGCTCCACTTAAACTAAGACGCAGACTGTTACCTGGCTCAATACACATACAAGTTGCTTGTAAAGGTATTTTGACGAGTAAGTTAGCTGAATCTACTCTGATATATCCTTGAGTAAAGTTATAAACCTTACCATCAGGATGAACTACCGATAGTACCGCGCATAAATCATAACTAGGGGTGTTGGCGGTGCAATATACTTCAACTACTATTTCTCCGACTATATGTAACTCTTCTTCTAACTCCCCAGAAGTATAGGTTAGAATATCTGAACGGCAATCTAGACTAGAGCGATCGAAACTGCCTCCAGGGAAAGAAGAATGTCCCCCTAAAGCAGGTACTGGTCGCCAAGGATCGTGAACTAAGATATCAGTAGTATTGGTAAATTCTTGTTCAAGTTCTGTACCTAAATTAGTTTCTAATAATTCCTGCGGAGATAGATATTCTTCTGCGGTATTGTCTTCTTCTACTTCATCCGCCAACAAAAAACCGCTATCTTCCCGTATATTAGCCAAACCATCACTAGCCAAGTAGTATAGTATTTGATTATTGCTAGGAAATCGATCGAAGTAACGCCATTGGTTGCTACCCATTTCAAACAAACAGATAGGAGATTCAGTGAGTATTCCTGTATCTTTCCCTTTCAGAAAATGGTCAAACCAGCGTATTTGTGCTTCATCTATAGGACTTTGTGCTTCACTACCATAGTCAACACTTCCTAGTTTTCTGCCCCAGGGTAAATGCGCCCAAGCACCAACAATTAGATGTTGAGGATATTGGCTTCTATCTGCCATTTCTCGATAAAGATTAAGTGTTCCCCGTAGATAAGGATCGAACCATCCTCCTATATGCAACATGGGTATATCTACATCTTGAATTAAATTTTGGGGAGATAGTTTTTGCCAGTATCGATCGTTTGGATCGGGATGATTTAACCAATCATGATAAAAAGAATCTGGAGCTAACTCTTTTAAAATATCTGGTAAGCTGGGTGTGCGATCGCTCAAGGGTAAATTGCTTGCAGCCTTATATAATTGCTGATAAGCAGGTTCATCTCCTCGTAGCCTAGCAGTTTCGGCAGCAAGTTGAATCGCCCAAGCCAAATTAGCTTGTAAACAAAAAGCCCCATTTTCATAAGCCCAATCAGTATAGAGATTATACGCCACCATAGAAGGGCAAATTACTTTTAAAGCAGAAGGTTGTTTGGCAGCAGCATATAACTGAGTCATGCCTTGATAGGAAAAGCCATACATACCCACTTCTCCTGTACTGTTGGGTAGTTGGGATACCCAGTTAATGGTATCTACTCCGTCGTCAACTTCGTGAGCAAATAAATTAAACTTACCTTCTGATGTTCCTCTGCCTCGCACATCCTGAATAACCACTATATAACCCTGAGATGCATACCACCGAGGATGAGCATATACTACTGTAGAAGCGATCGCTCTTCCGTAGGGTTGCCTCATTAATAGTATGGGCAATTTCTCTGTTGTATCGGGACGATAGATATCTGCATCCAACCTTACTCGATCTTGAGTATATATTGAAACAGTTTCTTTAATAATTTCAACCATAAAATAGCTACTAAGTAAGTTAAATTGATATCCTTTTCAAGCTTTGTCTTGTACTTAGATAGTTACTTATTTTGTGAAATGGGAATATTAATATATATCAATCTTTTTGCTCTATTTACAAATGAAAACGTTATTTAAGCTCTCTATTTTTTTATTGAGTTTATCTTATTGTGGAACAGCAACGAAAGTATTTGCGGGAGCAAGTCATCTTGGTTGCCATATTTTCCAGAGACAAGAATTAGCTCAAACCTATTTAAGATTTCATCCAGAGGTTGCGACTAAATTAGATCCAGATGGTAATGGACAAGCTTGCGAACATCTTTATTCTGAAGTAGCTTTTGGTACACTTAATAATGATAAGTGGTCAACGATCGCTAAAAGATATTACCAAAGTCGTTATCGTACACAATTTAGTTCTAATAATCATTTAGTTAATTTGTGGGAAGCACAAGACTTGCTTGGTTTTACAGGTATTAAAATTAAACATGCTCATGATGGTCAGCGTCAACACTGGTTATGGAGAGATAACCAAGACCCAAAGAAAGAAATTAGGGCTACTTTCATGTACTATCAACTTATCGATCTCAAAGGTACTGGCTTTGATATTAAATAGACAGATAAAGTGATGGAAGTCAAGCAGAAGCAGAGTAAAGCTAATTTCAAGGAGTTTAATTGGAAATTTTGGTCTCTTGTACCAATTTATCCTTACAGTCAACGACGCACCATTCGACAAGAAGTAGTTGAAAATACCATTTGGACTTTTGAGCAACTTCAAGGTATTTTCTATGTTATTGTTCCCATTCGCATGACGGTAGTTAAGCTAGAGTCAGGGGGTTTGCTGGTTTATGCACCCGTTGCACCAACTCTAGAATGTCTGAGACTGGTCAATGAACTAGTAGCAGAGCATGGGGATGTTAAGTACATTATTTTGCCGACTATTTCTGGTTTAGAACATAAAGTGTTTGTTGCTCCCTTCGCCAGAAAATTTCCCCAAGCACAAGTTTTTGTTGCGCCTAATCAATGGAGTTTCCCGATTAATCTTCCTCTTAGTTGGCTTGGTTTACCTGCTAAACGTACTCACATACTTCCAGACGACAGTAGTAAAACCCCATTTGCTCAAGAATTTGACTATGCTATCTTAGGTCCGATCGATCTAAAATTAGGTTGGTTTGAAGAAGTAGTTTTCTATCATAAGCGATCGCGCTCTTTGTTAGTTACCGACTCCATTGTCTCTATTCCCGAAGAACCACCAGCGATCGTCCAATTAGACCCTTATCCTCTATTATTCCATGCCAGAGATAGCGCGATCGAGCCAATAGAAGATACTCCAGCTAATCGCCGTAAAGGATGGCAGCGCATCTGTCTTTTTGCTATGTATTTTCGCTCTAGTGTCTTAGAAGTACCTCAATGGCGTAAAGTATTTCTTAATGCTTTTCGAGCAAGCGATCGATCTAAAAAAGCTTATTTCGGTTTATTTCCCTTTCAATGGCAGGAAGATTGGTACAAATGCTTCTCGGCTTTACGCGGAGATGGTCGTCTCTTTGTAGCACCTATTTTACAGACCCTTATTCTTAATCGAGAACCAAAAGCAACTTTAAAATGGGTAGAGCAAGTAGCTAGTTGGAATTTTCAGAGAATTCTTCCCTGTCACATGGCTTCCCCTATTAAGACAGAACCTATTCAATTTTGCCAAGCTTTTTCCTTTCTACAACAGTATTCTGCTAGTATTCTTTATTCTTTACCAGAAGAGGATTTTCAGGTACTAAGAGAGATTGATAAAAGTTTATATAAAAGTAGAATTGTTCCCCCACCTAAGGGAAAAGTCTAATTATGAGGGGCAGAGATGCAAAGGGGAAAAGCCCATTTTTTTGTTCTAACTATCGTTAATAACTAACTACTAACTACTAACCACTAACTACTTAACTAAGCTTATCTGGCATGAGCATGGCTTGTTTTTTGAACATTTCTTTTAATACTAAAGCAGGATCTACATAATTGCCATTAAACTTGAGAGTCCAATGTAAATGAGGCCCCGTAGTTCTGCCTGTCATACCAACACGACCAATCCTCATCCCCACAGGTATATCCTGACCTTGCCAAATCTGGATACCACCACTGCGATCGATCATATAACGACCATTAGCTGCTTTTTCTACATGACCCTCTAAATGACAATAGGCGTGTCGCCAACCCCCTGATTCAACAATTACTGAAGTGCCACAAGCTGTATCATCTGAAACTTTGACCACTTTGCCCGTCCACCAATTACGAACATAGCTACCTAAAGGTGCAGCCAGATCCAAACCGTTATGGAATTGTTTTTCTCCCGTGACTGGAGAAAGCCGATAACCAAAAGGGGAAGTGTAAGACTGAAACTCTTCGACAGGAAAGGAAGCGTGTTGCCAAGCGGTACTGGCTATTTCCTGAGGTTGAGGTAATAGTTTTTCTGGCGCGTTAAGAGCTTGAATTTGCTCTTGCCTAAAGCCACCTACACCTACACAAATAAATAGGACTAAAACAGCGAGTAAAATTAGACGATTTTGCTTTAATCTGAGACAATTAATCATCATGTTTCTGTCAGTTCAGGGAAGTCATATATTAGCTAGTAATTAGCTGTTAATATCTAATTTGATTAAGTTTAGGGTTTACAGAAGATACTCAGATAATCAATAGTAAAGATCTAGATAATATGACTTAGATAAAGTCACTCAATGGTGTAAAAGTTTCCTGTAAACATTCCCAATATACAATCTAATTATTTTTCCAGCAAGGTATAAATTAAGTAAAAATACAGGTAATTATATGAACATAATTTGCTTATTTATGCACTTTTTTGTCAAGATATTTAAAATTGAACTTGATTTATGCAGATAGAAATTTTACCTTTTCAGATTGAGCTAAATACAGCGACGATCTCAGGAGCTTGTCTATGGGCATTAGCCCTCTACATTGGTTTGTCGTCTTTCAAAGAATGGATTACTGAGCAATTGGCAAGATGGTTTAATTTTGCCGAGCGATCGCTTTATACTTCTGTGGAGGAATTTGAAGAGACTCGTCCTGCCAGAGAAGCACAAAATGCTTTTTACGCTTCGGTATTCAGTATAATTCCCTTTTTAGTTGCCGGAATTTTTTGTAATTGGGGAGTAGAGGCTAGTTTGGGTAGCAGTTGGGCAATCAGTACAGGAATTATGGCTTGTATGGGTTGTGGAGTTTACGAACTAGGTCGTCAAGATAGTCAGTAGCTGACAACCATTAGTTTCTTCGCTTAAGAATGAAAAGTCAGAAGCGAAGAAACACCTTAATAAAGCGATTATCTCGCACCGCAATCAAAAATTAATAATCAACAGTTGATTTTTTTAAACCAATAGACAAATTCACAATTCGATTTTTACCATTGCAGTCTAGTTTCTCTAAGCTATGAAAATCAGGCATTTCTTGCCAGCAATTTCGGCAAAACCAATAATCTCTGCCTTTATTAATGTAGTGAAGCATGGTGTTAGAGCAGCAAGGGCAAATTGTCAAAGTATGCATAACTGTTTCAACTCGATTTAACTAAAAAAAGCTTAATCTTTTCTACAAATTACGCTCCAAATCTAAAGAAGTTGTGAGGGTGGGCTAATTTTCCCATCTGAAAATCTCTTAACTTCAATGACTAATGTTAGATAACCAAAACTTGACTGTATGATAATTAATTCTGATATTAATCTTAACCTTAGTTTAAATTAAGGTTTTCTTTTTTATTGCCTCACAATTTCCTCAAGTTATTTTTCTATCATCTAGAGAACGAATTTGCTGATTGAGCAAAAAGTAAAAATTTGGAGAAGATCTATGCTGCTCGAAAGACTAATCAAATTTATGCATTCAGACTTGGGAATTTCTCAAGAGGCGATCATATTAGCCCAAAAAGTTGAAAATGAAAATCCAGAGCCTAATATTTTACCGATGATTCTCTGGCAATATGGGCTCCTCAATCGAGAACAATTAGATCGAGTATTTGATTGGTTGGAAACAGTATAGAAATTGGTGACTAAATCGGTTGTTGGATAGAACAAAAATACTGACTATGATTTTATGGAAAAACAAGCATCGCATCCATTTAGTCTAATGACTAAATCTACGGGGATAATTCATGGATTATCCCTGTAATTTATTAAAATTTTGCTGTTAATGTTTTGACTGGTAACAATTAAAGATGATTATTAATCATGTTTAGTAACTGCTGTTTACCAATTGCCCCTTCATGACTAAAAAGTATTTCATCATTTTTAAATAATCTAATCGCTGGCACTCCTTCAACTTTGCACTTAGCGACAGATTCTGGACTAGGGTCTACTTCCAGCTTAATTACTTTGAGTCGATCGATATAGCTATCTGCGATCGAAGCAATAGTCGGAGAGACTAAACGACAAGGACCACACCAATCAGCCCAAAAATAGACTAAAACTGGTTTATTGGTATTAAATACTTCACTATCAAACTGCTCGTCAGCAATTTCAATCACATTACTCATCAGCTTTTTCCTAAAAAAGTTCAGACATAAATCGACTTTAACGGATTGGGTAACAAATAGAAATAGTCTGTAACCAGGGAATGCTTTTGAAGAAGGAGCCAAAAAATTAAAAGGCAATAGGTAATAGGCAATAGTTTTATGCCCTTTTGCCTTTTGCCTCACTAACCTTTACTGTTATTGATTAAGCTGCGATCGTAATTCTTCCAATTCTGCATCAATAACGGCATCCTTAGGTTTAGAAGTTGAACTTTCTGCGGGAGGTAAAGAATCTTGTGCAGGGGAAGCACCAGATAGTTGAGCCTTCATGGCTGCTAGTTCATCTTCTACTCCACTATTAGCTTCTAATTGAGCAAATTGCTGTTCTAAACCTACGCCTCCAAGTTCAGCTACGGATTGAGATTCTGCTTCTAATTGCATGACTTTATCTTCCATCCGCTCAAAAGCTCCCATGGCACTACTAGTATCTATCCCACCAATAGTTTCTTGTAACTGTTTTTGAGCCTTAGCTGCATTTGCCCTGGCTTTGAGCATATCTTTCTTGGTTTTTGCTTCAGAAATTTTGCTCTCTAAAGCGATTAGATTGCGTTTTAGACCTTCCACATTGGCAGTTTGTTGATCTAGCTGTAATTTTAGATTTGAAGCCGTATCCGCAAAAGATTTTTTACGAACAAGAGCTTCACGAGCTAGACTTTCATCTCCTTTAGATAGAGCTAATTGCGCTCTTTGCTGCCAAGTATTTGCTTCTTGTTGATTTTTGTTGTATTGTTGCTCAGTACGCTTTTGAGTAGCGATAGCGCGAGCTACGGCTTGACGAAGTTGCACCAAGTCCTCTTGCATATCGACTACAGCCTGTTCCAGCACTTTTTCTGGATCTTCTGCTTTGCTTACTAAATCATTAATGTTTGCTCTGACAACTCTACTAAGACGATCGAATAATCCCATGACTTTGTTTGTCCTCTGGTCGGTTACAAGATTTTCTTAATCTAGCAAGCTCTAGGATATTAGCTTGCAGTAATAAAAAAACATTTAATAGGGGTATTATTTAGCCCCAAAAAGAAGACAAGTCGGAGTACTTTAACCTATTGACGAGGTACATATGACTACAGAATGCAGTCGGTGCAGCCCCCTCTCCCGACTAGGCGGGAAGGCATTTCGCCTCGTTTTACGGTAGAGTAACGCTGACTATCTCGTTTCTAGTTTGACATATTCTTCTGAAATACCGTTGATTAATTGAACAAAATTATAACTATTGAGGAGTAGATTTTGTTTACACCAGATTTAGATTTAAACACAGATACAATAAGAGCAAAACAATTAATTCAATTAGAATCTCAATACCAAGGTCAAATATCAATGACTTCTGTGTATCAATTATCAGATGTCAAGGCTTCTGACTGGGCATTTCAGGCTTGGAAGTCTTTAGCACAACGTTATGATTGCCCTACTAATAATTTGAGTCTAGCTAAGTTAAATAATAGTGTTATATCTCGTGCTGAATTTGCGGTTGGCTTGAATACTTGCCTTAATCATTTTCTATCTAAATTAGACCAGATAAAATCAACAGCATCTGTTGACGATCTTAGAGTATGGGAAAGACTACAAACTGATTTTGCTACGGAATTAGCTGCTTTCAATAGTAAAGTTGGTAATCTGGAAAATCGTACTCAGACACTAGAAGACAATCTCTTTTCTACCACTACTCAACTCAGAGGTGAAGTCCTATTTCAGTTAGCTGATAGTTTTGGAAGTAGTATTGATAGCGATGAAGATGAAACTCAGACCTTATTTGGTAGTCGTCCCCGATTAAATTTTTTGACTAGTTTTACTGGTAGTGATGTCTTAAGAACCAGGATTGGCACTAGTAATATTGGTAGATTAAATCAGATAACAGGTACAGTGATGACTCGTCTGGGGGCTGAAGGAGATGATGAGGGAGCTGGTAGCATGGAGGTAACTTATCGCTTTCTTGCTGGAGAGCGTACGGCGATTGGTGTTGGCACATCAGGAGCAGGGGTTCAACAAGCAGCAGAGGTCTTAAATCCTTTGTCTAGCAGTAGTCGTGGGGCAATTTCTCGCTTTGGACGGAGAGATCCTGCTACCTTAAGAGGTGCTGGTAGTGCGGGTGTTACTATTCAGCACGAATTTAGCGATCGCGTTCAAGGAGGTATTGGTTACTCTACTGGGGATGCAGAGTCTCCTGACGAAGGACTGTTTAATGGTTCTTATAGTGCGATCGCTCAGATAGTTGTTCAACCCACGGATTTTCTGGAGTTGGCATTTGCTTATAATCGTGAGTATCAGTCGGAAGGTAGTGATAATTTAATGGGGGATACGGGCAGTGAGAATGCCAATAATCCATTTGATGAAAATGCTATGGTTGCCAATCATTTAGGATTCCAATTTAATTGGTATGTCAATGATGGTCTTGAGTTTGGGGGGTGGTTTGGTTATACCCAAGCTCAACAAAAACAGAATGGTAGCCAAGAAGCAACAATTTTAAATGGAGCTTTGAATTTTACTTTTCCCGATCTTGGCAGTGAAGGAAATGTAGGTGGTATTATTATTGGAATTCCGCCCATCGTAACCAATCACGATAATGCTGACATAGAAGATGAAAAAACTTCTTGGCATCTGGAAGCTCTATATCGAATTCGAGTTACAGACAATATCGAAATTACTCCTGGTTTTTTTGTAGTGACTGACCCAAATCATGAAGATAATGACGCAATTTGGGTGGGGACAATTAGAGCTCGATTCGGTTTTTAACTAGGGCTAGCTGAACAAGTTAAAACTATGATTGGTAGAGAGTTAAAGCATTTCAAAATGATTCTAATTCAAAGAAAATTGTTGAAAAACCTGGCACTTCTAAACTAATACACTTGTGAACTTAATAAACATCAATCTCAAGTTGTAGATTTTATTAAGAAAATTCTCATCTTAGTTTCATCTTGTTTCATAAAAGCTTCACGCTGCTCTTAAAGCCTTCGGTAATGATTATTAACTAAGAGCAAGCAAAGCAAAGGAAAAAAACCATGAGGCTGATAGTTTACTCTCACGACTCTTTTGGTCTAGGGAATATCCGCAGAATGTTGTCGATATGTGAATACTTAATCGAGAATGTTACTGACATGTCGATCTTGATTTTGTCTGGTTCCCCTGTACTTCATAGCTTTCGGATGCACCCAGGGCTAGATTATATTAAATTGCCCTGTTTAGGGCGCGATCGAGTTGGCAAAATGGCAACCAAGTACCTGAGTACAGAAGTTGATGAGACAGTAAGATTACGTTCTAACCTAATTAAAACTGCAATAGCTGACTTTAAGCCAGATTTAGTGTTGGTTGATAAAAAGCCTTACGGTTTACTAGGAGAATTAAAACCGGCTCTAGACTATGCTAAGGTTTTTCTGCCTGAGACTAAGTTAGTGTTACTTCTAAGAGATATTTTAGATAGTCCAGAAGTAACCATCAAAGATTGGCAGAACAATGGCTACTATCAAGCGCTCGACTCTTTATACGACAGAATCTTGATTGTAGGGATGCCAGAAATTTTTGATTTGGTTCAAGAGTACGAATTTCCTGCTCGTCTTGCTCAAAAAGTTGGCTATTGTGGCTACATTCGCAGAAAACCAGGATGTAGACAGCCTCACCTAGTTCGTCAAGAATTACAAATTCGACCAGGAGAAAAATTAGTTTTAGTTACTCCTGGTGGTGGAGGAGATGGTTATAGTTTAGTCAATAACTATCTTGCCGGACTAACTTATTTACCCGATCGACACAATATCAAAAGTTTAATTGTTTGTGGACCAGAAATGCCTTTATCTCAACGCCAAGAGTTGGAACAATCAGCTCAAAAGCATCCTGAGATTCAAACCATGGAATTTAGTGATGATTTGGCTAGTTACATGGAAGCTGCCGATCTAGTTGTTTCGATGGGAGGATACAACACAGTTTGTGAAATTCTTTCCTACAGCAAGCGGGCAGTGGTTGTACCTCGCAACAAACCTGTAGAGGAGCAATTAATCCGTGCCGAAAAAATGGCTAAATTTGGTTTATTTAAAACAGTCCATCCTGACTACATAACACCGAAAAGTTTAATCGGTACTGTTGTCCTAGAACTCAATAGTGAAAACAATCATCTCCCTGCTGTTTCTCACTTAAATTTAGATGCACTGATGTTTATTGAGCAAGAGATATTCAAGCTTTTATACAATGATATTCAATCTTTTTCCATCTGTTCTCAAGGAGAAAGTGTTCAAGAGGAATATTTAGCTGGAGTTAATAATTGAAACTATATAAATAAGAATTAGAAATAATTAAAGCTTACATAAGGAAATAGGAATTAAGTATATGAAAAAAGTTATGTTTTATTGCCAACATATTCTGGGTATGGGGCATTTAGTAAGGAGTAGAGAAATTGTTCGGGGTCTTCTCCCAGAGTATCAAGTTTGTTTTATTAATGGTGGGGAAATAATCAAGGAATTTCCATTTCCGACTGGAGTGGAAGTGGTTAATATCCCTGCCGTGAAAACAAACACAGAATTTCAGGGACTCCAACCTGTAGATACTTCTCTGAGTTTGGATGAAGTGAAAGAACTTCGTTTAAATAAATTAATGAAGGTGTTTGCAGAATTTCAACCTGATATTTTAATTATTGAATTGTTTCCCTTTGGTCGTCGCAGCTTTTCTTTTGAACTTATTCCCCTGGTAGAGCAAGCTAAAGCATCAGGGACAAAAATAGTATCTAGTTTGCGGGATATAGTTGTTACCAAGCAAAACCAAGAGCGTCACGAAGAGAAAGTCTGTCGCTTAATGAATCAATATTTTGATATGCTTTTGATTCATGGCGATCGCCAATTTGTCGAATTAGAAGAAAGTTTTTCTCGTGTTGACGATTTAAATTGTCAGGTTCACTATACAGGTTATGTTACTCAACCTGTACCAAAAGTCAATGAGGAAAATAAGTTATCTTCTGCTCAAAAGCCAATGATTCTGGCGAGTGTGGGTGGTGGTAGATTTGGACACGAATTACTTAGATGTCTTGCTAAAGCTACCCCGATTTTAGAGCGGGCTTTACCCCACCACATTCAAATGTTTACGGGGCCATTTATGCCAGAAGAAGTATTCCAAGAGTTACAAGCAACAGTAGCAGGAAGAACTAACATAACTATCGATCGCTACACCGATCGATTTTTGGCATATATGCAACAAGCGGATCTTTCTATTAGTATGTCTGGCTATAACACTACTATGAATATTCTTAGTACTAGTGTTAGGGCAATGATTTTACCGTTTACAGGTAACAACGACCAAGAACAAACCATCCGTGCTCAAAAATTAGAAAAACTAGGACGAGTTAAAGCTATTTCTCCTGAAGATTTACAACCAGAAAAGTTTGCCGACCAAATTATTAATTATCTCCAAGAACAGCCTAATCTAACCACATTTGATTTTAATGGCGTAGCTAATACAGCTACTTGTATCGGCAAATTATTTTCTCAAGTAGAAGTTGCTGCTTAATTTTTATTCTTAAGCTAATAAATTTAATCAAAACGATTATTGATAATTTCTCAGGAGTTATAGTGAGACGTAGTCCTAAAAACATTCAGGAAGCCATACCTGGCATTAAGCAGATTATACAGCGATTTTGGCCAGAGATTAGCAAGCAAGGTTGGCTCATAACGGTATCTGTACTAGGGTTATTTGTTGAAATTTTTGCCCAACTGTTAGCACCATGGCCGATGAAGTTAATTTTCGACCATGTTCTGATTCCCAATCAAGGCGATAATCCTCTTAATCTACCGATTTTAGATAGCCTTAGTCCTTTTATGCTCTTGACTGTTCTTGCTTTTGGGGTTGTCGCAGTTAGTGCCTTGAAAGCTGGTGTAGCTTATCTGAGTTTAGTAGGAATGACTTTAGCTGCTACTCGCATTGTCACCGATATTCGAGCTAGATTGTACAGTCACATACAGCGTCTTTCTTTGTCTTTTCACAACAAAGCGAAAAGCGGAGACTTGATTACACGAATAACTGGCGATACGGGTAAGTTAAAAGAGATCGTCTTAATTGCTATCATACCTTTGTTTGTCAATACGATGACCATGTTCGGTATGTTAGGACTAATGTTCTGGCTCAATACAGAATTAGCCCTAATCTCGATCGTGATTCTGCCCATATTTTTATTTTCTTCAGTCAGTATAACCAAGCGAATTCAAAAACTCGCTCGTCAAAAACGTAAAAGTGAAGGAGCAATTGCTTCTTTGGCAGTAGAAACCATGTCTGCGATCAAAGTAGTTAAAGCACTTTCTCTAGAAGGAATGCTAGAGAATAGTTTTACTACTCAAAACGAGAAGAGTTTACAAGAAGGTTTAAAATCAGAACAACTATCAGCAGGATTGCAGCGTACAGCACAATTATTGGTTTCGGTAGCTACAGCTTTAGTGTTATGGCGTGGGGTACAACTAGCATTGCAGCAAGTAATTACGGTAGGAGATTTACTAGTATTTATTAGTTATCTGAAAACAGCATTTAAACCCACCCGTCAATTAGCAAAACAAGTAAGTCAAATTGCTAAAGCCACAGCTTCAGGAGAAAGAGTAATTGAGTTACTTGATACTATGCCTGATATCCGTGATTCTCGTGGCGCGATCGAAGCTCCTCACTTTAGAGGTGCAGTAACATTTAAGAATGTTAGCTTTGGTTATGAAGAAGGCAAAGGTATTTTAAGCCATCTTAGTTTTGATGCCGAACCAGGTCAAAAGATTGCTTTAGTTGGTCCTTCTGGTGGGGGTAAGTCAACTTTAGTTAGTTTGCTGCTTCGTCTCTACGACCCCTTAGAAGGACAAATACTCATCGATGGTCATGATTTAAGGGAATACAAATTAGAATCTCTTCGTCGCCAAATTACTATTGTACTACAAGATAGCGTTCTCTTTGGTGTGAGTGTGCGAGATAACATTGCTTATGGCTTATTAGGAGCAACAGAGAGACAGATTATCGCTGCTGCCAAACTCGCCAATGCTCATGATTTTATTATGAGACTTCCTGAAGGTTACGATACAGTTTTAGGAGAAAGAGGCGGTACTCTATCTGGAGGGCAAAGACAAAGAATTGCGATCGCTCGTGCTGCGGTTAGGAAAGCACCAATTGTAATTCTCGATGAGCCTACAGTTGGTTTAGACAACGAAAGTGAGCGCACTGTTACCGAAGCACTAGAAAGACTTACTCAAGAATCTACTACCTTTTTAATTACTCACGATTTACGTACTGCTACCACAGCAGACCAAATTCTCTACATAGAAAAAGGCGAAATTTTAGAAAGAGGAACTCACCAAGAATTACTCGGACTTGGAGGTAGATATGAAAACTTATATAGACTACAAGCTGTATCAGATATTCGTTCAGAGTTCTTAATTAGTTAGTAGTTAGTAGTTAGTAGTTAGTAGTTAGTAGTTAGTAGTTAGTAGTTAATAGCAATTATTCAAAATATCTTATGAAAATAGCATTTATTGTGGGAACGTTTCCCACCCTATCAGTTTCTTTTATAATCAATCAAATCAAAGGTTTAATCGATCGCGGACATGAAGTTGATATTTATGCTCTCGATGGTGCGCCTGAAGATACTTCCAAGGTTCATCCTATCGTCGAGGAATATAAACTCTTAGAACGAACTTACTATCCACCGATTAGGCCACAAAACCCTCTACTACGAAAACTCAAAATAGTTGGGTTACTGCTTGCCAATTTACCGAAAAACCCTGGGGTTTTGTTACAGCTATTTAATGTAGCTAGGTTTGGCAAAGAAGCAAAACAGCAAAAATTATTTTACAAAGCGATACCCTTTTTACGTCGAGAATCCTATGACATTATTCACTGTCAGTTTGGCATCTTTGGCATTATGGGTTTGGCATTTCGTCAGATTGGTTTAATTGAAGGTAAGTTAATTACTGGTTTTAGGGGCTACGATATTTCTAAATATCTGCAAAAGCGTGGCGATCGAGTTTACGATAATCTGTTTAAACAAGGCGATTTTTTTGTTACCAACTGTGAATTTTTTCGTAAAAGAGCTATCCAATTAGGTTGCGATGAAGAGAAAATTGTTGTTCTCGGTTCTGGTATTGATTGCAGTAAATTTGCTTTTACCCCCCGCAATTTTCCTGCTGATGGTACAGTTAGAATTGCTACTATTGGTCGCTTAATCGAAAAGAAAGGCATCGAATATGGTATTCGAGCAATGACTTCTATAGCTGAGACTTATCCCAACCTTGAATACAACATCATTGGGGATGGGCCTTTAAAAGAACATTTCCAGAAACTAATCGAAGAATTAAAGGTAGGACACATTGTTAAATTAGTTGGCTGGAAACAACAAGACGAATTAATTGAGATTTTAGATAATTCTCATATCCTAATTGCTCCTAGTGTAACTTCGGCTGATGGTAATCAAGATGCCCCAGTTAATACCCTTAAAGAAGCTATGGCAATGGGTTTACCCGTAATTGGGACATTGCATGGTGGTATACCTGAACTGATTGAAGATGGTATTTCTGGCTTTCTTGTCCCTGAAAGAGATGCTGAAGCGATCGCCGAAAAAGTTATTGAGCTAATTGAACATGCAGAAAATTGGTCTGCTATGGGTGCATCAGGGCGCGCCCGTGTAGAAGAAAAATATGATATGTACAAGCTCAACGAGCAGCTAGTGAATATATATCAACAGCAGTTATCAGAGCAATCTAGTTCAACAACTGCTAATACATCTAATCCATCCGAGTTATACGTAGTTAAATAAATAATTATGAAAATTGCTTTTTTAGTCGGAAAATTCCCAGTTTTATCAGAATCTTTTATTCTCAATCAAATTGCCGGTTTGCTCGATCGAGGACATGAAGTCGATATTTACGCGATCAATGGTCCTGCGGATAATGGTTCTAAAGTTCATCCTATTGTTACTAAGTATAATCTGATCGAACGTACTTATTTTTCTCCTGTTCCTCCCCAGGATAAAGCCGATCTTACTCCTAATAACGATCGATTTATCAAACAAATTTTTCAACGTAACCCTGAAGTTTGCCAAGACTTAATTAATGTAGCTAAACACGGGAAAAGAGCTAAGAGATTTCGCTTACTCTATAAAGCAGTGCCTTTCCTTGAAGGTAAATCCTACGATATTATTCACTGTCAGTTTGGCTCGATCGGTTTGATGGGTTTATTGTTTCGCAATCTGGGCTTACTTCAAGGCAAATTAGTCACCATTTTCCGAGGCTCTGATATCTCTAAGTATCTAGAAAAATGGGGATACGATGTTTACGATCGACTATTGGCTGAGGGAGACTTTTTCTTAACTAACTGTGAATTCTTCCGTAAACGGGCGATTAAACTAGGCTGCGATGAAGATAAAATCGTTATTCTTGGTTCTGGTATAGATTGTAGTAAGTTTGCTTTTACTCCCCGCCATTTTCCTGCTGATGGCAAAGTTAAGATCGCCACAACTGGGCGTTTAGTCGAGAAAAAAGGGATAGAATACGGCATTCGGGCAATGGCTTCTTTAGCTGAGACTTATCCCAATATCGAATACAACATTATCGGTGATGGTGAGTTAAGAGAACATTTTGAGCAATTAATTACCGAATTAAATGTAGGTCATATAGTTAAACTGGTTGGCTGGAAACAACAAGAAGAACTAATCGAAATTTTAGACAATTCCCATATTTTAATTGCTCCTAGTGTAACTGCTGCTGATGGTAATCAAGATGCTCCAGTTAATACCCTCAAAGAAGCTATGGCAATGGGTTTACCTGTAATTGGTACATTGCATGGTGGTATACCAGAACTAATTGAAGATGGTATTTCTGGCTTGCTAGTTCCCGAAAGAGATGGAGAAGCGATCGCCCAAAAAGTTAGCTACCTAATCGAACATCCCGAAATCTGGACAGATATGGGTAAGGCAGGGCGCGATCGTGTAGAAGAAAAATACGATATGCACAAGCTTAACAATCAGCTAGTAGATATCTACAAATCAGTTCTTAGTTCAGAGTTTGCAGTTGCTAATTAAACTATAACCAAAATGAAACCTCCTATACTTAGTATTATTATTCCCACCTATAGCCGTCCCCAACTTCTCCCTCGTGCTGTTGAAAGTGCCTTAGCCCAAACAGTAGCAGATATCGAAGTAATCGTGGTAGATGATGCCTCTCCAGAGCCAGTACAACTTCCAGAACATGAGAAATTACGTGTGATTCGACTACCAGTCAATGGTGGGGGGTCTGTTGCTCGTAATACTGGTGCTAAGGCAGCTAGGGGACTTTGGATTACCTTTCTAGATGACGATGATACTTTGTTACCAACCATGGCGGAAGTATCTTTAGCAGCATTGGTAGAAACAGATTTACCCAAACCTGTAGCAGTAATTTCTGGAATTAAAGTAGTCGATGAAAATGGCGAATTTATTAAAAAGCGAATCCCGCCTACACTACCCAAAGGAAGTCATTTCCAAATGGAAAAAATTGCCAAAGGAAAATCTTTTCTCTGTAAACAAAC
>JAAUYI010048507.1_pt1 | contig 17230 bp, 15 predicted proteins | sample 7278041 | NCBI WGS metagenome assembly JAAUYI01 (sample SAMN14350216, study PRJNA611818) | marine sediment metagenome | isolation source: surface marine sediment (0.6m) | place: French Polynesia: Moorea | collected 2018-08
CTAAAAAAGGAGCTACTAGCATCACCCAGATTTCACCCGTATTACTACTGAGCATATATTTAATGAACTTGCGGATATTGTCATAAATGATTCGCCCTTGCTTGACCGCAGCGACAATGGTAGCGAAGTCATCATCGAGAAGAGCCATATCCGCTGCTTCTTTGGCTACATCAGTGCCAGTAACACCCATCGCCACACCAATATCTGCCTGTTTTAAAGCTGGGGCATCATTAACTCCATCCCCAGTCATGGCTACAATCTGTCCTCGATGCTGCAAGGCTCGCACGATATTCAGTTTGTGTTCTGGAGTGACCCGCGCATAAACCGATACCGCTTCGACTTGTTTTTCCAATTCCCTAACGGATAAATTAGCCAAGTCTTGCCCCGTCAAAATTTTGCCATCAATAGCAATCCCCAACTTACGAGCGATGTATCGAGCAGTCAGAGGATGATCCCCAGTAATCATGACGGGACGAATTCCCGCATTGATACAAGTTTGGACTGCCTCTTGAACCTCCTTCCGCACTGGGTCGCTCATGCCTACCAAGCCGATAAAAATCAAGTCTCTCTCCCAGGTCTTGCCCCCATCAATCCGAGCAGATAAACCTGGTCGAAAAGCTACTCCCAGGACGCGAGTTCCTTGTTGGGCTAGTTCATTATTAGTCGTAATAAGATAGTCGCGCCACACCTCAGTGAGAACTTCAGGGCGATCGTTTACCCAGACTTCACTACAAATCTCTAGCAAACTATCCACTGCCCCTTTAGTAAAGCCAATATAAGGCAACTTTCCCATCTGTTGATACCATTGCCAGGGAATTTGCAGAGATGAAGGTAATTGAGACGAACTGAGGGGAAATTGGTGGATTGTAGTCATGCATTTGCGTTGGGCATCAAAAGGAACTTCAGCGACTCGCGGGAAAAAAGACTCCAATTCTGCTTTCCACAGTCCCAGACGAGCAGCTGCCATGACTAAAGCTCCTTCAGTGGGTTCTCCCACAATCTGAAAACAGTAGGAACGCTCTGGGATTGTTTCTAGTTGAGCATCGTTACATAAAGAACCGCCAGTTAAGAGTAGTGCGAGTTCTGGCTGATCGTTGAGAAGATTCTGCGGTATTTCTTCCCTGACATCTAGCCAAGGAAAAGCTTTGGGTAGATAAGAGGTAAGTTCTAAGCGACGACCGACAACATCGAGAACCGAAACTGTCATGCGATTTTCTGTTAAAGTGCCTGTTTTATCAGAGCAGATGGTAGTCACCGAACCCAGGGTTTCCACCGCAGGTAGCTGGCGGATCAATGCTCCCCGTTTCAACATTCGTTGCGAGCCTAGAGCTAGAGCGATGGTCACTACTGCTGGTAATCCTTCAGGCACTGCTGCTACGGCAATACTGACCGTTGTCAGGAACATTAACTGGAGTTCTTCTCCCCGCAATAAGCCTAAAATAAAGATAATGAATACCAGGACTAAAGTCGCAGTTACTAAGCCTTTTCCCAGTTGTTCCAAGCGTTGCTGAAGAGGCGTTAAACCAGAAGATACTGCTTGCAGCATCTTGGCAATTTTACCCAATTCCGTATTCATCCCCGTTGCCGTCACAATCCCCTGACCGCGCCCGTAGACTACCATAGTTCCCATGTAAGCCATATTGTAGCGATCGCCAATTGGCAAATTGTTGCCGATGAGGGCAGAAGATATTTTATCCACAGGCTCGGATTCTCCTGTAAGGGAAGCTTCCTGAGTTCTTAGGTTAGCCGTCTCCAGCAAGCGAATATCTGCTGGTACTAAATTTCCTGCTTCCAACCGCACGATATCCCCAACTACTAGTTCGGTAGCAGAAAGCTCTTGCCAACGACCCTCACGACGTACTTTAACTATTGGCACAGCTAAAGCTTTAAGGGCAGCCATGGCTTTTTCAGCACGATATTCTTGATTAAATCCTAACAGGGCATTGAGTACGACAATGAGGAAGATAATCATCGCCTCTTTATAGTCCCCCAAGCTGGCTGAAACCACAGCAGCAACGAGCAGAATAACTACTAACGGAGCAATTAACTGCTCCCAGAGGATTAACCAGGGATTTTTGCTGCCCCGCTCCTGTAACTCGTTAGGACCTTGCTCTGCTAGACGACGCGCTGCTTCCATTCTATTCAAACCAGAGGAAGCATTACTGCCAAGTTTTCCCAAGACCTCGGCAGAGTCTAATTGATACCAAGTACTCATGGTTGTGCCAGCCCATTATGCCCCACTAGAGCAAGAGTAGCATGAGGCGATACAATTGCTGCAATTTTAACCTCTTTTTAATCAAAATCTTGTTAAGACTTAACTTCTTTCCCTGCTTGCTTTCAATAGAATCTTAGTAAGAGATTTTGTAGTGCAAGTTACAAATTGAGCATAGCCAATAGACCTGTCTTGAAAATAGAAGTTCAGGAGCGGTGCGACCGAATCGCATATCTTAGGCGTATTCGCAAGCGCACCGAAGGAGTTGCTGAAGTTCAGAATGAATTATTTTCATACCTGAGTTGTGAACGCTCGTTCATGGCATCTCTTGCCTAAGTCTAATAAATCTCGATTGAGTTTAGGGAAAAGGGGAAAGGGGAAAGGGAAAAATGATTAATTTTGATTTCTAGTTTATTTTGGCAAGAGACAACCATGATAGCGATCGCTTTAACTTTGAACTTTGGAGTAGTGAAGTTCGCCAGCAAATGCTCACTGCCCTTCAGAAACAGTTAAATTCTTGTCGCACCTAAACTTCAGAGGCATGATTTATGTAAGGAGGAACAATTTGTCGATAGAGTTGTAAATCATATCAATTCTTAAGTATCGATTTCTTCCCAGATGATTTCAACAACAGCAAAATTACCATCAACTTTTCTAGTTTCTGCTTCAGGGCGAGTGTAGTATAAAGGTGCGTAATGAACTTGCTGGCGTTTGAACAAATACTTGGGAATAACGGAAAACCAACCTTTGATCGCATCATTAAGATTGTATTCAAAGTAAAAACGCTCTTTTGATTGAGGTGACGTTGACAAAATCCAATAAATTTCTGGATGATCTCGATCGATAAGTTTAAAAGATGATTGAGTAATTTCTTCACCAGAGTTTTGCACGTCTGTTATTTTACTATTCATCCTTGTTTTCCCTAAAGTCTTGAATTTTCTAAAGTTTTTACGCAGATGGGGATATCGCTTGACTAATTATTTCTCTAGTTTGCTCCATAGTTAGTTGTGGTTCAGTCCAAACTACTTCCCATTCACTTCCAGAGCCAAGTAACCTAAGATCGTTATCAATTCCTGGTTTTCCTAAAGTATCAATTATCAGTCTTGATAATACACAAGAACTGTTTACCTGATTGATGGTGACTCTAGTCAAAATCGTTTTTGTCCCTTCAATCAACTCTTGCTCGATTGATTCTATTTTCATAGGTTTAAGAACTGATTTTCGCTCATTTTAGCTTGACTAATTTAGACAAAACCGTACTCTTTGTTACTGTCGCTCGATAAGACTCTGTATAGATGAAAGTGGGGACTGTGAATAAACGCTTTACTTCCCGCTCGCAGAGTTAAACTCGAACTAATTTAATCAAGTCGATAAATGGTTGCCAATTATCATCTTCGCTAATAGCTTGCCAAATAGTCTCGATTTCTGGTTCTACCAATACAACTACGGGGTTGGCGTTTTGCAGACGTTGAGCAATTTGGTTTATTTCTTGGTACGATCGCTCTAACAAAAGTTGATGATAAAGCCAGCACCAACGCTTTAAAATAACTATCTCTTCACCAGATACTAAATGTTCTAAATCTTGCCAAATAAAGTTAGGATTATCGCGCCAAGAGCGAGAAAATTTGAGTCTGAGGTCGCGAAAAAATTGATGATAGCTAATTTTAGTTAAAAACAGCAGTTGTAGGGTCAAATCAATTAATTCTTCAGTTTCCAGAAAAGGCAAGCGATCGAATCCCAACTTGTGCAGCATTTGCTGATGGTAATACTTAGTGTAGAGTTCGGGGAAAGTTTCTAAAATAGCTTCCATTTCGGAAATGGGAATTACTGCCGATAGAGGACGTTGCAACATAGCTAAATTCCAACGACAAACACTCGGCTGGTTACGATAACTATATCTTCCCTGGCGATCAAAAGCAGCAGCAGTAAAATAAGGATTATAAGTATCTATAAAAGCATAAGGGCCATAGTCAAAACTCTCCCCAGTAATCGACATATTATCGGTATTGAGAACCCCATGACAAAAACCCGCTGCCATCCATTGTGCTACCAATTGAGCAATGCGCTCTACCAATTCAACATAAAAACGGATGTAGCAGTCTTGTTGCTGCCACAAATGAGGATAATAATATTTAATTACATGGTCTAATAGTTTCTGGATTAGATCGCCGCGATCGTAATAATCTAGGCGTTCAAAAGTACCAAAGCGTAGATGAGAACGACTGAAACGCACCATAACCGCACCACGAACTGTCTCTCCTTCTCTAATCAAAGCTTCCGTTTCAATTAAACTTAAACAGCGAGATGTCTTAACTCCCGCATAATGTAACGCCTCCGCAGCTAAAACTTCTCGCAAACCACCTTTAAGAGTTAAGCGACCATCCTTAGAGTGGGAATGAGGAGTTTGTCCCGATCCTTTAGTACCAAAATCGTATAGTTGCCCGTCAATTCCTCGCACCTGACCGTAGAGAAATCCTCGTCCATCGCCTAAATAGGGATTGTATTGACCGAACTGATGACCATGATAGCGTAATGCCAAACAGGATTGTCTTCCCTGAAAATGACCACAAAAATCGAGGAAATTCTCATCAGTAAATTTCTCTGAGTCTAAACCAAGGATAGGTAGCAGCTTATCATTACGAAAACGCAGAGTAAGGGGAGAGAATTTAGCAGGTTGCACGCGATCGAAAAAGTCATTGCCCAAGGACTCTAAAGCGGGTTCGTAATTAAGATCTAAAAAAGGATTGCTGGTTGATTGTCGATCGTTCAAGGTAATTTTTATTCATTAAGACAGATGTTAATTGAAACAGAGCGTTTATTTCTACGAAAGTTCCGCGAATCAGACTTTGAGGACTACTTCCAAATCTTTTCCGACCCAGAAGTTACCCGCTTCATTGGTAATGGCAAAGCTATGGCGCGCTCGGAAGCCTGGATGAGTATGGCTAGGATATTCGGACATTGGCAACTACGAGGCTACGGTATTTTGGCAGTTGAAGAAAGGGCTAGTAAAGTAGTTGTGGGTAGAATTGGTTTCCTCAATCCTGAAGGATGGCCTGGATTTGAGCTTGGTTGGATCTTAAATCGTAATTATTGGGGAAAAGGCTACGCTACCGAAGGAGCAAAAGCTTTACTCGACTATGGTTTTAGAGAGTTAAAACGAGACCGCATAGTGAGTCTAATTCATCCTGGTAATATCAGATCGATTCGAGTAGCCGAAAAATTGGGAGAAGAACTCCAAGACAAAGCAAAAGTGGATGGAAAAGAAGTTTTAGTTTATGGGATCGATCGAGCCACTTTTGAGAGGACTAACGACTAACCATAGTACGGGCGATTCGCGACGCGAAGCTATATGCGAAGCGGTGAAGCAGTGCGTTGGGCGGGTTTCCCGACTTGAAGCAACTGCTGAACCCTTTAGGGTATCCTTTAGGAGTCCTTTAGGGCGAATCGCCCCTACAGGATTAAAAATGTTTGGCAGTCTGTTTTTCAAAATCAAACTGATATCTTTTACCACCATGAGTTTCCCCGTATAAATTAAAGGTTATGGTTGGTTGGTCTCCCACTGCTTCTGTGCTATGAATTGCCTCGGTAGTAAAGCTAATAATATCTCCTGCTTCGATAATTCTCTCGCCAACGCGATCGATTTTATCGGGAAATTCGTCAGTAGGTGCGCGCTTCCAGAAAGTATTTTTTTGTTTGCCTTCTATTACCATCACTATGCCCCAAGTACCATGATTGTGGATGGGTGAAGTTGTTCCAGGTAAACTCATTTCTGTCTGGATAGTCATGGGAAATCCCACTTCATCGTGCAGTGTAACTACTGACATTCCTATCTCCTGATTTGGTTCGGGTAGACGAGTTTTGACTGTATAACAGTTAAGAACCAATTTCCTCACTAACATCCGCAGTCCTGACAAGGAAGTTTCTTCATCCCTTTCCTCGGTAGCTGCCAATCTGATGTTATCTTCTACTTCTGTCAAAAACCGATACAGTCGATATTCTTCCGCTAATAAATCCCACTCCCGCACCGATTTACATAGTCTGCAAACACCATCTTCTTTTACCAACCAATCTGCTGTTTTCATTATCTTTATTTTTTATCCTTTGTCTTTCGCCCTTCGTAATCAAAACCAGTGACTAACAAATGTACGGACGTAGCATGCTACGTCCCTACTGGTCATTATCGATGTTTTCTTTCTGCTATTAATACTTGGGCGATCCAATTTGGTAAATCCTCTAGATCGCTATTGCTTTCTGGATCTCTAATGGGTGAGGTAAATTCATAGTAAGGCTCGCATTTACCATTATCATATACTTCTACAATCCAGCGATCGGGAAAACCATCAATGCCAATTTCCACATCATAGCCATCTTCTCCCAAAGTACGCGAAGCAATTATTGTAAACCAATCTTTGTCTTCCGATGGTACATTCCACTCATTGGTTAAAAATTCAAAGGCTAATTTTTCTGCTTCATTTGAATCGAGCATATTTTTTGTCCTTGGTTATTTGTTCTTTGTCTTCCGTGACCAACAACTAATGACTAACAACTAACGACTAACAACTAAATTTTGACGTTCCGATCGCAATATTTCGGCAATACTTTCTGGCATTTCTTCTAGTCCTGTCTCGCTTTCCGAGGGTTTAATTGGAGAGACAAAGGTAAAACAGGGGTCACAATCTTTAGTTTCGTCGTAAACTTGAATCACCCACTTATCTGGTAATCCTTCTACACCAATTTCTACCACATACCAGCGATCGTCTACGACACGAGAATCAAGGGGAACAAAAAAGTCGCGATCGTCTTCGGGAATTTCCCAGTCTTCAAGAAAAAAATCTAACGCCAATTGTTCAGCATCTGTTGATGTTAAGTCCATTTTTTTAGTCCTTTTTCATTTAACATTAAACATTGATCATTGAATATTGATACATCGACAAATGACTAATAACCAATCGTTTAACTCATAACTTTTTCGCTATGTCTGCCAGAGTGTTTATCGATGTGTAATTTGCCTCCGACTGCCCAATTTTCGCGATCGAATTCGTCGATATGAATTGTTACCCATTCGGGTTTTGTTCCCAAATTAGCAACGAGAGTATCAGTAACTGCTTTAGCTAGTTCTCTTTTTTTTTCTACAGAGTGACCTTTGGCAATTTGAATAGTGACAAATGGCATCTAAATTTCTCCTTTTGATTAATTATGAATGCTTTGAGCAAGATTAAAAATTTTTACTATGTCCAAGTTCAGTCTTTAATTGCTACTAAATTTAGAATCTGTGGGAGATAGCGATCGGCTTCGCTGGCGCGGAATTTATGATTGATTTGAGATTGCTATAACTAGGTCTAACGATCTTGATTGCTGCTATTGAAAACTTAGCTTTTTGCCATCTATATTTTTAGTAATCTTTGCTACTAATTAATTGGGTTCTCTTCAATATCCAGAATTACTTAATATTTACAAGATTGGATTTGTCAATAATTATTAATTGTTTGAGCAATTTGGTGCATATTTTCTCGTTTTTGTACATATAGATCGGGGAATGATGTTTAGCTTGGGCAATGTATTAAATGATCTTATTCAAAAGCGATCGCTGCTAATCAAACAACAGGAAGGAAATCTCAATATTATTCAGCGGAGAAAATTCTCATGAGAGCAAATTCAAAATTGGAAACTTGTCTAACTAAAGCAATCTATGCATTTAAAGTAAGAGAGATATTGACTAAGTTCGGCGTACCAGAAAATGCAGAAGTTACATTAGAATTACAGATAGGAGAAAATTCAGAACCTTGCGCATGCTGCCAAATTCCCACAACAGTTAAGAAAGACCATATTCAATGTGGTTCCATGTCTTTGAGTAGTTTTCAACATTCGGTTATGGATGATTTTATCAACCCAGCTTTAAATACTCTAGACTTGGGTCAATATATACCTGATGATGAGGAAAAATTTGCTAAAGGTGAAAGCCCAATGAAAGTTGTCTTTCGCTCCAATTCTCCTAGCTTTAGTATGGATGTTACAACCTCATCCTATTGTTGTTGCAGGTTACCGAATGGCTCATGTTGTTGTTCTTGCTAGAAAGTTTTTTATAGCAATAAGTAGTAGTAAGGTGGGCAAACTTTACTGTTAACCCAAGAATATACTTAAAGCTAATTTTACCCACCCTACTTTTTTTGCTCTCTGCCTTAAGACTTCTGACTTTCTCAAGCTGATTTTTCAATGAGGGTATCAATTTTCTCTAGTAAATTATGAGGAGGAATTGATTTAAGCAAATAATCATCCATGCCAATTGATGAAAAATATTGCCACTCTTCTGGGGTTATTTGTAGAACTAATAAAACTAATTGTATTTTCTGAGTAGCTCTCAATTCTTGTAAGCTTTCACTAAAATTAATTATATCTAACTCTGGTAAATCTCGATCTAAAATTACTAATTTTGGGGCTAATAACTTAATTTTATCAATTGCCGTAGAAGGGTCTACAAGCCAAACCACTTGATATTCTGCTGCATTAAGCAACTGACAAATGATAGTAGATTTTTCTTCTTCTTGAGAAACTAAAATAATAGTCTGCTGATGATTAGAAGCTTCCTTAATGCTCTGCTTGTATTTTGGTTTGAGGATAGCTTGACTAGGTAAACAAACAGTAAAAATAGAACCTTCACCTACTGCTGATTCTACTTCAATTGTACCACCGTGAAGTTCTATTAATTGTTTAGTTAAAGCCAAACCCAATCCTGTTCCACCATAAGTGCGTTGAAGAGAACTTTCCAATTGTTGAAAGCTTTCAAATAGCATTGGTAATTGTTGTTGAGAAATCCCAATACCTGTATCTTCTACTTCAAAGATGACTTGATTATTTTCTCGCCAGATTCTCAAAATAACTTGACCACCAACAGGTGTAAATTTAATCCCATTACTCAAAAGATTTAATAAGATTTCTTGTACTCTTTGTCGATCGGCACAAAACTTATCTTCTTCTGGATCGACTTTAAAATCTAAACTTAAATTAACTTGTTGTTTATGGGATTCTTCCTGCAAAATTTGTAAAACATTTCTAGCTAAACTTTGTAAAGAAAATTCTGTAACATTTAATAAAAACTTTCCTGACTCTACTTCAGAAAATTCAAGAATATTATTAATTAAAGATAATAAATGTTTACCACTATCGTGAATAGTCTTCAGGTATTGCTGCTGCTTTTCCAGAGGTAGAGTAACACGATCGCTGGCTAATGACCAATGCAATAAAGTCCCAGATAAACCAATCACACAAGTAAGAGGTGTACGCAGTTCATGACTCATACTGCCAATAAATTCATGTTTTGATTGATTGGCAGCTTGAGCAGCAATGAGAGCATCTTTTAATTGTTCTGCTCTTGTTTTTACTTGTTGTTCTAGTTTCTCTTTTTGTTGTTGCAATTGTTGATAAGATTTATTTTGATAAATAGCGATCGCTAAATATTCAGCAATTTGCTCCATAAATCTAATTTGAGTATTATTCCATTGTCGAGGAGCAAAACATTGATGAGCAATCAGAAATCCCCATAGTTCATTTTGGACTATAATCGGGGTTACTAATTTGGCTTTAATGTTTAGCTTTCTCATTAAAGATTTTAGGCAAGCAGAAAAATTTGTCTCTTGTTCTATATCGTTAATAGCTAAACTAAATCCTTGACGATATTTATCTCTACATTGAGTCGATCGACTAAAACAAACTTCATCATGAAAGTATAAGATAGAAGGGATATCATCAGAAGCCCTTGATTCATAAGTAACTGTATCAAATAACTGAGTGAAAATATTATTAGAGTTGGTTGAACTAATAGGAACACCGATTTGATAAATTACTAATCTATCTAGTTCTAAAAGAATACGTACCTGCTCAATTGTCATTTGGACTATTTCTAATAAATCCAAATGCTGATTAATCTGAATTTCTACTTGATTTAGAATTCGTTGTTGTTCTGCTTGATAGTGCAAAATATTTTTGAGAGGTTGAGCAACTAAAAGTGAATTATATTCTTGATTTTGCTCAGGGGTAAGTATATTAATTATTTGTTGAATAAATTCATTTAAATAATCAGAATGGCTGGGGGTTCTATGGGAAAGGTAAGATTGTAAATTTTTATCTAAACTGGAGTAATTATCACCTATTTGGTTAAGACTAGTTAAATAATCAGTAATGACTTGAGTATCAAAACTAATTTGAACTTGATGATAAGCTTTATTTTTTTCTTCTTTACCTATTAATAAAGCATTAAATATAAAACTAATTAAAATACTAAATTTTTCTGGCTTCCAGTCTTTGGTTGCTAAACTCGATAAAGATGCGTCTGTAACCAATAAGATTTCCTGTCCAGTTAACTTTGCTGTTGCTGACCATAAGCTACGAAGTTCTTCAAAAGTTTTGCTGGATACAGTTCGTTTTAAGATTAAGGACGAAGGATTAGACATGATCCCCAGGGAAGAGTAAACAGCAACAAGCTACCTTAATATAGAATGGCTTACTTTTAGGCTATAAATCTAAACTGTAATTATTTCTCAAGATTAGCTATTAATTATGCATAGACTTGCTGCTATACCTGGAGGTTGGAATTCTGGAACAGAAGGAGTTATTTTTATCGAGCAAAATCCTGCGCCGATTGTGTTTATTACCGCAGCAGATACAGAGATTCAAATTATAGCTAAAGTAGCAGCTTTTTTGCCTAGCACTTTTCCAGGAATCAGAGTGGTAAATTTATTAAATTTACAACAACAATTAACTATTGATAATTATGTAGAAACAGTAATATCAAAAGCAAAAATAGTTATTTTGCGTTTACTAGGTGGTAGTACCTATTGGTCTTACGGCTTAGAAATGATCAAAGAGGTAGCACAGGATAACAGTACAGCTTTGTTTAGCTTACCAGGAGATGACCGTCCCGATCCAGACTTGATTAGCCATTCTACAGTTTCCTTAACAGCAGTTAATAAGTTGTGGCATTACTTTATTGAAGGTGGGATAGAAAATTATACTAATGCATTACAGTTTGTTGCTAATTTTGTTCTCCAGACAAACTATGTTTTACAACCACCTAAAACTGTTCCTCGTATTGGGGTTTATATATGGTCAGATCGACAGAAGAGAATAGTAATAAGCGATCGACAAAAATCCTCAACAAAGGCAGGAATACTTTTTTATCGTTCTCACTATTTAGCAGGAAACACCTTACCAATTGATGCTATTTGTCAAGCTTTATACAAGAAAAATATAAAACCAATCCCGCTCTTTTTATCTTCTTTAAGAGAATCAGAAATACAAATTGAACTATTAAAGATTTGTCAACAAGAACAAGTTAAAGTAATCCTTAATACTACTAGTTTTTCTTTAGCAAAAATAGGGCAAGAAGAACAAATAAAATTATGGCAAAAGTTAGATGTACCAGTCTTACAAGTAATTTTAAGTGGAGGAACAAGAAACCAATGGTTAGATAGTTTGCTGGGATTAACACCCAAAGATGTAGCTATGAATGTTGCTCTTCCAGAAGTTGATGGCAGAATTATTACTAGGGCAGTTTCTTTTAAATCTAGTCAAACTTGGAATAAAAAATTAGAGACAGATGTAGTAATTTATGAACCAGATATCGATCGAGTTAATTTTGTTGCAGATTTAGCTAGTAATTGGGTCAGACTAAAACAAACTCCCGTATCAGATAAAAAAATTGCTTTAATTTTAGCTAACTACCCTAACAAAGACGGCAGAATTGCCAATGGAGTCGGTTTGGATACTCCTGCTAGTTGTCTCAAAATCTTACAAGCTTTACAAAAAGCTGGTTACTGTGTAAAAGATATTCCTGCTAATTCAGAAGAATTAATCCAACTTTTAACCAAAGGCATTACTAACGATCGAGAAAGTCAATCAATACGTCCTATCTATCAATCTTTATCTGTAGAAGAGTATCAACAGTATTTTCAAACATTACCGGAAAAAGTACAACAAGAAATAATAGACAGATGGGGTAGGGGTTTGGCATTGCCAAACCCCTACACGAATAATCAAATTCCTATCCCTGGTATTCAGTTGGGAAATATATTTATTGGTATACAACCATCAAGAGGATACGATCGCGACCCTTCTTTAAATTATCATGCTCCCGATTTAGAACCAACTCACGAATATTTAGCCTACTATTATTGGCTACGAACTAAATTTCAAGTACAAGGGATTATTCATGTAGGTAAACACGGTAATTTAGAATGGCTACCAGGAAAAAGTATTGCCCTATCGAAAACTTGCTATCCTGAAATTGCACTACAAACTATTCCCAATATTTACCCCTTTATTGTCAACGATCCAGGGGAAGGTTCGCAAGCCAAAAGACGTTCCCAGGCAGTTATTATCGATCATCTCACTCCCCCTCTCACCCGTGCAGAATTATATGGTGGTTTAGAGAAACTAGAGGCATTAATTGATGAATATTACGAAGCCCAAACTTTAGATCCATCTCGTTTAAAAATAATTAGCGGACGCATTACTCAACTTGTAAAGGAAGAACATCTAGATAAAGATTTAGGCATAGATAAATTAGATACTCAATCTATTAGCCAATTTCTTACTGTTGCCGATGGTTATCTCTGTGAATTAAAAGAAGCTCAAATTCGTGACGGCTTACATATTTTTGGTCAATGTCCTCAAGGAGAACAATTAAGAGATTTGCTAATTGCGATCGCTCGTTCTCCTAGTATAGATCGTTTGGGTATTACTCAGGCTTTGGCTAAAGATTTAGGCTTGGATTTCGATCCTTTGATAGTAGATAAAGATGAAGACTTTCAATCTCTTCCTTTACTTCCTTCTCTTTCCAAGATAGAGAATGAAGGCTTGCCCCCCTCTCCTGAGAGGAGAGGGGTTGGGGGAGAGGTTAAAAAAGCTAAAAACAAAGGCGATATTATCGAAACCCTCGAACAAATAGTCTCGGAATTAGTGAAAGAGTTGATTTGTGAAAATTCGTCCGCAGCCTGTAGCAGATTAACGCAGATATTGGAGCGAACTTCTTTTCCGCATACTTATGAAGGATTAATGTGGATAGTCGATCGACTTATTCCTGCTCTTAAAGGGACAAGTCAGGAGATAGATAATCTGGTTAGAGCGTTAGATGGGGAATATATTCCCAGTGGGGCATCGGGCGCACCTACTAGGGGACGACCAGAAGTTTTGCCGACTGGGCGCAACTTTTATTCGGTGGATATTCGGGCTATCCCTACAGAAACTGCTTGGGATATAGGTCGGAAGGCAGCAGAGGTTTTAATTGAACGCTATACCCAAGAACATGGGGAGTATCCGCAGACTCTAGCTATTTCTATTTGGGGTACTTCTACCATGCGTACTGGCGGTGATGATGTGGCTCAAGTAATGGCATTGATGGGGATACAGCCTGTTTGGGATGGTTTGTCAAGGAGAGTTGTCGATTTTGAAATTCTGCCTGTTTCTTTGTTGGGGAGACCTCGTGTCGATGTCACAGTTCGGGTGTCGGGCTTTTTTCGCGACTCTTTTCCCAATTTACTCAATCTTATCAGTAAAATGACCAAATCGATCGCTGATTTAGAAGAAGATGCCCAAATTAATCCAATGCGCGATCGAGTGCAGACAGAAACGGAATTTTGGCACAAACAAGGATTAACTTTAGAGCAAGCGAAAACTAGAGCTAGTTACCGCTTATTTGGTTCTAAGCCTGGTGCTTATGGTGCTGGTTTACAGGGTTTAATCGAAGGACAAAATTGGCAAAGTGATGAAGATTTAGCCAAAGCCTATCTCAATTGGAGTAGTTATGCTTATGATGCTGATGGTCAAGGGCATTGGGCAGCAGAGTCTTTTGCGCAAAGATTGAAACAACTACAAATAGTCTTGCATAATCAAGACAACCGCGAACACGATTTATTAGACTCCGATGATTATTATCAATTCCAAGGGGGAATGACTGCTGCGGTACGCTCTCTAACTGGTAAAAATCCTGAAGTCTATTTTGGAGATAATTCAGTAACGGCTAATCCGAGAGTGAGAAAGTTAACCGAAGAAATTGCCAGGGTATATCGCTCCCGTGTTATTAATCCTAAATGGATCGCAGGAGTAATGCGCCACGGCTATAAAGGTGCATTTGAAATGGCAGCCACAGTAGATTATTTATTTGCTTACGATGCTACTACCAAGTGTGTAGAAGATTATATGTATGAAGGAGTAGCCAAAGCTTACGTTTTAGATGAACTAGTACAGCAATTTATTCAAGAGAAAAATCCTTGGGCATTAAGAGATATGGCAGAAAGATTATTAGAAGCAAACCAAAGAGGGATGTGGAAAAATGTGAAGGAGGAACTGTTGGAAGAGTTAAAGAATATTGTTAATCAGGCTGAAGGAGTGATTGAATCAATTCATTAGTTAGGGATTGTTGAAAAAGTCATAATTCCTGACTCCTGACTTCTGACTTCTGACTGACGAATAGAAACAAAATATATTGTAATTCTTGAATCCTCTGACTTCAGGCAGAGGTATTACTCACTACTCACTACTCGTGAATACAGAGATTCTTGTTACAGAATTTGAAGTTATGTAGCCTTTTCTCTAAGTACTATAACCGCATGAGGTAAACTAGCCCATAAATCCAAAATAAATAGATATCTAGGAGAACACGCGGTAAGGAGCCGATATTAAATGTCTCATAGCGTTAAAATTTACGATACTTGCATTGGATGTACTCAATGTGTGCGGGCTTGTCCTCTAGACGTACTAGAAATGGTACCCTGGGATGGCTGTAAAGCTAGTCAAATAGCCTCCTCTCCTCGCACAGAGGATTGTGTAGGTTGTAAGCGATGCGAAACTGCTTGCCCTACCGATTTCTTGAGCATCCGTGTTTATTTAGGTGCAGAAACTACTCGTAGTATGGGTCTTGCCTACTAAACAAACAGATAAAATAAGCACAAAGTGTCGTTGGACTTATAAGCTAGACTGCTATCAGTTTAGTTTTAAGCTAACGGCACTTTATTGATGGAAAATGGACAATTGATTAATTTGGTTTCAGACTTCAGAATGAAATGTTAAAGAACTTTATGCGTATGAGAATGTTGTTTAACATTATCCTCTGTACTAACCACATTAGTTACATTGAGTACACGCTTTCTTTCTAAAGAGTAGTTAAAATCTTGTTTAATTGAGCCTAGAGGAATGTGTTTTTTTGCTTCTGGGCGAGCTTTATAAGTCCGAGTAGCAGCTATGACTCTTTCCTTAAAGCGATCGCAAAACTGAGCTTCAGCAGGAAATTCCGATGGTACGGGAGAATTCTCATCAGTAAAAATTTCTCCTAAAGATTTAGCACAAGCGAATTCATAGGAAGTAGGAATTCCTTTAAGGATTGCTTCTAGTGCTGCGGAAGGGATAGGTTCAATAACTTTAACTTGTTGTGTCTCTCCATCTTCTCTAATAAAGCAAGTAGCTAACCCAAAGACACAGTAATCTTCTATGTCAATATCTGATGCTTGAGAAAATAGCGTAGCTGTAGTCATAAAAAAATTTTTATCTAGATTATTTTAATCAACATATCATTAATTACTTACTAGCTCGTGTCTCTACTAAACAAAACTTTTTTAACTAAGTATTGACTATTGTTAACTTAGGATAAATATCTGTAAAGAAAAGTTTTCTTTAAGCATATTCTTGCCAAAAATAGACCTAATAAATTTATGTAAATTATTTATGTAAATTCAGTATCATTTGTTTTTCCAAACCTTGTTCTCAATGAAAAAAAAATTATCTTATTTTTAACTTTGTCTGTTCGTTTTATGAATTTTTAGGGAACTCTACTGAAAGTAGATAGACATCGACCTAAAAATTAAATAATGGTAGCGAATTTAACAAAATCTTCCTAAAGACAGTTTAATCAGTGACACATTGATTCTTAAATCAAAGAAACAAGATAGTACATTACCCTTAAGAAAGGTTGAAATGCTACTTATGAAAATCAACTTTTATGATCGAGATAACCAGGAACAAAAACAGCCAAATCAAAAATGCTTGAACCTCACCTATGATTCGGTGAGACAAGACTCTTATTCTCTACCTTGGCTAGAACAAGTTGAGCAGCAATTGAGATCCTCTGTAGAACAAAAAGTTGCTCAAGGTAACTATGCAGTGGCGATCGCTCTATTAAACCAATTACTAGAGATTCGTCCTGATAGTGCTATAGACTATAATAATCGGGGTTTGATGCACTTTCGTAATAACCAAATCATCGAAGCTTTTGCCGATTTGACCAAAGCTTTAGCAATCGATCCTAAACTCGACAGTGCTTATAACAATAGAGCTAATTGCCATGCTGCTCAAGGCAATTTAGATGATGCTATTTCTGATTATGATACTGCCTTAGACTTGAATCCTGGCAATGTCCGTGCTTGGATCAATCAAGGCATTACTTTTCGAGAAATGGGTATGTATGAACTAGCGATCGAAAATTTTGATATCGCTTCAGTTTTAGGTAATACCTTACAAGCAAGAATCTATGGAGAAAGAGGAAGAGCCTATCATCTCAGAGGAGATTGGAACTGTGCTGTTGCCGATTATCAACAGGCGATGGATCTTCTTTTAGCTAGAGAAGATCTCAGTAACTATCGAGAAAAAGTAGAAGGCTGGTTTAGTGAGCTACTCTATCCTCTCAAATTTACTAGTTAAAAATAGCTCACTTTGTGCTTGTAGTTAATTATCAAAGCACAATCAATAATTTTATTAGGTGTTTTATTTTTGCTCTTGATTCAGCCAGAAAACCAGACTTTGATGGGGAGCTAGTCTAGGACTATATTCTTCCATCAGATTTTGGCTTTGGTGAGGATCGAAATTACGGTTCAATTCCGCTTTTAATTTCCCTACTCTTTTTTCTGTTTCTTGCACTTGAGCATTAATTTCTCGAAGTTTGGCTTGCTGAGAAAAATGATAAGGTACAAGCCTAACTAAAGCTGCGATCGCTCCAATAGCTAAAATCCAACTAAATACTAATTTAATTGTCAC
>JAAUYI010229427.1_pt1 | contig 17227 bp, 18 predicted proteins | sample 7278041 | NCBI WGS metagenome assembly JAAUYI01 (sample SAMN14350216, study PRJNA611818) | marine sediment metagenome | isolation source: surface marine sediment (0.6m) | place: French Polynesia: Moorea | collected 2018-08
AAGGTTAGGGAGCAATGCAAGAATATTGTGGGTGCCGTGCCCCTACAGGGGAATTTCTTGTTTGGTATTTCCTAGAGGAAAAACTCCAGTTTTCAAGATGGATGAGGTTTAATAGAAAAAATGATCAGATATTTCTCTCAAAAACGGGTAAGCTTTATTAAAAGCGGGCAAGATGCCCGCACTACAAATTATCTATATTATAATCATGATAAAGTTTAAATTCTGCGGCGATTTCTTTTGCCCTAGTTGCTCTTAAATCTAAAGGAAATATCACCTCACATTTTGCACCCCAAGCTCGCAATCGCATAATAATTCCATTGTCTTTATGACGATACATTACTTGATAATAAGCATCGTGGCGATCGCGTTTTTTTAAAATACCCAAAAAAGCTTGAATTTCTTGGCGGTCATTTGTCGCTTGACTGATGATTTTTTCCAGTTTTTCATATTTTACGCTGGTAAAAGTTGAATGGCGGTTAGAATGTTTAATATAACGCCGATCATAATCTCCATCAAATCGCAATATCATCAACCGGGGAGGTAAATAAAAATCAAATCCCCAAGCTTTATCCATTGCGATCGCAATTTCATCGGGATTGGGTAAGTTCTGCTTATAGTAACGCTTTTGCAGGTGATCAGGAATGGCTGGATGGTTCCATTTTAAAGGGTTCATCTCTTGGATGTGGTCTAACCGAAAATTATACCAATCAGTGCTGCGATCTGGACTTTCCCCATAGCCACAAAGATAAACAGCCCGTTGAAAATAGTAAATACAAACGGGAAAAATCACACAATTAATGTTACTTCCCACCCTAGCACTAGAGTAAATTAACTTAACAGGTGGAACGGGATTATTTGCCCAAATCTCCTTTAATTTCCACTGCCAATTTTCTACCACATCAATGGTAATTTTGGGAATTACATAATCGAGGTTGACAAAGAACCGTTGTATGCCGTTAATTTTATCAGAATGATTTTGAGCGATCGCCCTTAAATCTTCCTGAATAAAGTTATCATAAGCTAATAGTTTGACTGGGTTTTTATCCTCACTATTATTGATGGGATAAACAGGAAATTCTCTCACTCGATAGTATTTTCGATTTGTGTATACCAACCATCCCAAATCAACTAAAATTTGCAAATCCGCTTGTAAAGTCCGACGAGTCACCCCAAACAACCGTTGTTGTAAAATTTCATTGAGTTCCCTTGCAACCATCCCCACATGGGAAGTCAAAGTATTTTTCCATTCGGCTTCAGCAATACCAAACCTAGGATGGAATAACCACTCAGCAGTAGATTTCGCACAATTACAATTAACATCATGTAGCTGAGGAATCGCCTCATCCTTGGGGTGGGAAGACAAGAAAAACCCATTCCTCCATTGGGCGTAGGTAAAACCATCCTCCAACAGTAAACGCTCCTGACTGTCCCCATACAAACTACGCAACCATATCCATAACCTAATTGCACGGGGTAAATTTTGCTTCAAGGAACCCCTGGCAAACCATTGTAATAACTCCACATGGGGAGTTTCCAGAAAAAATTGTTCCAGCACATCTTCAACCCTGAGTTTTCACAATTCTAGGTTAATGGATGCTGGAAGTAGGGTCTTCCAAAAATTAAGAAACTGCAAAACCATTATATTGTCGCAGTTCAACTGGATGGAAACCTAAAACAATATCTTCGCGGGGAACACCCATTTCTAATAATTCTTCCGCAATGGGGGTAGAAGTTCCATCGTATTGAATCCAAATTTTGTCTTCGATAATATCGATATGAATCACACAACCATGTACGCGACGAACGCCATCCCAACCGATATGCATGACTTCATAATGGTCTCTTTCTGAATCGATTACTGGTTTTGGCTCAATTTCACCATTGGCGGGTTTATGAGTTGCGTGTTCTAAAATTAATTGACGAACAATATCACGATATTTTGTTAACTTATCCATGACAAAATCCTCTCTTGCTTTTCGTCAAATGTGTCAATATTTTTGTGAATTGGTATCAGATTGTATTGGAATACCCCTCTTCCAGCAAGTTGTATGATGTATCTCATAACCTCAGCATTCTCAATTAGCCCAAATGTCCGCCTCGGAATGAATTCCCACAGCCGCTAACACTGAGCGAAGTCGAACCGTTAGGACATTGTTGAATGCAGCAAACCTAACATGAACAGTAAACTTATTACTTATTAATTATTACTTGCACATAGTGCTATATCCATACAAGGAGAGACAAAAATGACCACTTACAACATTGAGTTAAAATCAGACCTATTAGAAATCAACTTTGGTGAACCTGCATCAAATGATCGCATTGTCATCGATGCGGCTGCAAGACTGGAAGAAATGGCAAAAGCAGGGATATTACGGGGAGGACAACTACTCAAAATCACCGGTCCCACATCCATACCCGTAGCGTTCGTTTTAGCACATCGACTCTGCCATCTTTACGGAGCGATCGCAGTTTTCGATCCCAAACTGGACAAATTTGTGATTTGTATTACTCATCATCCTACGTATAATCTGGGAGACTTAATCGATTAATGTTGGATTTGAGAGTGTTTATAGTAACTACCAGTGAGTTGTATGAGTACCTATCGTATTGAGTTTGACGGTGACATCTTACAAGTTGGATTTGGGGAAACCCTAGCCACGGGTGATCAAATAGTCCGTGATGCTGTGGTAAGATTGGATCATGCGATCGCATCTGGGGAAATACCGGGTGGTGAGTTAATCAAAATTAACGGACGCGCATCAGTATTGGTGAGCCAGGTTTTAGGGTATAAATTAGGACAAATATATAGTGCGATCGCATTTTTTGACCCCAAAATTGGCAATAAAGGTTTAGATAGATATGTAGTTACTGTTAGTAACAATCCTAAATATAAAATTGGTGATATTTTAGATATTAGTAGGGAAGAAAATCCAGGGAATATCAAAGTAGCTCTTTGTGGGTTTCCTAATACCGGCAAAACCTGCTTTCGTGAAGGATTAAAACAAGCATTATTAGAAATATCCAACGCCCCCAAATCCTACGTAGTTTCTGGATGTCCTGATGGTGATGGTTCTTGGTTTTCCGACACAGCAAAACGCGATGCTGAGTTAGCAGAAAAATTAAAAGCTGACTATAAAAGTAAATTTACAGAAGAATTTGCCCAGTTCAAGGCGCGAGAATTTAGAAATGTCGAAGAACCCATATTTATTTTCGATGTGGGAGGAAAAACATCTCCAGAAAATCGCATAATTATGGCAGAAGCAACCCATGCCGTAATTTTGGTAAAAGATGATAAGGAAATATCAATTTGGGAAAACTTTTGTAAATCTTTGGGTTTACAAATAATTGCGATTATCTTTAGTGATTATCATGGTAAAGAGGACTTTATCGAGTCGGAAATGCCAATTTTAAGGGGTAGGGTTCATTGTTTGCAGCGTGGCGTTGATGCTGAAAATAGGGAAATTATCAAAGCTTTGGCAAATATTTTGGTAAGTTTGGTAAGTTAGGTGAGGGGGTAAATTATGGTAGAGAAAATGCGTCCGATATCTATTGGTATTGCTTGGTGTTTAGCTTGGGGTGAGGAGAAAATACCCAAGTATGATTTAGAAGTTTTGCAGAGAATGCGGGAAGCATTGGGTAAAGGGGAAGAGGTTCCCCAGGAAGTTTCTTATGTTGTTGATGCAGTTAGAGAGTTAGAAGAATTAGAGGATATTAATAAATTTCCGAAAACATTGGATAAGTTAGAGGAGTTAACCAAAAAGCATCCTTTGCTGTGGGGTTCTCGCATTGGTTTAGTTTACGGTGGTGCGACGAAGATTAAGCAGTATGTGTTTGAAGAATCCAAGTTACCAGATATTCGCGGTGCTTCTGCTTTGCTAGATAAAATTAATTTGATTGATTTACCTATCTTTTTCGGCGAATATAAAAATGTACCCAAGTCAAATTCAAAGCCAATTCAAAAATCAATATCTATATCCCAATGGTTACAAAAACATTTTAGTAACTTAGAATCTGCTTTAAAACCCGAACTTATTATTTATTCCACAGGTGGAAATATATTAGCTTTTTGTCCGCCAGCTTTTGTCGATGACTTAGCAAATGCAATAGAGAAACGCTATACCCATCAGACTTTAAGCGCGAACTCCTGTGCTGTCGGTGCTAAATTTAAACCCTTAGAAATTCGCTTTGGCTTGCTAAGTAATCCGGTAGAGAAAACTTTATGGTTGGAGCATTATCATCAAAATTTAAATCATCCCCTCATAGATGCCTATTTCACTAAACCTGATGTCAGTGACTCTCTACAAGCTTTTCAAGAACGTAAAAGTTTTAACGAGTTAGTTGGAAAATTAGCATCCTTATTTAATCAGCGACGAAGTGGTAATAAATTTGAAAACCGCAACAGCCGTAGTTATCCACCAATGTTTGAAACTCACCCCTATTTGCGAAGGGATGCAGGTGATTACCGTTCTGCTGCGACTAGAGCGGAAGAACTTCCTAATCAACCTTGGTTTTCTGAAACTTCCGCACGCAAACGTATTGTCGGACAGATATCGAAACGGGATGGGACTTCTCAAAATTGGTACAAGCAAGCTGGATTTGATTGGAAACCCGACGAAGTTGATTTTTATGTACCTAGTTGGGTGCAGAAGTTTGAGGATTTTTTAAAAAAAGAAGAAAACAAAGAATTAGCAGATAGATATTATAAAAACTGTAAAAATTCAGAGGAAGCCCGCTCTCTGATCGAAATTGGTAACGCTAGTAAACCAGATGGTTTCGTGGCATATATATATGCTGATGGTAATAATATGGGTGGTTATATTCAAACGATTCAAACACCAGAAAAATACCAACAATTCAGTGATGATATTTTTCAGGCTACGGAGCAATCAGTTTATATCGCTTTAGGGAAACACCTAGAACCACATCTGCTAAAAAATATTAAAGATATAGATAAACAAAAACGCAATGGTAGCTGGATTCATCCATTTGAAATTTTAACTATTGGTGGGGATGACGTAATGTTAATTGTCCCAGCAAATCAAGCTTTAGCAATTGCGAAAACGATTGGGGAAGAATTTGAAAAAATCTTGTTAAAACGAAGAGATGAGTATAAAACAGATCAACAATATAATCCTAAATTAGTCCATCGTTATCATGGAGAAAAACAAATAATTAACGATCACCAATGTAAACTAAGTATGTCAACGGGTGTATTGATTGCAGCCGATGATACACCAATATACTATGCAGAAAAACTGACTAATCAATTACTTAAATCAGCTAAAAAGCGAGCTAAAGAACTTAAAAAATATAATTACTATGGTGGAACAGTTGATTTTCTTGTGATGAAATCAGTGACGATGATTTCTTCAAATATTAGTGAGTTTCGTAGCAATGGGTTAACAAAATTCGGCACAGGTAAGCAAAAGTTGAAGTTGTATGCTTCACCTTATACGCTGCATGAATTAGGGGGGATATTGGCAACAGCTCAAGCTTTAAAAGATGCAGATTTTCCCAAATCCCAAATTTATCAAATCCGCAGTTTATTAGAAAGAGGTAAACAGACAGCTATCCTCAATTACCGTTATTTTCGAGTACGCTTGAGTGACAAAAACGCTCAAAGGTTACTTGAAGATAAATTTGAAGACGCATGGTGTTCAGCTTTAACTAATGTTGGGAATTTAGCACCTTGGATACCAGATAGAGGAGCTATATATAGAAACTTGATGTTGTTAGTTTTATTTGAAACATGTTCCGCAGAACAATTTAAATTACAGTATCTAATTATATCTCTGCTGAAAAAGTATCAATACGAAACTATTTGGCGAGAGTTAGTAGATTTGTATCCTTTTATTGAAAAATCAAATAAAAAATTCAATGCTTCCATATCAAAGGAGGGGGTATTGTAATCATGATCGATTTAGGAAATTTAGCTGAAAATCAAATCACAACTATTCAACTCACAGCGGTAATTGATACTGCTTTGTGTGTTGGTGCTGGTGGTTCGAGTGGTTCTCTTGTAGACAAACCAATTATTCGCAATGCACAAGGACAGTTATTAATTCCTGGTTCTCAACTTAAGGGGAGATTACGTCACGAATGTGAAAAAATAGCCCAGGGTTTGGGATGGGAGATTTTTGCATCACCGAAAGCTGAAACACTTTGTCCAACAGAAGCACAAGTTAGCAATCAATTTCGGAGTGTTTATGAAATCGAGGGTTATAAGGGTTATCACTGTATAATTTCCCAGATATTTGGTAATCCCATCCTTCCCTCTCGAATTGTAGTTGACGATTTAATTTGTTCGATTGAACGAGAATATTTGCCAGAGGTAATACGTCCAGGTGTAACTATTAATCGTTCTCGCTTAACCGCAGAGGAAAATAAATTATTTTTTCTAGAAACTTCTCCTGCGAATAATCAATTGGAATTTAGGGGAGAAATTCAGTTATTACCCAATTCTCCATCCTATACTAAAGTGCTAATTTTAGCAGGTTTGCGGCACATTCACGCCCTTGGGGGTAGCAAATCAGTTGGTTTGGGTTGGTTAAGCTGGAAAGATTTGGAAACAATACCAGCAAATGACGCAGCTTGGGAGATGTTATTGCCAAAAGGAAATCATGAAGCAGATTAAATTAAAGATTACAGCATTATCACCATTAGCGATCGCAGCAAAAAAACCAGGCTCAGTGAGTGAAGCAGAGGACCATATTCCCGGCAGTGTAATCAGGGGTGCGATCGCATCTCATATTTTACAACTATCTAACCAAAAAATACCAGGTGTAGCAACAGAAAATTTAGCGAGTAATGGTGGTGAATTTGCAAAATTATTTTTAATTGATGAACCTGCGATTTTTCAAAATGCTTATCCAGCAGTAGCAAAGCTTGTAGATGAGTACAACCAGAACAAAAGAAAGCCAGACTTAATTTCTCAAGTGGTCGAAGATACAGTTATGGTTTTACCAGCAACAGCCGTAAGTTCTAAAACAAACTCAGGTTTTAAACCTGAAGGTAACGGAGTTTTTGACACTTTAATCGACCGTTTTTGTGCAGAAGCTTATAATTATCCCTTTGACCCTAGTGACCCCAAATCTCTTCAGGAAAAAACAGATGCACGGGTTGAACCATATAGTTGCTTTTATAGTAAAAATAGTGATACTAAAACACAATATAAATATCGCAAGCATGGTGTAAGTACCCGTTTTTTAACAAGAGTTGGAATCAATCGTAAACTGGCTACATCTGAGGATGATATACTTTACAGTATTGAAGTATTAAACGAATCATTTGCTAGTCATCCCCAGGGGCAAAATTGGCAACCTGTTGTTTTTCATAGTTTTATAATTGTCAAGGATGATAGTTTAGCTGAATCGTTAGTAAATTTTATTAATCAGAATTATCAAAGATTTCGACTAGGTGGTGCAACTTCAAGGGGTTTAGGAAAGGTTGAAATTAAAGCTAATATTGAAGATGTTTTGAGTAACATTGAAGCGAGAATTAAGAAATTTAATCAAAAACTTCAAGAACGTTGGCAATTATGGTCAGTATTTGGAGAAGCAGAAAAAAATATTTTAGATAGTCGTATATACTTTACCCTAGACCTACAAGCCGATGCTATTCTCAGCGAAAATTGGCTACGCACAACCGTGATTTCTGCCAATATGTTGTGTGCGTATGTAGGCTTATCTGAAACATTTAACAAACTCGACAGTCGAGAAAAAAAAGATGATTTTCTTCGATTAGAAGTTGCATATAGTAGTTATAACTATCGTTCTGGCTGGAACTCAGCTTGGGGATTAATGAAAGATGTGGAATTAGTCACGAATCGAGGAGGGGTATATTTATTTAGTATTAATGAGCAATATGAGGAAATCTGGATTAAAAAACTCCAACAATTGGAATTACAAGGAGTAGGAGAAAGAACGTCTGAAGGATTCGGTCAAGTGCAAATTTGTAATGAATTTCATGGTGTATTTAGGGAGAGTATAGTTAATAATGAGTGAAATTTTAGAACAGCAAAAACAACTGCTAGTTCAAAAAGAAATTCGTCAAGCCGAGGATGATATTGTTCTCTGGATTCAAGATGCTTTAGATAATACCAGTTATGGTAATTTAGAAGAGTCTCAGTTTCGGAATTTAGTGCGTGTTTCCGATACAACAGAAAGCGCGGAAGTTATTAAAAATTTTATCCGTTATCAAGTCGGTAGGGATAACAAATGGGGGAGAGGAGAAGGGTCTTTAGCAGAAAGAATAGTCCGAGATATTGATGGAAATTTAAAGAAAAATGCTCAAGCGATCGCAGAATTTTGTCAAACTGATTTTAAACCGATTTGGTTAGAATTGATTCGCCGATATTTGGGTTATGGTTACCGATATTTGAAATATATACGCGATGGTACAGCTTGATATCAAAATATGGCTCTAACATCCGGTCAATTTATGATTTTAAATTTGAGGGATATAATCATGAGAAATACATTAATTTGTACAGTAGGCACAAGTCTTATCAATAATTTAAAGAAGACTCAAGAAGAAAATTTGAAGAAAGCTGTTGAAGAAAATAATTGCCAAAGCCTAACTTTATTACTTTTAGAAAAACAAAATACAGACCGTGTATGTGGTGCAGAAATTAATTCTGTTGCGAGGATACATGAAAAAGGGTTTTTATCATCTTTGGAGAAGTTAATATTTTTAGTTTCAGATACAGATGATGGTAAAGCAACTGGAAAAATATTAAGGTTATATTATGAAAATAGCCGTAATCCTATCAAGTTTAGGAAAGTTGAATGTCGCGTGCTGAAAGGTTTACGAGATGATGATGTCAAAGCATTTAAGCAAGAAGGATTGAAGAATCTTGTTCGTGAGATTAGCACAGAAACAAGAAATTTTTCTGCTGAAACTATAGGAATAAATGCAACAGGTGGTTATAAGGCTCAAATATCATTTGCTGGAATGATTGGACAAGCACTAGGTATTCCTGTTTATTATTTATTTGAGAGATTTTCAGAAGTTATCGAACTACCACCGCAACCAGTAGCTCTTGACCTAGCTTTTTGGTTAAATTATTATCCTTTATTTGAATTTTTAGAAACCGAACAAACTGTAAATAAATCTGAAATTATGGGAATTCTTGCAGAAATAATGTCAAATCAGGAAATAGAAAATCTTTTGAATGGGGACTATATAAAGTCCCTAATTGACGAAGAAATTCTAGATGATGTTGCTTATATTAGTATGTCAGCAATGGGGGTTTTATTTAATGAGCGATCACGTTTAGAATTTGACAAACAAAAAACAATTTTACTCTCTTTGGTTCCTCAAGATGAAAGTGACCCTCAAAAGAAAGCAATTTATCTTAGAGATGACCACGGGAAAGATATTTTACAAGAATTGAGTCAAAAAATTTGTCGTTCTCCCTATGTAAAAAGGATTGTCAATTCTCTGCCATTTAACCCAGAAGCAACTAATCCAATTCGTCGTACTAAACCAAACGGAATTGTAGAATTCATTTTAACTTGGACAGATGCAGGTTTAGGTTTATGCATTCAAACTACAGGTAGAAATTTAGCTGAAACAAATACTATTGCTTTACATTTAAAAGAAAAATATTCTAAATAAACTATTGAATGATGTTCGACACATTTAGAAACCGCTTAGAACTAATAGGAACCCTCACCACCGTAACCGCATTACGAATTAGCGCAGGACGTTCCAGCGAACCCATTGGTTCAGATTTACCAGTCATCAAAGATGCATTAGGTAATCCCTTAATCCCCGGTTCCAGCTTTAAAGGAGCCATGCGATCGCGTTTAGAAAGTTTCCTCCGTGGTATCATTGGAAATAATCGGAAATTCGTGGCAAATCCTGCTATTGAGGATGAATGGTCACTCACTTCTAAAGAACTTGGGAAAATCAAAGGGCTTAACTTACAACAATTAATTATCCTCTACCAACTTTGGGCATTAGAAAACTTCCAAAGGTTATCCTTAGAGACGCTAATTGAATACATTCATGATGAAGATTTATTACCTGAAGATAAAGAAAAGCAACAAATTATAAAAATTAAAGAATTGAATCTAGACCAATTAATAACTTTACAAGAAGCTCGGAAAGCAGATGAATTTATCAATTTTTCCATTGAAGAACTAATACAACACATACAAGAAGAGTATTCGCTACCAGAAGATAAGCTTAAGAGCTTGAAGAAGCAATATAATTATGACTTTACTTTAACTTGTGTAATTCAGAAAAATACCGACTTTATTTCTTCTCTGTTTGGTTCTCCTTGGATAGCAAGTAAATTCCAAGTACGCGACTTAACAGTAAAAGCAGATACCTGGTTTGGACAATACCAAGAACGGGATGGTGTATCAATTGACAGAGATACGGAAACCGCAGCAGAAGGAAAACTTTACGACTTCCAGGTAGTACCCGCAGGAACCCAGTTTGAATTTAAAGCCATAGTCGAGAATGCAGAAGATTGGGAACTAGGTTTATTGATGATTGGTTTACATCAATTTGAAACCGAACAAATCCCCCTTGGTGGTGGACGTTCTCGCGGTTTGGGTGTTGTTAAACTAGATATTAGCGAGATGCTGTGGTTTGACTATCCCCCGGAACAACCACATTTATTACTTGATTATCTCAAAAAACTGGTGATGGGAGATAAAAGTGCTTATGAGGATGCACGGGAATTTAAAGACAATTGGGTACAAAAATTAATTGATAAGTTAACCAATACTAAATCGAGTGACAGTATCACTGAGACAAAGAGGTAAATATGGCTTTTAGCAATTTTAAAACCATCGGGGAAGTTCTGAAAGAGTATCAAGTTACTTATACCGAAACAAACTTTGTGCAAGAAGTACCCTTTAATATCTCCGATTACTTCCGAGAAGACTTAAATGAAGTAATGCAGGATGGAGTTGTTTCTAATTCAGAGTTTGCGGTATGTGAGAATTTAATCTATCCAGTCTTAAAAGAGGTATGGAAAAAGTATAAAACTAAGCTCACAATCTGGAGTCATCAATCTTTTAACTATGATGAAAAGCTATCAGGCTTTCCAGAATATATCATTGCCAAACGTTCTCCTTTAGGAAAAGTTGTTTTTGACAAACCCTATTTTATTTTAGTTGAAGCTAAACAAGATGACTTTGAGAGAGGTTGGGCACAATGTTTAGCAGAAATGATTGCAGCACAAAATCTAAACCAAGAAATTAATGTCACGATATTTGGGATTGTTTCTAATGGAATGACTTGGCAATTTGGAAAATTAGAAAATAATTTTTTTACTCTCAATACTATTTTTTATACTATTCAAGAGTTAGATAAACTCTTTGCGGTTGTAAATTTTGCCTTTCAACAATGCGAACAACAACTAAATAATTTAGTAGCTGCTTAATGTTTTATCTTTCCAATCAAATTTACCATGCACAAACGACTTGTTAACCATTGCACTATCAATTTCAGCATCATTCCCGATGGTCCAATTTTAATAAAATCGGGACGGGAAGGTGCTGACCCTACAAATCCAGATATGGAGTTTGTCAGAACTTTTCATCAAGGGGGATGGTCGATATATTTACCGGGAAGCAGTCTCAAAGGTGCAATTCGCGCTCATGCTGAAAGAATTGTTCGCACTATTGGAAGTGATACTATTCCTCGTGAGAATAATGGTAAAAAAATTTGGGCAAATGACCCTTTAAATGATAAATACAGTTATTTAAAGGATAGTCAAAATAAGGATTTACCATCTCACGAAATTTATCAAAAATCTTCTTTCACTGACCAAATGTTTGGTAATACTTCCATTGCTAGTCGGGTGCGGGTTGAAGATGCATATCCAGTTGATGTTAAAAAATTACATATTGAAGAACGTAATGGTGTAGCAATTGATAGGGTATTTGGTTCCGTTGCAGTGGGACCATTTAATTACCAAGTATGCACTGGGGGAAAATTTCAAACCAAAATTCATCTGAAAAATTTTACTTTAGCGCAGTTGGGTTTAATTGGTTTGGTATTACGGGATTTAAATGATGGCTGGTTTGGCTTAGGTTTTGCTAAATCTCGCGGTTTGGGAACTGTTCAAGTTCAATATAATTCTGCCACAGTTCAATATCCAGGGTGTATTTTGGATGACGAAAATAGGCAAATTAATCTATTAGGAAGTGAAAATCGATGGGATTGGAATTATTTACTGGGAGTCGGAGAATTTTTATCAGAGTCAGAAGCGAAGAAATATGATTTTCCAAAACCAGATAAGCAAAAACCAGATAAGCAAGATTCTCCTGTGCGTGCAGAATCGATGGATTTGGGTTTTGGCGTGCAAATGAAATGGGAAGGTAATACAGAAGCTGGTGTGAAAGATTTATTTATGCGTGGGGTTCGTTCTTGGGGTAAGCTTTTAGGATGCACGACATCATGATACAAGGATATGTTTATCATAGGCAATTGGTAGCAGCAGAAGATATAGATAAGATAATTGAAGCAGTAAAAAAAGCCTCTAATTCATCAGAAAATTATTATTTTTTGCGTCATGCACATAAAGTTAGTGGGATTTGTGCGGAATTACCCGACGATAGGGGAGAAATTGAAGGACAAATGTTCAATGCAATTTGTGAGTTGCGATGGAAAAAATATAAAACTGGATATGAGGCTTTAATACTTAGTCAGCAGAAAGTCAAAATAGAAGATTTTAAAATACTAACAGGGGAATGGAAAATTTGCGATCGCAACGCATATTGGCACGACACAAATGAAACCCAATACCCGAAAGGATTCATTTTTCCAGATAAACAACCTAAAATTAAACAACGATATTTTCAAAATTCTGCAACTGCAACCGTTCATTTTATCGCTCTCACTTTAGAAAAAGCTGAATCTAAAATCTAAAATCTAAAATCTAAAATTACCATGACTAAAACACCCAAACCTAAACCGAGAAAAGCTCCTCCACCCCAGCATCCATCCCGCGATAATCTAACAGCAGCTAATCCGAATAAACCCTATCAATTTGTTTCCTTCCCTCGCGAACGTCCCCATTTAGCAAAACCTGCGGGACATGATAAATTCGATAAAAATTGCTTGCATGGAACCTTATTTTTGAAATTACAAGTTCAAACATCCTTACATATTTCTACTGGGATTGTAGCACCTGGTAGGGATGTGGAAAGTCGTGTGGCTTTGATAAAAACCATGACCCAAGGAACAGAAAAACAACTTTTAATCCAAGGAAGTTCCTTAAAAGGTTGCATTCGTTCTGTATATGAAGCAATTACTAATAGTACCTTGGCAGTAGTAACATCAAGATACCGCGATAAAATTCCCCCAGAACGTTTACCTTGCAGAAAAAATACCGAACTTTGTCCCGCAAGTCAAGTATTTGGTGCTTTAGATTGGCAGGGATTAATTGAATTTAATGATGCCAAATGCGAAAGTATTGGTTTCAATACCGGATTTATGCCATCCTTATACCGTCCTCGTCCCGAACCTGGAAGCGCGTATTTTGACACACGAGGGAAAGTAGCAGGGCGTAAATTTTATTATCATACAATTCGTGCGATCGCAAAAGGACAAAATCAAGGAATTGCAGTCCAACAAGCAACACGAGAATATACATTTACTACCCAATTGCAATTTAAAAATCTCAAACCCGAAGAATTAGGAACATTGCTGGTTGTATTGGGACAAGATAGCAAATATCCCATCGCCTTAAAAGTTGGTGGTGGAAAACCCATCGGCATGGGAACCATGACTGTAGAAATAACCCAAGCAAGGGTTTTAGAAAAATTCGAGGATATCAAAAAACGCTACTGTCAATATAATCCTGCAAACGATAACTTGTTGACAGGAAATGCTTTACAACAATTTATCCAAAAGCAAATCCAAACAGCCCATTCCCGACTCATCCAATCCCAACAACTCCAACAATTAGCCCAAATATTACGTTACCCAACTGATAGAGAACCACCGGAAGGAATGTATTAAATGCCAACTCAAACCGAATCCTTAACAGAAATCGAATCCCAAATTGCCCATAATTTAGCAATTACCCTAGTTCGAGAAAATACCGACGTTAATGAATTAGGGAAAGTAATTTCATATCTGCGAAGCATTGTCAATCAGCCAGATGCAGGTACGAGATTTCTACAATACCTCAAAACCCTTGTAAATCACGGTAGACAAATTGGACATAGTGGTAGAACCACAGATTATTACCGTAATATCGATCGCGCTTGCAGTAAATATCTGCAAAATTACCAAAATAACGCCCATTCCATGTTAAAAATCTTGGGGTGGGCAATGCGTTTAATGCGGTATTACAAAGTTAGTCCCGTTGAAGAAATGGCGATTGCAGACATACCAGAGCCGATTTCTGAACGTCAAGCGGAAATTGCAGAGGTTTTAAAGTCCCATAAGTTTGAAATTGACCAAGTTTTGGATGCAACGGTACTGAGTGTTAAGAGTAACAAAGTTACCTATGGGATATTGGAAACAATCAAATTGACGGCGAAAGAACCGAAAAAAGCTGGTTCTTTGTCTGAAGGGCAAGTTGTGAAGGTAAAAATTGTCGCGCTCAAGGATGATGGAAGTATTAAGGGTGTTAAGGGTATAGATTAAATCGTATATTTTTTTACTTCCCTGTTTTTTGGTATAATATATTGAAAGATACGGCGAGTAAACCTATTACTATCAATAAGCAAAAATCATGGCATGAAAAATCTAACAAACCAACATTTTGCCGAACCACCTCCGGTTCAAGTGACTCAAGAAGACATCAAAGCCTCAGACAGAATGGCGGATTTCATTGAAGGTATTAGGAATATGACATCAGAAATAGAATATACAGATGAGTTTGAGTCGCAATGGCTTGAACTTGATGAGTCAACTCAAGACAAAGTTGCTTTTGTAGTTGGATTGCTACAAGAAAAGGGAGTAAATCTTGACAGTAAGTATAGTTCAGGTATAAATGGTTCTCGTTACGGACATATGCGAGAACTCAAAGTAAAATTTAGAGGTCAACCATTTAGGATTTTATATGCTTTTGACCCTCGCAGAGTAGCAATACTTCTTTTAGTTGGCAACAAGGGTGGAAATAATCGCTGGTATGAAGAAAATATACCGAAAGCAGATCGCCTCTATGAAGAGCATCTGAATGAATTAAGGAACGAAGGGCTAATGTCTTAGCTTTATACAGTTAACGCTACAAATCTCACCCTGAAGCTTTGAATGAGTTAATAAATAATAATTTTATACTCACAGGGTGAGTGAATATTTCAATCCTCAGAAACGAATCAATCCTAAATATCTAAATATAATTAATATTGAGATGGGAGAGTATTGAGATGAGTAAAATATAATCACCATATAATAGAATTAGAAAGGAGTCTATATGCCTAAAACAAAACCTTTTAGTAACTTGCTACAAAGAATGACCCCTGAGCGAAGAGCAAAAATCCAAGCTCAGGTTCAATTAGAATTGCTACTTCTCGCGCTTGCAGAACGCCAAAAATCTTTGGATTATACAAACGAAGAGATGAATATTTTAGAATTGGAAAATCTAGATGATGTTTCAGTAACTTTGCTTTCTCAGTATGTTAAAGGTCTTGGTGGAAAATTGAAAATAATAGCTGATTTTCCCGAGCAGGAAACAATTCTTGCACAGTTTGAATAAGTGAGAAAAATTAGAGGGGGAAATATTTATTTTTGATTATACTCAAAAATATTCCAGGCTAGATTTTCCCTTAGATTATTTCAGGCTTGACTTGAGTTGAAAAATCTTCTAATGTATTGAAAGCTAGAGGGTTTAAGTTTCTAAAAAAATACATAATTAACTTACCCCGCAAGGGGATTGAAACACGCCTCTAGTATGATGATTTGAACTCTTTTTGAGTCATCATCACTTCCCCGCAAGGGGACTACCTTCAAATTACCCAAAACAATAATAAATATGCAGGGTTACAAACAACTTGTAACTCCATTTCCTCGAGCCGATCACACCCTCAATCGATCGCCTCTAAAACATAGCTTCCCCAAGCTTCAGATTATGATATTCCTCCAAACAAAAGTGCATCTCGAAAAATGCCAAAACCCGCAGATACCAGTACGAAAAAACTAATTAGCCTCGCACCCGATAATTGGGTACGATGGGTGACAAATATTCCCAATATTAGAGCCAATGAAATTTTATCCGGGGAATTTCAATGGATAAGTAGAGAAAGTGACGTATTAATTCGTGCTACTAGTCCCGAATATGGAGAATTTTTGGTACTAAACGAATTACAATTACGTTACAATTCCAAAATGCCTCGACGAGTGCGTTGCTATGCAGCACTTGCAGAAGAAAAATATGAATTACCAACTTACCCAGTATTAATTAATATCTTGCAAACGAGTGATACCGTAATACCCACAAGATATACATCAAATATTGCTGGGTTAACAGCAACCCAAGATTACCGCGTGATTAATCTCTGGGAAGTGGATGCTAGCGTTCCTTTTCAACAACCTTTACCGTCATTGCTTCCATTTGTACCAATTCTCAAAGGAGGAGATAATGAGTCTACAATTAGGGAAGCATTGCAAATTTTGCGTCGGGATGAAGACCTAAACCAACTGGAAACAGTTTTAGCCTTTTTTGCTACCTTTGTATTAGAAAGCGCGTTAGTTCAAGACATCATGAGGTGGGATATGGGAGTTTTGAGAGAATCACCTTGGTATCAAGAAATTTTACGAGAAGGAGAAGCACGAGGAGAAGCACGAGGAGAAGCACGAGGAGAAGCACGAGGAGAAGCACGAGGACGAAAAGAAGCAATTCTTTCTAACATAGAAATGAGTTTAGAAGCAAAATTTGGTAATGAGGGTTTGGAATTGATGCCTCTAGTTTCTCAAATTAGTGATTTTTCACAATTGCAAGAGATTTTGCGAAGTGTGGTTTTAGCGAATAATATTGAGGATTTGCGACAAGTGTTTTAGTGTACCTGACTCAACCGAAAATTGCTATAAAAAGAAGCTCTCATCTAATGGGAGCTTGTCTTGCTTACACTTTCCAGGGGAATTATTCCACCAGTTAAAAAGTAAAAAGATAAAAGTAAAAAGTAAAAAGATAATCCCCATAAATAAATTGAGGGGATAAGATTACGGAGGTATTGTTTCTTGCACTACCTGTATCGAAACAAATGTTTTTACTTCGTTCCATAAATAAATTTAGGGGCTTGGTGACCAT
>JAAUYI010221174.1_pt1 | contig 17195 bp, 19 predicted proteins | sample 7278041 | NCBI WGS metagenome assembly JAAUYI01 (sample SAMN14350216, study PRJNA611818) | marine sediment metagenome | isolation source: surface marine sediment (0.6m) | place: French Polynesia: Moorea | collected 2018-08
GCTAAAGACCATTGAAGCTCAACTGTTCCCATCAGAAAACGCGATCGATTGATAAAACTTGTTAGCAAAGGATAGTTACTTTGCATACGCTGTACAATACTTTCTCCATAATTACTGAGTAATACGGCAAAATCACAAGCTGGATCGCCTAAACCAGCAGTGCCAAAATCGATCAACCCACTAATAGTTTCTGAAAACGGGTCAAACAAAATATGATAAGTTGCTAGGTCGCCATGAATAAGTACTGGTGTATAGCTCAGATTAAGTTCACCCGTAATTATAGGAGCGAATAGTTCGTGTATAAAAGTTTGTTGATGACTCCATAGATAAGGGAAAAGAGTCTCCTGAACTCGATCGTAAAATTTCAACCAATCCTCACGAGAACGTTCCACACCAGAAAAAGACAGTCCAGCATTCAGTAAAACTTCGCTAGGAATACTATGTAATTGCTGGTGAAATCTACCCAATTGGCAAATGATAGAATTTTGTGATGCCATGGATAGCTTTAGCAGAGTGTTACGAGAAAGTGGTTCACCTCTAATAAATCTGTAGCTAACAAAACCTTCTTCTAGATGTTCAAACTGTGGAACTCGCAAATCAATATAATTTTGTATTACTTTTAACACCTTAGCTTCATGGGAAAGAACCTTTTTTCCTCGATCATCTTTGGCAAAACGAAATACAATTTGATGATTAACAACTACTATGTCGTTAACCATACCATCTTGATTAAAGTCCAGATGCTCAAAGGAAATATTAGGGTAAACAGCACGAATTTTTTCTAGATACTTGCAAGGAATATTCATAGTAACTCCGTCATGTATTGCAACAAACAACCGAAACCACTCAGGCATTTAGCCTAATTGCAGAGACTTTAAAGATTAGAGTGTTTGTTGTACTAACGTATCACTATGATTTAAACCCGCAATATATCAACATCAATCTAAGTTTAACACCATTTTATAATTACTTTTGCCCTGTAGTATTTTTTCTGGTTATGCCTGAAATTATATTGAAAGTTGAGTATATTAGCTTAACTATTGTCAATAATTTTAAAAGGATGATTTTGAACCTATGTAGCAATAGGAAATAATTGATTGTGGTACAATTCCCTATAGATTTTCTCCAAAAATAAAATTGTTTATCGCGGTATCAAGTCCGCTTATGACTATGCTATTTTTAAACTCACTCGTAGAGAGTAGATTGGCTCTCAGGGAGGATGATAGATGTTAAGTTTAACTTCGATCGGTTAAATGTTGCGTCCTTATTAACCGAAGTCGCTCAACTCCAGTCTAATCGTAACCTTCGCGATCGACGCAACCTATTCTACATTGAAGGTGTACGTAATTTTATCCAAGCTGTAGAAAGTGGTTTTAATATTGCAACTATCTTGCATAGCGAGAAGTTATTAATTGTGCCCCCAGCGCGTCAATTAGTCAGAAAATTACGGCGTAGTGGCGTAAATACAATTAATCTTACTCCCGAAGAATTCCGAAAAATCTCTCATACCGAAAAAGCTTCGGGTATAGCAGCTATTGTACGCCAGCATTGGACAAAACTGCATCAGATATCCCCCCAAACTGGATTATGTTGGATTGCTTTGGAAAAAGTACGCTCTCCAGGAAACTTAGGAACTTTAATTCGTACCTCTGAAGCTATTGGTGGCAGTGGTTTTATTTTTGTTGGCGGAAATATCGATCCTTACGATCCTGGTGTAATTCGAGCTACTATGGGTGCCTTATTTCATCAGAGACTAATCCGCACTAGTTTTGATTCTCTCCGTCATTGGATACGTCGCTACCCTTGTGGTGTTGTTGGCGCATCTCCAGAAGCAAGAGTTGATTTTCATCGCTTTAAATATCCTCGTTCCACAATATTATTTTTAGGAGAGGAAAGAAAAGGATTAAGTAAAAATCAACAAGATTTATGTAACCATTTGATTCGTATTCCCATGGTAGGTAAAAGTGATTCTCTGAACTTAGCAGTAGCAGGAAGTTTACTCCTGTATGAGGTTTATAAATCGAAAAATATCTCTAAAGGGAAAAATCGATAATCTTAGTAGGGATAATTCATAAATTATCCCTGCAATTGATTGAAATTACTTGATTAGAATTAACCATACTCATACAAAAACAAAGATAATCAAAAATAGACCTACTCAAGTAAATCATGGTAAAAAACTTATTTAGTGTCGAGAATAAAGTTGTTTGTATCAGTGGTTCTAGCAGAGGATTGGGGAAAGCATTAGCTAAGGGATTTGCAGAACGAGGCGCGAAAGTTCTTATTTCTTCTTGGGATAGTGAAGAACTGGCAAACACCAAGCAAGAATTTAATAACCAGGGTTTATCTACTGAGTCAGTAGTATTAGATGTACAGAATCAAGCTGACTGTAAACGATTTGTAGAAACTGCTTTAGAAATACACGGAAAATTAGATGTCATGATCTGCAATGCGGGAACTGACATCATTAAACCAGCAGAACAGTATGAAGAAAATGAGTGGGATAAAATTCTGGATATCAACCTTCGAGGTTACTACTTTTGCGCTCAATTTGCAGCACAGCAGATGCTTAAAGTGGGAAATGGCAGTATTATCATGACTTCTTCGATCGCAGGAAGTACGGGAATTCCAGGTCTTGCTCCTTACGCTGCCTCAAAAGGTGGAATTAACCAGCTAGTTCGCACTATGGGTGTAGAATGGGCGCAACGCGGTGTTAGAGTGAATGCAGTTGCTCCTGGATATATCGAGAATATCATGGCAAATGTTGAATTTGATGAAAACGATCCTTATCAAAAACGTGTAATAACCTTTACTCCAATGGGACGACGAGGAGCAGTTGATGCATTTCTGGGAGCGTACTTGTTTTTAGCAAGTGAAGCCTCTTCCTACATGACAGGAGAGATTCTATATGTTGATGGTGGTTATCATGCTGCGTGACTTCTCCACACACTGACACGCTTCGCAATACGGAACGTGGGGCTTCTCCCCGATTAGCTAAGTTTAGATAGTTGACAAATTGAAAAGTTAATCAGCATATTATTTAAAAATGAGATATCTAATTACTAGTGCATTACCTTATATCAATGGTATCAAGCATCTTGGCAACCTAGTTGGTTCTATGTTACCTGCGGATGTGTATGCTCGATTTTTACGACAAGAGGGAGAGACAGTACTGTTTATTTGCGGTACAGATGAGCATGGAACTCCTGCGGAATTAGCTGCACTGGAAGAGGGATTAGACGTAGCAGATTATTGTCAACAGCAATATGAGCGTCAGGCAGAGATATATAAACGCTTCGGATTATCCTTTGATTATTTCGGACGTACATCCTCTCAAGAAAACCATGAGTTGACCCAACATTTTTATCAATGCCTTGATGAAAATGGGTTTATTAAAGAGCAGGAAATTAGCCAGATGTACTCTTTGGAAGATGAACGCTTTTTACCCGATCGCTATATTATCGGCACCTGTCCGAACTGTGGTTATCAATCTGCTAGAGGAGATCAATGTGAAAATTGTACATCGGTGCTGAATCCAACTGATTTAATACAGCCTCGTTCTACTATTTCTGAGAGTAACAATTTGGAAGTTCGACAAAGCAAGCACTTGTTTTTAGAACTCAATCTTTTAAGCAATAAGGTGGAAAGTTGGGTTGAAGAACATCCAGATTGGAGTTCCTTAACTAAATCGATCGCCAAGAAATGGCTCAATGAAGGACTTCAAAAACGCTGCATTACTCGCGATCTAAGTTGGGGAATTCCTGTTCCTCGACCTGGGTTTGAGAGTAAAGTTTTTTATGTTTGGTTTGATGCTCCTATTGGCTATCTCGCCATGACCAAAGCTTGGAGCGATCGAGCAGAAGAACGAAACTGGTTGGACTGGTGGCATGAATTAGAGGATGTTCAATACGTGCAGTTCATGGCAAAGGATAATTTACCATTTCACACAATTATGTTTCCTGCTATGACTTTAGGAACAAGAAAGCCTTGGAAATTGGCAGACCAAATCAAAGGCTTTAATTGGCTCAACTATTATGGTGGGAAATTTTCTACTAGTTCCAAACGGGGAGTATTTCTCGACCAAGCTCTAGATATTTTACCCTCGGACTGTTGGCGTTACACACTGTTGGCAATATCTCCTGAATCTTCTGATTCCAGCTTTACTTGGGAACAATTACAAACCAAAATCAACAAAGACCTAGCGGATAAATTGGGAAACCTAATCAATCGTATTCTTAAATTTGCTGCCTCTCGTTTTGACAGCAAGATTCCCATGGGAGGAGTACCAGGAGAAGCCGAACAACAGTTAGAGGCTCAATGCAAAAAATTGATGGATACAATTTGTCAGTGTTTACATAGTCTAGAGTTTCGCAAAGCGACTAATGCTCTATGCGCCTTGTGGACAATCGGAAATCAATACATTGATGAACAAGCTCCCTGGAAACTGTTTAAAGAAAATCCCGAACAAGCAGCGATGGTAATTCGTACCTCTATAAATCTGATTCGGATCTACGCGATCGCATCCTATCCCTTTATCCCCTCAACTGCTCAACAAATCTTCGATACACTTCACCTGTCTGAATCGGAACGAACCAGTTCTTTTGGCTCGGCAGTAGATTTCTCAATTCTGCAACCTAATCGTTCTTTTGATGTTCCAGCACCATTGTTTCAAAAATTGGATGATGAGCAAGTTGCTAGGCTCAAATCTCGCTTTGGAGGTGAGTAGTGGGTGGAGGTGAAACTATCAGAAAAAACAGACATACTTTCTGCCCATTTTAACCTAATTCTATGTTTACCTTAGCTTATAGTTATTCGATCGTAGGCAGCGCGATCACCTTCGCTGCCACCGAAGGTGATCGCGCAGTGCCAGCTTCGCCGATCGCTTTTATCTCATTGCCACAAATTCAGAAGACTTTAGTAAAAGCAAGTGTCAGGGGTAGCGTGTCTTTCTATACTGCGATAGCTTGTTTCTTTACCAGTAGAGTAAATAGCTGATTTGACAGAATAGCCGTTTAGTGATAGATGCTAGCGGTTATTTTTTTGGGGGAATTGTACTTTACAGAAAATATAAGTAAATAATTTTTTGATGAAGATAGAAAAATTTACTCACAGCGATCGTGCTTTTAAGGGTATTTTGAGTACAGAGTGAGTACTAATCTGATTTTGGTTCTAGGTTATGTAGGTTCAAAGCTTGCCTAATGGTAGCTTTCAGTTATTACGAGTACGGCAGGATTTGAACCTGCGACACCTAGAACCGGAATCTAGTGCTCTATCCACTGAGCTACGCACCCTTACAATCATTAAGGATAACATTAATTATGGTGTTAAGATATTTTGGTATTTTATGAGAGTTACTCTTCAAGATGATATCTTGTTGGTTAATCAAGAAGACCTTCCCTCTTATAAAAAGGGAGGATCGACAGTGCGCAATAGTTATTTTTGGGCATTAAAATCGATCGCTTGCTATACCAGCAGAGATAAAGATTGGGAATTCGACTCAGAAGTATGGCTTGCCCTAGCTAGAATGTTATTATCCTTTGCTCAATCTGGATACTTAGGAGATAATGAAACTATCTTAGAGTTTAATCAAGATACTCCTATTCCTGAAGTATTACGATCGGTTTCTACTTGGCTCTAACTTAGGGTTTCTGACAGATAATCCGCAGTAGTCTCCACTAAAGCGATCGCGTTTTCATAAAGCATTCTGGTTGGACCAATAATACCAACACTACCCAAAGGAGTATCCTCTTGATAGTAGTAAGCAGAAACTAAGGCGCAAGTACGCATCGGCTCTAGAGGATTTTCTGCGCCTATTTTAATAGCAACCCTTCGAGAATAGTTATGATCGGGTAGGTTGAAAATCACAGGCAAAAGTTGTTCTTGTTCTGCCTCTAGCAAATATAGTAAGGTTTGTACTTGTTCTAACTGTGAAAATTCTGGCTGGCGCAATACTTCCGAAACGCCATGAATTACAATTGGTTTAGCAGAAGAAGGTTGAGATAATCGTTGTAATTCTCTAGTTAAGATAGTCAGAAAATCTGCATAATGGGTAAATTCTTGGTCTAGTTCATCCCAATTAAGAGAGGCTATTTCTGTTAGAGATCGACCTTTTAATTGACTATTGAGAAAATTAGAAAGAATTTGCAGTTCGCTGGCAATTAATTCTTCATCTAATTGTCCATTATCAGTGATAAATGGGGATGTTTCCATCAATAATGACTGAGTTTGATAAGAGTCAGTCACAATAATCAACATTATTTGCCCTGAGGCTACTTGAACCAACTGAAGATGAAGCAATATGTTGCTTAAAGTTTGAGGAAAAGTAATTAAAGCTATATAACCACTTAAGGCTGAGAGTATTTTGGTTGCTCTTTGTAGTAATGCTTCAACACTCCATCCCTCGCTTGGTAATTGCTTATTTAAAGAATGTCCTAGTTTTTTACCTACAGTTTCATCAGGAGTAATTAAGCGATCGACATAAATACGATATCCTGAATCTGAAGGAACACGCCCAGCAGAGACATGAGGCTGAAACAGCAATCCTGCTTCTTCTAAACGCCCCATAGCAGTCCTTATCGTCGCAGAACTAATTTTTAGATTATATTCTTCTGCTAAAATTTTTGAGCCTACTGGTTCGGCAGTTGCTATGTAGTGTTTTATGGTTGCTTTGAGTATATTTTGATATCTCTGACTCAAATTGGGCTGATCGGACATTGAAACAATATAATGTGAATCTTAGATAAACAATGCATCTTAAATTTTTTTTGTTAAGTATAACCTCTACTTTACTTTCTGCAAATAATTTATTGGTAGTAAATTTGGCATTATTAATGCATAAATACAACCATCAATTCAGTATCTGGGAATACTAGAATCTATGAGGCAAGAATAAATATCTATACCTCCTGCTACATTTTTAACATTAGTAAAACCATTTTGAATTAACCATTGACACATTTGAGCAGAACGCATCCCATGATGACACATTACTAGAGTTTCTGCTTCAGGATTAAAATGGACTAGAGCTTGCTCAGACCATTCAGAAAATTGACTCAAAGGTAGAAGATTAAAGCCTTCAATAAAAGCAATTTCTGCTTCATGTTTTTCTCTTACATCAATTAATTGTAGAGATGAATCTTGGTCTGCTAATTTTAAGGCTAGTTCTTCGACGCTAATTTCTGGAATAGATTGATAAGAATAAGACATGAGCTTTTAGGAGAAGATGAAAAAAATCAATAAGCAGATGACCGATCTAATTTGAGAAAGGCTATATAAAAATCATAAATTATTAACGCAATTTTAGGTTGTATAAAATAAACTCATCCTACTAAATAGATAAAGTGGGATGAGTTCAACTAAGTTTCAGGATCTTGTTTAGATTAGAAAATATTATTGATTAATTATTAACTACTCATTAGCAGTAATTACTTGAATTTGATTTACCCTAATTTCTACCTCTTGTTCAGGATGATTGTGTCCTGCTTCTTCTTCATGATGTGTTTCGAGTCTAACTATCCCTGAAACTTCTACCATAGTATCAGGTTCATAGGAGTAGCTTTCCTCTTCAAAGTGAATGATCATGTGATTAGTACCATCGCTCAAAACATAATCTGGACTACCTTCGATTCTTTTAATTATTTTTCCCCTTACCACTACCTCTTTTCCAGCAACGGGGTTTTCTAAAATAGAGGAGAAGTCGGATAATTCTGTTTGAGTTAAGACTTTAGGGGAAACTATAGAATTAAGAGCTACCAGAGCAAAAATAGCACAAATTGTTTTAGTTTTCTTCATTAAAAATATAACTAATTACTAAACAAACTACATACTTACTTGCATAGGGAAATATGTAAGTAAATACTCTTAGCGTATCATAAGTTAATTATATTAAAAAGCTGTCAATATAGTACTTAATTACACCAAAAGTATCTTGTAGAGATGATTTTAGTTATTGTTTTTTTTTGGTTTTCTTTTGTTTGGATTTTTGACAACTTGAGGAAATCCTAAGTTCTTAATGACTTGATATTTCCTTTGTTCTTCTAGTGTTTTTAGCTCGGTATAATCGACTTGATGAATGCAATTAACTGGACAAGTGTCGATCGCTTCTTCAATTAAATCTTCAGAATCGCCATCTTGATTAAATACTCTGGCTCTTCCATGATCTGGTTCGATATAGAAAGTATTAGGAGCAGTATGAGCGCAATGTTTACAACCTATGCAGGTAGCTTCATCTACATAAGTACCTTTTTGCCTCAATACTCCCCCTAGTTCTGGCTCAAAACCAGATCTGAGGGGAGCATCTCTAAGGATACCCCCCAACTCAGGCTCTAAACCAGAACGATCGGGAGTTGGGGAAAAATCCGACATTATGCACTCCAGCGTTGTACTACTAAACGAATTGAACCATCTGCATTTTTTTGCTTTTCAGTGACATCAAAACCTTGTTTACTAGTTTCATTAACAACGGTATGAAGAGCATAACGCTGAGTTACTTGTTGCAAAAAGCCATCTACAGATAAAGGTTGTTGCCAATACTGTAAATCAGCTACTAATTCGTACTCGCTGCCATTCCAGCTAAAGCCGATATCATAGTTGTTATCTTGTTCAACAACTACTTGAGCATCGCGAGTTTGACCTTGATAGCCTTTAACTTTTTTGGCACCGCCTTTCCAATTAATCCCCATATCATCTAGGGCTGCTGTTAGAGAGTTTAAGTTACGGATTTTGGTTTTGATATTGCTAAAGTGTGACATAATTTATCAGTGATTACTCGCATTAAATTTTACAAAAATTAAGCTTGAGCTAGCTACCATTGGCTGAAAGTGCCTTGGTTATTAACTGTCTCAGACTGATTTATTGTTTGGTTATAAAACTCAGAGGTTTTTTCTTGAGATATTACTACCCCAAGTTCTGCCTCAATTGCTGCAGTCACCTCTTCACAAGATGACCCCACAATTCCTGTAACCTTCTCTTTGACTCGACCATCTGGATAAATGGTGAATTCAAGTGTTTCCATATTCATGACAGATTTTGGGCTATGTCCTACTTTGAGAATCATGGCTCGTTGCAGCAGAATTTTATTTCTCTTCAACTAGCACAAATGTACTTATTCGGATCGGTAACACTACTTATGAATAGAATTTTATCAAAAGTTAATAATGGATGAAGGAATTACTTTATTATTTTCTAAGTTTTCCTTAGCTTTGAAAAGAAGTCAAGACATATATTTACTAAAATCAGCATTTATTTTGCAAAAGTATACAAACAAACAAAATTTTAGTGTGATTAACTTGAATTGATACCCTTAACTTAGATAATAAAAATCTATTCAAGTGGAGTAAAAACTTAATAGATGATTGTAAATAAATTTAGTAATCCTATCAAAGTTGGTGTTTTGGGCTTTGGTGGTTTAGGGCAAGCAGCAGCTAGAGTACTAGCACCTAAAGGAGAAATGGTCTGGGTTGCAGCAGCAGATCAAAAAGGGTATGCCTATAGTACAAATGGGCTGGATGTAGATAAATCGATCGCTGCTTATCAAAATAAAGGCTCTCTAGGCTATCTTGAACCCTATGGCACTTTAAGCAATCAAAGTATCCAAGATTTATTAACTAATGCCGATGTAGATGGTTATTTTTTGGCTTTGCCTAATTTACCTAATACTTTTATGGCAGATGTAGCCAGACAGTTTATTCAGTCTGGTTGGCAAGGAGTATTAGTCGATGCGCTAAAAAGAACCAGTGCAGTAGAACAATTATTAGAACTACAACAGGAATTACAAGAAGCGGGTATTACCTACATGACTGGTTGTGGTGCAACTCCCGGTTTACTTACTGCTGCTGCTGCCGTTGCTGCCCAAAGTTATGCGGAAATTCATGCTGTTAAGATTACTTTTGGTGTAGGAATTGCTAATTGGGAAGCCTATCGCGCCACAATTAGAGAAGATATTGCTCATATGCCAGGTTTTGATGTCGAAACCGCTAGGGCAATGACTGATGCAGAAGTATCCGCCTTATTAGATAAAACTAACGGTATTCTCGCTTTAGAGAATATGGAACATGCAGATGATATTATGCTGGAGTTAGCAGGAATTTGTTCCCGCGATCGCGTTACAGTTGGTGGGGTAGTAGATACTCGTAATCCGAAAAAACCTCTGAGTACTAACGTCAAAATTACAGGAAGGACTTTTGAAGGAAAAATTTCTACCCATACTTTTACTCTAGGCGACGAAACTAGTATGGCAGCCAATGTTTGTGGTCCCGCTTTTGGCTATCTTAAAACAGGAATTTCTTTTCATCGCCGTGGTATACACGGTTTATTTACGGCAGCTGAAACAATGCCTCAATTTGTTAGGTAATTTCGGTAGGGGCAAACGGCCGTTTGCCCCTACAAAAGGCGACACCCAGATTCGAACTGGGGGATAATGGATTTGCAATCCACGGCCTTACCACTTGGCTATGTCGCCCTATTTAGATAGTGCTTAATGATTATAGCAAAATAATCCCTATTTTCTAACACAAAAAATATTGGTAACGTTAATCTGTACTCAAACTAGAAATAATATTTCGGAGCCAAAGATGAGCAGAGTCGTTATTATCTTTAGTATGCCAGAGCATGGTCATAGCAAATCCTTCTGAAGCCAAAGGAAGAGAAAAAGTACGCAACTTTAACATGTTTACATAAATTTTTGCCACTCGTTCGGCTAAAGTAACTACTAGGTCAGTATTGGCAATTATGAAAGGTGCAACTAAGAAATGAGGAACAGAAATCGCTACATGACGCTGTAAATTCTGTCGCTCTAGCGCATGATCGACCCATCCTGTCATATCTTCATTGTAGGGAGAAACTAGTAGATGGGATACACTCAGATAATCTTCTAAGGTAACTTTGTCTGAAATTTTGGGATTATCTGCACTGCAAACGCCGACAAAACGTTCTTCAAACAAAACTTCAGCTTCTTGCCAAGATGGCCATTCGGGAAAATAACCAATGGCTAGGTCAATCTTATCCGAGTCTAGCATTTGATACGCACTTTTCATATCAAAGAGCGATCGAACTCGAATTTTGACTGTTGGTGCGATGATTTCCAGCTTTTGCATTAGTTTTGATATTAAGATAAATTCTCCATAATCCGAAGTTCCTATCGTGAATAGTCGATCGCTATTTTCAGGAACAAAAGGAGTATCTTGCTCTAAACTAGACTGAATTTGCAGCAGAATTTGTCTAATGGGAAGAGAAAGAGATATGGCTTTTGGTGTAGGTTGCATTCCCGTTGCCGTACGTACTAACAAATCATCCTGAAACAAATTGCGCAACCGCGATAGAGCGTTACTAGTAGCAGGTTGACTGAGTCCGATTTTTTCTCCCGCACGAGTAACATTGCGTTCGGACATTAAAGCATCAAATACTACCAAGAGATTTAGGTCAACAGCAGCTAAATTGACATGGTGAATACCAGACATATAAATAATCCATTGGACAAATAATTATAGCTACCCGATGATGAAAATATCGGTTATCAAAGATAAAAGTCATGAGTCAGAATAACGAACTTGTTCTTGTAGTAGGAGCAACAGGAACAATCGGCTATGAAGTGTGTAAAAGTCTTAATGAAACTGGTATTCCCGTACGAGGAACTTATCACAGTGAGGGCGGAAAACAAAAACTCGATCGCCTAAATTTAGCAGAAGTCATACACCTAAACATGGAAGATAAATCTAGTCTTGATGCTGCTTTCAGGGGAGTAACCAAGGCATTTCTGCTCGTCCCAGATCGCCCTGATATGGTAGAACTTGGGATATCCCTCATCGATGCTGCGAAAAAAGCTAAGGTTGAGTATGTAGTTAGGTCTTCAGCAATGGGAGCATCTGAAGACAATACTTTAATGTACGCTCAATGGCATGGAAAAATTGACGCTCGACTAAAAGAAACAGGTATAGAATATACTTTGCTTTTGCCTAGTTATTTTATGCAAAACTATATCACTTTTGACCGAGAACAGATCGCAGTACAAAATGGAATTTATTTGCCCTTCGGTGATGGTAAAGTTAGCTGTATTGATGTCCGTGATATTGCAGCAGTAGCTAAGAAATGTTTTCTAGAGTCGTCGAAGCATATAGGTAAGAATTATACACTAACAAGTAGCGAGGCGCTGAGTGGCGCAGAACAAGCTACCATCTTTTCTAGACATCTCGATCGTCAAATTACCTACCACAACATTCCTCCAGAAAAAGAAGAGGAAGCTATGTTGGCTATGGGTATGCCAAAAATTTTAGTTAAAGCACTTTCACAACTCCACAGTTTTTGCAAAGCCAACGAATTTGCTGAAATATCTCCTGATGTGGAAACAGTTCTCGATCGTCAGCCTATTAGTTTCGATCGATTTGTAGAAGATTATAAAACCAGTTGGTAAATTGAGGATAAACTCAAAGTATTTCACCACAGCTTGTCTAACTTTACTTTTCTTTTTCCAGACTTGTGTATTTTCTATGCTGTAGGGTTAGCCAATAAATTCCTCATCGCTCATCTTAGCAAGAAAAATCAGCTAGAGATAACACACATCTTAAGTAGAGACCTTTTGCCATTTCTGAGCAACTTTGTCTATCAAGGTTAAAACTTGGGCAAGGTCTTTTCCTTTATCTGCTAAACCATAAGTTACTTGTGGAGGAATAGTAGGTTTGTAGTCCCGATAAATAATCTCTTCTTCTTCCAGCTTTCGTAGTCGTTCCGTTAAAACTTTCGCCGAGATACCATCAATTCTGCGTTTCAACTTTCCAAAGCGAGTCGGACCATTATTACTCAAAACCCAAAGGATTTTTAATGTCCATGGACCTGCTAACAAACAGAGAAGTTTCTCTGATGGGCATTCTAAATGTTCTTCTATTGACATAGCCAGTTTATTAATAGTTTTTTAGTTACTTTAAAGTACCTAGTTGACTTTTCATATTAGTAACTTATAGTAAGTAATGCAAGCATTTATAACTATCAAGAGAGGAGAACATAATGGCTGAGACAACAAAAATTACCACTTTAGATAACGGTCCTTTTTTAGTTAAGGGTTCAGTTATTGTTGCTGATGCCGAGGGAAATCAATTTGATTCAAAGAGTGAAACTGTAGCACTCTGTCGTTGTGGTGGTTCTGGCACAAGACCTTTTTGCGACGGCTCTCACACCAAACTTGGCTTCTCCTCAGCAGAGCGAGCAGGTTAGTAACACAAAATTTAACTTCAATCGTTGAAGTAGTCTAACAATCTAGTAAAGCGGTTGTCATAACTCATTCAAAACAAGACAGGATTCTATGACCCTGATTTTGTTTTAAGTTATGTCCAACCGCAACCAAGGAGAAAATAATCAATGCAGGCAGCAAACAAAGAAAAGTTGGTCAAGAAGCTCTACAGCATTCAGCGTAGCCTAGATCGTCATTGGGTAGGCAATGGATTTCCCGTTCGGACACTTTTTGCCTACCCAAATTTAGATCCTTTAAAGATTAGTCCGTTTCTGCTCCTTGATTACGCAGGTCCCATGGAATTCACGCCAACCAACCAACGTCGGGGAGTCGGTGAACACCCCCATCGTGGGTTCGAGACAGTGACTATAGTATACAAAGGTGAAGTAGAACATAGAGATTCATCTGGAGGCGGTGGTATTATCAGACCTGGCGATGTGCAGTGGATGACCGCAGCATCTGGACTGGTTCATGACGAGTTTCATAGTCGCGATTTCGCGCAACGTGGCGGGACATTGGAGATGGTTCAGCTTTGGGTAAATTTGCCAGCTAAATACAAGATGGCTTCGCCCCGTTATCAAAGCATTCTGAGCGATCGAATCCCTTCCGTTAGTCTCCCAGGTGGTGATGGAGTTGTACGCGTAATTGCTGGTGAGTTTGCTGGGTTGAGAGGGCCTGCCCAAACCTTCACGCCGATTCATGTTTGGGATCTACGCCTTGGGACTGGACAAAAGATCGACCTGGAAATGTTTGTTGGTTATACTACGGTACTTGTGGTACTTAAAGGTGCTGTACAGGTGAATGAATCTGAGGCGATCGAAGAGGCGGAGATAGGATTTTTCGACCGTGCAGGGAAAAGTATCCATATTAATTGTACGAAAGACGCTACAGTTTTATTGCTTAGCGGAGAGCCGATTGATGAACCCATTGTCGGGCAAGGACCATTTGTCATGAATAGTCTTCAAGAGATTCGTCAAGCGATGGTGGATTACCAGAATGGTAAGATGGGGCATTTATAAAAACAACATTCGTTCGGTTTGGGAACCGAGTACAACTATTTGACAAAGTTTTATAGTCATTTGTAATAATTGTTTAAGTTTCGTCAAAGGGAATTCTTCCCGTTCCCCTAACCTCCCTTAAGAGTTTAATCCTGAATGGATAGAGGTGTTTAGCCGAATAAGTCCTTCCTAATTAACTTATTACGTAAACTACTCAACATTTAATAATTAGGAATCTAAATAAATCCTAAAAGCTATTGATTGGGAGGTAGCGAATTTGAGCTTTCCAGAAAACCAAAAAAAGTCTATTCATCATGTTGTCATTATCGGTGGAGGGTTTGGTGGGCTTTATGCAGCACAAACTCTTGCTAAAGCACCAGTTAAAGTCACTCTGATTGATAAACGGAACTTTCATGTCTTTCAGCCACTACTTTACCAAGTAGCTACTGGTGGTTTATCTCCTGCAGATATTTCTTCTCCTTTACGAGGAATCTTAAGACATAACAAAAACACAGAAATATTGATGGGAGAGGTGAAAAATATCGATCCTCAAAAGCAAACAGTTCAACTAAAATACAGAGAAATTAGCTATGATTCTCTGATTGTCGCTACTGGTGCTAATCACCAATATTTTGGACACGAAGAATGGGCTGATAAAGCACCCGGCTTGAAAACCATTGAAGATGCTTTGGAAATGCGCAGACGCATTTTTATTGCTTTTGAATCGGCGGAAAAAGAAACAGATCCGAAAAAACGCGAGGCTTGGTTGACCTTTGCGATTATCGGTGGAGGCCCAGCAGGAGTGGAATTAGCTGGAGCCTTAGCCGAAATAGCTCACGGGACTTTAACGGAAGACTTTCGTAATATTAACACAAAAGATGCCAAGATTATCTTAATACAGAGTTCAGATCGAATTTTACCTTCTTACGCTCCTTTATTATCAGCCCAAGCTCAAGCTTCCCTAGAGCAGTTAGGAGTTACTGTTCTGACTGGTACTAGAGTCACTCAAATGAATAATCAGATGATTACTGTTCGTCACTCTGATGAGTTCGAATCAATTAAGGCAAGAACTGTATTGTGGACTGCGGGAATGAAAGCTTCCCCCATGGCACAACACCTGAAAGAATGCACTGGTGCTGAACTAGATAAGGCTGGAAGAGTAATAGTCGATCGAAACTTTAACATACCAGGAAATGAGAATATTTTTGTCATTGGGGATGTAGCTAATTATGCCCATCAAGATGGAAAACCTCTACCTGGAGTTGCTTCAGTGGCGATGCAATCTGGAAAATATGTTGCCAACCTAATTAAAAGTCTTCTCCAAGGAAAAACTATCTCACCTTTCCAATATAAAGATTGGGGTAGCTTAGCTGTAATTGGCAAACATGCTGCTGTAGTAGAGATGGGTTTCTTGAAGTTATCTGGATTCTTGGCTTGGGCATTCTGGATGTTTATTCACGTCTTCTACCTGCTAGAGTTTGACAATAAATTAATTGTGATGATTCAGTGGGCTTGGAGCTACTTTACTATGGACAAAGGAGCGCGTTTAATTACTACTCCTGGAGAACACCCCACTATCCAACTAGAAGAACACGACGAAAATCTCGCTCAATCACCTGGATTAAGTCAAACCATAGAAACAGTGTTACTTACAGAAGAAAATGCGGTAGTCAAGAATCAAGATTCTAATCCGACAAAAAGCTATGTAATTAGCAACTCTGGTTTAGACTAAAAATAATCATCAGAAAACAGGGAACAGGGAACAGGGAACAGGGAACAGGGAACAGTTAATTTTTCTTTGTTTCCTCAACTTGTTCCATCGACTTGTGGAAAACTGATGACTGATGGACTAACCTCACAACCAACTAAAAATCCAAGATGAGTATCCTAACTCTACAAAAAATACAAAAAGACTTCGGTATTAAAGAAATTTTACGGGAGGCTACTTTTAGTATTGAAGAGAATGATAAGGTAGGTCTCATTGGGGTTAATGGTTCTGGTAAGTCCACTCTCCTCAAGATGATTGCAGGTATTGAATCTGTTGATAGTGGCGATCGCATTGTTAAATCTGGTGCTAAAATTATTTATCTACCGCAACAACCAGAAGTAAACGAAGAAAACACCGTTTTAGATCAAGTATTTGCTGATAGTAGTAAACAGATGAAACTGGTGCAGGAGTACGAAGATTTAAGCCATAAAATTGCTCACGCCTCAGAAGAGCAACAAAGTCAATTAACTACAAAACTAATTAAGGTAACAGAAAAAATTGAAGCAGCAAATGCCTGGGAATTAGAGACTAAAGCCAAAATAATCCTTAGCAAATTAGGAATTGAAGATTTTGAGGCTAAAGTCGGGGGTTTGTCTGGAGGATATCGCAAGCGAATTGCTTTAGCTACCGCATTGCTAAACGAACCAGATTTATTATTGATGGATGAACCGACTAACCATCTTGATGCTGAGTCGGTAGAATGGCTACAAGACTATCTCAATAATTTTCGTGGTGCTATTTTATTAGTTACTCACGATCGCTATTTCCTCGATCGCGTTACTAATCGTATTCTGGAAATAGATAGAAGCGCTCTTTATACTTATACAGGTAACTATTCCTATTACCTAGAAAAGAAAGCGGAACAAGAAGCATCCGTAGCCAAAAGTGAACATAAATACCGGGGCATACTCAGAAAAGAATTAGAATGGCTAAAAAGAGGCCCTAAAGCGCGTAGTACTAAGCAAAAAGCTAGGATCGATCGTATCCACACGATGCAAGAGCAAACCTTCAAACAAGCTCAGGGAAAAGTAGAAATTGATACTCCAGGAAGGCGCATCGGTAAAAAAGTAATTGAACTGACTAACGTTTCCAAAGCTTATAATGAGCGGATCTTAATTAAAGATTTTACCTATAAATTTTCTCCTCGCGATCGAATTGGTATTATCGGCGGTAATGGTGCTGGTAAGTCTACTCTCATGAATATTATTAC
>JAAUYI010186322.1_pt1 | contig 17185 bp, 14 predicted proteins | sample 7278041 | NCBI WGS metagenome assembly JAAUYI01 (sample SAMN14350216, study PRJNA611818) | marine sediment metagenome | isolation source: surface marine sediment (0.6m) | place: French Polynesia: Moorea | collected 2018-08
GGTTTGCATCGTCATGGAAGGGCTCCTTCTGAGTAGATTTGTCTTTATAGTAATGAATTTTTTACAAGATAAAACCTTAGTGGATTTTTGCAAATCATTTAGTGAATTTGGAAATAAAAAACTTTTTTGTATAGAATTAGATACTTGTGAAGATTGTTTTGAATAAAAATAACTACTTTTAATGACTTTTTATGCTTTATGAATATGTTTGAGAGTTTATTAGGGGATGATTTGGAACTGAATGTCATCTTGTGACACTCTCAATCCCCCAAAGGGGAGGGCTTCTAAGCTGATACAGAGGAATGACCTGTCGCTTGCGGAAGCACCTACAAGAGGTGGGCTGCCTCCTCTGCAATCATTTAGACAATTTTGGCCCGCGGCCCAGGCTACTACTACTTTTCCCAACTGGGATACGTAGATACGTGAGATCTTTTGGAGCTGCTACCTTCGTATCAAAAGCGAGCGGGCACCTATTGTAGTGCTCCAACAACATCTCTATGGCCCTCAAAACCACAGCTTCTACACTTCCACCCTCTACCGTTTGGTTTCTTTTGTTGCCGCATTTGGGACAATGACTCAAAGTTCCTTTTTCAAAGCCATTGGAGCTCTTCATACCAGCTTGTTTTGCTTTATAGTTTATCAAAACACGTTGTAAAACCTCTTCTTTCAGGTCGAGGATATAAGGCGCTTTCCTCATGTTGGAGTTTTTTGGCTCTCAATACATTTTCTCCATGGCAACTATGAGTTGAAGTATTCACAGGCTAAGAGTATAGTCTAAGATACTTTAGCGGCAGGGCATGTTGTGTTAGTCTGTGGAAAAATGCATTGGCAACCTCTATGTTAGCAGGAACCTCCTGAATAGGGGGGACTGAGTTTCACCCTGAAAAACCAGGAATCTTTTTCCTTTAGAGAGGAAGAGGATGTCAAGAATCTGTCTAGAACTGGAGGGCTCATCCATGTACAGCTATAAAAGAATGATTAGGGTTCAAGATACCGATGCAACTGGGGTCCTCTATTTTGCAAACCAATTGCAGATCGGTTTAGAAGCATTTGAAGATTTTCTTTGCACCCAAGGATTTTTTATAGGGGAAATGATCAAGAAAAAACAGTACTCTCTTCCGATTGTTCATGCAGAGGCCGACTTTTACGCCTCCATTCATGTGAGTGATGCCTTGGAGTTAAGACTGACTTTTCCCAGCATTGGGACAACTTCTTTTACTCATGCATCAGAAGTACTTAGAAAGGGTAAAAAAGTTGGAAGAGTTGAGATTGTTCATGTGGCCTATTGCCCGAAGAAAAAAGAAGGAATCCCCATTCCTGAAGAACTCAAAGGTAAAATTCTAACTTGCGAATAAAGTTGAGTGTTGGGGATATGTTCGATACAATTGGTTTATCGAGAACATTGTCTGCGGAAGGATCTAGACAAAATAGCCCCATTTTAAAACGCCTTAGCTACCCTTTATGCGATCGGGCTCTGCAAGAAGGAATAAAAGAAATAGGAATTTTAAACTTGGGTAGAAAAGAGCGCAAATAGTCTTTAAGTTCCTCGTCTCGATAACTTTTTTCACTTTCAATGTAAGCCGTTGGGCGGAACCCAAACTCTTTGTCAGGAATAGGTCTGACTTCAGCTCGAATAATGCCTTCGATGTTTGTAAGAAGTTTTTCAATTTCTTCAGGATGGATGTTCTCACCACCACTGATGAATAGACGATCTTTTCTTCCCCAAACTTGAAGCCCTGTTTTGGCGCAGTAGCTTCCAAGGTCGCGTGTTGCAAAGTACCCTTCAGAGTTTAAGGGAAGAGCAAAAGTTCCATCGCCTTGAAGATAACCTTTAAATAAGACCTTTCCCTTCACAAGAATTTCCCCCCCTTTTCCTATTTGCAGTTCGCGATAGGGAAGGGGGTGGCCTAATGAAAAAAATGCTTGATCAAACTGGGTTGCAATCTGAGAACTCATTTCAGTCATCCCGTATGTAGGGTAGAGGTTGATGTTGCGGTTTAAGGCTTTTTGATACAGAGAAAAGGGGATCTGAGCTCCTCCAATAAGGATGTGTTTGTAAGGAGAAATCGTCTTTTCATTCAAAAGGCGTTTCAGTTGAGTCGAAACTAACGAAAGGTGGGTAATATCTTTTACATGTTCACTGAGAGCAACCGTCGCACCAGCTAAAAAGGTTCGAAAAAGAAGAGCAAGACCAGCAATGTGATAAAGAGGAAGGGAGAGGTGGTAGCGATTCCCTTTTTCAATAGGGAGATAGGCGTTTGAACCAAGAGCACTATAATAATGATTGCCTAGGGTATGGCAAGCGATTTTGGGTTTAGCTGTTGTTCCAGATGTAAAGAGGTAAGTAGCCCTTTGGTTTTTTTCTAGAAAATTTGGCCCCGAGAGTTTTCCCTTTCTAAAAATTTTAGAAAAGGGGAGAGAGATTTGTTTGATTTTTGGAAGTTTTATTCCATCTGGATAAAGAAGAAGGGGAGCTCCGAGTTCATCTAAACTTTGGGAAAGGGTTTCTAAGGGATAATAAGTATTGATCGGACAGGCTATGGCTCCTAATCTAAACAAAGCGAAAAAAATAACGGGAGTTGGAAATTCTTTGTTGGGTAAGATCGCTATAGGATCCTGGGCTTTAATTCCGCAGTCTTTTAGTGAAAATACCATCCCTTCGATAACTGTTTCACAGTCTAAATAACTCCATTTCTCTTCTTTAGAGATGATGGCAATGTCCTTTGGCGTTTTTCTAGCGTAAAAAGAAAAAGGACACTCAAATACATTCATCAAGGATAACCTGCAGTCTCTCCATTTTTACTCTCCACTCTTTGGGAAAGTGAAGATTTCCATTTTTATAATAGGGCTCTTCTTCAAATAAGGAATCTTCAAAAAGATGACAAGTTCCTAGCCCCATAGGCTTCAAGGGGAGTTCCAACCGGTAGGCAAGCTTTGCAAGTTGATAAATCCCTAGTTCACTCTCATAGCTACTACTTAAAATAAAATCGATCCCTTTTACTTTTTTTGGAAGGGGATACCCATGGAGCATCGGTTTAATACTATGCATTTTTATCTGAGGATAAGGGGGAGCAGCTCCGCTGCGCAGTGATTCATCAAGGGCAACTGGATAGGGAAAGGCAGAAGCATTTTCGCCAGGTTTTAAGGGTTCTTCAAAATAGTCGAGATGGGGAAAGTGTTTTGCTAATGCTATCGCCTCTTCTAGCTCCCACTTTTGATTCATATCCACTCCGCAGCAATCACTGTTTTCCACTTTTTTAATCGCTTCTTGCAGCGTGAGATGACCAATTTTTATCTTTTCTTTTTCAAGGATACGGATAGGAATCGCATCGACGTCTAAGGGCTCTAAGAGATCAAGCATCGCCGCTGCTTGGCCCCATTGGACTGAAGGATAAGTAGAAGCGTTTCCTTCAATCAAATCTTTAACAGCTTCATCAAGAGTTTCTTGGCTAAAACCGGGCAGAGGAGCAACCTCTCCCCATCCCACTTTCCCGCTTTCTGACTCTAAACGCATTAAGACCCCTTCTCGAATGCTCTGATTAAAACGGCGAGAATAGGAGTAAAGTGTCCGGTGCATTCACTTGTCCCCTTTTTAAAAGACCCATCCAAGGATAAAAAGAAGGGTATAGAGCGTTAGCAATTTTCCAACTTTTGGAAAAAGGGGGGCAAGACTCTTTGGATCTGAACGATTAAACACATTTTTCACAAGAGGAATTCCGAGTCCTAACGTAGCTGTAGCAGTCAAAGACCAAGGATGGTTTCTAGTCACTCCAAAAAGAATCACAGGAGTGAGGATTCCAAGAAAGATACAAAGGGCAAACTCCCACCGCCCAAAACGCATTCCAAAACGGACAGGAAGAGATTTTTTATGTGCCTGTTTATCACTTTCATAGTCGCGGAGATTATTCATCACGAGAATAGCAGTTGACAAAAGTCCAGGAGAAAGTCCCGCAAAAAGCGCAATAGATGACATTTCTCCCGTCATAAGATAGACAACCCCGCAGGTAGCAATAGGCCCAAAAAAGATGAAAACAAACAGGTCACCCAATCCTAAATAACCTAAAGGGTAAGGTCCCCCCGTATAGAGGTAACCCAAAAGGATAGCAAGAAGAGCCAAAAGACCAATTTGCCACCCTCCAACAAGCATTAAATAGAGTCCAGCAAGCGCCGCAATTCCAAACACCCCAAAAGTCACTTTGCGCATTTTTTGAGGAGAAACAAGCCCCACTTGAACCAGGCGTCGGGGCCCTTTTCTTTTAGGGGTGTCTGTCCCTTTTAAAAAGTCGATATAATCATTTGCAAAGTTGGTTCCAATTTGGACTGTAAGAGCAAAAATAATACAGACCAAAAAAACCGCGATAGGAAAGCTTTTTTGTTCGAAAGCAATGGCTCCTCCAATTGAAACGGGAGAAAGAGAGGCAATCAGCGTGTTAGGGCGGGCACCTTCTATCCAAATATTCATGGTCTTTTAGGGAATTTTGAGAAATCGGGTTTTCGTTTTTCTAAAAAGGCACGGTGTCCCTCTTGGGCTTCATCAGACATGTAGTAAAGAAGTGTGGCATTCCCTGCAAGTTCTTGAAGACCGATTTCGCCGTCACAATCGGCATTAAGGCCCGCCTTTAAGCAACGGAGGGCTAAGGGAGAGTGTGCTAACATTTTTTTGCACCACTCTACAGTGACTGTTTCGAGATCTTTAAGGGGGACCACGTGATTGACAAGTCCCATTTCTAAAGCTTCTTGAGAGCTATATTGGCGACAGAGATACCAAATTTCGCGGGCTTTTTTCTGTCCAACAATGCGCGCCAGGTAGCTGGCACCTAAGCCTCCGTCAAAAGATCCAACTTTTGGTCCTGTTTGTCCAAAGACCGCATTATCTGCCGCAATCGTTAAATCACAAACCACATGTAGAACATGGCCTCCACCGATAGCATAGCCTGCAACCATAGCAACAAGGGGTTTCGGGCAACTGCGCATGGCCCTTTGGAAATCAAGAATATTGAGTCGATGGACACCTTCATCGTCTGCATATCCCGCCTCGCCTCGGATGGATTGATCCCCACCAGAACAAAAGGCTTTTTCTCCAGCTCCAGTTAGAATAATGACGCCGATTGTATGGTCATTGCGCGCAGCTTCTAAAGCATGGAGCATCTCTTGAACTGTTAGGGGGCGAAAGGCATTGTGCATACGAGGACGATTGATCGTGATTTTTGCAATTCCCTCCATTTTATGATAGAGGATATCAGTATATGCACCAGAAATTTCCCATTGGAGTTTCTCTTCAGCCCTTTGTGTCATAAGATCTCCGACTAATGATTTCAGCCATAGTCTTAGGCGCTTCGAGGTGAACAGAATGGCTTACACTAGGAATCCACATCACCTCATGGTGGTCCATAAGACGTTTTTCTATCTTCTGCTATTCCATAGCATTTTCACCAAATAAAAACAGTAGAGGAAAGGAAAAATTTTTTAGGTGAAGACGCAGGCTTGGAAGTTTTGCATGGCTCAAAGTCCATAAGACTTCACTAAGAGCGTTTGGATCGTGTTCTTTCTTCTTTTTCTAGATTCCAGTCTTGGATTTGCAACAAGGATAATGAGCGATACAATTTTTCCGGGAAATTTTTGGGCAAAATTCATAGCTAGACGCCCTCCTAAAGAATAGCCGACAAGGATGGTCTTTTCAGGCCTTTTCTTTTTGAGGAGAGTGAGGTCTAAAGGTTTGCCACAATGCCTAAGAAGTGTTTAAGGATTTGTAAGGGTGTTTGCTCTATGAAGTTAGAGGGTTCTAGTCGCTTGGAGAACCTAAAAAACCCTGGAGAAAAATCATCATACGCGACACCCTTAGCTAGACAGCTTCGTTATTGTTATTGGACTGAGAATTTCTTTGATATGGCTCAAAATGGCTTGGTGGATCTTTTGATTTTCATTCGGTTGAGTTTTGACTTCAATAATTTTACTTTTTGAAGAGGAAAGAGCTTCCTGCAAGTCTTCTATTGTCTGAGGGTTTTCATAGTCCATTCCAAAAACGCTCCCTACGTTCTCAAAAGAGAAGTTATGGGGTGCTACGAAATAAGTTTTAAAGACATCCTTTCTTTCACGAATAGGGAGAAAAAAGAAAAGGTCGCCTCCATTATTGTTAATAACGATGAGTTTAACGGGAAGATTTTTGAGAAGAGGAAGAGAGTTGATATCATGCAGAAAAGCTAAATCCCCAATACAAGCAATCACCGGTTTCCCACTTCCTTTAGCAAGCCCAGCAATGGTTGCAATAGTCCCATCAATACCGGAAAGTCCTCGATTTCCATAGATTGTCCCGATCGATTCTTCCGGGGAAAAAAAGGCATCTCCATTACGGATACACATGCTGTTAGAGAAGAAAAATAAGGTAGAGGGGCTTCCTTGTGTCATCAAAGTGTGAAATAAGAAAGGCTCACTTAATGAAGAGTGCTCTTTGAAGTAGGAAGCAATGACTTTTTTAGAAAGATGATCGAGCTCTCTCCATGTCTCTACCCATTTTGACTGGGGATGTTGAGATAAACAATTCACAAGCTTGTGAATAAAGTCTTCGGGATCTGTTGCCACTCGATGAGTTACAGAGTGAGTGGGGTCTTTGCGCTGAATATGAGAAGCGACATGGCAGTAAGCTTTGGGTTTTTGTATCGCAATCCAATCCATCAGTTTACTGGAAACAAACCGGTCCCCTACTTGCAGTAGTGCATCTGGAGCAAACGCTTCATGAGTTCCAATGGCTTGAATGATGAGATCATAGTAGGCCACTCTACCTGAACTCCATCCATGATTTCGAATGGGAGATAAAATATCGGGAAAAATAGGCCACTGCAACAGGTGGGAAAGCGCATAGATTTTTTCACAGTCTTGCAATTGTTCTGTTCCACTTACAAGGATGATCCCTTTTTCATATTTAGCAAGCTCCTGAGCAATTGGCTCGAAAGTTTTTTCATCGATTCGAGGTTTTCCTATAAAAACCCTTGTTTTTGCGCTGTGAACGGAGTCGTTTGATGAATGAAGGGAAGGGGGAAGAGTTTTGCCTATTTCATGAAGGGGCTTTCGGAACATGCAATTAAAATGCACAGGTCCTTTGGGCTCAGATAAAGCATGACTGATCCCCTGGGCAACGGTTGTCCCAATAAAAGCTCGAGAAATTTTAGGGTCGGGACAAGGAAAATCACAGTCCCAATGGACAAAATTCTGAAAAATTTTTGTTTGATCTGTGGCTTGATTGGCACCCGTATCTCTGAGTTCAGGAGGGCGGTCGGCTGTCAGCAAAACCAAAGGGATATGGTCGTGATAAGCTTCCATGATTGCAGGGAGCAAATTTCCGACTGCCGATCCAGAAGTGACGATAAGAGCAACGGGCCTTTTACTTCCTTTAGCATATCCTAAGGCATGAAAAGCAAGACCTCTTTCATCATAGTGGATCATTGTTTCTGCTAGAGGGTGATTTGCTGCAGCAAGCGTTAGTGGAGTACTGCGAGAGCCGGGAGCTATACAAAATGTTCGCACTCCATGATGGATGAGTTCTTTGATGATTGATTTGGACCAGAGCTCATTTAACATTCCCACTTCTTTCATAGAGGGTTTCCCCCCAAAAGGTGTACGTATTGTTTGATTTTATGCTCTAACTCCTCCCATTCTTTTGAGGGAATAGATCCCAGAACAATTCCTGTTCCAGCAAAGAGGCGTAGTAAGTTTTTATCAATAAGTGCTGAACGAATGCCTACTAGGTGGTGCGCTTCTAGAGGTGAGATCCATCCGATGGGAGCTGCGTACCAACCACGATCAAACGGTTCTCTTCGTGCCATTTCATCAAGGGCCTCTTTTTTCGGAAAACCCCCAACAGCAGGTGTGGGATGTAGGGCCTCAATGAGCGCAGCATCTCGTACCCCTTCTTTTAATGTTCCTTGAAAGGTGTGGTACAGATGCTGCACTGTCGGTGTTTGTAAAACTGTTTGCTCTTGGATTTCAAGGTTTTGACAAAGAGGAAAGAGGGCCCCATAGATGCTGTTTTTAACCACGTGAACTTCGTGCTGTTCTTTAGGACTCTTGATAAGATCGTTCATTAACATCGCATCTTCTATCTCCATCTTTCCTCTAAGACGGGTTCCTGCAACAGCAGCACTTTCAATGCAAGATCTTTTTCTTCGGTAAAGCGTTTCTGGGGAGACCCCAATAAAAGCTGTTTCAGAGGAAAATTGAAAAGAAAAACGATTGTTTCCTGCTAAATTTTTCAGTAGGACGTAGGGAGAGGGGGACTCATGAAATGTAAATTCAGTGAGACGAGCAAGAACGACTTTTGAGTAATCTTCCCGCTTAATTTTTTGCAAGACTGTATTGACTGCATCTTTCCAAGTGGGAAAAGAAGGAAAATCGAATCGATCAATCGTGGTTGTAAGAGTTTTCAAGGGTCTTTCTTGTAGTAATTGAAGATCTACATTCTCTTGAACGCGGTTGATGCAAAGAAAGGTTCCCCTTTCTCTTTTTTCAATTTCAATAAGAGGAAGAAAGTAGGCTGTTTCAGGAAACTTTCCCCAAGTATCTCGAGATCTTTTCATAAAATCAGAGCCTCCAAAAAAGCGGGGCCCTTCTTGTGATTCAAACAAAGGGAAGGAGTCTAACGCAAGTGCGCTTCCCAGTCCTACAATGGCGCCATCTTCTGGATTTTCCCAGTAGACTTTCGGGTAGAGCGTTTGAGCCTCCAAAAAAGCAAAAATATCCTCAATCTCGATACAGTTTTCAAGGCGCATGTAAGGAATCTCTCGTCCATTCACAATCAAGGGTTCTGGCTTGAATGGGGTTTTTAACAAAGCTATTAAGATTTCATTGAGGGGAGTTATAAGTCGGTTCCGCATGGCACCTTTTCTCCTACATACAAGGTGGCTGCACCAAAAGTGAGTGGGTAAGCTTTGACGCGATAAAAGCCTGCATTTTTAATTGTATCACAAAAGGTTTCTCCGTGAGGAAAGCTTTCGATTGTTTTATTCAAATACTTATAAGCTGAAATATTGCGAGAAACGCAGCCTGCAACATAGGGGAGAATGAAGCGTAAATAGATCAAATGCAACCCTCGAATCAGTCGATTTTTGGGAAGAGAAAATTCTAAAATCATCAGACGTCCACAAGGAGCTAAGACGCGAAAACACTCCCTTAAGCATTTATCTACATCGGTAACATTGCGGATGCCAAAAGACATCGTGATGCAATCCACAGCAGCATCATTTAAGGAAATGTCTGTTGCGTCTCCTTCCATGAGAGCGACTTGATGGGCATAAGGTTTGTCAATAATTTTTCCTTGACCGATACGGATCATTTCTTGGGAGAGGTCAAGGCCTAAAGCGGTTTGAACCTGTTTTGCTTTTTTTACAATCGTAATGAGTTGGTCACCTGTGCCGGTTGCCAAATCGAGTAGGCGCAAACCTTTTCCTTTTGGCAAGTAGCGAATGAGTTGTCGTCTCCAGTAGAAATCGGCGCCGAATGAGAGAAGATGGTTGAGTAAATCATAATGGGGAGAAATTTGATCGAACATCTTCCAAACAGTTTCTCTAGATTGTTGCTTGGCATGATTATCCACAATAACTCCAATGTAATAGCTTATTTTAACAATTCTTTTTGAAAAATACAAGGGGCAAAACCCTTAAGCGGGGTGGCTTATAGAGTATATTATGCCTATGAATTTTTAGAGCGGCACTTTTCTTCAGGTATTTGCCAAACCTGACCCACTAAATGGGACCAAAACGGGTAAATAACATTGAGAAGGACTCTTAGCTTTATTTGATTCATTTTTTACTGTAACACACTCAGGTTGAGAGAGAAGTTATATTAGACAAAGGGATTTTTTTACAAGAAATTTCCTCCAATTTTATCCCGTTTTTCGGTATAATCGATGCAACTTATCGCCCATTTTTTGAGTGGGTTTAGGCTGATAATTGACTTGCGCTTTTGCTCCTTTTTTTCTATAGTGGGGAAAAGGTAGCTCCTTGCAATGAAAAGAACACCAAAAAATTATGATGGCAATACGCCAACAGGAAAAAAAATTGGAGATCTTCTACCGGAGATCTTAACGAATCTTTCCGGAAAAGTTAGTGACCAGCCCCATTTAATTCTCGAGACGTGGCCACAAATTGTTGGGGAGCGGATAGCAAAAATGTCTCGCGCAGTAAGTTTTGAGAGCGGAATTCTCAAAGTACTTGTAAAAAATTCAACCCTTTTAAGTTTGCTCGTGGAGCATGAGAAACACCGTCTGATGGCACTGTTTCAAAAGAGATTTCCGAAGGTGAGATTTCAGGATATCTTTTTTAAAATTGGATAAAAGTAAGTAGGAAATGATGACAATGACAAAAGAAAAAGATCCCAAGGAGCAGGAATATACTGCTAGCTCGATCACTGTTCTTGAAGGCCTTCAAGCGGTGCGAGAAAGACCTGGGATGTACATCGGTGACACAGCAGTCAATGGACTTCATCAACTTGTTTATGAAGTTGTCGACAACTGTATCGACGAAGCGATGGCAGGGTATTGTTCACTGATTCAAGTGACTGTTCACGAAGATAATTCTGTCACTGTCGAAGATGATGGAAGGGGAATTCCCGTAGGCAAGCATGAAAAAGAATCTAAAAAACAAGGGCGCGATGTATCAGCAGTTGAAGTCGTCATGACGATTCTTCATGCGGGGGGTAAATTTGATAAGAGTACGTACAAAGTCTCTGGTGGTCTTCATGGAGTCGGTGTCAGTTGTGTGAATGCTCTTTCTAAGCACATGGAAGTCGAAGTTTACAAAGAGGGGAAACACCACTCGATTCACTTCTCGCGTGGAAAAGTGACACAACCTCTGAAAGTTCTAGAAAAGACTGATAAAAGAGGAACCAAGGTACATTTTGTTCCAGATGAAGAGATCTTCTCTGCGACTGAATATGACCACGGCATTCTTAGCAAGCGCTTAAGAGAACTCGCATTTTTGAATCGCGGAATTCAAATCTTTTTTAGGGATGCAAGGGAGGAAGATAAAGAAGGTGTCGTATTTAAATACGAGGGAGGAATTTCCTCTTTTGTTACCTATCTCAATCAAAATAAAACGGTTCTTTTTGATAAGCCCATTTATATCAAAGGGGAAAAAGCGCTTCACGACGGCCCTATTGAGTTTGAGTTGGCCATGCAATGGAATGGCACCTACAGTGAATCGATCTATTCTTACGTCAATAATATCGCAACAAGGCATGGAGGAACCCATGTTTCAGGCTTTTTCTCAGCCCTTACCCGTTCATTGAACCAGTACATTAAAAACAACAATCTCCTTAAAAACTCTAAAGTCTCTGTTTCTGGTGAAGATATGCGGGAAGGGCTGACAACAGTTCTCTCAATCAAAATCGCCAACCCTCAATTTGAAGGTCAAACAAAGCAAAAACTTGGAAATAGCGAAATTGCCTCTGTTGTGCAACAAATTGTGGGAGAAGAATTCTCAATATTCCTGGAGGAAAATCCTCAAATTGCACGGACCATTGTTGACAAATCTATTCTTGCAGCGCAAGCAAGAGAAGCTGCCAAGAAAGCTCGTGAGTTAACACTTCGCAAAACAGCTCTTGATAGTAGCCGCCTCCCCGGTAAATTGAGCGATTGTCAAGAAAATGACCCGACAAAGTGTGAAATCTACATTGTCGAGGGAGACTCCGCCGGTGGATCTGCAAAATTGGGGCGCGATAGACGCTTCCAAGCGATTTTACCGATTCGAGGTAAGATCCTAAACGTTGAGAAAGCAAGACTCCAAAAGGTTTTGCAAAACCAAGAAGTGGGAACGATGGTTTCAGCTTTTGGTTGTGGAATTGGAAAAGACAATTTTAACATCGAAAAGCTCCGCTATCACAAACTTATTGTGATGACAGATGCCGATGTCGACGGCTCCCATATCCGTACCCTTCTTTTGACGTTCTTCTATAGACATATGCCTGCGCTGATCGAAAACAATTATGTTTATATTGCGCAGCCACCCCTCTATCGGGTGTCGCGTAAGAAAACAAGTCGGTACATTCATTCTGAAAGAGAGATGGATGAGTATCTTTTACATTTAGGGATCAGTGATCTTACTTTAAGACTGGCTTCTCATAGTCAAGCTCTTGAGCAGGCTGAAGTGAAAACGCTCCTTTATGCAATTCTTGAAGTGGAACAACTCATTGCCTCTATCGAGAGAAAGGGGATTCCTTTTCGGGAATTTTTAGCTGCTCAAAATGATGAAGGACTTCTTCCGCGATTCCATATCATCTTAAGTGGAGCGCACAAATTTGTTTATTCAAATGACGAATTTAAAGAGCTTAAGCAGCACAACGAAGAAAATCAACGGAAGGAGCATGAGAACACATTAGCCTTGATTCCTCAAGAAGAACAGACGGAAGAGATGAAAGAGTTTATCCCTCGAACTTTAACTTTTGTTGAGCTATATGAAGATGGAAAACTCAAAGTGCTTAGAGAAAAACTTGCCAACTATAGTTGCGCCTTAGACCAGTATGTAAAAGCAGAAGGCAAGCTCCTCGACATTGTTGAGGAAAGTGGAGCTGAAACACCGATTTACACCCTCAAAGAGCTGATTGAATTCCTCCGAGTGAACGGAAGAAAAGGCATTGAAATCCAGAGATATAAAGGTCTCGGTGAAATGAATGCGGATCAGCTTTGGGAAACAACAATGGATCCTGCTGAAAGAACTCTTGTACAAGTAACGATGCCTGATGCTGTTGCTGCAGACCATATGTTTACAATGCTTATGGGAGATGAAGTTGCACCTCGCCGTGCTTTTATTGAAGCCCATGCCCTTTCGGTTAAAAACTTAGATATTTAATAGGAGAAACCATGTCCTACACAGAAGGAGAAATAGTCGTCCCACGTAGCGTGGAAGAAGAAATGAAGGAAAGTTACCTTCGTTATTCTATGTCGGTCATTATTGCCCGCGCTCTTCCCGATGTTCGTGACGGGCTCAAACCGTCGCAACGTCGCATTCTTTATGCAATGCGTCAGTTGAACTTGAGTCCCGGGGCTAAACACCGGAAATGTGCAAAGATTTGTGGTGACACTTCTGGGGATTATCATCCTCATGGTGAGCAGGTCATTTACCCGACTCTTGTGCGGATGGCGCAGGATTGGGTCATGCGCTACAAGATGGTTCAAGGACAGGGAAACTTTGGTTCCATTGATGGTGACCCTCCAGCTGCGATGCGCTACACCGAAGCACGTCTTACGAAACCGTCCATGGCTCTTATGGAAGATCTCGATAAAGAGACCGTTGAATATGTTCCGAACTATGATGAAACGAAAAAAGAGCCAACAGTTTTCCCCGCAAAGTTTCCGAACCTCCTTTGTAATGGATCATCGGGGATTGCTGTTGGAATGGCGACAAATATTCCTCCTCACAATTTAACAGAACTTTGTCGAGCGACAGAACTTGTCATCGATCATCCCGCTGTGACAATTGATGACATTATGCAAGTGATGCCAGCTCCAGATTTTCCAACGGGCGGGATGATTTGTGGTTATCGTGGAATTAAAGAAGCGTTCCATACAGGGCGGGGGAAACTGACCCTTCGGGGAACGCTCCATGTTGAAGATGTCAAAAATACCGATCGTCAACGGATTGTTATCGACGAGGTTCCTTATAACATCAATAAAGCACGTTTAATCGAGAGAATCGCTGATCTTGTCAATACGAAAGCTATCACAGGGATTTCTGATATCCGGGATGAATCAGACAAGCAGGGAATGCGAGTAGCGATTGATCTGAAAAAGGGAGAAATTCCTGATGTTGTGATCAATCAGCTTTATAAGTTTACCGATATGCAGGTGACTTTCGGTTGTAACATGCTAGCCTTGGATAAAGGTCTTCCTCGCATTATGAATATCAAGCAGATGATTTCTGCTTGGGTGGATCACCGGATTGAAGTTGTCCGTGCGCGCACACGTTTTGAACTGAGTAAAGCTGAGGCCCGTGCTCATATCCTAGAGGGATATATAAAAGCGCTAGATCATCTTGACGCAGTGGTTAAAATGATTCGCCAAAGCGCGAATCGCGGGGAAGCAAAAGTCAAACTTGTTGAGAGATATGCATTTACCGATCGACAAGTGAACGCTGTCCTTGATCTTCGCCTTTACCAACTTACAGGAATGGAAAAAGCTAAGATTGAAGAGGAATATGGCGATCTTCAGGCTAAGATGGCTCATTATCGCGCAGTGCTTGCAAGTGAGACGCTTGTAAGAGGAATCATTAAAGAGGAGCTTCAACAAGTTCAATCGTTTGATAAAACAGAGAGAAAAACGCAAATTGTTCCTGCGGAAGAAGAATTCCAAATGGAAGATCTCATTGCAGATGAACCTGTGATTTTAACCATTTCTAGCGATGACTACATTAAGAGAATGCCAATTAGTACGTTTCGAGAACAAAAGCGTGGCGGTCAAGGGGTCATAGGTTTTGATCAGAAAAAGGAAAATGATACGATCAAAGATCTATATGTTGCCTCAACCCATGACACGCTCATGTTCTTTACCAACTTTGGCCGCGTTTATTGGGTCAAGGTTTGGCAAATTCCTGAAGGGAGCCGCCGCTCCAAAGGAAAGCCTCTTGTCAATCTTCTCGAGGGACTCAGCGAGGGGGAGCAAATAGCAGCACAACTCCGTGTCCGTAATTTCCAAGAGGAAGAAGCTACAATTCTCCTTGCTACAAAGCAAGGGGTTGTGAAAAAAACACTGCTTGACGCATTTAGTTCTCCACGTCGCAAAGGAGTCTACGCAATTAATATCGATGATGGAGATGAAGTGATTTCGGCTCATATTTTAAGACCCACAGAACAAATCATGCTTTTTACACGCAAAGGAATGGCTGTTCGTTTTGATCAAGATCAGGTGAGAGCGGTGGGTCGTATTGCTCGCGGTGTGCGCGGCGTTAAACTCAAGAGTGAGAGTGACCACGTGGTCTCTTGTGAGGTCGTTACAGGACATGAAACGGTTCTTGTTGTCTGTGAAAATGGGTTTGGAAAGCGCTCAAGTGTTACCCAATTTAGGCAGACTAACCGGGGCGGTGTCGGTGTCCGATCGATCATTACCAGCAAGCGGAACGGTCAAGTTGTTGGAGCCCTCTCTGTGGGAGACAAGGACAGCGTTGTTCTAATGGCAAATACTGGACAGACCATTCGCCTGAGCATGTCGGACATCCGCGTTATGGGTCGTTCTACACAAGGTGTTAAAGTGGTTAACTTGAAAAATAGTGACATCTTAGTTGCAATGCAAAAAATCGAATACCTCAAAGAAGAAAAAATTGAAGAGAAGAAATAAAGGACTTTTTGTCACTTTCGAAGGAGGAGAGGGGGCGGGAAAGACCACTCTGATTCAGCGCGTTTACGCTGCCCTTTCTGATAGGGGATGCCGAGTCATTAAAACCCTCGAACCAGGAGGAACCCCTCTTGGACGTGAGATTCGAACCCTTCTTCTTCATGCGCAGACCATCTCGATGTGCGCAAGTGCAGAGCTTTTTCTCTTTCTTGCCGATCGTGCGCATCATGTGAAAACAGTTATCCTTCCAGCTTTGGAAGAGGGAAAAGTTGTTTTATGCGATCGGTTCAATGATTCAACGCTTGCTTATCAAGGAGCAGCTCGCCACCTTGATATCAAACTTCTTCGCTCGTTTTGCTCTGTTGCTACAAGTGGACTAACGCCAGATCTCACCTTCTATCTTGATCTTGATCCCAAAGTAGGTCTTGAACGTGCAAGAAAAAAGGATATCCCCGATCGTCTTGAGAAAGAAAATATAGCATTTCATACTGAGGTGAGACAAGGATTTCTATCTTTAGCAAAACAAGAGCCTGAACGGTTTTATGTCATTAATGGTGAAAAAGGAATCGAAGACGTTTATCAAAAAGCAATGACTGAAATTGAGTCACTACTATGTCTAACTTAGAAAAACTTCCTGCTAAACTCAGAAAACTCCTAGAAAAAACGCCCCACTGCCTTTTATTCGAAGGGCCCAAAGGCTCTAGGAAAGAAGAGTATGCAGAAGTCTTTGCCCGCGCTCTTCTTAAATCTGAAAAGAAAGATCCCCCAGACCTACGTATTCTTTATCCTGAGGGAAAAGGAAATTACCATCCGATCCAGGCCATTAAACAGTTTATCGAAGAGACGACCTTTCCCCCTTTTGAAGCCAGTCAGAAGATCTTTATGATTTGTGAGGCAGATCGGATGCTTCCAACAAGTTCCAATGCCCTTTTAAAAACCCTGGAAGAGCCCGTTTCTAAAGTGACCATCATTCTCTTGTCAGCCCACGTTGAGTCTTTGCTTCCCACAGTAGTTTCTCGATGTTTTCGAGTCTTTTTTGACAAAGAAGAGGTGTTAGAGGAAGAAGGGCTATCGGAGCAGATCTTTCATATTGGGGTTAGATTGATCAGAAAAGATCTTCCTTCGAGCAAAGAACTTTCAGAAATGGATGATCCTGAAAAGGCGCTCTCTTATCTTTTTTATTTCTATCGCGATCTTCATCTTGTCCAATTAGGAGGAAATCCCTCTCTTCTTTTTTACAAAGGAAAAGAAGAGGTCTTTTCTTCAATAAACGTTCCAGCCCCTTCACTAGATTTCGTTCAAGAGAAAATCGAAGAGCTCTTCCGCGCGAGTACGCTTCATGTTCCGTTAGGACATGCTTTAGCAAAACTTATTTATAGCTAAAAGGTAGTGGAAAGATCGGAATAAACGCTCCCAATTTTAAAACACTTTGGCTATAGCTCAGAGCCTTACGTTATTTCATCAACGTCGGATTTTGTTATATATTGAACCTGATCGATCCAATACTGAGGCAATTGTCCAGACTCTTTAATTTTTTGCAGGACTTTGTTACCGGGACACTTGATTTCGCAAAGAACCCTTTTTTCGCAGTCAAATCCGTCCATGGATGCTCTTACAAGTCAACTACCCCGCCCTGAAAGACGAAGCTTTTAGCTGAATCTTAAGATAGGATTAGTTGACCAGCCTGAGCACTTAGAGTGCTACGTTAGATAGGTCAGGACACCCTAGAGTGCTTCTCCAGCTCTAGGCTCTGTCGTTAATGGTTAAACAGTACGGTGCGGAGATACGGACAGTGCTATTAACGTAAAAAGCCTTTCTAACATTGGCGAGGAGACTTTTACCAGCTTTAGGCTGAGAGTTGGGTAACCAACA
>JAAUYI010066922.1_pt1 | contig 17170 bp, 7 predicted proteins | sample 7278041 | NCBI WGS metagenome assembly JAAUYI01 (sample SAMN14350216, study PRJNA611818) | marine sediment metagenome | isolation source: surface marine sediment (0.6m) | place: French Polynesia: Moorea | collected 2018-08
CGGGTTGAAACCCGTGGCTACATGCTGGCACCCCAAGGGGTCCTCGCACCCTGACACTTCTCGGCGGTTTGAGGCCGAAGGCTTTGCTAGGAGGCTTCTCCAAGCGAAAGCCACATTACAGCATGAATCACCGAGCCGAGACGGGCGCGCCGTTGCTACCGCGACGGTTCTCCAGAACTTCTCGGAACAGCTGCAGGTAGGCTTCGGCTTCCTCAACCGGTGTCATCACCGCCTGTCGAGCCGCCGGTCCGACGTGGGTTTGCGGTTCCTCGAGCAGGCGTCCAATGGTCGAAGTCCATTCGTCACGGCGGCATAAGAAACCCGTTTTGCCATGATCGAGAAGGTCGATCAGACCGCCGGTCGGCGCCCCAACGACGACCCGGCCACAGGCCATCGCCTCCAGCACCACGTTCGGCATTCCGTCGTGGACCGAGGGCTGAAGCACCAGATCGCAAGCGCAGTAGGCGGCGCGCAGCTGACGGAGGTCTTCAATGTAGGGTTCCCGACGAACCCAATCGGGCACCTGCTTCGCGAGCTCAGGTCGGACCTTGCCGACCAGTATCGTGGTGGCGCCACGGAGCGTCTCTTTGAGATCCGTCAGGATCTCAAGCCCCCGCGCCCGCTTGAACTCTCCGAAGAGGCCAATCACCGGACCATCGACTTGCCATGCACGGCGTTGCTCGCTCGCGCCTTCAGGATCTGGCCTGAACAGGCTGCGATCGACCGAGTTGGCGATGAACCTGGCCTCCACGTCGAACCAGGCGCGTAGCTTGCCAGCCATTTCGGTCGACACGGCCGTCACGGCGTCGGCCCGCGTAGCGGCGAGTTTCAGCTGGTGATGATGAAGGACCGAAAAGAACTCCAGGTTCACATCGTTGCCTCGCATGCAGGCAATCGATGGAATTCCGAGCTCCAAGCCGGCGGCTACGGCGGCGCAACCGCCTTGACTACCGTAGTAGCCCACGAGGAGATCGGGTCGGGCTTCGTCACAGGCTGCTTTGACGCGGTCATTCCAGAGTTGAAGGAGGGCACCTGAGAAGAGCGCGCGTATGTCTTTCTGAGAGACAGGGGTGTCCTTGGGCGTGAGCGAAAGAACTCGAACCTCGACGTCGTCGAACGACTCGAGTTGCTCTGTGATACGACCGACCGAGCGAGCTACGCCGCCGATGCGACCTCGATCGCCGGTCAAGTACAGGAGACGCATGATCTGTTTTGGCAACCTTCTTCGCAGTCGCGGTCACCGCGAACGAAGATTCGTCATCAGCCCCAGCCGGGATAGGAACCAGCGATCACCTCGACCGTGTCAGCGGAACCAGCGAGTAGCTCCCGGCGCAGGAACTGCCAACCTGTCTCGAGGTCGATCGCCGCAATGCCTCGGTTGGCGAGCTCTCGGATCACCCCTGGATTTGCCATCCCAGCTCCAATCCAAGGTCCCCAGTTGATCGCCAACACTCGGGCTGGCGCCAACTCACGGCTCATTTGCCAAGCGACCCGGTTCATCACTTCGTTACCCGCCGCATAGTCCACCTGGCCTTGATTGCCGATACGACCTGAGATCGAGCTCATCAACACGACCCACTTGAGGCCTCTTGGCCGAAGCTTGCGAGCCAAAGCAAAGCTGGAGTCTGCCTTGGTGTCAAACACACGATCGAACGATTCTCGACTCTTTTCCATCAATAGCTTGTCTTCGACGACTCCGGCGCCATGAAGGACTGCGTCCAGACGACCGAAGCGCTCGTACACACTATCGATCGCGGACTCGAGCTCGCTTCGAACGTCAGCGACCCGGTAGTCGACGACAGCCCCTGCGGCCTCCAGGCGCGCCAGGTTTTCGCGGGCTTCCGATTCCTTGAGGATAGCGGTGACTTGCCTTTCGATCTCGGCCGGCCGTACAGGCTGTCCTTCATCGCGTCTGTTCTTGATCAAATAGGCCCGCAGCTCGGACTCTTCCAGCCCTGCAAAGCTCGGATCCGTTGCACCTGGCCTTGGAGATCGCCCGATGATGACGAAGCGAACTCCAGGAGCTGCGAGACGATAGCTGAGCTCAGCGGTAATCCCACGCGCGCCGCCCGTCACGAGGACCACCCAACCGTCCTGGGGCAACAGGTCAATCGCCTCCGCGGTCTCCTCGATCGGTGCCAGCTCAGCGCGATAAACTTGACGTCGGCCAGCGGAGTACCCGATTTCGAAATCGTCGTCTGCGTGCATCAACTCGGCGAGAACCGCTTGACCGATCGCCTCCGGATCCATGGTCTGGTCGAAGTCGACGACCTTGGCTAGAACGTCCTCGTGCTCGCTTGCCAGAGTCTTGAGAACACCGTAGACGCCGCCGCTCGAAGCGACCCCGCTCCCCGCTGCGGGACTTCCGATCCGTCCCCAGGCACCACCCAGGATCGTCGCGCCCAAAGCCCGAAACCGCGAGCCGCCGTTCGAGTTGAAACGACCGTCGCGGCCCATCGATTGCAGTAGATCGAATAGGCTCTTCACCTCGATCTCTGTTCGAGCGCGCCAAGATTCAATCGAGTGAGCGCCACCATTGGCGATCGGCGCGAGATGAGCTATTCCACCGACCGGTCCACTCAGTCCGGATTCCTCAAGCCAACGAGCCACGCCTCCCGGATCGCTTAGCCTTCCCCGTTCTAGGATCTGCGTTCGAACACCTTGAGCTTCCAGCGAAGCGGCGACCCGCTGGGCGATGCCGAGCTCATCCTCAGTCAGGACGATTGGCCCTTCGAGGCTTCCATTGCTGTGTTCGAGCACCCGATCTTGGGCTTGAACTATGTAGCGCCGACAACTCGCCACGCTTTCAGCTGGAGCTTGTGGTTGACCCACAGGATCCGGAGCCACCGGTGAGCTATCCGATCGGGCCTCAGAGCCCCCAACGTCCGCTACCAGTCCCTCGAGGGCCTTGGCCCAACCCGAGAGCGTTTTCTCACGAACGAGATCTTCGAGTTGGTCCTGCAGCTTCCCTTGCAACGAATCCGGCATCTCGCTGACGGTTGCGTCGAGAATCTCAAGACGCTTGATGGAGTCGACTCCGAGATCGGCTTCGAGATCGAGGTCTTCGTCCAGGGTGTCCTCGGGATAACCGGTCCGTTCGCTGACCAATGTGGTCAGGGCTGCGGTCAGGGTTTGGCGATCGAGCGGTCCAGCCGCCAGCGTCCCAGGCTTAGCTGGGGCTGGCGGTCCGTCAGCCGGCAACTCGTCGGCAGGAGGCTCTGTCTGGAGTGGCAACGCTGGCTCTGGCTCTACTGCGATCTCGTTCCCGGTCTCGAGCGGCGGGCTCACAGACACAGACTCAGGCATCTGAGCGGTGACCAAGCTGTCTTGCTGTGTGATCGTCTCCGCCGAGAACGAGGACGATTCACCAGCCCCCAGAACTCGGGCCATCACCGCTTCCTGCGTTGCCAGGAACCGACGCATCGTCTCCTGATACGCCTCATAGGCCTGGAGCGCGACGGGCGAGCCACCGTTGGCGCGAGCCGCGGGAACACCGGCAACGTGCGCCGATCCTGCGGCCTGCCGTTGAGCGTGCGCCGATCCTGCGGCCTCGATTCGACCGTTCTTCGGTGGTTGAGGCAACGCTTCGGACCCGACCCCTTCTCCGCTCTGAACCACGTCGACAGGCGCCTTCGCCTTCCTTTCGCGAGCTTGCTGAACCTGCTCGTAAGAAAGTAGCGGCAGCTCGCCGGTCCCGATGAACGGTTGATCTGGAGTCCGGACGCGACCGCCATCGACATACCACAGAGTAGCTGGGACCTGAGGCGATCGTGCTTCCTCCTGCAGGTCGACAGCCCGACACTCTCGATCCTCGAAAAGAGCGGTGAAATCCACGGCGATTCCAGCAGCCTCGATTTCAGCAAGCCCCAAGAGCATGCCTTTCAGCCCGTTGCCCGCATCGAGCGAGACCGCGGTGTGATTGCTGTCGCCGAGAATCTGACCCACCAGACCCTTGAGAACACGGCCGGGTCCCACCTCGACGAAGACCCTGGCACCCGCCTCGTACATGGCCTCGATCTGACCCACGAAGTCGACCGTGCTCAGCAGGTGCTCGCTAAGAAGCGCGCCCACTCCGTCGCGGGTGGATGGATAGGGCTCGGCGGTCTGGTTGCTGAACACCGGCATCGACGGCACGGTGAACTCGATGTCGGAGATCGATTTGCGAAGCGGTTCGGCCGCCGGCTCCATCAACGAGGAATGAAAAGCCCCGGTGACGGGCAGCATCCGTGCCCGAACCGAGTTCGCTTTCAGGTGATCGATCACCTGCTCGAGCGCCTCGGCGGGTCCCGAAAGCACACTCTGCTTCGGCGCGTTCCGGTTGGCCACGACGATGCTCGAGGCTAACGATTTATTCTCTTGCCCGACCTCTGAGAGGAGCGCCTCCAGCGCTTCTCCACCGAGGTTGACGGCAGCCATTGCTCCTTCGCGAGTCTGGGCCATCGCTCGGCCTCGCGCCTCAGAAAGGCGAAAGAAGTCCCGTCGTGACATGGCCCCCGCGGCGCAAAGCGCCGTGAGCTCGCCGTAGCTGTGGCCCGCCATCATGGTCGATTCGACCCCGAGGTCCCGAAGAACATCGAACAGTCCCAACGACAACGCGCCGATCGCTGGTTGCGCGACGTGCGTCGCGTTGATCGAGGCACGCTGGCGCTCGGCTTGTTCCTCGGTGAAAGCGCTCGGCGGATAGACGATCTGACCCAGTGGCTCTTCGAAGCTACCAGCGGTCACGCGTTCGGCGCTCTCCAGGACCCGGCGCAGCTGACTTCGGTAGAGGACCACCTCGCGCAACATATTGGGTTCCTGGGAACCCTGTCCGGGAAAGAGGAAGGCGACCGGACTCGGGGCGCCACCCTCCCATCGGACACGGCCTTGGGGGCCAACGGGATCCTCGGCGCCGGCCTGCAGTCGCTCCGCGATCGTCTCCAGAGACTGACAGAGGGTGTCTGCACTGTCCGCGACGATTCCCAGAAACATCCCTTTCTCGCGCCGAGTCCCAGCGCGCAACGCGAGCGTGTAGGCAAGGTCGCGTGGCTTCAACCCACGGCCGCTGGATGCCGCTGCCAGAGCTCGGCCGATCTCCTGCTCGAGCTCGTCCCGACTATCGGCTCGAAAGATGAAGAGCTCACAGGGCCAACGATCACCACCAGGCGCTCGTCGATCGAGAGGGTCTCGATACTCCTGAACGACGGCATGAGTATTTGTGCCGCCGAACCCGAAGGCACTCACCCCAGCTGATCGCGGCTCACCATTCGAAGCAAGCCAGGGTCGGGGTTCGCGCAGCAGGTAGAGAGGGCTCTCGGATTCAGCCAGCTCGGGCAACGGATTCTCGACATTGGCATGCGGGGGCAGGGTGCGGTAGTGGAGCGCCAGGGCCGCCTTGACCAGACCGACGACACCGGCTGCGGCCTTGGTGTGGCCGAGCAGGCTCTTCACTGAACCGACGGCGCAGCTTTTGGGGGCGGCGCCGGACTGCTGTAGAGTGGAATGAATGGTCTCGGCCTCGGCCTTGTCACCGACAGGAGTCCCGGTACCATGCGCTTCGTATAGACCGATCTGAGCTGGTGACAGGCCAGCTTCCTCATACGCACGCCGAAGGGCTCGACGCTGACCGATCGATCTCGGGGCCGTCATGCCGAGGGCCTTACCGTCGCTCGATCCCGCCGAGGATTGGATCACTCCATAGATCCGATCGCCATCTCGGACCGCGTCGTCCAGGCGCTTGAGCACGACAACCGCCATGCCCTCACTGATCACGATGCCGTCGGCATCTCGGTCGAAGGTCCGGGCACGCCCCTGCGGTGACACCGCTTGAACACGGCTGAAGCCTTGGTAGAAGTAAGGCGTCTGCTCAAAATCGAGGCCGGCCGCAATCACCATCTGGCTGCGACCGTTGCGAAGCTCCGAGAGCGCCAGATCGATCACCGTCAGCCCGGATGCACAGGCTGCGTCCACCGTGTAGTTGGCCCCGCCCAGGTCGAAACGATTAGCGATCCGTCCGGCGGTCACGTTGGCCAGCACTCCGGCAAAGCTCTCTTCGTTCCACGTCGGCAGACGTCGCATGTCGTCGTCCGTGAGGTTCTCGACGACCAGGGGCAGCAGGGTGCGAATCATGTAGTGCTGCTCCAGGTCACCGTTTGCACCGGTTCCGACGATGACTGCGGTGTTCTCTCGGTCGAAATCTCCTTGCTCGTAACCGGCATCGGTCAGAGCCCAACGCACCACCTCGAGCGCCAGTAGCTGGGAGGTACTCAGCGATTTCATCGACTTGGGGGGGATCCCGTATCGGAGGGGGTCGAAGGGTACCTCGTCGAAAAAGCCCCCCCACTTCGACGTCGTGGTGTCGGGAGCCTTCGAGTCCTCGGAATACGAAATCCGCCAGTCCCAACGATGCCTTGGAACCTCAGTAATGAGCTCTGGAAGACCGAGAAGATTCGACCAATACTGGTCGAGCTCTTGAGCACCCGGCAGCAGACAGCTCATGCCGACGATCGCGACCTGAGCCGGCATCGCTCGCTGGGCTGGAGCCGGTCGCGGGGCTACTCGCTCGGTCGCAGCAGCCAGCAGCTCGACACTGCCTGCGCTCAGGGATTCATGGAGCTCACTCATCGACACGACCGAGTGCCTCAGAGTCGCGAGCTGCCCCATCATGAACATGCCTTCGCGCTCCTGACGCTCTTCATCCACCGGTCGCAGCACTTCGCCGTCGCGCACCAGGCCCTTGGACGCGATGCGAGCTCGTCCGAGCCCCAACTCGTCGAGTTTCGCGCTCAGATCCTCGGCCGACGCCCCCGAGCTGAGCAGCCGGCGGCGAGTCGACTCGAACTCCTCGGCAAAGGGCGTTGGCGCACATCGGATGACGTGGCCGACTCCGGTCTGAAGAATTGTCGTCTTGCGGCAGTCTACTGCCTGCCGTTGAAAGCTCTCGGAAATCGCCCCGGTCTCGACCGCTTCGTGCGTGAACAGGTAGGCCGACCCCAGAATGACGCCGATCTCTACGCCTCGTGCGGTCAGGGGAGCGGCCAAGGCGCTCACCATGGCTGCTGAGAGAGGATCGTGGATGCCACCTGCGAACAGCAATCGGGTCTCACGGAGAACCGCGTCCGAACAGTGATCGAGGAGCGTCTCGATCATGACCTGCCAGAGGGCGAAGCTCGAGAGCGGTCCGAGATGCCCGCCACACTCGCGGCCTTCGAACACGAATCGCCGGCACCCCTTGTCGAGAAAGCGACGCAGCAGCCCTGGAACCGGCACATGCAGATAAGCAGCGACACCGTGCTTCTCCAGCTCGGCCGCCTGGTCCGGCCGCCCGCCGGCGATCAAGGCGAAGGGTGGCCCGGTCTCGGCGATCGCCTGCAGCTGCTCGGCTCGGCGATCTCGCAGCACGAAGCCGAGGATGCCGACTCCCCAGGGACGATCGCCGAGACGCTCCTGGGTCTTCTGAAGGAGCTCCCGGGTCTCGTCACCTCGCATCAGCGCCAAGGCGAGGAGCGGCAGGCCACCCGCATTGGCGATAGCTTCGGCAAATTCAGGAGAGTCGCTCACCCGAGTCATCGGCCCCTGAACGATCGGGTACCGGATGCGATGAGAGCGAGCAAATGCAGATTCCGGCGCTAGCGGCGGCTGGTTAGACGCCGCCTCTATCAGAGTCTCGCTTTCTCGTTCGATCGCCTGGAGCAGGCGCCCGGTCGAGCGATAGCGCTTACGCAGCGAATCGGCGAGCGCGACCCCTTGACCTATCGGCCAGGCATTGGCCCCAGATGCTCCCCAACCAACCAGATCACGAACATAACGCTTGAACTCACCGGCAGCTTGGCCAGCGCCTGTCGCCGGATCGCTCTCCTGCTTTTGCGGGTTCTCCTCTCCCGACTCCTCGGAAGAGGAAGCCATCTGTTTTTCAAGAGACTCGGCGATCTCGCGAAATCGCATCGATGCTGGCAAATCGGGCCGGGAAAAGACACGACATCCCCGACCGAGCTCTTCACCGAACACCTGCGTTTCATGCCCATCGACATTCTGGAGCGCATGCCGGTGGCTGCCCGGGAGCGGCGACTCGGGCATCAGCAACAATTCATCAGCGACCACGACACCGGCAGCACCGGCTAGCCGACAAGCGGCTGCCGCTGCCGGACCACAGGCCCCCTGAACGTAGAAGGGTAGCTCGAGCTCAGCTTTCGCCAGCCTCTGAGTCAAGATGAAAGACGAGTCGGTGCTGACCCAACCGCCACACTCGCTGCCGCGGGCGACGACGCCGTCGATCTCGATCCTCTCGCTATCGAACGTCGCTAGCTCTGCCAACTGCTCAACGTCGCCAAACTCCCACAACAAAAGACGATCCGTCGCGGGCGGTAGCCGTGCAATAGCGTCGCGTATTGACGTTTCGCCCTCGGCCAGTACGATCCAGTGCTCTGCTCCGCCCTCAGGTAACGCGAGCTCGACCAGAAGTTGTTGGAAGTCAGCCACCTGATCGGTCGTCAAACGAAGGCCGGGCCAAGCATCGTCACAGCGTTCGGAACAGAGCAGCGCGAGGTTTCGCCGCGCAGTTTCGAGCGCCGCCGCGGAGCTTTCAAGGTGTTCAGCGTCTAGCCAGGCTGAGGAGCCCGCGCGCAAGCTGGCCACCGCAAGGCTTGGAGGCGACAGCTCGATGGGCGACAGGCTGATAGTGAAGTTGCCCATGGTCGTCTTCAAGAGAAGGTTAGATGTCGGGGAGAGAGAAATTCGATGCTTCTGACGTACTTCAACCGCCTGCTCTAACTCGTGCGGCTGTCGGCAAATTGGAGGGGCGTCTTTTCTCGGATTCTCTACCAATATTCTATCGCAGGCGCTGTCCCTCCACAAGCGATCTGTTGCAAAGGTCTTGATCTACAACCCGCCCTGAACATACTCTGAACCCCACCATGGAAGACATCCTCTCGACCGCACAGGAGCTGGTTTTATCCGGCTGGCGCTTCTGGGCCGAAGACGGGCGTTTACGTTTTCGTGCGCCTAAGACAGCGATCGATGACGAGGTGCTCAGCCGCTTGAGAGAGCACAAAGTTAGAATTCTCTCAATCCTTGAGGAGAATCCCGAATCTCTCGAGATCTGTCCGCTCTCGTACGGCCAGAGGGCGATGTGGTTCCTTTGGAAGTTGGCGCCTGAGAGCCACGCCTACAACCTTTCGCTACCCGTCCGGCTTCCGGCTGGGACCTCTCCCGAGCCTTGGCGAACAGCATGCGAGCAGCTTGTGGCACGCCATCCACAGCTGCGTTCGACTTTCAGTTGGCGACTCTCGGAACCGGTTCAGCAGGTGCACCCACCCGGCTCGGTGGACTGGCAGGAAGTGGCGGCTGAGGGCTGGGACGAAGAGTGGCTCGCGAACCGGATGACCGCTGAACATCGGCGCCCCTTTGACTTCGAGCGCGGCCCGATGCTTCGCTGCCGCTGGTTTGCTCATGACGACGGCGTCACCCTGCTACTGACCTGCCACCACATCGTCAATGACGCGTGGTCCCAAGGGATCATGTTGCGCGAGCTGGAGCTACTGGCCGCCGGAGAAGATGCGGGACCCTCACCGGCCGCGACCTACCACGACTTCGTTCACGAAGAGCGTGCCCGCATCGAGGGAGACAAAGGGAAACAGTTGTGGGAGTACTGGAGCCAGCAGCTGGCACCACCACTGCCGATCCTGGAGCTGCCCCAGGACTGGCCACGGCCGCCGACGCCGAGTTTTCGCGGAGGCTCGGTGTCGACCTCTTTGCCGCCCGAGCTGACCCAGCGCCTGCAACAGCTGGCGACGGAGGCGGGTAGCCCGTTGTCGAGCGCAATCCTGGCGGCTCTGGGCATGTTATTGATGCGGATCAGCGGGCAAAGAGATCTACTCATCGGTATGCCGCTTCTAGGTCGACAGCGGGCCGAGCACACCTCGATTGTCGGCTACTTCGTGGACCCCGTAGTGGTCCGTCTGCGCCTCACCACGTCCCAAACCTTCCTCGAATTCCTCGCCTACGTTCACAAGACCGTTATCGAAGCCGTCGACCACGGCAGCTTTCCATTCGCGCTGCTGGTCGAGAGGCTGGCACCGAAACGCGATCCCAGTCGCTCACCGCTTTTCGACGTGCTGTTCAACCACCTCAAACACGCCGGGCACCGGTTTGACAGTCTGGACATGGTCTCGCTGCCGCAGGTGGAAGGTCAGTTCGACATCACCCTGACAGTGACCGAAGCCAGCGAGCGCCTGGAACTGGTGCTTCGCTACAGCGAGGATCTTTTTCGGCACAACACAACGAACGAAATGATGGCCGACCTGATCGGCCTTTTGGAACAAGCGTGCAAACATCCCGAGCTGCCAGTGCTCGACCCCGCGACCGATCCACCGCCGGACGCGCTCGACGACGAACCGGATCCGGACACGCCGGCCGACCAGCCAGCGACCGACGATGCAAAAGTCGCCGCGGCCACTCAGGACTCAGCACTCAATCCGGTCGAACGGCAACTGGCTGCGATCTGGCGAGAAATGCTGGACATCAAAGATCTCGGCCCCAATGACGACTTCTTTCGGCTTGGCGGCCACAGCCTGCTAGCGGTGCAGTTGTCCGTACGCATCGAAGAGGTGTTCGGCGTGTCGCTGCCGGTGGCTCAGGTGCTCAAGACACGCACACTGGCCGGGCTGGCGCGTAGTGTCGAGACGACGCGGGTAATGCCCAGCGACACGCCCGACATCCTGGTGCCGATGCGCGAGACCGGCACGCTTCCGCCGGCCATCGCGATCCCTGGTTCGGGCGGAAACATCCTCTATCTCGAAGGGCTGGTTCGACGGCTGCCACCGGAGCGGCCGATCTGGGGCTTACAGGCTCTAGGTATCGAGGATGAGACCGCGCCGATTCCAGGACGGGTCGAAGAGATTGCAGCTCGCTACCTTGAGCTCTTGGACAGCGAGCGTCTGCTGACCGAGCCAGTAGCCCTATTTGGCCATTCATTCGGCGGCCTACTGGTTTTTGAAATAGCGCGCCAACTCCAAGCTCGAGGAGCCCCACCGCCGGTTTTAGTGGGCATCCTGGACATCGTAGCGCCTGACGGCTTGCCGACGGAGAACATTCGGACCTGGGACGATCGAGTCTGGCTCGAACACATCGGTGTGCGGATGGAGAAGCTCTTCAATATCGACCTCGGGCTCGACACCGAAGCCTTCGAGCATGCGAGTCTGGAAGCTCGCCTCGAATCGATGGTCAAGCGCCTGACCGCCACGGGTCTCATGCCTGTCGACATCAAGCCCCGTCACCTGGCCCGCTTCGCTGAGATCTACCGAGTGAATTCACTGAGCGCGACCCGCTACTCACCCGATGTCCTCGAAGCCCCGACAAAGGTGACCCTCTTCAAGGCGAAAGTAGACGATCCAGATCTCCGCGATCAGCTTCGGGGGCCCGCTCAGATCGACGAGCGAACCCTGGGATGGGATCGCTACACCGCTCTTCCGATTGAAGTCATCGACGTCGAAGGGACCCACTTGTCGATGTTGACCGAGCCCGCTGTCGAAGATATGGCGGCGCAGTTGGCAAAGGCCTTGGCTGCGGGCTAGCAGCCCGCCCCGCCACCTTTTCCCGCGTGCCATCTGAGAAAGCGCTCGCTATCTTTGAGCAAACTCTCGTCAGATGAAGGCAACAGCAGCAGCTTCTTGCCATTGGACACGTTGAGTAAAGCGTTGGTTCGCTGATTACTGATCTCTATCGACGTCTCGAGCACACCAACGGACACCCAATCGGAAGAGCTACCGTGCAGATCGGAGGCACAGGGGCTCAACGACGCTCGAACATCTATATCGACAGTCTCTCCGGCATAACAATTCCCTAGAAAATAGGTCTCCCGCTCCAGAACCTTGAAGTGGTCTAGCAAAGACACCGGACAACGTGGCTGTATCTCACGAGCGAGCAGCCAACGTTCCGCCATACTGGCGAGCCTGGAGAAAGACGAGAACATCAGCGCCTGACCGGTTGCGACATCTCGCTCCGCCATCACCTCGTAACTCAAGGGCCGAGTCGCACGAAGCGCGCCGACGAATTGCTCGTCCACCATCCCCTGTTCCTGCACCTGCGTGAACCGATCAACGAACGCCGGTGGCGCCTTCAATTGCGGCAGTTCAGCCACGAGGTGCGACTGAGGCACGGAAGGCTCCGGATTGCTGACGTGGCCCTCTGCGACTACAAACACCACCCCGCCTTTCATCGATGGGAATTCGTCCAGATCCCACGATGAGGGGTCATCCGCGATCTCGCCCTCGCTGCCCAACACATAAGTCGCATTGAGCAACATCCCGGCGTAGGCGCGCACGTCCGCGCCGACGCTGATCCGGTCCCACAAGCGAAACGAATCGAGCAGGCGTGATGCAGGCACCCTAAGATGGGTCGCGAAGTGGCTGGGATATAACGTCCGTCCACTCTTGTCCTTGATGTCATCGATCGAATTGTCCCGACCGTGCGTGATGCGATGGGCATGGGCATCGCCGCACAAGGCGACGAAAATTGGCTCTGTCAGCCCCCCCAGATCTACATGTGCCAACGTCAGCTCTAACGTGTCAACATACATTACAGTCTCCAGCGGATCCGTAAATGACGACTCTCACCACTGACCGGGACTCTACCTTTTGAGCGAGACCCAGTTCACCATCTCACTCAGCACCATTCGACCGTCCCATGGCAAATCGTAAACGTTCATGAGACCTGGTCTGACACACCTCGCGACCCCCCGAGCCGTGCAACGATCTGCCAAGTCTTCGGCTCTCTCGTCATCGACGACCGCCAATCCCAAAGTCTGCACTCGTGGCGTCATGCACGCCGCGATCTGGGAGATATCGTCGACCTCGACCAAGAACACCGTTCGCGCCTGCACAGCCTCCTTCAGCTCGACGACGCTGTCGAGGCAGACAGTCCACTGAGCGCCAATCGGGGCTTTGAACGTTCTCCCGGGAGTGAGCCCCCAATGTGCCCTCGTGTTGTAGATGCGCGTTGCAGTATACGGATCGACTGAAACGTTAGCCGCCCTTGTTGCCCGATCCAACCTTTCCGCGATCAGATCTCGCGCCGCCTCGGCTCTTCGACTCGACCGCTCGATAAATATCGTTTGCGGAGAGCTGCACGCACGCTGATCAAAAACCACAATGTCGCGCACAAACGCATCGAGGGTTCGCTCAAAACGTGAACGGTCCTCTTGCGTCTCACGGCAGATGACACCCACTGAATATTTGGGGCCAAAGATGATCTCATTGCTGTGGTGCTGTTTTGGCAGAGTGCTGATCGACTCTACTGCCGTACCGCCTCCCCAAACCACCTTGCAGTCAGCCGCCAAAGACATCGCTGTATGGCTAACGTGATCATCAGGATCAAAATGCACGAAGCGCACGGTTCGAAGCGCCTGTTCCCCGGAGAACTTGGAACCTCGAGTGCGAGCGAGTATTGAGATCAGCGTCTCTGTTGCAGCGACCGTTTCCTCGCTGACTCGAAGCAGAGCAACATTCTTGCACAGCAGACTCATGACCCAGGAGAACATCGGTAGGGTCGGGATGTTGCCCGCGACCCAGTGACACACGAGGCCCCTTGGTTGCGCTTTGATCTGCCCGTCACCGTGGTTCACAAAGTTCTCGAGACACGCCGATCCGCCGTGCAGGTTACTCTCGACGAGAGACTCGAGATTCCGTCGCCGCAACCAGAAGCTCAGAAAGGCCAAACCTTCCAGTGCCGCCGCATCGGCACAGCTCGCCAACCGCCGCGAAAGGTCATCGAGGAGATCGAGAATCGACGACAAAGCCACCCGCCGAAGTATCTCTGACTCCCGACGCAACTCACTCGCCATCGTCTCAATCGGCAAACGCTCATCGCCGTCCTTGCGAAGCACGTACTGACTCATGGTCCCGTCTCGCTATCCAACGTCGCGGCCAAAGTGTCTCCACATCCTCGAAGCTCTACCCGTTCGACACGCGAAAGAAACCGAAACGCGACACCCTTGCGGCCACAGGGGCAATCGTCTACGGCGATCAGACGGCCTCGATCTTCGGTCAGCAGCACCTGACCAGGATAGCTTCTCGGTAAGAGGCTGATCACTTCAATCAGTCCGTCCTCGCCCGGCGGCACCATCTGCAAAGTGGTTGGATCGACGATCAACACAGTCGCAAAGTTCGGGGCGTGCTTATGGCCTTCTTCACAGTCGACGAAAATGCTGCCCACCTGCTCCACCATGCCATAGAAATCGTAGATGCTCTGAGGCGAACAGCCAAGGCAAGCGCCTAAGCCTTGATTGAAGCTCTCCTTGGAGACCGCTTGCTCCGTCAGTTTCTTCCAGCCGCCTCCGTGAAATACTTTGGCACGGCTTAGGGTTAGTCGTCGATCGTTCTGCCTGAACGCGGCGACAACACGGCTCCACAGAAGAAATGTAAATCCAAATACGAGGACGTCTTGCTGGCCGAAGCGCGCCGAGAAGTCCTCCACCGCTCCCCAGTCGACCGTCGGTACCCCGTCCTGAAGGTGGAGCCCGTAGACCGTCTCCGTGGAGAAGCTCTCGAAAGCCCGAATCGCTGCGCCACGAGCAGTCAATACCGCGGCTCCTGGATCGTTAGACTCCGGTACATCCAACACCAGGTAGGGTCGCCGGTGGCGACCGAGATAGCTCTTCAAAACGGACAAAACCGCTTTGGTCTGGCGCTGGGCGGTCAACTTATCGAGAAAGATTCGACTCGGCTGCTGTCCGGTCGTACTGCTCGAATTCAGCTCACGCACCACAGAGTCACGATCACAGGTCAGCAAGTCGAAATGTTTGAACATCGACACCGGCAAAGGTGGGAAGTCGGAGAGCGCTAGGTCTTCTCGCCGTTCGTAGCCGTAACCGCGGAGAAAGTTTGCAAACCCTTCAGACCGCGCGGCGTTGTGCTCGAAGGCCTTCTCGAGGATCGGTGGAAAGAGCTGTTCCTTGTCTGAAAAACTCACCGTGTACTGCGGTGCGTTCATCAGCTCATCTAGACTCATCGAGCCGCCCGTCGCCTCACGGTGAGTCAAGATATTGAGCTCGCGAGCTTTGCCCGGTGCAACTTGCCATAGTTGTTCTTCGGCAATGTCTCTACGATATGAATGTGCTGAGGCTGCTTGTGATTGGGTAGATGCCTCACGCAGTGCTGACGAATCTCGTCGACGCCTAGACTGACGCCGCGTCGAGGAACCACGCAAAGCGCGATGGCTTCACCGGCTTCCTCGTCGGGAACGCCAAAAGCCGCCGCCTCGGCCACACTCGAATGCTCGGTGACAATATCTTCAACCTCATCCGGGCTGATCCGAAACCCGAAATTCTTGATGAACTCCGATTTACGCCCTTCGATGTAATAGAAACCGTCACTGTCCACCCGCGCAAGATCTCCGGTAAAGAACGTCTGTTTGCCGAAACGAGTCTGGGTCAATTCCGGATCTTTGTAGTACCCACTCGCGATGCTGTCCCCGACCGCCACCAACTCTCCAACTTCACCTGGGAGCACAATCCTGCCTTCTGTGTCACGAATTTCGAATCGGACGCCGGGGATTGGGATACCTATCGAACCCGCCTTCTCGCGAAAGCACGCTGGGGGTAGATAGCTCAGGCGAGCCGTAGCCTCTGTCGCGCCATACATGACAAAGATGCTGACGTGAGAGCCCAAGGCGACGGCGAGCTCCCTGGCCACCGAGACCGGCATGCGACCACCGGCCTGCTGGACGTGTTTCAAGCGATCCAACGATCTTTCCGCAATCCGACTTCTTCGGAGCAGCGTGCTGAAAGTACTGGGCACCCCGGCGAACCCCGTGCACTGCCTTGTCTCCAGCTCCTCGACGACCTTGTCTGGAAACATGAAGCTGTTGTTGAGCACCACGCTCGCTCCCGCACGGAGGTGGGTATGCAGCAGAGAAAGACCGAAGCAATAGTAGAACGGTAGAATGACCATCATGCGGTCGTCCGCTTGAAGATGCAAATACGAGAGGATCGATCGAGTGTTGACCTCGATATTCCGATGGCTTATCGCTACCCCTTTGGGATCTCCAGTCGAGCCGCTGGTCATCATGATCGCGGCGAGGTCATCCTGCTCGACCTCTACCGGCTTAAAGTCAGAGGTCGACACCACAGGAATCATCGGCCAGTCGCCACTGAGGCCGTTGCTGTCGTCGACATAGAGAGTTACGCCCGGCAACTCTTCCAGCACAGAAGCTATACGCTCCGCATACTTCCGCTGACACAGAATGCAGCGAACACCTTCGATCTCGAGCGCACGCCGAAGCAGCCTTTCGGTCTCGGCTCCGGAGAGCGGCAGCGCCACAGCCCCCCTTTGCATCACGCCAAGGTACCAGACGACCCACTGAATACTGTTGTCGCCGACTATCGCAACGATGTCGCCCCGCCCTATTCCTTTCGAGGCAAGGCCCGACGCCAGCTGCTGGCACCTCTGCGTCAGCTGGCTGTGGGTGATGGAGCTCTTTCCCTGAAGGACTGCGGGCCTGCTTGAGTCGGGCGTACCGAGCAGGTAACTCACGACGTTGGCCGTCGCCTCCGCGGCGGCGTCGGTAGCGCTGACAGCGAGCATCGAGATCAAACCTTCGGTCTCAAGATCTCCAAGATCGCACGAAAACTGGTGAGCTCCATGATCTCGTCGACATCAAACGAGACGTCCATCCCCTCTTCGATCGCCGCCACAAGACGAATATGACCGATCGAGTCCCACTTGAAGACGTCGTCGGGTGTCAGGTCGGGATGCACAGCCGACGACGCCAGCCCAAAGACTTTCTCGAAGATCGCGGTCAACTTGGGTGTCAGATCGTCACCGGGCGCTGCCGCGACGACTTCCGTTTCCTCACCCGCGGGTTCCTCAACCGTGGGTTCCTCAGCGGTGGCCGGCGTAGCATCTGGCACCATCGATCGCTCAACGGTCGCCTGGCGCGGGGCAACGTTGGCTGCAGATGCGCCGGTGAAGAGCCCCGCCCCGTCATCCAGATCGATCACCGCGCCGGTCAAGGATGGGTAGTCGGCGCTGGCCAGATTCACGATGAATGAGGCGATCTCCTCCGGCTTCTGCAGCCGGCGCCCGGGCAAGGTGCCCTGGACCAAGGCGAACTCTGCGGCAGACATCAATCCGGTCTCGACCACCCCCGGATTGACGCACACCACACGGACTCCCCGCCCATATAGTTCCTTGGCCGC
>JAAUYI010218945.1_pt1 | contig 17156 bp, 15 predicted proteins | sample 7278041 | NCBI WGS metagenome assembly JAAUYI01 (sample SAMN14350216, study PRJNA611818) | marine sediment metagenome | isolation source: surface marine sediment (0.6m) | place: French Polynesia: Moorea | collected 2018-08
AGCTCCGGCGGGTCGCCGGAGCTGGCTGTACAGGTCCATCCACTCCCGGACCCGGAGGTAGTTCAGGAACTCGGCGCGGCACATCCTGCGGAACTGGTTCCCGCTGCGGGCGCGCTGCTCCTCGCGCAGGTGGTCCCACAGCGCGACGGTCGACAGCAGGTCGGAACCGTCCACCTTGAACCGGTTGTGGAGCTCGTTGGCGCGCTCGCGGTGCTCCTCCGGCCGTTCGCGCACGTCCTGGATCGACAGCGCGGACGCGATGACCAGCACCTCGCGGACGCACCCATGTCGCTCGGCGGCGAGGATCATGCGGCCGAGGCGCGGGTCGGTCGGGATGCGGGCCAGCCGTCGGCCCGTCTTCGTCAGCCGGCGCGCGCCACCCTCGTGCGAGCTGGCCGCCTCGATCGCATCGAGCTCCTCCAGAAGGAGGTAGCCGTCGCGGACCGACGCCGACTCCGGTGGTTCGACGAAGGGGAACCGGCCGACGTCGCCCAGGCCGATCGCCGTCATCTGCAGGATCACCGACGCCAGGTTCGTCCGGAGGATCTCGGGCTCGGTGAACTCGGGCCGGCCGTGGTAGTCGTCCTCGGAGTACAGCCGGATGCAGACGCCGGGGGCGACCCGGCCGCACCGGCCGGCCCGCTGGTTCGCCGAGGCCTGGCTCACCGGTTCGATCGGCAGCCGCTGCACCTTCAGCCGGCGCGAGTAGCGCGAGATCCGTGCCGACCCGGCGTCGACGCCGTAGCGCACCCCGGGCACCGTCAGCGAGGTCTCGGCGACGTTGGTCGACAGCACGATCCTCCGGCCGGTGTGCGGCTGGAAGATCCGGTGCTGCTCTTGTGACGACAGCCGCGCATACAGCGGCAGCACCTCGGTGGCCCGCAGGTTCAGTCGGCGGATCGCATCGGCGGTGTCGTGGATCTCACGCTCGCCGGACAGGAACACGAGGACGTCGCCCGGTGGCTCGTCGCGCAACTCCTCGACCGCGTCGATGATCGCCTGCACCTGATCGCGATCGTCGTCCACGCCGAACGGCCGATACCGCAGTTCGACGGGATAGGTTCGTCCGGACACGGTGACGACCGGTGCCGGGCCGTCGTCGGTGGCGAAGTGGGCGGCGAAGCGGTCGGTGTCGATCGTCGCCGACGTCACGATGACCTTGAGGTCGGGTCGCCGTGGGAGCAGCTGACGGAGATAGCCGAGGATGAAGTCGATGTTCAGGCTGCGCTCGTGCGCCTCGTCGATGATCAAGGTGTCGTACCGCCGGAGCTCCCGATCGCGCTGGATCTCGGCGAGGAGGATCCCGTCGGTCATCACCTTCACGAGCGTGGCGTCGCCGACCCGGTCGGTGAACCGGACGGCGTACCCGACGTCGGATCCCAGCGGCGAGCCGACCTCCTCGGCGACTCGCTCGGCGATCGTCCGGGCCGCCACACGCCGCGGCTGGGTGTGGCCGACCAACCCGTCGACACCCCGCCCGGCCTCGATGCACATCTTCGGGAGCTGGGTGCTCTTCCCGGACCCCGTCTCGCCGGCGACGATCACGACCTGGTGCTCGCGGATCGCGTCGAGCAACTCGCCGTGGTGCTCGGTGATCGGGAGCGTGTCCGGATACCCGAGCCGGTCGCCGTCGACGATGGAGGCCGCCGCCCGGGCGCGCGCATCGCGATCCCCGAAGGAGCGGGTTCCGCGACGGCTGGCCATGGCGCTTCAGCATGGCAGCGGCACGTGCTCGCGACGACGGAGGATCCGCCGACGCCGCGTCGCCCGCGGTGGCCGACGAGCCGTCAGGCCGGTGCGCCGAGCCGTTCGTAGACGGGGGCGAGCCGCTGCAGCTCGGGCATCACCTCGCGGGCGAACAGCTTCATGCTGCGGTCGGCGTCCGTGTGGGGCATGCCTGCGTAGGAGAACACCCCCATGTACCCGTCGGCGTGGGTGTTGTCCTGGATCGTGATGATCCGGTCGTAGACCTGCTCCGGGGTACCCCACACCTGGAGACCGAGGAAGAAGTCGAGCATCTTCTCCGCACCTCCCGGCGAGGTCAGGCGGTCGTACATCTCGCCGTGGAACTCGTATCCAGGGGTGTTCTTGAGGTGGTCCTGGTCGAACTCGTAGTGCTTGACGACCGACTCCCAGTACCCCCCGATGTAGCGCCGCGCCATCTCCTCGGCTCGGTCGGCCGACTCGTCGACGAAGGTCCATCCGGCGCAGTAGGGCGGAGGCGGCTCGGCGCCGGTGGCCTCGCGAAAGACCGAGCGATACTGCTCGAGCTCGGCCCGGACCGTCTTCCACGGCTTCTGCGGGATGATCAGGAGCCCGACGCCGAGCCGGGCCATGATGTCGGCCGACTCGGGCGAGATGGCGGCGGCATAGGTGCGGCCCCGGAACGTTTTCTCCGGCTTCGGCCGCAGGTCGACCCGCGGCTGCCGGATGTACTGGCCGTCGTACTCACACCATCCCCGCTCGAGCCCTTCGAGGATCATCTCGGCGGATTCGGCGAACCGCGACCGGGCCTCGGGCATCGCAACCCGGAACCCGTCGAACTCCACGCGACCCGTGCCACGGCCCATCCCGAGGATCATCCGGCCACCGGACATCACGTCGAGCATCGCGATCTGCTCGGCCAGCCGGAGTGGGTCCTGCCACGGCAGCACGCACACCATCGAGCCGAGCTGGATGCGCTCGGTGCACCCGGCCATGTAGGTCAGGAACTGGATGACGTTCGGGCACATCGTGTAGTCGGTGAAGTGGTGCTCGACCGACCAGATCGACTCGAACCCCAACGCCTCGGCCTGCCGGGCGAGTGCGAGGTCGTCGCGGTACACCTCCGAATCCGGCACCGCCGCCCCGGGGTTCTGGAAGATCACCGACAACCCGACGTGCATCGCGTCAACGTAGCGACGCGGCTCGGCGGGCGGCGACACGTGGCACCGGCCGGCCGCAACCCGACGGCGCCCGCGAGGTTGCCGTAGGTTCCTCGCGATGTTCGCCACGTACCGGGTGCGGGTGATGGTCGTGTACATCCTCGGGGTGTTCATGACCGTCATCGACGGAACGATGGTGAACGTCGCGCTGCCGACCCTTGCCGACGAGTTCGAGGTCGCGTCGACGGACATCGAGTGGGTGGCGGTCGGCTACCTGCTCGCCCTCGCCGCTGTGATCCCCGCCGCCGGCTGGCTCGGTGACCGCTTCGGCACCAAGCGCGTGTTCGTCGCCGCCCTCACCGTGTTCGTCGGGTTCTCGCTGTTGTGCGGCGCCGCTCAGTCCCTCTCACAGCTGGTCACCTTCCGGGTCTTCCAGGGACTCGGCGGCGGGCTCCTCGTGCCGATCGGCAGTGCGATGTTGTTCCGCGCCTACCCGCTGGAGGAGCGAGCCAGGGCCGCCGTCGGTGTGTTGAGCGTGGCGGTGATTGCGCCGGCGATCGGGCCGCTGCTCGGGGGGATCCTCGTCGACGAGGCGTCGTGGCGGTGGATCTTCTACATCAACGGCCCGATCGGGGCGATCGCAGTCGGACTCGCCGTGGGTTGGCTCCGCGAGGAACGACACGACACGCCGGGCCGGTTCGACCTCGCCGGATTCGTCCTCTCGGCGGGTGGCGTCTCGCTCGTGCTGTACGCGCTCTCGATCGGGCCGGAGAACGGGTGGGGTGCACCGTCGACGGTCGGATTCGGTGCGGCGGGCGTCGCCGCGCTCGTCACGCTCGTGGTCGTCGAGTTGCGGGTCGACGAACCGATGCTCGCACTGCGGCTCTTCCGCGACCGGCTGTTCCGCACGGTCAACGTCGCCTCGTCGCTCGTCTACGCCGGGTTCTTCGGGCTGATCTTCGTCCTGCCGCTCTACATGCAGACCTTGCGCGGGTTCAGCGCGTTCGAGAGTGGGCTCGCACAGTCGCCGCAGGCCCTCGGCATCTTCCTCGTGTCGAACCTCCTCGGCCGTCGCCTGTACCGAGTGGTAGGCCCGCGCCGGTTGATGGTCGTCGGCACCGCGTGCACCGCGGCGGTGACGTGCGGGTACGCCCTCACCGACCTGTCGACACCGATCGGCGTGATCTCGACGCTCTCGCTCGCTCGGGGCCTCGCCGTCGGCATGGTGTTCGTCTCGATCCAGACGGCGGTCTACACGACGACGTCGCTCGCCGACACCGGTCGAGCGACGTCGCTGTTCAACACCCAGCGACAGGTCTCGTACGCGTCCGGTGTGGCGATCGCAGCAACGGTGATCGCCGCCCGACTCACCGACGTCGGGGGCGACGCCGCGCCGGCCATCGATCGGCTCGGGGCGTACCAGGCCGGCTTCTTGATGTGCGGCCTGGTGATGGCGCCGGCGGCGGTGATCAGCTGGTGGATCCGCGACGACGACGTCGCTGCCACCCGGGGCATCGAACCCGAACACGAGCTGGCCACGACACCGCGCTGACCTGCGGTTCCGGGACATGCGCCGGATTGCGCGACGATGAACCGCATGGACGTGGAACGGCTGGCCGGCTCGTGCGGCGCCGTCGTGCGCGGGCTCGACGTCAGTGAACCCTGCTCGGCGGCGCGTGCCGAGGAGATCCGGGGGCTGCTCGACGAGCACCTGATGATCGCCCTCCCCGACCAGACCCTCGACCTCGATCGCCTCGAGGTGTTCACCGACGAGCTCGGCGGGCGAGACGTGACGCCGTTCGTCACGCCGGTCGCCGGCCGCCCGTACGTGATCCGCGTGATCAAGGAAGCCGACGACGAGCTCAACTTCGCCAACGCATGGCACACCGATCTCTCCTACCTGCCGCGGCCGCCCGCATACACCGTCCTGCACGCTCGCGAGATCCCGCCGGCGGGCGGCGACACCCTCTGGGCCAACCAATACCTCGCGTTCGAGACGCTGCCGGACCATCTGCGTGACCGGCTGTCGACGATGCATGCGACCCACTCGGCGGGGTTCGCGTACGGAACGGGTGGCTACCTCGACACAACCGCCGACAAGAGCTCGATGACGATCGCCCCGTCCGACGAGGCGTTCGCGGTCGAGACGCACCCGCTCGTGATCCGCCACCCGCGCACCGGCCGTGCGGCGCTGTTCGTCAATCCCGTCTACACGACCGGGATCGTCGGGATGCCCGACGACGAGGCCGCATCGCTGCTCGGCCGCCTCCACGCCCATGCGGTCAACCCCAACTTCACCTGCCGGCTGCGCTGGCATCCGGGGATGCTCGCCATCTGGGACAACCGCGCCACCCAGCACTTCGCACTCAACGACTACGCCGGCTCGCGGCGTGAGCTGTACCGGACGAGCGTCCGCGGCGACGTGCCTGCGGCGGTCGCCTGAACGATCAGCTCGACCGTCGGCGGCGGAGGAGCACCTCCTGCGCGATCGTCGCCACGTGGACGCCGTCGTCGCGGAGGACCTCGCCGGTCACCAGCCCGCGCCCGCCCGACAAGCCGTGCGACCGGGTGTCGAACCAGTGCCACCGGCCGACGTCGGTGGGCCGGTGGAACCACACCGCGTGGTCCAGGCTGGCCCCCTGGAACTTGTCCCGATCGCTCGTGTCGTTGTCGAAGTCGGGGTGTGGCGAGCGGGCGGTCCGCGATGGTGCCGAGTCGGACATGAATGCGAGGGCACAGGCCTGGTCGACCTGGTCGTCGTGGTCGAGGTCGCCGACGAGGCGGATCCAGTGGCCGAGGCGGCGGCCCGGCAGGTCGACCGCCCGTCGCTCGATCATCTTGCCCCACGAGTAGTCGGCCAATTCCGGGTCGTCCGGGCCGGGTAGATCGTCCGGGATCGACGCCAGCCGGACGTCGGCCTCGTCCTCGACGATCTGGAACGACACCGACAGGTTGAGGATCGCGCCGGTCGATTGGCGGGCGACCACCTGCCTGGTGCTGAACGACCGCCCGTCGCGCAGCCGCTCGACCTCGTAGCGGATCGGTTCGGTCGGCACCCCGGGCCGGATGAAGTACGAGTGCAGCGAGTGTGCCGGACGAGCGGGGTCGACCGTCTCGGCGGCGGCCCGCAGCGCCTGCGCCACGACCTGGCCGCCGAACAGGCGGGGTCCCCACGGGTAGCGGGCGGCGATCGCCACGTACGTGTCCGGTCCGTGCGGCTCGAGCTCCAACAGCTCGCTGAACTCGACCTCGTGGATCCCCGGTGTGGTCATCGTGCCAGTCTGGCCGACGCGTCAGCCAGGCGAACCGACCGCCGCCGCGAGCACCCGGTGGTACGCGTCGTACCCCTTCTGGCCGACGCGTCAGACAGGCGAACCGACCGCCGCCGCGAGCACCCGGTGGTACGCGTCGTACCCCTTCTGGCTCGGGTGGAAGGACGAGCCGCTGATCGTCCACCAGGTGTCGGCGTAGACGTCGACGACCATGCCGTTCTCGTCGAGCCGGCGGGAGTACGTCTGCCCCGTGACCCGATCGTTGACGTAGCGGTCGCGCTGCCAGAACCGGCAGGCACCGTGGTTGTCGAACTCGTCGACCACCGGGACGAACCGGAGGTCGGCTCCCGTCGCCGACCGCGCCGACCCGACCGCAGCCTCAATCGTGTCGTTGAGGCGATCGGCCTGCCGATCGATCCAGTCCGCCTCCTGCCGGCCGACGCCGATCACCCCCGGGCAACCCCAGCGTTCGCGCTGCATGAGCCGGGGATAGGCCAGCACTCGGACCGAGATCTCGGGGTGGTCGCTGCCGATCCCCGTGTAGAGCTCCGTCAGGCGTTCCCCAACGGTGTCGAGGTTGGCGAGCTGGTTCTCGTCGTCACGGTCACAACGGCTCGACAGGATGCAGTCGAGCAGCACGTCCGGCCAGTCGTCGCCACCTTCGGTGCGCAGGTCGTTGCCGCCGATGGTGATGACGACGAGCGTCCCCTCGCCGTCGCCGTCGATGCCCGCCCGATCGAGCTGGTTCTCGATGTCTCGTAGTACGGCGCCCGCACAGGCGACCATCGTCGCCTCCGCACCCAACGTGTCGGCCAGCCGTGCACCCGGCGTCGTGTCGAGCTCGCGATGGCAGGTGCTGGCGCCGAGCCGGGTGGCACGGCTGAACGAGTGCGTCGGCGGGCCGTGCTGGTCGTAGTCGGACGCGTCGGCGTGGATGCCCTGACCCGAGCTGTACGAGTCGCCCAGCGTGACGACTCGCTCGATCGGCTGCTCGGCCGACGCCGTCGGTGCGAGCGCGACCAGTGCGACACCGACCGCCGTCGCCGCAGCGACGGCCCACCGGGTACCGACAATGGTCATCCCACCACTCTACGGTTCGTGTCATGCGATGGATCCCGATGAACGACGAGCTGTACGGCTACCTCATCGAGCACGCAAACCCGGCCGACGACCCGATCTCGGCCGAGCTGGCGGCGACGACCGAGGAGCGGTTCGGTGCACTCTCGGGCATGAACATCGGCGAGGACCAGGGGCGTTTCCTGCAGTTCCTCGTCGAGATCGCAGGTGCGAGCACGGTCGTCGAGGTCGGCACGTTCACCGGGATGTCGGCGCTCTGGTTGGCCCGTGGGCTGCCTGCGGGAGGCAAGCTGATCTGCTTCGAGAAGTCGGAGCGGTACGCGGACACCGCCAACGAGGCGTGGGCGGCGGCCGGGGTCGCGGACCGGATCGAGCTGCGATTCGGCGACGCCGCCGACGAGATCGCCCGCCTCCCGGAGGAGCCCCACGTCGACCTGGCGTTCATCGACGCCGACAAGGGCGGGTACGCGACCTACCTCGATCTGCTGCTGCCCCGGCTGCGCGACGACGGCGTGATCCTGGTCGACAACGTGCTCTGGAGCGGCCGGGTCGTCGACCCGACCGACGTCGAGGGCGACACCGTCGCGATCCGGGCGTTCAACGACGCCGCCGCCGCTCGCACCGACTGCCGGGCCGTCATGGTGCCGGTCGGCGACGGCCTCACCTTGATCCGCCCGATCCGCTGAACCGCCGCGTCGGCTCGGGACCTTCGGTTCTTTGTCCGTACCTGGGCGATCCACCAGAATTCCTGGCGACGAACCCCATGCGACGGAGGTGGCGATGAACGACCAGCACGCCGGTGCTCGGGAACCGACGAGCGCACAACGCTGGTCGGAGAAGGCTCGGCAGATCATCGAGCACGAGGGTCGCGACGCCTTCGATTCGATGATCAGCTACGACTTCGTGCAGGAGTCGCGCCGCGGCGAGCCGTTCGAGTTCGACCGGGCTGCCCTCCTCGGGACCTACGACTCGATGAAGGAAATGGACTTCACGATCTCGGGGTCGGACGTCGCGATCGCCGGCGACCTGCATGTGCTGACGCTGCGTGGGTACCACAGCCCGCACACTCACACCGAGCTGCTCGCCGTGAGCTGCTGGACCGCCGGCGGGAGGCTCGCCCGCCTGATCGAGTTCGAGGTTGCCGACCGGGACGCGGCCCTCGAGGCACTGGGGGACGCCGCCGGAGCGCCGGTGGTCGTCATCGACGGCGGCTGAGGAATCAGGCACCGACGAGGTCGGAGCAGGTCGGCATCGACTCGAGGTGCCGTTCGAACACGTCCAGGAACGGCACCGGCACCTCGTCGGTGTGGCGGACGTTCCACAACCCGCTCAACCGCACGGCGTCGTGCTCGCACCATCGGCCGAGCCAGTGCTCGGACGGCTGATCGGCGGCCGGGTCGAACCGTGCGCTGAGCAGCGCGATCGCGCCGGCCTCGATGATCGCCCGGTCGCTCTGCGGACCGGCATCGTCCTCGACCGGCAGCCAGAGGAACGGCATCTTGCGGACGTACTCGCTGACGACCTGCTCCTGGGCGTGTTCCTGGCTCCGTGTCGCCGGCGCCGCACATCGGCGGTGTGAACCCCATGTCGAGTAGGCGCCGTAGCGGTCGCCGTCGCGTGCGATCAGCGCGTTGCCGACGTGCAAGCGCAGCAGCGAGCTGCGGTGGTTCCCGCCGCCCGGCCGGGCGCCGCCGATGTTGCCTCGATGGTCGGTCAGCCGATCCCACAGCGTGGTCGCCGAGCCCCTGCGGAGAGCGTGGGTCCCGACGCGAACGACGCGGGGCGAGCCGTCAGGGCGTCGCTCACCCGGCTCGAAGAAGAAGTACACGCCGCGGAACGGCCAGACCACGCGATCGTCGCACTCGGTGAAGGTCCGTGTTCCACCGCAGCGCCGATCGAGCTCTCCCATCAGTTCGTAGAAGCGGTCGAGATCGGTCACGGAGTTCCTCCGTAGCAGCGGTTGATTTGTTCGTGACAGGCGCAGGCGGACTAACTGCGCCTGTCACCTCGATGACGGTCCGCAGCCGGGTGACGCCGCGCAGCCTGCCGCCGTGTGACATCGGTCGGGCCGCCCCGGACTCAGGCCGGAGGGAGACGGCGTCCGAGCTCGGCCGCCACCGTGCGCATCACGTCCGGTGACACCGCGCCGGGCACACCGATGAGTTCGACCAGCTGTGCCGCCGACACCACCCAGACGCCGTCGATCCGGAAGGGCTTGGTGAACTTGCGCCGGTCGGCGTTGGTGAAACAGAGGGCGGGGCAGATGTCGAGCCAGTCGAAGCCGATCGCGGCGACCACGCTGCGGACCGCGTCGACCTGCTCTGCCATCGACGTCGCCAGATCCGTCCGGTCCACGCGGTCGAGGAAGAGCCGGTCGGGGCCGGAGCGCCCACCGCGACGGCGACGGACGACGCCGGGTTCGTGAACCGACCGGACGATCCAGACGCCGGTCGCACCGACGACGAGATGGTCGATGCGTGCGCCGTGGCCGTTGCCGGTCACCTCCTGGGGAACGTCGCGCTCGTGCAGGATCTCGGCGACCGCGCCGAGCTCGCGCTCCAGGAGGCTGCCGACCCGCCGGTCGGCGAACGTCCCGCGCACCCAGGCCTTCGGCGCGGTGGACATCCGACGGACGACGCCGGCGGTGTCGTCCGCGGCGCCGCGGCGGTCGTGGCCCGGGCGAGCGGCGCCCGGGACGCCCGGCTCGACGGGCGCGGGAGGTGGGAGCTCACCCGTGGGGTCGACGCCCACCGAGTCCCGCCGCGCATCGCTCGTCATCGCCTCGGTATCGGCACGCCGGACGCCGGCTTGAGAGAGGTGCGGTGGCCCGTCGCCGATCACGCGAAGCGTAGTCTCGGCCCCGATGTCCGACGGACGGCCGCCGCAATCCCCGCCGCCTCCCCCGCCGGTCACGCCGATCATCTCCGGCGGGCGACCATGGTGGCAGCAGTGGTGGATGGTCGTGATCGTCTCCGTCGCGCTGATCGTCGGGCTGGCTGCAGCGATCACTGCGACGACCGGCGACGACAACGACGACGTCGCCGACCCCGAACCGCCGGACACACAACCGACCGACACGGAACCGCCGACGTCCGAGGCGACCGGCACCGAACCAACCGGAACGACACCGGCCTCCACCGAACCGACCAGCGCCGAACCAGCCGACGAGCCACCGGAGGCCGCGCCACCTCCGGACACACCCGCCGTCGGTGAGGTCGACGGAGCGCCTGCGGGCGTCCGCGGCGAGCGGACTGCGCCCGTCCCCGCCGGCCAGATCGCCGACATCGGCGACGGATGGCGCCTGCAAGTCCTCGGCGTCGTCGACGACGGAACTGCGCTCGTGCTGGAGGAGAACCAGTTCAACGACCCGCCACCGGACGGCAGCCGCTTCACGCTCGTCGAGATCGCACTCGGCTACTTCGGCGTCGACGATCCGGGTAGTGCCTTCCTCCCGACGATCCAGGGGTTCACCAGCAGCGGCGTCGAGCTCGACGACCGCTGTGGTGTGATCCCGGATCGCTTCGAGGAGTTCATCGACCTCTTCGCCGGGGGTGTCACCCGGGGAACCATCTGCCTGATCACGACGCCGGCCGAGGCCGAGACGATGCTGCTGTACGGCAGCTCAGGATTCGACGGACCGGACGTGTTCATCGAGGTCGCTGCGAACGAGGCCGACACCCTCCCCAGCCTGCGTGGCCCGCAGCCGGGTGCGGAGGCGACACCTCCGCGCATCGATCCGATCGCGATCGGCATCCCCGTGGAACTGCCTGCCGGCTGGACGCTCACGGTGCTGGGCCCGGCGACCGACATCACCGACGACGTCGCCGCGGAGAACCAGTTCAACGATCCACCGCCCGACGGCTTCCGTTTCGTCGGCGTCGATCTGGAGCTGGCTTACGACGGTGGTGGTGTCGGCAGCGGGTTCGACGTCACCGTCAACGCCGTCGCCGACGGGAACGTGCAGCTGGGCGAGTCGTGTGGCGTGATCCCGACCCCGGTCGATCTCTTCGCGGACGTCCCGTCGGGGACCTCGGTCACCGGCACGGCCTGTTTCGTCACGCCCGTCGACGACGTCGGGTCCTTGCTCGTCTACGCCGTCGTCGACTTCGGATCGACCCCCACCGTCCTCGCCACCAGCTGACGTGCGGTTGGTGTCAGGCACGATCCGCACATCCCGCCCACTCCGCCCACTCCCCCGATCTCGGCGCGATCCGTGCCGGCTCCCGGCACGATCGGCTCCAACATCGCCGGGTCTGGCGGTCAGGTGACGGTCAGGTCGGTGTGCGCACGATGACCGTGTCCAAGCACGACCAGCCGCAGGAGGCACGACATGAACCGCACCACCAAGATCGTGATCGCAGCCGTCGCCGGAGGCGCAGCCGTCGCCGCTGCAGTCGGCGGAGCGGTCGTCGCCAACAACGACGACGACGGCACCGAGACGCCGATCACGGGGCCCGCCCTCGAGCGGGCCAGCCAGGTCGCCCTCGATCACCTCGGTGAGGGCCGGGTGACCGAGACGGAAGAAGGCGACGAGGACAGCTACTACGAGGTCGAGGTGACGCTCGACGGTGGCCGCCAGATCGACGTGCAACTCGACCGCGACTTCAACGTCGTCGGGTCGGAGTCGGACGGCGCAGGCGACGAGGACTGACGCACCCGCATCCGTCCGAAGAGGAGCACCGATGTCTCGCGCCCGCCGCGCTCCGACCGCCCGCGCCCGGGTGGCCGCCACCGCCTGCCTTGCCGGCGTCGTGGCGGTCGCCTGCGGTGCGAGCGAGTCGAACGACCCGAACCCGGCGCCCGCCGGCTCACCGACGGCCACCGACGATCCGACGCCGGACGATCCCACGGCGGCGTGCCCCACCGAGGGTGAGGAGTGGGAGGTCGCCAAGCTCTACATCGAGCACAACGAGACCGACGCCGACACCGGGGTTCACGGCCTGTTCGGAGGCGAGGCATGGTCCGTGCTGTGCATCACCGACCCCTCCGGTTCGGCCATGTTGCTCGCAGATCCGCTCGAGCGGTTCGACGCGCTCGCGGTCTCCGACCTGTTCTTCGAGTCCCGCGAGCCACCCAACGACGAGCACCCGATCGACCGGATCCTCACCGACTTCCCGGAGGGTGACTACACGGTCGCCGGCATCGACTTCGAGGGCGTCGCCAGGGTCGGGACCGCCGTCTTCACGCACGACATCCCGGCGGGACCCGCGATCTCGTCGCCGGTCCTGGCCGAGGATGCCGAGACCGCCGCCGAGGCCATGATCGGCACGACCGGTCTCGTCGTGGACTGGGAGCCGGTCGCCGAGACGATCGACGGCCAGTCGGCGGAGATCACCGGCTACCAGGTGATCATCACCGACGAGGAGGCCGACGATCCGAACGGCTGGGCCCGCCCGATCTACGACGTGCACGTCCCATCGGATCAGACGAGCCTCGCGGTGCCGGACGATTTCCTGCGAGCCGGTCGCGTGTACGAGCTCGAGGTCCTGGCGATCGAGACGAGCGGCAACCAGACGATCTCGCTCGGGTTCTTCGCGACCGACGGCTGACGAGATCCAGCCGAACCGAGGTCAGCCGACCGCATCCCGCCGGGACCACCACCGACCGACCGGTCACTCCCCGTCCGCCGGCCGGGCCGCCACCGGCAGCGTCGCGACGAACCGGGCCCCGCTGCGGCCGATGCCTCCGGTGTCGAGCCGCAGCGTTCCCCCGTGCCGAACCACGATGTCGCGCGCGATGGCGAGACCGAGTCCCGTCCCTCCCGCCTGACGATCTCGGCTCCCGTCGACCCGGGTGAACCGGTCGAAGATCTCCTCGGCCCGCTCCGGTGCGATCCCGGGCCCGTCGTCGGCGACGGCCAGGACCGCGATGAAGTCGCTTCCGTCCGTCCCCTCGACGAGTGAGACCTCGACTCGCGACGTCGCGTGGCGGACGGCGTTGTCGAGCAGGTTGCGAACGACCCGACGCAGCTCACCCGGGTCGCCATCGACGTGGGCGGCGGAGACCGCCGACCGGTCGATCTCGATCGGCGACGCCGTCCGGACCCGGTCCACCTCGGTCAACACGACGTCGTCGAGATCGAGCGGCCGGTGTGCGATCGCAGCGCGCCCCGAGTCCGAGCGGGCCAGCACGAGCAGGTCGTCGACCAGTGCCGCCATCTCGTCGATCTCCGCGATGATGCTCTCGGTCGTCTCGGTCGATCCCGGTGACGTCTCCAGCTCCGTGCGCATGCGCGCCAGGGGACTGCGCAGCTCGTGTGAGGCGTCGGCGACGAATCGGCGCTGCCGGCGGGAGGAGTCGTCGAGTCGGTCCAACAGCTCGTTCATCGTTGCCGCCAGCCGATCGACCTCGTCGCCGGTGCCCGGCTGCGGTACCCGCTGGTCGAGCTGTTCGGGCGCCATGTCGGCCACACTTCGGCGGATCGCCTCGACCGGTCGGAGCGTGCGGCCGACGAGCCACCAGACGATCGCGGTGAGCGCAAGCACGGCGAGCGGGACCACGAGACCGACGGCCCGGCGCAGCTGCTGGATCACGTCCTGCTGGTCGTCGTTGTTCTCGGCGACGTGGATCACCAGCTGACCGTCGACAGCGCGGGAGAGGACGCGGAACTCGTCGTCCTCGACCGGGAGTGAATCCAGCGTCCTCAGCTGATCTCCTGCGTCGCCGGGGTCCGGAGCGATCGGGCCGATGTCGACCGCGTTGGCCGTCGCAGCCACGACGACGCCGTCGCCGTCGACCACCTGGGCGACGGCGTCGTCACCCGCCGAGTTGGACAGGACCTGAACGCCCGAGGAGCCCTGCAGCTCGAGATCCGCGGCGATGACCTCCAACGCGTCGGCTCGACGGGCGAGCGACGCATCGAGGTTGTCACCGAGTTGCCGGCCCTGAACGACGAGCAGCATGGCCGCCGCAGGCACGAGTACGACCGTGACCGCCACCGCGGCGACCGCGGTGATTCGGAACCGGACGCTCCGGACGAGGGCCCTCATCCGCCGTCCTCGGCGAGGCGGTACCCGACACCGCGCACCGTCTCGATCGCATGACGCCCGAACGGCTCGTCGATTCGAGACCGGACACGTCGGACGTAGACCTCGACGATGTTCGGGTCCCCGTCGAACTCGTACGACCAGACGCCCCGGAGGACCTCGTCCTTCGACAGGACTCGACCCGCACGGCGCATGAAGAACTCGAGCAGGTCGAACTGACGGGCGGTGAGCTCGATCTCCGTCTCGCCCCGCCACACCCGACGGCGGACGGGATCCAGCCGGAGGTCCCCGGCAGCAGGTCCGGCGTGGCCGTCCGCAGCGACGCTCCGCCGGAGCAGCGCCCGGATGTTGGCGACCAGAGCGACGAACGAGAAGGGCTTGGTGACGTAGGCGTCGGCGCCGGTGTCGAGGGCTTCGGCCTCGTCGAGGTCCCCGCTCTTGGCGGTCAGCATCAGCACCGGCGTCCAGTCGCCAGAGGCGCGCAGGTCACGGCAGAACTCGAACCCGTTCTTGCCGGGCAACATGACGTCGAGCACGATGAGGTCGTAGGCGCCCTCCGTCGCCATCCAGAACCCGTCGTCGCCCCGGGTGGCGACGTCGACCGTGAACCCCTCGTCCTCGAGGCCACGGCGCACTCCCGCCGCGATCTTGAGGTCGTCCTCGACCAGCAGGATCGTCACGGCTCCTCCGCCGACAGTCTCGCGCCGCCACCTGACGCGCAGCTGACCGCCGGCCGACCCTCGCGATTCGGCACCGTCCGTGCCAACGCCTGGCACGATCTGCTCCGAGAACGTCCGGCTGTCGAGTGAGCCGGTGCTCAGGTCGCGGTCATCTGGTCGTGGATCTCGTCGGCGATCACGTCGACGAGATCAGCCCCGGTCCCGCCGTCCTCCTCGATCACGACGTAGGCGCCGTACCCGTCGTCCAGGTCGAGCCAGGCGACCGATCCGTAGGCGCCCGGATCACGGATCACGCCGGTCTCCCGGTCGACCCACCACCCCATGCCGTACCCGGTGTCCACGTCGGCGTCACCGCCGTAGACGTCGGCGACCCGATCGCCGTGCAGACGATCGAGCGACTCCTGCGTCAGCACCTGCTCGTCACCGCACATACCACCGCGGAGGTGCATGAGCAGCAGCTTCCCGTAGTCGCCGGTGGTGATGTAGGCGCCGCCCTCCATGTTCGGGTTCTCGGTCGACTCGAGCACCGACGGGTCGCCGTCGAAGTCGGTCGGGTACGCGAACCCACCCGGCCCGAGCTGGGCGAAGTGGTTGTTGTAGGCGAGCGCTTCGAGCCCGCACGGCTGGACGTAGATCTCGTCGATCAACATCGCCCAGCTGCTGCCGGACACCGCTTCGGCGACGGCGCCGGCGATCTGCCACTGGGCGCCGCCGTACCGGAACTCGGTGTCGGGTTCGATCACGTCATCGTCGTCGTCGGGCGTGGTGAAGATCGACGCTGCACAGTCCTGCATCGTCCCGGTGTGGATGAACTGGCAGAGGTACGGCGAGTAGATCGGGTCGGGGCCGAGGCCGACGAGCCCGGAGCTGTTCGACACCAGCTGGGCAGGGGTGATCTCCGGGTTGCCGGCACCCCATTCGACGGCGTCGGCGACGGGCGCGTCGACGTCGAGCAGGTCGTCGTCGTGCAGGGCCATCAGCACGCCGGCGGTGATCATCTTGCTCGACGACGCGACGAGGCTGATCCGGTCCTCGTCGAACGCCCCCCAGTGCTCGTGGTGGACGACGCCGTCCTCACGGTCGACCACGATCAAACCGGCTCCGTCGAGTCCCCGCTCGGCGACGAAGCCCTCGACCAGCGGCCCGATCGCCGAGAAGTCGTACGCAGCCGTTGCCGGCTCGGGTTCGGCCTCGGTCGTCGGTGGCTCCGGTTCAGGCTCGGGCTCCGGTTCGGGCTCGGGTCCGGCCTCGGTCGTCGATGGCTCGGGTTCGGGCTCGGGCTCCGGTTCGGGCTCGGGTTCCGGTTCGGGCTCGGGCTCGGGGGATTCGGTGGTCGGCGGGTCGGTCGCTGCGGCGTCGACCGCCTCGTCGTCGTCGCTCGTACAGGCGGCGAGCGCGACTCCGACCGCAACCATCACGGCGATTCTGCGGACCTTCATCGCCGCCGAGCGTAGATGCGCCTCCTGACGCTCGACCCGATCGAGCGCTTCGACGCAACGGGGCCGGGATCGGGAGCCGACCCTGCACCGGTGATCCCCGCCCCGCTCGAATCACTCCCGAGGCTTCGGCGGGCCGTCGGCGCCGAACTCGATCGTCGGGAGGATCGTCGACTCGAACTCCTCGAACCACCCCTCGTCCCCACCAGTCGTCCCCGCCTGGATGAGGATCGGATCGAAGCCATCGACGGCGACGACCCACATGCGGCCGGCGCCGGTCTTGTTGACCGTTCGGACACCGCTGCGTGCGTCGGCCGGGTCGAAGGACTCCTCGGAGAGGGAGAAGAGGTAGAAGCAGGGCTGGACCGAAACTGCGCAACCGACGTTCGCGGTGCTCGTCTCGTCGGCACGGACGTCCCAGACCTTCGTCGAGCGACCGTCGACTCGGATGTCCGGACGGCGCTCGGCGACGATGCCGTTGTCCGCGATCCACCCCTCGACGTCGTAGGGCCCGATGCTTCCCTGGCCGACGTAATCGGGGTCGACGGCCTCGGCTGCCGTGTACCAGCCACCGATTCGGGACAGCACGAACACACGCGACGGGATGTCCCCGGCCGAACCGCCGACCGTGATCGCCATCTCGCCCGTCGTCCCGTGCGACACCGTCGACGCCTCGCCGATCGAGAACGCGGCTGGCACACCCAACGTGTCGGTCCAGTACCGGCCCGCCTCGATCCGGGTCGGTGCCTCGAGCGGCAGCTCCTGGGCGTCACCGAACAACTCCCCCGGGTCGGGGGGCAGGGTGCTCGTGTAGCGGTCGGCGGGGATCGGTTCCTGTTCG
>JAAUYI010085729.1_pt1 | contig 17133 bp, 15 predicted proteins | sample 7278041 | NCBI WGS metagenome assembly JAAUYI01 (sample SAMN14350216, study PRJNA611818) | marine sediment metagenome | isolation source: surface marine sediment (0.6m) | place: French Polynesia: Moorea | collected 2018-08
GGTGCGCCACTTGCTTTATGCCGGGAAACCCGTCCACCGCAGTGGCTTACCGCTAACGCGTCTACGGAGCGTCGCAATGACTGGGTACTATCTTTGAATGCAACTTAGTATAATTACCCTAGCTGATAAAAAAGCGAACGCTAGGGTATTTTTATTGGTTGATTTTTTCACCTATTTCGGAATAAATTCCGAGGCTCATATAAACAGTCTACTAAAGTAAAATGAAGAAAATCTAGATTATTTAGTCATATTTTAGATGACTTCGTATTCGTCTTGTTGAGAATGGTGCAAGATATGACTGTTAAAATAATCCTAATTTTTCTTTTTCCCCTGTAACCACATTTCCAAACTTACCAATAACCATAATTTGACACCATAACGTCCCCAAGTATCACCCCGATAATCTAACCAATTACGAATAAGAGATTGGTTGAGATAAGGAAAAATTGCAGCTTTACGACTTAACAATAAATTTCTAGCTTCCCTTTGCCAATATTTCCTAAATCCTAGCTGTACGGGAACCATCATCCCACTTTTAGGACGATTAATAATTGTATCGGGGAGAATATCTCTAACTGCTTGTTTCAGCACTGCTTTTTCTTCCACACCAGACAATTTATATTGCGGTATAATTTGCATACTTAATTCTACTATTCGCTTGTCAAATAAGGGAGATAAACCATGTAAATCCGCAGCTTGGGTTAAGTTATTCACCTTAGTTAAAATGTGGTCAGCACCTTTAAATTTAATATTAATTGCCATCAATCGATTCAGATAATTGATGTCAGAATTTAAATCACTATCAAAGACATGGGGTGCTGTTTTTATTTTTTGCCAAATTTCTGGTTTTAATAACTGTGGTAAATCAGCAACACACTTTTGAAAGGAGGTTAAATATGCTGATAATGTATCTTGATTATTAACCGAACCATATAAATTATTCATTAACATGGGTTGATTCTTTGGTCCTCCAAAACAAGGATCACCTCCTTCCCCATTTAGGATAATTTCTACATCTCTTCGAGCTAATCTTCCTAATAATAAATTAGGTACTGTTAAGGGATCGCCAATAGGATCATCTAAATATGCCATAGTCTCTGGTAGATGTTCCCACATATCCTTAAAGGTAATTTCTAAAATATGATGTTGAGTATGGCAATATTCCGCAACTAAACTGGAAAATTCTAACTCATTGGGACAGTCTTTACCAAAATGAATCGAGTAAGTATGAACTGGTTGATTATGTAACTTTGCTGCAAGTGCAGTAATACAGCTAGAATCTAAACCACCGGAAAGAAATACACCTACAGCTTGCTGACTTGGTAAATATTCTTGAACAACTTTATCTAATAAAAAGCGCAGCTTTTCCCCATGCCATTCTAAAGGTTTATCCGCTGCGAGAATATTTTCTTTAACTTGCCAATAACTTGTAATTTTTTCTTCCGGAAACTGTAAAATATGTCCCGGACGAACTTCTTTAATATCTTTCCATAAAGTCTGCTCTCCAGGTACAAAAGCACAGCAAAGATAATCCCGCAAAGCCACTAAATCTAACTCATGGGAACTATATGGTGCAAGACTTCTCATGTCTGGGGAAATCCATCTCACAGCACCATTAGTAGTGTAGTAAAGAGTACGCGCACCTACACAGTCCCTTACACACCATAATTTTTGTTTTTCCCGATCCCAAACCACTATTGCAAACATCCCTACCAGCAGCTTCAGACATTCACATCCCCACTTCTGCCAAAGTTGAGCAATAATCTCCCATTCAGTACCCACAAATCCTGATGGTTCGATTCCTAATTTATGCAGTAACTCCAATTTGTTACTTAACCACACATCCCCAATTACCACAAAATTTTCTCTGGGACTGATTGCTATTTTCTGCTTATCTGGTGAAATAATTACGCAATCATTCTCTCGAAATACTACATTTTCATCCCGTGAATCTACTTGCCCCCATCCTACGCACCAGTTGAGTTTGAAGTTAGTAGGAGAAATTGTTGATTTAGGGGTTGAAAATAGGTTTAATAGCATGGAGAATAGTCGATTTAGTAATGGGGAGTGTGGGGATAATGAAGAATTTATTTTTCCTGCAAATCCCAAATTCCGGGAGCATCCCAATTTAATATGACTTACGCAACTGACACATTAATAAACGTAGGGTGTGTGACCCATAAATATTGTATGCAACAATAAGACTTGTAGTGTCACGCACCAACCACCACCGATTGTGACAATATCATAAGTCCTGTAAAAAAAGGCGTTTGACTTCCCCTCCTGGGGCACTCTTAACTTGCACATTTTATAACCCTTATATAGCAAGGTTTTTTAGCCAAGCAATAAAAATGTGCTAGTTTCATTCGTTGGGAGGGGATTTAATAATTTTGACTTTGAGATTGCCACGCTTCGCTCGCAACGCTCCGCGCTTTTGACTTACCCTCTTGGGGCGCTCATATCTTGCACCTGCACCCTAGAAGGATACCGTTGACAATTCAGATGTTTCACCCCCAGACAATAATTTTTCGTTGTTCCACCAGATGTAGAACCGCACTCATATTATTTAGTTCAATAATCCACCTGGAAATAAATTTCCACAGCAAGTAAATCAAGTACGTTTCAACTCATAACTTCCAGCATTCTCATTAGCCCAAATTTACGCCTGGGAATTAATTCCCAGGCTCAAAGATAAAGTCTGATAAATCAGACTGGGTAGAACAGACAAATTCAGTATTAATACTTAGACACAAGATGTGAATTAACCCAAGGCTAATTGCAAAACTTCCCGATGCATCAAAGCTCCATCTACCAAGGAGCGAATTTTTTCTGAAGACAGGGGTTTGCCATTGGTATAATGCTCTACCCAAGTCTTACAGATAACATGGGGATCGTCTGGTAATGCGGCTAAATCCCAACCAGGCATATCTAAATCTTCCATCAGCCGATTTACCTTGGGATCGTAACTCAGAGCAAAGCAGCGACACCCTTCGCTAGCACCCATAATTAAACTGTGCAGGCGCATCCCAATTGCCATATCCACCCCCCGAAATACACCTTTAAGTAATTGGGGTTCTTCTAGGGATATAATTTGACTATTATCCTGGAGTGCCGATCGCATAATTTGAGCGATCGCTAAATCTTGGCTTTGTTGAAATGGTAACAGAATAATAAAACTGTCTGTGGCTTGTTGAAAATCCACCACAGCTTGTACTAAATTATTGAGGCGATCGCTTGTTAGTTGGGGATGATTACGTAATGTTATTGCTACCCTTGGTGTAGGTAAATTTTCTAGTTCAGTCACGGGTTGACTAGCCAAAGCCCAAACGGGATCGGGAGCCAGGATATGGGGAATATTCCACTGGGATAGTAAAGCAGATGAGGTGCGATCGCGCACACTAATTTTACTACATCCAGTAAAACATTGTCTTGCCAACCAACGGGTAGAGTCGCGTTTGAGAGGACCAATTCCCTGCGCCCAAGCAATGGTTTTCAGCCCCATTTTCTGCGCCGTTGCCATCATCATCCCGTAGTAAAATGGACTCACAGCACTAGTGGCATCTTGAATTAAACTCCCTCCTCCCCAAATTAGAGCATCACAGGAGCGTAAAGCTTGCACTATAGATGACAACTGCATCCGTTCCCAGGCTTCCACACCATAATGCTGCTGAGTTACCTGGGGATTGCCAGAAAGCACCACAGGCGTTACCGATGGTGGTAGCATTTGCAATAAAGTTGCCAACAAAGCCTCATCACCGCCATTTCCCTTGCCGTAATAACCAGACAATAACGCCCGCATAGCCATTTTAGATTTTATATTTTGAGATTATTAACCTTGTTGAAGATAATATCTACTATTTGTAGAGATATCGAGCAGGAATATTTTATGAATCATATCTCATAACCATCTAACAACTAACAACTAACAACTAACAACTGACAACTAACAACTAACAACTGAACTTATGCACGCTCTTTCAATTCCCACCTGGATTATTCACGTTTCTAGCGTTATTGAGTGGATTGTCGCCATTTGGTTAATTTGGGACTATGGTGAACTCACCAACAACCGCAGATGGTGGGCATTGTCCTTTGCCATGTTACCAGCTGGGATCAGTGCTATGTGTGCTTGCACTTGGCATTATTTTGATAATCCTACATCCCTGGAATGGCTAGTAACCCTACAAGCTACCATGACCCTAGTGGGTAATTTTACCCTGTGGGGGGCCGCCTTTTGGATTTGGCGTTCTAGCCCAGCAGAAACCACAGATAATCCTGTTTCCCAAGCAGTTATTCAATCGAAGCAATGATTTCTAAAGATACCCTATTTGCCCTTTCCCTATTTCCTTACCTGGGTTTCTTGTGGTTTATTAGTCGAGTGCCACAAATGCCACGTTTGGCACTATATGGATTTTACGGCACCCTCGTATTTGTGGGTGTCACCATTCCCGCCGGAATTTATGCCAAAGTTACTTATGGTCAATCCTTGGCAAATGTGGATTGGCTACATGGGGGAGCAGAAGTTTTTTTAACCCTTGCCAACATCCTGATTGTTTTAGGTTTCCGTCAAGCGGTAAAACAATTAAAGGTGAAAAATTGATTATCAACTAAGTAAAAAGTAAAAAGTAAAAAGTAAAAAGTAAAAAGAGAACCCCATCAATTAATTTCCAGAGCAGTTAGTTCTTGGAGTTTCCTTAAGTAGATTGACTGAGGATAAATTGTATTAATTGAGATAATTGCTGCAATAAATCTGGCAGTTTCTACTTTCTTCTTTCTTTTGCCTTTTATCTTTTAACTTTTAACTTAAAAGATGGTCAAACCCATTTAAACATGAGGATAAGATGAAATGGAAGTTATTCCAGCCATTGATTTACTGTCAGGTCGTTGTGTGCGACTATACCAGGGAGATTATGAACAATCGCAAGTTTTTAATGAAAACCCCGTAGAAGTAGCTAAACAGTGGGAAGAACAGGGTGCTACCAGACTCCATGTAGTGGATTTAGATGGGGCGAAGGCAGGTAAAATAGTTAACCTAGAAGCCATTGCAGCCATTGTTGCAGCTATCTCTATACCAGTGGAAGTAGGGGGTGGATTGCGATCGCTTGATAGTGTACAACAGTTATTAAACTTAGGGGTGCGGTGGGCAATTTTAGGCACAGTCGCCGTGGAACAACCGGAACTAGTACAACAACTGTGCCAACAATTCCCAGAACAAATCATCATTGGTATTGATGCTCGCAATGGTAAAGTTGCTACCCGTGGTTGGTTAGAAACCTCAGAGGTGCTTGCTACCCAACTAGCAACACAAATGCAGGAATTGGGAGCAGCCGCAGTCATTTATACTGACATTCACCGCGATGGAACCCTCTCAGGACCAAATTTAGATGCTTTGCGGGAAATGGCTGGAGCCATTAATATCCCTGTCATTGCTTCTGGTGGCATGAGTTCTGTTACTGACTTGTTGAGTTTATTAGCTTTAGAACCCCAAGGAGTAACTGGTGCGATCGTTGGTCGTGCCTTGTATACTGGTGATATCTCCCTAGGTGAAGCATTACAGGCTGTAGGCCCAGGACGTATTCAAGATATTCCTCCCAATTTAGATTTTTCTTCTTTTGCCTGAGTTTAAAACTGACGTAGGTTGGGTTGAGGAACGTAGACCCGTAAAGCCTACGGCATAGCTTCGCTTACCGCGCAGCGTGTCGCGAAAGCGACTCAGGGGCTTCTCGCAGAGTAACCCAACATTACCAACCTTTTGTTGGGTTTCACTCCGTTCCAACGCCACTTGCTATATGCCGGGGAACCCGTCCACCGCAGTGGCTCCCCAACCTACTATTTTTCTTAACTGAATCGTATTGACTTATTACCAGGACTTACGCAATTGTCACAATCGGTCATTGGTGGGTGATGTTACAAGTCTGATTGCTACATTCAAATATTCTTGCAACGTCACGCACCCTACAGAAAAATATAGCGTTTTTCAGTTGAGTGAAGTACACAAATTTTACCTCACCCCTTCCCCTCTCCTTATTAAGGAGAGGGGTGGCTTTAGCCGGGGTGAGGTTCTGAATGTATTCCATCCAAGTGAAAAATGCTATGTGCCAGTTACGTAAGTCCTACTCCCTTCCCGGCAGAAGATTACCTATAACGTAGGTTGGGTTGTAGCTTGCTTCCACGAAGTGGTACGAAACCAAACCCAACGATATGCTGGGTTTCGTCCCTCAACCCAGCCTACAATTCTTCGGTAATTTTATAGCGGGAAGGGAGTAATTACTTATTACTTATTACTTTCCCCAGTTTGAAACTCTCTTCTACGAACATCAGATTGGTTGTTACTACATCAGGATTTTCGGGAACTATGTAGCTGTAGTCTGCAAGTGATTAAATCCAGATGTTTCCCGTGTCTCGCCAAGTTATTGGTGCATCGTTTGCGGTTTGTTTGTGTATGTTCGGTGTGGGTGGGTTGCAATTCCCACGACTGCAAACCACCCTCAAAACTCAAGACACTGCTTCCATAGAAACTTTGCAACGAGAGCTAAACTCCCAAAAGCTCCGCCTGCAATTTTTACAAAAACTACCTAGCTTTGGATATGCCAATTTAGTGGCTAATTGGGTCTATCTAGGTTTTTTACAATATTTTGGCGATGATGTTGCTCGCGAAAAAACAGGTTATAGCCTCAGTCCTGAATATTTTGCAGTCATTATCGATCGCGATCCCCGTTTTATCAAAGCCTATTTAGGACTTTCTACCAGTGCTTCCATGTATGCTGCAATGCCCCAAAGAGCGGTAAAATTAGCAAATAAAGGTCTCAAGTCTCTTAAACCTAAAGTGCCCCACGGCTCTTATTATGTATGGCGTTATAAGGGTATTGATGAGTTACTGTTCTTAGGTGATTCCCAAGCTGCGAAAACATCTTTTGCCAATGCATCCAATTGGGCTAGTACTTACACTGATGAAACTAGCCAAAAAGTAGCAGAAATGTCACGGCGAACCTCAGAATTTATCAGTAAAAATCCTGATAGTAAACAAGCTCAAGCTGCCGCTTGGGTGATGGTATTAAATCATCAAGTAGATAAAAAGGGTAAGGAAAGAGCAATTAGAGAAATAGAAGCTTTAGGAGGAAAGGTAATTACTAAGCCTGATGGCACTACTAGAATCCAATTACCACCGAAAGATTGAGTTCGGAGTGAAGGAGTGAAGGAGTTATACCATTTAGATGCGCCAAATTTAGCCTGCGTGGTTGCCGCGCTACGCTCGCAAGGCTTTGCTCGTATTAGCCCCACTCTTCTAAAGTGAGGGAAATATAGCCCAGCCTCATACAGAATTAGTATTAGGAGTTCCCTATCCCCTGTTGCCTGTTGCCTGTTGCCTATCCCCTGCTCCCTACCCCCACCCAAAGACTTTTTCAACCAGCCGGAGGTATTATTATTTACTGGTATGACGGTCAATTAATCAATTCTGGAACTCTGGAGTTAGCCATTGACGATCCGGGCTTACTCTACGGTGCTACGGTGTTTACTACCCTGCGGGTTTATGACAACTCCCTGGATAGTAAATTAACTCAATGGGGCGCTCATTGCGATCGCTTAAAATTCAGTTTGCAGCATTTTGGTTGGTCTATACCAGATGAAGGGCGATTACGTCAAGGTGCGGAATTAATCATGAAACAATTCCCAGTTCTGCGAATTACGATTTTCCCCGATGGTAGGGAATGGATTACTGGGAGGCAATTACCACCGGATTTAAAGCAAAAACAAGCCAGAGGAATTGTCGCTAGTTTAGCCATACCAGAATTGCAGCGTTGTCTACCCACTCATAAAACAGGGAACTACCTTAGTCCCTGGCTAGCTAAAATGAATGCTGAAAAATTAAATGCTCAAGAGGCGATTTTGGTAGATCCTGGTGGAAATTGGCTAGAAACCAGTACTGGTAATCTTTGGGGGTGGGGATACGGTTGTTGGTGGACACCACCACTAACGGCGGGAATATTGCCGGGAATCATGCGATCGCAAATTTTCCATTGGCTGGTAAGTCAACAGCAGCAAGTACGGGAGGAACCTTGGACAAGGGAATTAGTGCAAGGATTATCAGCGATCGCCTACAGCAACAGTATGATTGAAATTATTCCCATTCATACGGTCATTCACCCCTGGGGATCGCTAAAATATAATTCCGAGCATTCTATTTTGCAGTTATTACGGGAGATGTTTTTAGCATAATGGGCATACATTCTGGTATAACTTAAAATAAGTTAACATAATTTTAATATGCCCTCTCATTTAGAGATACTGCGCGAACTTAGAAAAAAGCATAGGAGGATTAACCTCGGTGAATAATAAAAGATGGAGAAATGCGGGGCTATACGCGCTGCTTTTTATCGTCCTGATAGCTTTGGGAACTACTTTATTAGATAAGCAGCCCGAAGGTAGAAAAACATGGCGATATAGTGAGTTTATTCAAGCAGTTGAAAAGAATAGGGTAGAAAAAGTCAGTATCAGTGCCGATCGCAAACAGGCATTAGTTACACCCAAAGATGAAACCACCAAGAGACTGGTGACTTTGGTTAACGATCCAGAATTAATTAATACTTTAAGTGACAAGGGCGTTGACATTTCCGTGTTACCCCAAAGTGATGATGGAGCTTGGTTCAAATTACTGAGTAGCTTATTTTTCCCCATTCTTCTGTTAGTCGGCTTGTTCTTCTTACTACGCCGTGCCCAAACTGGACCTGGTAGCCAAGCAATGAACTTTGGTAAATCCAAAGCTAGGGTACAAATGGAACCCCAGACCCAAGTTACCTTTGGTGATGTGGCTGGTATTGAACAGGCAAAGCTAGAACTGAACGAAGTTGTAGACTTTTTGAAGAACGCCGATCGCTTCACTGCTGTGGGAGCAAAAATTCCCAAAGGTGTATTATTAGTTGGTCCTCCTGGAACAGGTAAAACCCTCTTGGCTCGTGCTGTAGCTGGGGAAGCTGGCGTTCCTTTCTTCTCCATCTCTGGTTCTGAATTTGTAGAAATGTTTGTGGGTGTGGGTGCATCTCGCGTCCGCGACTTATTCGAGCAAGCTAAATCCAACGCTCCCTGTATCGTCTTCATCGATGAAATTGACGCAGTTGGTCGTCAACGGGGTGCAGGTTTAGGTGGTGGTAACGACGAACGGGAACAAACCCTCAACCAGTTACTCACCGAAATGGATGGTTTTGAAGGTAATACAGGCATTATTATTATTGCCGCTACCAACCGTCCCGATGTGTTGGATGCAGCTTTATTACGTCCCGGACGTTTCGATCGCCAAGTAGTGGTAGATCGCCCCGATTACGCCGGACGATTGGAAATTCTCAACGTCCATGCCCGTGGTAAGACCTTAGCAAAAGATGTGGACTTAGACCGCATTGCCCGTCGTACCCCAGGATTTACCGGTGCAGATTTATCCAACCTGCTCAATGAAGCAGCAATTTTGGCAGCACGGCGGAATCTGACGGAAATTTCCATGGATGAAATTAATGATGCCATCGATCGCGTTTTAGCTGGTCCAGAGAAGAAAGACCGGGTAATGAGCGAACGTCGCAAGCAGTTAGTAGCGTACCATGAAGCTGGTCATGCCCTAGTGGGTGCATTAATGCCCGATTATGACCCCGTACAGAAAATTAGCATCATTCCTCGCGGTCGTGCCGGTGGTTTAACTTGGTTCACCCCCAGCGAAGACCGGATGGATTCTGGATTATACAGTCGTTTCTATCTGGAAAACCAGATGGCAGTAGCATTGGGTGGTCGTTTAGCCGAAGAAATCATCTTTGGTGATGAAGAAGTTACCACCGGTGCTTCCAACGACTTACAACAGGTAGCTCGTGTTGCTCGCCAGATGGTGACTAGATTTGGGATGAGCGATCGCTTAGGACCAGTAGCACTGGGTCGCCAACAAGGTAATATGTTCTTGGGACGCGATATTATGTCCGAGCGTGATTTCTCTGAAGAAACCGCAGCCGCCATTGACGAAGAAGTACGGAAATTAGTTGACGTAGCCTATGCACGGGCTAAACAAGTACTAGTAGAAAACCGTCACATCCTTGACCAAATAGCAGATATGTTAGTGGAAAAGGAAACCGTAGATGCGGAAGAATTGCAAGATATTTTGACCCAAAATGATGTGAAAACCGCAGCCTTTGTATAAAGGAATCAATGATTAATTGAAAGTAGGGTGGGCAATGCCCACCTTATTTTTTTGGTGTCATATCATGTGCGGGAAAAATTCGAGATAAATCCAGGGATAAATCAGGAAAACCAGGGAGAGTAACACTGCTATTGGGCAAAAAAACTTGCTTATTAGCGTAGGCAAAATTATTTTGTAAATTTTGATATGGTTGAGTATAAATTTCCAAACAATATGTAACTAAATTAAAGATCCAATAGTTAGCAATTCCCGATTCAGCGTAGAGTGGTAACTTTGATTCTTGGTCATATTTCAGGGTCGAATCTGCGATCTCTACCACGAGTAAAATATCTTCTGGTTGAGGATGATTTGATAAATAGCGATCGCTACGATTTTTAGCAATAACTAAATCTGGTTCTGGTTCGCTATTAGGAGGTAGGGTTATGGGTTCTTGTCCTCTAATTATTGCTCTTGTTTGTAGCAGCATTGTCAATTCGTAAACCAAAGATGTATTGCAAACAGTATGAGGAGTTCCTTTAGCTACCATTTGCATCAATTCCCCACGAATTAATTCTACTCGGTCATTTTCTGTCAAAAACCCTAACTGAATTAGGCGATGGTATTCATCTATTGTAAAACGTTTAGGAGTGACACTAGTGGAAGCAAGCATAAATAATAATCCAATTTTGGATTTTGGATTGTGAAAAACTACTATAGCAATTCTAAACCCAGCGAGAATCTCAAAAGCTTGATTTTTCGTTACGATTTTCCCTTTGTCTATTGTTTTTGGTAGAATAAATTGCTTTAGTTGAAGTGAATAATACCTATTTTACTCAACTGGGGAATTCACCCAGCGATCGCTAATTTTCCGATGAATAAACCTAAATTATTCTTGATTCTGTTTTTGATCGGTTTTCTGGCTGTTGGTTCCAGTGCTTTCCTGGTAACCGCAGGTCGAACTATTGGACAATCTATGTTTGGTAGAAGTTTCGCAGAAAATCAATTGAGAGATTATGTCGCTACCGTACTCAAACAAGAGGTAAATGGCTTGAGATGTCAGGCTGTGGATACTAACAAGAATGGTTATGTTTCCTGTGACTATACAACGGTTTCCCAGCCTAATACCCCCCGTTCGGTTGAATGTGCTGCTTGGGGTCTGGATGGTTTCTTTAATCGCGGTTGTAAGACTCGTACTCCCAATTTTAATCGCTAATATAAGATTGTTGGAAAGATTATGATTAGTCCAGAAAAAACAGCATCGCCCACCCAGTTTTATACTTGGAAAAATTATCGCTGTGCCTACGATGTCGCTCAACCAACTAATAATAATCCTGAAGGCATTCCTTTGATGTTAATCCACCCGATTGGTGTTGGTTTGTCAAGACTATTTTGGCAGAGATTATGTGGTGAATGGTATCACCAAGGTAATCGTAATATGATTTACAATCCCGATTTACTGGGCTGTGGTGCAAGTGATATGCCCCGTATCGCTTATACCCCTAGTGATTGGGCAGAACAATTACAGTACTTCTTACAAACAGTAGTTCAAAAACCCGTAATTTTAGTGGTGCAGGGTGCTTTATTCCCAGTTGCGATTGAATTAGTCAAAATAGAATCCAATTTAATCTCTGGACTGGTATTAAGTGGTCCTCCAGCTTTTCCTTTAATTACCAAATCAACTCCAGAATCTCAGCAAAAATTAGCATGGAATTTATTCTTTGATTCATTTGTGGGCAATCTTTTTTATCGCTATGCCCGTACAGAGAAATTTTTACGTTCCTTCTCCACCCGCCAACTATTTGCTGATAGTAATGATGTCGATCGCGAATGGTTAGATACTTTAAGTATAGGTGCAGAAAATCCTGCTAGCCGCCATGCAGTATTTTCCTTTCTAGCAGGATTTTGGCGCAAGGATTATACTAACGCGATCGCATCTATTCAACAACCAACATTGGTAGTAGTGGGGGAAACTGCGTCGAGTATTAGTAAAGAAGGTAAACAGGAAACCCCAGATGAACGCTTGAGCGATTACCTCAACTGTTTACCACAAGGTAGGGGAATCAAAATTCCTGGTCGAAATGTTTTACCTTATGAATCCACCGTAGAATTTGTAGGAGCGATCACACCATTTGTCAATGAAGAATCTTGCTCCCTGGATATCTGATGCGGGCCTTCCGGCCCGCACTACAATCTTTAAGACTGGCACTATATCAGCTATCTTAATTGATGCTGGACTAATTCAATATAATATCCCAAACCTTTTAATATGAGCGAACTACCCAATAGCCTTGAAGATGCCATCGCCCAAGCCGGTGAGGCAACGAAAGCAGCTTTAGCTGACGGACAAACTAGATTACAAGTTGAGTTGCTGTTTCCAGAACTTAAGTTGATGACCCTAGCAGAGCAATTTTTGCCATTTTTTACCGAATATGGCGACAAGCTGAAAGTCTTTTTTGCAGATGCTGGTGCTGCTGGTCTTGCCCGTCGTGACTGGGCAGGTGTAGAGTTTAAAATTGAGGATATTGGCACGGGTAGAGCTTCATCTGCCGAATCGAAAATTCAGCCAGAAGATGAAATATTCTTATTTATCAGCCCTACTTCCGTGGAAGTTAACCAACTCGAAAAGCTCTGTGCAGTCATAGGCGAAACTCGCCCCATAGTGATTTTAAATCCTCGTTTGGAAGATTCTGGAGTTGTGGGCATTGGTTATGCAGCCAGACAAACCCGCGATCGCTTTCTGAGTACCATTGAATCAAGTTACTATCTGCGTCCCATCTTTGCAGAAGCTGCTGTTTTACGTTCCTATCCTGGATTGTGGGAACTATGGCAAGAAAAAGGCGGTGAATATGAAAAAATTGCCGAATTACCCAGAAAGCCATCGGGGGATGAGATAGATATGATTCTAGCTGACCAAGGGCAAACATCAGCACCAGAAGAAGCAAAACCTGCAAATAAGCCGAATGTATTTCGGGGTTTACAGCGCTTTATTCGGGCCTTGCGAAATTAGATTATAGCGCTACGCGCAAGTAATAAGTAATAAGTATAGGACTTACGCAAAATTCACGTCATTACGTCATTACGTTTGCGTAGCATGTCCGGAACGGACGAACGATAGCGACGTAATCGCCTAAAACTCTGGGATTGCTTCCCTACACGGAGCCTGTTGCGAGCGTACGCTGAAAGCGTTCTCGCAGAGTAGCGCGGCAATCCGGTCGCAATGACAAATGTTGCTTGCGTAAGTCCTGAAGTAATAAGTTTACTGTTCATAGGTTTGGTGCATTTAACAATGTCCGCGCCCTAATTGCCCAGTGTTCCACCACATTAGTTATGAGGGGTAGAGGAATAAACCGCAGAGGCGCAGAGAGCGCAGAGTCAGAGAAGGAGAGGGTAAATGAATATCTCAATTTATCTTCTCTCCCTCCGGTGAACGAAAAAATGTGTGGGAAAGTCAAAATACTTATTACTTATTACTTATTACTTGTTACTTTCAGTGTGAGTTCGACGGAACTGACGTTAATTTGAACTCCTAACACCGAACTCCTAACACCGAACTCAGGTTTTGTTAAGTCTTAATGAAGAAAGTAATAAAGTTTTGATGATTTGCCAGTAAAAAACTTTTCTTCATGGGGATGAAAGAAATATTATTGACTCATATTGAATATTATCTGCCAAGATAAAAACATTGGATTTGCATATATTCACTAAAACACCGTATTTTTTCTAGGTTGCATTTTCCCAAATTTTACATATTTATATTTAAAAATTTGTCATCACATATTCAGTCATCAATATCTTCATGACCAAAAAATAGACTGGATACAAGCCCCTCAATTTCTGGATGGGGTAACTGATAACTGATAACTGATAACTGATAACTGAAATGACACCAGCTAAATGGCTTAAGCACAAACAAATCTGGTTTCTGGGAATCATCCTTAGTTTAACAGCCTTTTACCTTTCCTACTGTTGGATAGCCCAAGACATTCAATCTTTGGTAAGTGGCTTCATATTTATCAGTGGTGCTGGTGTTCTCTTATGGAAAAAACGCCGAAATTTCAAATTAAATAGGGACATTTTCTCTAGCATCGTCGGCATAATAGCGATCGCTACTTTTATCTTCTCACCTTTTTTACCTCTTCAGTCTAGTACAACCCTACCCATTTTCTTCTTCATAGGGATGGTGGGAGTGGGAATGGTAGCTGTTGGCGGTAAGAGATTAAAACAGTACTGGCGAGAATTGTCTCTTATCTTGACTTTAGCCATTCCTGGAAGCAACTTTTTTATCTGGTGGCTGAAACTAATGTGGCTGGGCTACTTAGTAAAGAATGCTAAATTTTGGTTACTGTCCCTAGCTTTGACCTTAACGCCCCTTTACCTGCACAAACTAGATGTAATTGAAATCGCCAGGTTCGTCTCTAATCATATCCTAGCAGTGGCGATCGTTTTCTGGTTAGTTTGGCAAAAGCGCGATGAAATTCAGTTAAAACCTCAAAGATATGCTACTTTATTGGGAATAAGCTGCATTGCCTTTGTTTTCAGTCATATTTTTGGTAATGCGGGTGTATGGTTACAAATCCTACCCTTGTTAACAGCTTTGGGTATTGCTTTAATTACTTCTGGTTTCTCAGGGTTAAAACAATATTGGCGAGAGTTTGCCATTCTCTTAATTATTGGTATCTTTGGAGCCTTCAAACCTCAAATCGAAGAAAACTTTGGTCTAGCTACCATCACCGCCCAATTCGCCCATTATCTAGTGGCAAAGTGGGGTATACCAAGTGTGCGCCAAGGAACCCTAATTATTTTTTCGCCAGAAGCGGCGGTAGAAGTAACTCAAGGCTGTGCTGGCTATAGACAAATATTTTGGGTATTAGAAATAGCTCTATTCTATGTAGTATTGTTCTCCTCACGATTGAGCCAAGTCTTTATGGTTCCTAGCGTTGCCGTATTTCTTGCCTTTATTGGTAACAGCATCCGGGTATTCTTTTTATCTATCCTTGTATCAGCAGGCGATCGAGCAGGGTATGTATATTGGCATGACGGAAAAGCAGGGGATATTTTTGTTGTGATTCCCACATTAATCTTTGGTTTATTTTGCTTCTACTTAATTAAATATTCACAATCTGAAGAAACTGAGGATTACCAAAATCCAGGACTTTCATAGGGTTCGTGAGTAGATGAAACTTTATATAAGCCTTGCATATCAGGGGTATTCAGGTCTCAACCATACTTTAAATATTTAGTATTAAAGTTTTGATGAATTTTGCAAATATTCAGCATAATTACTGAGGTTGTCGAATATTATTTTTTTGTAGATAAATGAGATTTACTAGATAACATGAAAGTCTCTTCTTTTTTCTGTTTTACTAAAAAATCCGCACCAACTTTAATCACTTCTTGTATTTTGGCAACAGGGGGTGCCTTAGTCTCATCTGGATTATTGTCTGCCAATGCGGCTTCTATATCGGGTTCAGTTTCTCCTTTTACCGGCGATCCTGCAAAAGTAGATTTACTGGTGCAAGATATAACTGGAGGTGTTCAAGTTACTGCCACTGTGGATCAAAGTGTTAGTATTGCCGATATTCGCGGTATTTGGTTTGATATTTCTGATAATAGCTTGGTTGGTAGTTTGAGCATTGCTGGTAGTGATGTAACTCAAGTTCAGCAAATTGTTAATGGTGTCAACAATCTTGGAGGTGGTGCTAATCTAAATGGGGGTGGCACTTTTGCACCTTATGATGTTGGAGTAGAAATTGGTACTCCAGGTATTGGTGCTAATGATATTCAATCTACAATGTTCACCGTACTAGGTGCCGGTGTAAACACATCACTATTCGCTTCTGAGAATTTTGGAGTGCGTTTGACTAGTGTTGGTGCTGTAGGTTCTAGTCGTAGTGGTAGCAGTAAGCTTCAAGGAACATTACCAACAACCCCTCCTCCTACCCCTGTTCCCGAACCTTTTACTATTCTAGGTACAGCGGTTGTTTTAGGTTTTGGTGTAGCTTGTGTCCACCAAAACAGCTTAAAAGGACGTAAAAAAACAGCAAAAGCCTAGTTTTAAATCTTTGTAAGAATACTGCGTAAATAGTGAAAAAGGGAAAGAAAAAAGGACGAATTTCTTCTCTCCACAACCAGGGGGTTTACTAATTTCATCTACTTCTATAAATTATACAAGCCTTAAGTCTTGATTTCAGGACTTAAGGCTTTATTACAAAAGTGAGTGGGGAATGTTTGCCAGAACAGAGTAAGGGCATACTTCATTCAATTAAGAGGAGTGGAGGGAATTTTTCTGGTTGAACTAGTGCAGCACGACAAAAATCACTTTAACTTTTGACTGACGCGCTAGGGATTGGCACAATTCCACGGTTTGGGAGGTTCTGGCTGACCTGATGGTTGTTGATAAACTGGGGGAGCATCACATTTTGGTGCCGTGATTTTGCCCAATAGCAGCTTGCGGAGATACTCAGGTGCGATCGCTTGACAATAGTTTACACCTTTTTTCTCGGCTCCTACAAATGGGGAGGGGTTATTTCTGGCGACGTAGAGTTCCTTACCGACGATATGCAGTTTCCCGTCGGAGTTGCTGAGGTAAGCCACAGGTGCAGGAGAACTATCTGTCCACTGCTGTCCAGTGTAGGTGAGCCAGTTATCATACACCACATTCTCCACAGCAAGGGGTTCTTGATTGGGTTTGGTTAGGCTTGCCATAACTTTAGCGCCTGTCTGTGCATTGACAACCGCACAGTTAGCTCCAGCAGAAGTAGAGCCGGGATAATAAGAATCCAAGGCATCCCAGGATTTCATTTTGCACATAATTACCTGGGGATAAATCTTGCCTTGGTCATCTTTTCCATAGCCTACGTACTGCTGGGTTGTTGACTTCTCCTGTGGTTGAAACACACAGGATTCTAAGCGGTTGTCACGGAGCGGGTTGAAACCGCGCTGGGTGACATTTGCTTACGATATTTCTTTTTCATGTCCCTGAA
>JAAUYI010114607.1_pt1 | contig 17130 bp, 11 predicted proteins | sample 7278041 | NCBI WGS metagenome assembly JAAUYI01 (sample SAMN14350216, study PRJNA611818) | marine sediment metagenome | isolation source: surface marine sediment (0.6m) | place: French Polynesia: Moorea | collected 2018-08
AATTATTACTATTTCTATTCCTTGTATTTCACATAATGCAAACACCAATTCTGAGCCAAATCTAAGCAGTCTATCTTTAGCTGTTAAAACTAATCTTTTCATTTGGCGATGTAGATGCTAATTCAATTTTGCTTTGATAGATATCTGCATAAGTCCACTTTAACTAAACCTATATAAATCAAAGAGCTAGCTGGAAATATATATGTAAGATTACATTTTGTTTCTTCTGTCAAGCTTAAGTTTGTCTTTCAAAATCACTTTTTTCTACTTATCTCGAACGGTTTTTTGAGCATGAGATGTATCTATTTAGTTTTAAGTTTTAAGTGACATTAATGAAACCAAAAACAAGCAGAAGAAGCAGGGGTGTAATTCTCACCCTCGAAGGCTGGGATAAACTTCAAGCAGCCAAAAGTGAAGCCGAGTTTGAGGATAATACTGGGGGTGAACGATTTTCTTTGGAAGAACTTAGCGATCGCATGAGTTTATCACTGCACACTGTCTCCAGAATATTGGGGCGATCGGAACCAGTAGATAAAGGTTCGTTGCAAAAAGCCTTCGCTGCCTTTGGATTGGAATTGTCTAAAAGCTATTATACTCAACCTACTCCCCCATGTGACGATTTAGAAACCCGACAGGCTTCTCCAATGTATGACTGGGGAGAAGCACCCGATACTTCTATATTTTACAATCGCTATGAGGAAATATCGCAATTACGACATTGGGTCTTAGAAGAAAGGTGTCGTTTAATAACATTGCTGGGAATTGGTGGTATTGGCAAAAGTACTCTAGCAGTAAAATTGGGGTTGCAAATTCAAGATGAATTTGAGGTAGTGGTGTGGCGAAGTCTGCAAAATGCACTACCAGTCGAAGATAAGCTTACAGATATACTGCAATTTTTGCTGTGGGCATTGCGAAAAGAAATGGTAATACCCCAGAACTTTGAGGGAAAACTATCGAAGCTGATAGAGTGTTTGGTAAATCACCGTTGTCTGCTGATTTTAGATAATTTCGAGACAATTTTATCTAGGAAGAGTCAAGTAGGACAATGTCGTCTTGGCTACGAAGGATATGGTCAATTAATCAAACTGATTGGAGAAGTACCTCATAACAGTTGTGTTTTCCTGACTTCCAGAGAAAAACCAAGAGCAATTTTACCTTTAGAAGGAGAAAGAACAAAAGTTAAATGTTTGCAGCTAGGAGGGTTAAATTCTCACGACGGACGGGAGTTATTCGAGCAAAAAGGACATTTTACAGGTACAGAACAAGAATGGAAAGTACTCATAAAGCACTATGGTGGTAATCCCCTGGCGTTGAAGATAGTAGCAGCAGGGGCAAAGGAGCTTTTCAATGGTAAAATTTCCTCGGTTTTAGACTATTTGGAACAGGGGGCATTTATTTTTGAGGAAATAGGCGACTTATTAGAATACCAGTTCCAACGTTTATCGGTAGTGGAAAAAGAGGTAATATATTGGCTGGCAATTAATCGAGAACCAGTATCCCTAGATGAATTAGCTGCCGACCTAGTTACATTTTCGTCCAAACATCAGTTACTCCACGCCATTAAATCATTATTGCAAAGGTCGTTGGTTAATAAGAACGGTGAGCATTTCTTTCTCCAACCAGTAGTACTAGAATACACTACACAGCGATTGGTCGATCGAATTTGTCAAGAATTAGTAGAAAAAAAGCGGATATCTTTACGCTTGTTTAAAAACCATGCCTTAATTAAGACAACATCTAAAGACCACATTCGGGAGACACAAAAGCAACATATTATACAGCCATTACTCGAAAAACTGTTAGTAGAGTTGGGCAGCCAGAAGACACATATAATCTTTCTTAGAAATTACTTAAGTTGAAATTAACTTGCTAAAGTTGCCTGGTACAAATAGAAAAAATTTGGCAACTTTAAATAATTAAGGGGAAATATTATCAATCTTTGGTGAAGAGTTTGCCGTAACTAATGTTAAAGTTAACCAGATATAGATTAAATATTGTTTTTGCATTAGGGTTAATCGCGCTCATTCCCTTTCCTGGAATGGCTCAGATTACGCCTGATGATACGTTGGGGAATGAAAGATCGCAGGTCAACCGCAATGTCCAGGTCAGGGGCGGGAATGCCGATCGAATTGAGGGTGGAGCGACACGAGGCGCGAATCTGTTCCACAGTTTTCGAGAGTTTAACGTGAATGAGGGGCAGCGGGTTTATTTTGGCAATCCCTCTGGAATTGCTAATATTCTCGGTCGGGTGACGGGCAGGGATGTATCTGACATTATGGGTACGCTGGGTGTGGATGGGGATGCGAATCTGTTTTTGCTCAATCCCAATGGCATTATTTTTGGACCAGATGCCCGTTTAGATATTAGTGGATCGTTTGTTTCCAGTACGGCAAATAGTTTTACGTTTTCCGATGGGACTGAGTTTAGTGCGACCAATCCAGGAAACTCGTCTCTGTTAAGTGTGAATGTGCCGTTGGGGGTGCAGTATGGACCGAATGCTCCAGGAGCGATCGCCAATGCTGGAACTCTATCTGTAGGACAGAACTTTACGTTGTCTGGGGGTAGCGTCACCAGTACGGGTCAATTGGCTGTACCGTCAGGGCAGCTTCTAATCGAAGGCGTTGCGGGAGATGTGCGGGTTAGGAATGCCAGCGCACAGACTGCGACTTTCTCGGCTAGTAATAACCTGATTTTACAGGATAGTCAGCTTCAGACGGCAGGAGATTTGAACCTGTTGGCAGGTAATACGGTGCAGGTGCGGGATAGCGTGGCAAATCCCTTCGTTGCTTACTCTGGGGGGAATTTAACGGTTCAAGGCAATCAGGGTATTGATATTTTTGCATTGAATCATCCTTCTAGTGGGCTGGTTTCTGGTGGGGATATGGTGTTGCGATCGGCTAACACGGTAGGAGGAGATGCTCACTATTGGACGGGCGGTAACTTTCGGATCGAGCAATTGAATGGTGAGTTGGGTAGTCTGTTCAGTCCTTACGATCCTGTAATCCGTTCTATTGGAGATGTCAGTTTTGAGAGTTACGAAGGAGCTTCCTTGCATATTTTTGCGGGAGGAAGTGTGACTATCGGTGGTAATGTAAGGATTACAGGTGTGGATGCAATGAATGGAATTTCTGATTCATTCAGTTTGGTAGACCCAAGCGATCCCACTGTTACAGTACCAGTAGATATTGATGGCGCATCTTTTCCAACACTCGATATCCGAGCAGGGATTACTGACAGCTCATTACTCACACCATCCCTGACACCAGAGACTAACTTTCCAGGGACAGGTACTCTCTCCCCTAATAATACACCTTCTTTAAATGAAGACCCTATTGGCTCAACTATTAGGATAGGTAGTATTACGAATCGTTCTCCTGGTGGTAGAGGACAAGTTCTTCTTACAAATCAGTATAGAAGTGATGGCTCAGTTCCAGGTTTAATTGAAATTACAAGTGGAATCATAGATCCACAAGCTACTAATTTAGGTTCTCAATCTATTAGTGCCTATGGTAGTGATGTCATGATCGTATCTAGCGGTAATGTCAGAATTGCTAATGGTGCGATTACTGGTTCTGGTGGTAGTGACGGTGGTAGTATTCAAATCTATAGTGGTGATAGCATTACAACCGACAGCTTGCAATCGCTAGCTAATAATGGAAATGGTGGTAGTGTTACTCTTAGTTCGCTTGGCACTATTATGGCGGGCAATATAGTTTCTGTCACTACCGCCAACGGAGAAGCTGGCGGAGAAATCACCATCACAGCTAATGGCGGAGATATTAGGACAGGAGCTATTCGATCATTTGTCGGAAATTATGATAATGACACAGATGTATCAACTGGAGGTACTGGCAACGCAGGCGATATCAGATTAGATGCTCCCAATGGTCTCATTGATGTCAATGGTCGAATTGCCTCTTTTACAGGCAGTGGTAATGCCGGTAATATAAGCCTTAATGCTAGAGGTAATGTTGAAATCTTTTCTGCTCGATCGTTTGTAGGAAGCTATGATCCATCTAAAAATACAGATGAAAATCCCAGCGGTGGGGTTGAAACTGGAATTGGAAGTGCAGGAAACATTACTATCAGCTCTTCAATCGGAGATATTACGTTAGATCCTAACGGTCCAAGAGATTTATTAGCCTTTAGCCGTGACTCTACTGAATTTAGTACGATTAGACTTGATGCAGAACAAGGCTCTGTAACTCTAGATAGAGCAACATTTAATACCACAAATGAGGGTTCTGGTAATGCAGGTGATATTTATATTGGTGCTGAAGATGAAATCAGGATTGTTAATAATAGCACAATCTCAACTGATGGAAACTTCGGACGAGTTTTTCTCGGACCAAACAGCGATGAACCAGACATTACATCCCCTCAGAGGATCACCATCACTGATAGTAGGATTACTGCGACTGAAAACATTGATACTGAGGATATTGTGGCAGGTGATATTTATATTGGTGCTGATGATGAAATTCAACTTAACAACAGCGAAATCTCAACTGATGGAAACTTAGGGCGAATTTTTCTCGGACCAAACAGCGAAGAGCCAAACATCACCTCACCTCAGAGGATCGCCATCACCAATAGTAGGATTACAACAAGATTAGAAGAAGAAGCAACTGGCACCAGTGGCGATATTAAAATCACTGCCGACTCATTTCGCCTCACAGATGGTGCTCAATTATCTAGCAGTACTTTTGGAAATGGAGATGCTGGTGCGATCGAGATTAATGCTGAATATGAGGTGCTTATCACTGGAGCTGACACAGACATCTTCAATCAAATTACGAGAAATGCAACTGGAGACGGCGGTAGTATTACAATCACTACAAACTCATTTGAACTCTCTGAAGGTGCCGAATTATCTGCCAGTACTTTTGGAACTGGAAATGCTGGTGCGATCGACATTAATGCTGAAGATGAGGTGGTTCTCTCTGGAGCGACTATTTTTAACAATGTGGAAGAAGGGGGAGTCGGTAACGCAGGAGATATTGATATTGATACCCCATCACTTACATTAAGCGATGGTGCTGAAATCCAATCTCTTGTGCGTGCGGGGAACATTAATACTCAAGAAGAAAGAGAAAGTCGTGTAAATGGAGGCACGATTACTGTTAAAGCTCGTGACATCGTCCTAAAGGATAAGAGCCAGTTTTTCACCCGTATAGAAGAGAATTCGGTAGGTACTGGTGGTAATATTAAAATTAATGCAAACTCACTTCGTATCAAAAATAACCTCACAGATACGGATAATAAAATATTTACAGTTTTGGATGCTCAAGCATTTAATGACTCAAGTAGTGCTGGAAGCATAACGATCGATGCTGACCAATTTAATCTCCAAAACAGCGGAGTGACAGTCAGCAATACACAAGGAAAGGCAGGTAGTTTAAGCATTACAGCCAATTCTATTGAACTAGATAAAAGTGAACTATCGGCGATCGCTGGCGAGGGTGATTTAGGCAATATCGAAATAGAACTGTTAGGAACGCTGCTCCAGCTTTATGACAATAGCCTAATCTCAGCAGGCGCTGAGGGGGTAGGCAGTGGGGGTGACCTCACCATCAATGCAGAAAATGGTTTTGTGCTAGCCAATCCATATGGTAACAGCGATATCCTTGCTAATGCCTTTGAAGGAAACGGTGGTAACATCACCATCACAACCAACGCTATTTTCGGTCTAGAAGAACGCAATCCTTTAACTGATTTAAGCGATATTAATGCTGACTCAGAATTTAATACACCAGGCAATATTGTCATCGATACGCTGAACATCGATCCCACCCGAGGACTCAGTGAACTGCCGATCGAAATTGTTAATGCTGCCGATCTCGTTGCTGAAGGGTGCATTGGCAGCAACCGCAGTGGCGTTGAGTCTCAAGGAGAATTTACCCGCACCGGGCGAGGTGGGCTATCTCCCGATCCGACTGGCACCCTCACCGATGAATCGTTAATCGAGCGCTCTACCCCAGCGGATACAGACAATCGCTCTGGTACCGTTCCCTCAGAAACCTCCCCTCAGCCTTTGGTCGAAGCCCAGGGGTTAGCCCGCGATGCCAGCGGCAAAGTTTCCCTTGTCACCTATTCTACCAATCCCACAGTGCCCTCGCCCCTATTCAGCCCCAATACTTGCGATGCTCCCTAAATATTTTGCCTCTACTATCCATCTCTTAACCATCACTCTTGCCCTAGTCACCCTGAACTCGGTCTGCAAATCCCTGGAAGTGCAAGCCACCGAGTTAATGGACGGGTCTGACTATTCCCCACGACAGCCAACCCAGTCATCGGCAGGTAAATTTGCCGTTACCACCTCTCCTATCTTAGTTGCTCAAGCTTTTCCCAATCTTTCTCAAGATCTTCCCCGCGATATCCCGCCTCAGAGCATTCCCCGCGATCCCTCTCCAGACACAGAACCCCTGCCCACAGAACCTCCAACTCCTTTACCGCCTCCCGAACAACTACTTCAACCCTCTGAATCATCTCCTATTGCCCCTGACGTTACACCTAGCACAGCACCCCAAACCGTTTTTGTTGAAGAGTTTAGCGTCGTAGACAGCACTGTATTTGATGCCGATGAACTCGCTACCCTGGCTTGGCAAGCCACCACTTTAGACTCAGACACCGCGATCCCCGATTTAATTCGCTCTTATTTAGATTCAGATGCTGCGATCCCCGATTTTTGTAAAGATGATTCACGCTCTGACTCTTCAGAAACACCTGCCGAAGCATCTCAAGACACAGAAGATTCAGAAGACAGAGCAAGTACAATAGACGCTCGAGCTTCCCCATCGCAGGAAACCACTGCTACCAATATAACCAATGTGTCTAGTACCCCAAAAAAAGGATGGGAACTCAGCTTCGAGCAACTCCTGCGGGCACGGTCTACTATTACTCAGCTTTATATCAAATGCGGTTACATTACCTCAGGCGCGATCCTGCCTCCGCAAACGCCAGAAGCTGAAAACAATGTAGTAGAGATTAAGATAGTTGAAGGTAGACTGGAAGACATTGAAGTTACAGGGTTACGACGACTCAATCCTGGCTATGTTCGCAGTCGCCTCGCCATTGCTGGATCGGAACCACTTAACCGAAAACAGTTAGTGCGAGGATTGCAACTGCTGCAACTGAACCCGCTGATTCGCCGTATCTCCGCCGACTTGCAAACAGGAACTCGTCCTGCTACCAGTATTTTACGTGTAGAGGCTACCGAAGCTGATTCCTTTGATGTTACATTTGATTTAAATAACAATCGATCGCCCAGTGTTAGCAGTTTCCAACGGGGCATCACCTTCAACCAGGCAAACCTGTTAGGTTTTGGGGATGGCTTAAGTGTCACCTACGATAACACTGACGGTAGTAACAAGATTAGCAGCAGATATATCATCCCAGTCAATCCTCGCAATGGCACCCTGGCTTTTAGATATGACTACATCAACAGCGATGTGGTTGAATCCCCCTTTGACGTTTTAGATATTGAAGCAGAGTCTTCTTACTACGAAGTTACCTTTAGGCAACCAGTCTTCCAGATTCCCACTGAAGAATTTGTGCTGGGGCTGACCTTCTCGCGCCAAGAAAGCCAGACTGAGGTTGGATTCGACGATATTGGACCTTTTCCCCTCTCTCTAGGTGCAGATGAAGAAGGACGAACTAAAGTTTCCGCGATTCGCTTCACCCAAGAATGGCTCAAGCGTACTCCCAGACAAGTACTGGCAGCTCGCTCTGAATTCAGCCTGGGACTCGATTTATTTGATGCTACTATCAATGATGACCCTTTACCAGATGGTCGCTTTTTTGTGTGGAGAGGACAAGGGCAATGGGTGCGTCAATTGAATGATTCAGGACTGCTGTTGCTGGTGCGTGGCAATGTACAACTCACAGGGGATTCTCTGGTTCCTTTTGAGCAGTTTGCACTAGGAGGACAAGACACGATTCGTGGTTATCGTCAGGATGAATTAACAAGCGACAATGGAGTCTATGGTTCGGTTGAAGTCCGATTTCCAGTTTTACGTTTTAGCCAGAGGCAGGGCATATTCTACCTAATTCCTTTTTTCGATGTCGGTACGGGTTGGAATAATGAATTCTCAGATAATCTGGAAGATACAACATTGGTAAGCACGGGGATCGGTTTGGGCTTGGACATCGGCGATGACCTGAGGGCACGAGTAGATTGGGGAATTCCACTAGTTTCTATAGATAGAGAGGAGCAAACATGGCAAGAAAACGGAGTATATTTTTCCATTCAATATTCACCTTTTTAAGAACTATTTCACAACGAGCGATTGGGTCATGGACAAGAGTATTTTCCGTTGCCCATCGCTCCACTCTGGCGATTTATGTTTTGCTGGCAGTTTTGACCGCCTTGATTTGTACAACGGCTTTACCTGGGTTTGCCAGAATCACAATCGCCCAAACTACTGTTCGAGCTGCGCCAGCGCAAACTGAAGCCCAGAAGTTGGAGAAACAAGGCAGAGAGTATTATAAGACTGGGCATTTTAGTGAAGCTGCTGCAGTTTTTAAACAAGCTGCCATCCTGTATCAACGGTTAGGCAGTATAGAGCAATCCGCAGAGAGTAGGATTAACCAGGCGAGGGCACTCCAGGCTTTGGGGCTATACAACCAGGCGATCGCGGTTTTGCAGAAAGTGTTGCAAGACCCAGAGCAACCCACCCCCCTATTACAAGATTTGAATGTTGAAGTAAGGTGTTCGGAGGACAATCTTGTTCTCAATCCATTGCGGGGACGGCTAGAAGCTTTACCCGTCTCATCCAACAATGCTGCAATTACTGCTGCTGCCCTACGAGGTTTAGGAGATGCCCTACAAGTGGCAGGAAATTTGGAGGAGTCTTGTACGATTTTGCGTTACAGTCTAGAACTTGCCAAAACCCAGTCACTGACTGATGCTATTGCTCCGACCTACTTGAGCCTGGGTAACTTGGCTCGCACCCAGGCGATCGAAAATCTGCGATTAAATAATTTGACCACCGAGCAGGCAATTGCCCAACTCCAGAGACAACTGAGTCCAATTCAGCAAGAATTACAGCGTCGTCAGACCGAAGCTGCTCAACAGTTTATGAACCAAACGGGAACGGCTCTGGACTACTATCAGCAAGCTGCTAACGATTCCACAAGACTAATTCAAGCCCAAGCCCAACTCAATACCCTAAGCTTACTTCTAGACAGGCAAGAGTGGTCAGAAGCCACTAACGCTATTCCGCCACTCTATCCCCTGCTTAACAGTCTTCCTCTCAGTCGCTCGGCGATCAAAGCTAAAATTAATCTTGCCCACAGCCTGATGCGAATGGCAGAGGGACAATTGGAACCTGCTGCTCGTTCTCCTTCATCCGATTACATGGGGCAAGCTGCCCAACTGCTAGCGATCGCTCGGCAACAGGCGAGCGATTTGGACATTGCCCAGACCGAATCCTATGCCTTGGGAAGCCTGGGAGAGCTATATGAACGCACACAACAGTGGTCGGAAGCAAAAGCCTTGACCCAGCAGGCTTTGGAGAAGGTCAACTCCGTTTCGGTCACAAACTTACCTCATACCGTCAGTGATGCCGACCTGACCTACCGTTGGTACCGTCAGTTAGGTCGAATTCTCATTGCCCAAGGTGATAGAGAGGGGGCGATCGAAGCCTACGAAACGGCAGTAAAGGTGCTGCAAGAGCGTCTGCGGTTGGATATAGCCTCTAGCAATCTGAACTACCAATTATCCTTCAATCAGAAGGCTCAAGAACCCGTACATTTAGAATTGATGGATTTGCTGTTGCAACCAGAGGAACCAAGCCAGCAGAATTTACAGCAGGTACGTGAGATCGTTTCCGCATTACTTGAAGCAGAATTGACAAGCTTTCTGAACGAACCTTGTGCTATTGCAACGCCCGATCAACTTGACACAATCGTTCGAGAAAAGGCACAGCGAACCGCTATTTTCTATCCCCTTATTTTACCCGATCGTTTGGAAACGATCGTTAAGTTACCTGACGATCAGGAACTTATTCACTACCGTCATTTTATTCCCAAGGATCGGCTGTTGGAAAAGCTCAACAAACTTCAACTTGCCCTTGAGGAAGACTATACCTTTGAGGCAGTAGAAAATCTTTCTCAACAATTTTACGCCTGGATTGTTCAACCAGCAGAAGAGCTACTAAAAACCAACCAGGTAGACACGCTCGTTTTCACGCTCGGTCGCCAACTCCAGACGATTCCGATGGCAGCTCTGTATGATGGTGAAACCTATCTAATCGATAAATATGCGGTCTCTGAGTTTTTGGGGTTGAGTGTAGGCGGTTCGGTCGAGCGACTACAGCAGGAAGGGTTAAAAGTAATCGCAGCAGGGCTTTCAGATCTGCCTCCCTCGCTTCCAGAAGAGAGCGAAAACAACTTTCTGCCACTTACCTATGTCAGTAGAGAATTAGACGCGATCAACACCCTTCAAGAAAATGGAATTCCTGTTACTATTCTTAAAGGCGAGCAATTTGACCTCACGAACTTCAGGACTCTAATGAATGAAGACGAGTTTCCAGTGGTTCACTTAGCAACTCATGGACAGTTCAGTGTCGATCCTCAAAAGACCTTTTTGCTGACCAGCAATGTCTTGATTAGAGTGAATGACTTGGCTGCCCTGTTTCGGACAAGAGGACAAATTCGACTAGATTCGATCGAGCTACTGGTACTTAACGCCTGCGAAACAGCTGCTGGAGATAAGTTAGCCACGCTGGGACTAGCTGGTATTACCGTGCGGGCAGGGGCAAGTAGCGCGATCGCTTCTCTCTGGACGCTGGATGATAGATCCAGTGTTACCTTCACGCGAGAGCTGTACAAAAACCTGCAAATAGCTGATGTCAGCAAAGCAGAGGCACTGCGTCAAGCTCAACTGAAACTGATGCGCGACCCCCAATATCGACATCCTCGCTATTGGTCGCCCTACATTTTAGTAGGCAACTGGTTGCCTTTAATTTCTTCTCGATCGGTTGGCTCCGCAGACTCTAGATAGAGCTGATTATCTGGAATATGAAAATAAGCTAATAAATTTCTCCAGGTACTCCGATTGATAATTGAAAACTGGCGCTGAGTTTTGACTAGCGAATTTACGGTATCAAACCAAATTCCGTTCTCGGCATAAACCATATACTGCTCAAAAAGAGGCGCATTTTTCAGGGCGGTTTGTAATTCTTCCGTAGGTTCTATCCGTTGCACCCATCCCCGTACCACAGGATTTTTAGAAAGTTTTTCAGCATCACAAATCACAGAGAAGTACCAGCTATAAAGCTTATCTGTCTCCAAGGTATAGGGCAACAGATACTCAACCAAACGCGGATTCTCTAACAGATCGACAGACATCAGCTCATTCCAAACTGGATGCTCGGTTTCGTCTAACAGAACAAATTGGGCAACGATGCGATTTGGTGGTGTTTCAGGAGTTGAGATGTAAGGCAGATAAAACCAGAAAGTTGGCTGTGCTTCCAGGGTTAAACCTCCGACAGCTCCAACATCAGCATCTAAATCGGTCTGTTGCAGCTGTTCCTCATCTTCTGTTGTCTGGAGAGCTACTAGGGCTGTAACAGATTGATTGAGCTCAGTTTGCCGATCTCGATCGTCTGGATCGATCTGAGTCAATGCACAAATCGGTCCCCGTCCTGCGCCTCCTACTCTTCGACCTATAGGTGCTGTACCACGCTGGGGAGGGCTGTACAATCCAGTTCGTTCGAGTAGCTGTTTGAAGACAGAAACAATATCTTGAGCGTGAGCAACTGGAATTAACCTATGGGTAAGCGTATTATTTTGAGAAACGGGAAATAAAGGAAACAAAAGAAAGCTTGTAACTATAAAAGCGAGTGTCCAGGACAGCATTTTTGCCCTAATTAATCCTTTAAGCCAAGTCATCATAAGTGTAAAAACCTTAATCATCATTTGTTTATTGCTATTTCACATTAGGATTTAGCTTGAGGCGTTGATTAGCCCACCAAATATAGCTACTGGTTGCCGACTGTGCTAAAAAATGAGGCATTAGGGGTACCCAACCATTAAAGTGAAAAAACACCATGCTAATAACCACAACGGTACCACCGCTAATAACAATCAAAATTCCTAACTCCGGCAACGATGTCAACCACCATCCGACTCCACCTCCTACAAGTGCAAAAATAAAAATTAACAAGAGATCTACTCTTCTAGGTAAAACCCAGATTAAGGTATCCTTCTTTTCCGCAACATCAATAATTTGCTCGATCATCTGAGCCTGTACGATAACTCCTGGTGTGACTTCGTCATGACCTTGGTCGTAAGGGGTTCTCCAATTATCACTAATGCCATCTGAGCGATCGATACCAATCATCACAATGGGTTTATTGAAGTCTTTAGCTGGAAAATCTGGCTTCAAGAATTCTTCTAAGGTTACGGCTTTATATTCTTGGTCTTTTTTTTGTTCTCGATATTTCAAAAGTATCTGACATCCATTGAACAGATCGCTGGCACTACCAGAATAACCTTGGTATCCCCCTGTATTAGGTTGTAGGTTTGTCAAAACTACACCATTACTAAATTGGATTTGGCAAGTTTCTTTGGAAACCTTGTCTTCAGGGTTAATCTTTTTTTTCCTTTGCAGATAGCGTTCTGCTAATAATAAACTAAAAGACTTGGTTGATGAACACCTTGGATGAGTTTTAGGATCGTTATAAAAAGCTAAAAGCTGACGCCGAAGAATGCCGTCCTTGTCCTGTGAAAAGTCGCTAAATCCCACCCGAGCTGGTGTCACACCAGGTGGTGGCGAGATTCCTTCAGGGTCTTTCTCGTCTCCTGCTTTACAAACAGCAAATAGATTGGGTTGCTGAAAAAGAGTACTCAAAGTTTGCTTGGCGATTCGATCTTTTTCGGTAGCTGACGCCGATCGAGCAACTGGGGTTTGTCCAGCAGAAGCCGTGGGTTGAACATTTAAAGTTTGCTCACGATAAATATCTAAGCCGATTGCAATTGGCTCAAGCTTCTGCACCTTTTGTAGCAAATTAACAAGCGTTACATTCGAGAGTGAATAAGTCATCACCTCCCCTCGTTTTTCCTGTGCCTCAGCATCCTGCTTCGTAATCTTGATAATTAAAAAGCGATCGCTTGGCTTTGGTGGATTGAATTGGTTCCGCATCAAAGAATCATAGAAACCGAGTTCAAAGGGTTGAAAGACTTGAAAAGCCCGAATCAGGATAACCAGAGCCGTCATACCTATGCTTGCAAAGAGAACTGTACGAGGTTTACAGCGAACCAGAGGAAGAAGACTACTCCAGTCACGATTCTTTTGATGAAATTTTGCCTGTTTATCTTTCAGGTTACTTATTTTCGCCAGGATGGTGACAGCAGAGATTGCTTCTCCCCCCGATGTATTGTTAGAATCACGTGTAAACTTGACGATGCCACAAACTTTACAAGTTTGTTTATTTAACAAGGGTGAACTTCTTAAAAGGGGCAAATCATCTTGATTCGATCTAAATTTAATGATGGTTAGGTCATCTTCAGTCCGATCTTGGCTCACTTCTTCAACAACGTAGCTCCCCTCTTTAGAATTCCCGTCTGAATAGCCATAAGTATAAAGTTCGTCCTTTGGCTGAACTGCTTTATTATCCAAATAAACGCAGGGATGGTTAGAATTAGCAGGAAGGTCGAACTTTAATATTGCTAAATCGACCGAGTTAAACCTATCGTATACAGCGGCTTTAGCAAAGTTTTCTTGATTTTGACAACATACAACGATGTTATAGATGTTATCGTCTGCTCCTTTTACCTCATGAGCACAGGTCAGAATCAATCCAGGAGCAATAAAAAATCCTGTAACCCATCCAGACTTACCTGGAATGCTCAGCTTGACTGTACAGGATTTCAGCAATTCGTTCAGCTTTGCCTTGTTTTCATCTGTCGAAATCTGCTGAACAATTGTGGGCTGGTTTACAGTAACAGATGTTCCCTGGATGACATTTAATTTGTTGTCATGTCCTTGTATCTCAATATCGCCAAAGCTTTGCCACTGATTCTGCTGCCGATCCTCATGATCTTGGTTCATGATTAATCTACCCTACCCAAGCTTTTACTATAAGAGCCTCTACCTTTGCTACTGGTTCTGCCAAAGTCAATAATTCCTGCAATCCCTGCTTTAGAGCATCAACTACCTCATTAATAAAACTCTTGTCTGGCTTCGGTTTCTGTAACTCCTCCTCAAGCATCTCGATCTTTGATTCCGTATCCTTCTTCGTAAAGGTACTTAGCCCATCCGTTGCTGCAACCTGCTTTTTTAGCTTTGCCAATGCGTCCAATGCGGCTTCCAAGTCCGTATTTCCGCCTGTGGTTTGAGTGTTAGTTTGAGTCACGTTGACATTCCCCGTCGATTGGATCGCGTTCAATGGATTGTTACTACCGCTGAATGTAATGTTGCCAAAGGTTTGCGACTGTTTAACTGGTGGTTTTGGTTGCGGTGCAGGTACAGTCACTGGCGGATCTGAATCCGGGGGGGGTGTCTTGATATTAAAAGGATCGTCGCTTCCTCTCCTATTATCAAGAACCGGGGTTAACGATTCTGGAATGCTATGGAGATCGAGACTATTCCGAGCTAATTGATAGGCAAAATTAAAAGAATCTCCCCGCGCCAATGCTTGATAAAATACTCTGGCAAACTCGATCGCTGCTCGATCGCCGATCGCTTTATTCATTCCCACCACGCAATCAATATGTTGATGAATTGCCTTGGCTTGCATCTCGGAATAACAGGCATTCAACACCACACATTTCACATCGTTCTCCAATAGCTTAAATAAACCAGCCAGAGCATCGGTGCTCACCAGTGTTGCTCGTCCCTGGTCATCCTCAAGCACCAATCCCTCTGGTTCAGGAGCGTCTTCTGGAAATGGACTCAGCTTTCGAGTTGTGCTATCGTCCTGAGAGCCAGTACCATGACCAGAGAAATGAACAATATGCGGTTTGTGGTCTAGTAGAGCGCGGGACAAGTCCCTCACCCGAACCGCCCATTGGCTGATAAGTTCAAAGCGATCGCGGTATTTAGCTCGTTCCAGTTCTTCCTGAATCGAACGAACCTCCTCATCCAATCGTAGTTGAGAGGTATTCACTGGATTTACTGCAAGAACCAAAATTTTTATCTTAGAGTTCATAAAGCACCTCTCTGTTCTCTTGTTTGGGAATAAAAATGATATCTGAATTGGGTTTTATATCCGAAAGCTTAATTGAACTCCCCAAACAAATATGAATATTCTTTTACAATAATACTTATCAAAAGGTTAGCAAAAAATACGTATTTTAAAAGGATTTTTATTGAATAAATTTGCCCACCCTACGAAGGCGCGATCGAACTTTTTGTTGATTATTGGAATTTTTATTAGAAAATAACATGGCAATCTCTTACTAGATAATTTCATTCTGTAATGTATCCCTGAATTACACCAGACAACTTTGACAAGTTAATTTCAACTTAAGACTTTTGAAAAAAATAGTGATACCTTTTGTGCAACATTCACTAGATCGCCTATACTAACCCCATCATCCAAGCGATCGCATTTGCCAGAAAATCAAGCCTCTGGAACTCCCGCCTTCCTTCTCATTATCTAAATACTTTAAGATTGAGACATACAATTTCAGGAGATTGACTTTCATGACGTATATCTCCCCAAAAAACCTTACCAAAGAAGATTTTCTCTCCCAATATTGGGATAATCCCCGCTATGAATTAGCAGATGGAGAACTAATTGACATGGAACCCACTGGTCCTCACGAAACAGTGAGTGGTAAAGTTGCAACCCACATTGGTATACATCTTGTTGCAGAACAACTTCCTTGGTTTATTCCTCGTACTTGTTTAATTTATCCCTTTGCAGATGCAGCCACAGTTCGTCGTCCTGATGTCGTAGTTCTAGATGAAACTGTTCTCGATCGCGAACCCCTTTGGGAGCGAGAACCCTTAATTACAATGGGTCGATCGATAAAATTGGTGGTAGAGGTTGTTAGTAGCAACTGGGAAACCGATTATGCTCGCAAAGTCGAAGAGTATGCGCTTTTGGGTATTCCTGAATATTGGATTGTGGATTATCGAGGATTGGGTGGTGTGGCATTTATTGGTAAACCAAAACAACCTACTTTTACCGTCTGTCAACTAGTTGAAGATACTTATATTCAAAAACAATATCGATTAAATCAATTAATTAAATCGCCACTTTTGCCTAATCTTCAACTTCGCCTAGATGATATTCTTCCTCGCTAGAACACTGATTCAGTAATAATAGGTTACTGGTAAAGTGAGACAAGGAAGACAAGGGGACAAGGTAGACAAGGAGACAAGGGAGAATTTCTCTACTTACTTATAACCCAGCAGTTCGATCGCGCCTTAGTTCACTCCAGGGGTGGTGGCAACTACCAGACATTAATCAACGATGCCCTGCGACAACATATTCAGCAAAAACGCGAACCATTAGAGGAAACATTACGTCGAGTTTTACGAGAAGAACTCAAGCAAATAGAAAAAAAATAGACCTATGCGCAAAAGTCAAAAGTTAAACGGTAAGGAAAGACAAGCGTTGCGCGGGAAGGCTTTCAAGTGTATGATTTTTAGATTTGATAGCTTAGATCGAGACAAAAGGGACAAGGAAGATAAGGAGGACAAGGGAGAAAAGTCTATTCTTTCGTTAGGGAAGATCGTCTTCGGTTAGGTTGGCATCTTTCAAAATTCCTTTTAAAGTTCCTGGGGGTAAATCTCGATTGCCGTGAACTGGAATAACTAATATTTTAGCCGAACCAGGTAGAGAATAAATGTAGTGGCTGCCTTTGATTCTTTTCAGTTTCCAACCCAATTTTTCTACGACCTTACCAAGTTTTTTACCAGAGATAGATTTCATAGAGAAATTTCTATTAGTTGTTTTTGGTCATTGGTTTGGTCTTGTTCGCTGGCAACTTCTAGCCATCCTTCAACCGCTTCTTTAAGCATCTCCATCAGATGATCGTAGTTTTCTCCCCAAGTATGGCAACCTGGCAAAGCAGGTACAGATGCACACCAGATGTCTTCTTCTTGCCAAATAAGAACTTTAAGTTTCATAGTCAATTTCTAGTTAAATAATTTTATGTTATCAGTCATCTTAA
>JAAUYI010147565.1_pt1 | contig 17110 bp, 10 predicted proteins | sample 7278041 | NCBI WGS metagenome assembly JAAUYI01 (sample SAMN14350216, study PRJNA611818) | marine sediment metagenome | isolation source: surface marine sediment (0.6m) | place: French Polynesia: Moorea | collected 2018-08
CACGGTTTTCGGTGCTGGTGATCCAGCCACAGAACTGTTCCCACAGGTTGGCGCTTTCGCGTCTCTGTAAGGTTGTGGTCATTTGTATTTATGATTGCTGTTATGTATTTGCGTAGGTGTGATTGCCTACTGAAATCTAATATAAGAGTTATATTGAGTTTTGTAAAGCTTTTTAACACAATTGTTACTGATTGAAGAGATAAGTTTTGATTATATTTAGGAGTTAGGAGTGTGGGGAGTGTGGGAAGTGTGGGGAGCAGGGGGAGCAGAGGAAGATGAAATAATTATTCCTTCACTCCCTCACTCCTTCACTCCTTCACCCCATCACTCCATCACTCCCATCAACCGGGGGGCCATTTCATCTGTCGTCCACCGAGGATATGTATATGTAAGTGATAGACTGTTTGACCACCATCTGCACCAGTATTAATCACCAGGCGATAGCCATTTGTTAATCCAGCTTGTTGAGCAACTCGTTTAGCAGTTAATAACAGGTGTCCCATGAGAGCATGATCCTGGGATTCTGCATCATCTAATTTGGCAATGGGTTTTTTGGGGATTACGAGAATGTGAACGGGTGCTTGGGGGTGGATATCGTTGAATGCTAGGGCTAGGTCATCTTCGTAAACAATGTCAGCGGGAATTTCCCGGCGAATAATTTTGCTGAAAATCGTCTCTGTGGTTTCACTCATGGCGATTCACTTGCTTATTTGTTAGAGATTTTAAAGGTTTAGTGGTTATAGAAGAAATAATTAGCTCATGCTTGCCAGAGTTTGGAGTGCATCAATAATTGGCATCGATGCCGTAAAAGTAGGAGTAGAAGTGGATATTTCCCGTGGTTTGCCGGGAATTGTGGTTTTGGGATTACCGGATGCGGCGGTGCAGGAATCGCGGGAAAGGGTAAAGGCGACGCTTAAGAATGCGGGTTTTGCTTTCCCTATGGGGAAGATTGTGATTAATCTCACCCCTGCTGATTTACGGAAGGAGGGGCCTTGTTTTGATTTACCCATTAGTGTGGGGATTTTGGCGGCTTCTGAGCAAGTTCGGGCAGATTTATTAGGAGATTATCTATTTTTAGGTGAAGTTTCCCTGGATGGTAGTTTGCGTCCAGTGGCTGGTGTATTACCCATTGCAGCTGCGGCACAAAAGATGGGAATTGCTGGTTTGGTGGTGCCAGCAGATAATGCCCAAGAAGCAGCAGTGGTGGAAGGATTGGCTGTTTATGCTTTCAAAAATGTGGCTAATGTGGCGGATTTTTTGAATAATCCAGCCAGTTACAAACCCGTGCAGTTGGATGGTTCGTCAGGGAATATCCATACAACATCCCTACATCCTAGTGTGACCGATTTAAGGGATGTCAAAGGACAGGCTCACGCCCGTCGTGCTTTGGAAATTGCTGCTGCTGGGGGACATAATTTAATTTTTGTGGGGCCACCGGGAAGCGGAAAGACAATGTTGGCAAGGCGCTTACCGGGAATCCTACCACCATTGGAATTTTCTGAGGCATTGGAAGTAACTCGCATCCATTCTGTGGCAGGTTTACTAAAAAATCGCGGCTCCCTAGTGCGCCATCGTCCTTTTCGCAGTCCCCACCATTCGGCATCTGGTCCTTCTCTGGTGGGTGGTGGTAGTTATCCTCGTCCCGGAGAAATTTCTCTATCACATTTGGGTGTACTTTTTCTAGATGAGTTAACAGAATTTAAACGAGATGTATTGGAGTTTCTGCGTCAACCCTTGGAAGATGGTTTAGTCACTATTTCTCGCACCAGACAATCTGTGATGTTTCCGGCACAGTTTACCTTAGTCGCAAGTACTAATCCCTGTCCCTGCGGTTATTATGGCGATACTATCCAGCAGTGTACCTGTTCCCCCAGACAACGGGAGCAATATTGGGCAAAATTGTCCGGACCATTAATGGATCGGATTGATTTGCAAGTGGCGGTGAATCGCCTCAAACCAGAGGAAATTACCCAACAACCCACAGGGGAAGGTTCTGTATCCGTTAGAGATAGGGTACAACAGGCACGGGATCGCGCCGTGAAACGGTTTCAAACAGAAACAAATCTGCGTTGTAATGCACAAATGCAGAGTCGTCATATATATAGATGGTGTCAGTTAGATGATGGTAGTCGCAATTTATTAGAAGGTGCCATTAGAAAATTGGGTTTATCAGCACGGGCAAGCGATCGCATTCTCAAAGTAGCACGAACCATTGCAGATTTAGCTGGAGATGACAATCTCAAACCTCAATATGTTGCCGAAGCCATACAGTATCGCACCATAGATAGGATGCAGTGAGGGGAGGAGGGAAGGAGGTAAAATTACAACATATATGATAAGTGTTTCAGCCGACATGATGTGAGTCAATAAATATGAACATATCACCACCTAATCGCCAGCTGCGTGTTTCATGGCAAGCAGTTTTTTCTCTACTAATGTTTATATTTATGTATCTGCCAATTCTGGTACTTGCTGTTTACAGCTTTAACCAGTCTCCCTATAGCGCAGATTGGCAGGGTTTCACCCTCGATTGGTATGGCAAATTATTGAGTGATGAACGAATTTTATCTGCTTTAAAAAATAGCTTAATAGTTGCCTTCAGTGCTGTGGGTATTTCAGCAGTTCTAGGAACCTTGATGGCTGTAGGCTTGGCACGGTATCGCTTTCCTGGTAAGGGTTTGTATCAAGGGATTGCCTACTTACCCTTAATTATCCCCGATATTGCGATCGCAGTGGCTACCTTAGTATTTTTAGCTACCTTTGCCATTTCTCTCAACATATCAACTATTATTGGCGCTCATGTAGTATTTTGTCTGGCTTATATTGCTTTAGTTGTTTCTTCTCGCTTTCAGAATTTAAATCCCCATTTAGAAGAAGCTGCATTAGATTTAGGTGCAACACCAGTACAAGCCTTTCTCAAAGTCCTGTTACCCCAACTAATGCCTGGGATTATTGCCGGTTGCTTACTTGCTTTTGTTCTCAGTTTAGATGATTTTTTAATTGCTAGTTTCACCGCTGGTAGTGGTTCTAATACCCTACCCATAGAAATCTTTAGCCGCATCAGAACAGGTGTTAAACCAGATATTAATGCTCTGAGTGTGATTTTAATTGTAGTCTCGGCACTAGTTGCATTAGTGGCGGAATTGATTCGCCTTGTTGGAGAACAAAAGAGCCATCAATGAATAGCTTTATCTAAATATTATTTCAATTTCAAAATATGTCCATGAAATTATTAACATATTTTCATCTAGATATTTTTGAGATAAAATAAATAGTTAATCATAAATCTTCATAGTTTTCATTTATCAAGTGTTTGTGAACCGGAATATTACAGACATGGGAATCTATGATTAATTAGTCAATTTTCCTCAGTATTTGCCCGTAAAAATTGTCAATAACCACTGATATTTTGTCTTGATAGCAATTATTTTTAAAGTTTGTTTAAAGTCTTGGTAATTATACTGAGATGATTATTATCTCTACTTAAAATAAATTTTAATATTGCCAATTGCAGCTAAAAAAATATGACTATAAACTAGTATTGTGTCGTCTGAAGCAAGCTTAGCAACAGATGATATAAATCTAGTTTTAATAAATGCAAAAAAGCAAATACGTTTATGCATACTAAATATATACCATTTGCGATCGCATTTGTACTGTCAACCTCTCTATCACCACTCTTGATCAAACCAGGTGTTGCAGAAATACCAGGAATAAAGCCTATCTCTTTCACTCCCCCAAATAGAGATAGAATGGCTCCTGGTCACAGTAAGGGAGGAGCATCAAGAGGAAATTGTGATATCGATAAAACAAAATCCATTACTGAGTCAATAACACCATTGATGCCAAAAAGTAACATTGGTCTGACACAAAAGAGTAATCCAAGTGTTTTTGTTTATCTTCCTCAAAATAGTGGAAAGGAAGCAACATTCGTCATCAAAAAACAAAATGGTGATGTCCATTATCAAGCTGATTTGACCTTACCTCAACAAAAGCCAGGTGTGATGAAAATAGATATTCCTAAGGGAGCAGAATTAGTCAAAGGCACTAAGTATAAATGGTTTATGGTGTTCTCTTGCGATCAAGAGTTAACTGTAGATAGTCCGAATGTAGAAGGAGTGATTGAGCGAGTTTCATCCACATCCAACATTATTAGCCAAAATAAGCCCAAGGGACTTCAATCGGTAAAGAATCTTGCTCAAGCTGGGCTTTGGTTTGATACCGTCCATGCCCTGGCAGAATTAAGACAATCTCAGCCCAAAAATGTAGAATTTAACAAAGCTTGGAAGGCTTTATTAGAAGATAAAAACGTTGGGCTCAAAGAACTTGCAGAGCAACCATTGATCTATTAATCATAATCCTCTAAGACAGTGGGTGCGGACATAAACCAACCATTTATAAAAAGTCAAAACTAGAGAACAAAATACTTTTGAATGGGTGAACCCTCCGGGGTATTTCCTAAGCCATCCGATGAAAATTTTAAGCCCGTAGACCCGTAGTGGTGAGTCACTCCGGTGGACGGGTGAATCCTGCGGATACGCTACGCGTTGGTGCAGCCTCTCCGGAGGAGATACCCGTAAACGCGCACCGGCTTGCCGCAGCACGTTGCGCTTTAGCTCCCGCTCCTCTGAAGGAGGCACACCACCAAGTATGTAAGTAGCCTTATTCCTTTCCCCTTTACCCCTTACCCTTTTCCTTACTTACAAGCCAGAAGAAGATGTACCTCCTTTACCTGCAATCTACTGTAACTAAAACTATAAAAGCCCGCTGATGCGGGCTTTTATTTCCAAAAAATAGGGGATAAGGTGGAATGAATCTAAAATTGGATGGCACATATTAGCCTTAGTTAAGAGTATATACCGATAAAAAAAAACTATTTTTTGGCTATAAAGATACATAGTTAAGTGTGATATCAATTAATCAGCAGGTTGCATTATCAGCTTGTTGATCTTCTACCTTCTTGTAGTAGAGGAGATAATTATAAAATCATTTCAAATTTGAATTTTCAAAAATTTTATTATTTATGCTTTCTGTTTTATTTTTGATTCTCCATATATAAATAATTTAATATCAATGTGGTCTAAATTAAAAGTGCATCTTTGGCGATGGCGTTTTGTATTTCTGACAGGTCCCAGTGTCGCAATATGCGTTATGGCTGGGAGTCTTGCAGGTTTATACCAGCTACTAGAATGGTCAACTCTAGAGAAATTGATGGCATTACGTCCTACTGAGCCAGCAGAAAAACGCATTCTCATCGTCAAAATTGAGGAAAAAGACATTGCTGAAGTAGAGAAATGGCCGATTAATGATGCTATTTTCGCTCAACTACTGTCTAAACTCAAGGCTCACAAACCAACAGCCATTGGTATGGATATTTATCGGAATTTACCAGTAGAACCAGGTCATCAGCAATTGGTGGAAGTGATGAAGAGTACACCCAATTTAATCGGTGTTAAAAAAATGATTGGAGAAAAGGTTCCACCATCTCCTACCCTATCTCAACTCAATCAAATTGCTCTTGCTGATATGGTTTTGGATCGAGATGGTAAAGTACGACGAGCATTGTTATCTGCTGGTGATGACAATGGTCAAGTTTTTTTGGGTTTAGCTCCTCGTTTGAGTCTAATGTATCTCCAAACCCAGGGTATCGAATTAGAACAACTGGATCAGAAAGGAACTATTTTACGTTTAGGAAAAGCAGTATTCAAACCCTTACAGGGAGATGAATTTATTTATCAAGGTGCGGATTTGGGAGGATACCAAATCTTACTTAACTACCGAGGATTTAAAGAAAAATTTGATACAGTTAATATGCGAGATGTGTTGAATGGTTCTGTATCCCCAGAACTAATTCGCGATCGCATTGTTGTAATTGGCACAATAGCAGAAAGTATCAATGACTTCTTTAGTGTTGGCTACAGCAAGAAAGCAACTGATACAGGAGAACTTATGCCTGGTGTGGTAGTTCACGCAAATTTAGTCAGTCAAATTGTCAGCGCAGCAATTGATGGTAGACCTTTGATACAAATTTGGTCTTCCTCTGGGGAATGGCTGTGGGTGATATGTTGGTCTTTTATTGGTAGTGGTGTTAGTTGGCAGTTACTCCAGATTAATTCTACACGTAAGCGATCGCTATGGGGATTACCCATTTTGGGTATGGCATTAGCCACAGGAAGCTTAGTCATTAGCAGTTATGGGATTTTTCTCTCAGGTTGGTGGATTCCCATGGTTTCACCAGCACTGGCTCTAGTTGTGTCTGCCATTGTCACCAGTAACTTTTATAAGCAAAACCAATTACAACAAGCCAACCGGCAACTACAGTCATATTCTCGTAATCTGGAAGAGAAAGTTCAAGAACGTACCCAAGAATTAGAGTCAGCCAAAATTGCTGCGGATGTTGCCAATCAAGCCAAAAGTGAGTTCTTGGCAAATATGAGTCATGAATTACGTACACCTCTGAATGGTATTTTGGGATATGCACAAATCCTGCAAGATTCACCTTTACAGGAAGAAGAATTAGATGGTGTTAACATCATTTATCAGTGTGGTTCTCACCTACTCACTTTAATAAATGATGTTTTAGATTTATCTAAAATAGAAGCTCGCAAACTGGAGTTACACAAGCATGATTTTCACTTTCCTTCCTTTTTGACGGGAGTTGGGGAAATATGTCGCATTCGTGCCGAACAAAAAGGTATTAACTTTACTTGCGAAATAGACCCACAGTTGCCAGAAGGAGTTCACACAGATGAAAAACGCCTACGTCAAGTATTAATTAATTTGCTCGGCAATGCTATTAAATTTACAGAAAAAGGTGGGGTAAATTTCAAAATTAATTATGTAGAATCTAATCATTATAGTGATTCTTTAAATACCTGGAATTTTCATAGTATTAACAATGAAAAAACTCCTCGAAAAATTCATTTTGAAATTGAAGATACTGGTGTAGGAATGACACCAGAACAAGCAAGTAAAATATTTATTCCCTTTGAACAAGTAGGTGATAAGAATAAACAAGCAGAAGGTACTGGATTAGGATTAGCAATTAGTCACCAAATTGTACTATTAATGGAGAGTACAATTAATGTAGAAAGTGAGGTAGGAGTAGGGAGTAAATTTTGGTTTGATGTAGACTTAGAAATAGCTAAAGACTTATTAGAAACTAAAAAATCACATATACTAGATAAAAAAATTATTGGTATTCAAGATAAAATCCCCAAAATATTAATAGTTGATGACCGTGCGGCAAATACGGAACTAGTCAGTAAGATGCTAACAGCTATTGGATTTTCTTGTTTTGAGGCAAGTAATGGTCAAGAAGGTTTAGATAAGTTAGCAGAAATTCAGCCAGATTTAATTATCACTGATTTGTCAATGCCCCTCATGGACGGATTGGAGATGATTAAACGTATCAGAAATCATAAGTTATATCAAAACTTACCAATCATCGTTTCTTCTGCTAGTGCTTTTAGCACTGATAAAGAAAAAAGTTTAGCTGCTGGAGGAAATTATTTTTTACCTAAACCGGTGCAGCTAGATGAATTATTACAAGCACTAAAAAAATATTTAAATTTAGAATGGATTTATGAAAATAACAGGAATAATTTGGTATCTGCTAATAGTCATGCTAATGATCATAACGAATCATCAATTGATATTAATAAAATAATTCCTCCATCACCAGAAATGTTAGATAAGCTTTTTGATTTGGCAATGAGGGGAAATGTTCGAGCTGTATGTCAATTATTAGATGAAATAGAAAATTCCGATGATATATTGATACCATTTACTGTGTATATCCGACAATTAGCAGATAATTTTCAAGTCAAGAAAATCCGTGAGTTTATTAAGTCTTTTGATGGGGTGAGTCTATGAATACAAGTGAATTCTCACAAGCTGTAATCTTAGTAGTTGATGACAATCCCACAAATTTAAAAGTTTTGTGTGGAGCTATTGCAGCTGCAGGTTGGGAAATTTTAGTAGCCACTGATGGTGAAAGTGCCATTGAACAAGCCGAATATGCTCATCCTGATTTGATTTTGTTAGATATTATGATGCCAGGAATTGATGGGTTTGAAACTTGTCAACGACTCAAGGCAAATCCTGACACCCATGATATTCCCATTTTATTTATGACCGCTCTTTCGGATACTGTGGATAAAGTTAGAGGCTTATCCACGGGAGCAGTTGATTATATCACTAAACCTTTTCAGACAGAAGAGGTTTTAGCTAGGGTGAATGTACATTTAAAATTACGTTACCTGAGTAAAAAACTAGAAAGACAAAACCAGGAATTAGAACTGCGAGTACAGGAAAGAACTGCGGAATTAGCCGAGGCTTTGGAAAATCTCAAGCAATCACAATTACAGACAGTTAAAAACGAAAAAATGTCTAGCCTCGGTGAATTAGTGGCAGGCATTGCCCATGAGATTAATAATCCTTTGGGTTTAGTTATAGGGAATTTAGAATTAATGAATGATTATATATCCGACTTTTTTGAGCATTTACAACTGTATCAACACCACTATTCTCAACCAACTCAAGATATTATCAAACACGCTAAAAAAATAGATGTCGAACAAACTATTGAAGATATAAATGATTCTAAATCATCTATCAAAATTGGTTTAGAACGTATTGCTAAAGTGAGTAATAGTTTACGAACCTTTGCGAATCCTGATATTTCTCGTAAGGAATATATAGATATTCATGAGTGTCTTGATAGTACTTTGATTATTTTAAAACATAGGATGAAAGGCAATGAAAAAAGGGCAGATGTTCAAGTACGTAAAGATTATGAACAATTACCATATGTTGAATGCTATCCAGGAGAAATAAATCAGGTGTTTATGAATGTTATGACTAATGCCATTGAGGCTTTTGAGCAATTTAATGAAGATTGCACTAATCCGGGAGAAGGTATAGAAGAAAACTTATTGACTTGCTCTACTGGATACAATGAAGATATGAGCCATATTACTATTTCCATTAAAGATAATGCTGGTGGAATAAAACCTGAGTTAGAAGACAAAATATTTGAGCAGTTTTTTACCACTAAACAAGGAAATGGTAATACTGGCTTAGGATTGTCTATCACTCAGGAAATTGTAGAAGAAAGACACCAAGGAAAAGTGAAATGTATTTCCCAATTGGGAGAAGGAACAGAATTGATTATTGAACTCCCAATTACTTGATTACAGATTGATAATTCGTAATTTGTAATTCATAATTCATAATTGATAATTTGTAATGTCCCTTAGCCCTTTCAGGGCGGCTGTGCCAACAGGGGAGCTACGCTTTAAGGATCGCTATGCCCTAGGCTTTACGTAATTCGTAATTCAGCCCTGAAAATTATTGAATAATTATACAGAAAATTAATTAATGAAATTATCTATAAAATTAACTATGAAAAGAAGTTTTAAATATAGTGTTTGTTTAGGGTTACTCACCTTATTGCTAACCACCGGTTTGCCAGCATTGGCACGTACTGAGTTTAGATTAAAAATTAATACACATAATTCTGTGTTATCAACTACGATTAAAGTAGCTGATGAACCACAATTATTGTTTAATCAAGGTACAAATCTTTTAGAAGCAGGACGTTTTACAGAAGCTGTCAAATTCTGGCAAGAAGCTGCTGCTAAGTTCGAGAAACAAGGAGATATTACAAACCAGGCTTTGAGTCTGAATTACTTATCTTTGAGTTATCAAAATTTAGGGAATTGGCAACAAGCGAAAACAGCAATTACCCAAAGCCTGAATTTGTTACAGCAACAAAAAGGGAATGCTGCTACCTTGGCAGTTGCTTTTAATACTCAGGGAAATTTACAAATTGCCACGGGAGAAACAGAAGCAGCTTTACAAGCTTGGCAAAATGCAGCCAAAGCCTACAAGTCAGCTGGCGATCGCGTGGGGGAAATAGGTAGTAAAATAAATCAAGCTCAAGCTCTCCAGGCTTTAGGTTTATATCGTCAAGCCAATAAGTTATTAACCAATGTCAATGGTGAGTTGCAAAATCAGCCAGATTCCCTACTCAAAGTTAAAGGATTACAAAGCCTGGGAGAAGCATTACAAGAAAGAGGGAATATTAAACAATCCCAGACTGTGTTAACCCAAGGTTTAGCAATCGCAAAACGGTTGGGTTCTACAGCAGATACTAGCAAAATTCTCTTGAGTTTGGGTAATGTTGCCAGAAGTTTACAACAAACCCCCACCGCACTGGATTACTATCAACAAGCAGTAGCAACTACCACTAACCCCAATTTAAAAGTAGAAGCACTGTTAAATCAGTTGAGTTTGCATATAAACAGTGAACAGTGGGAACAAGCTCAGTCTTTATTAACACCCATTAAACCCCAATTAGCTAGCCTGACTCCCAGTCGCGCATCTGTTTACGCAGCAGTTAACTTTGCTACTAGCCTTTCTCGGTTAGCAAAACAAGATAATCAAGCTGCATCTACCATTTATCAAGATGCTGCCAACATTCTGGCACGGGCACTAAAACAAGCAGATAATTTGGGAGATTTGCGAGCTAAAGCCTATGCATTAAACGAGTTAGGGAAACTATATCAACAAACCCAACAATTATCATCAGCCTTAAAGCTTTCTCAACAAGCCTTACAAATTTCCCAAAGTATTAATGCTGGTGATATTTCTTACCAGGCTGCTTGGCAAGTTGGTCGCATTCTCAAACGTCAAGGAGATAATAAAGGAGCCATTACAGCATATAATTCTGCCCTAAAAACCCTGAAAAACCTACGTGGTGACTTAGTAGCCATTAATCGTGATGTCCAGTTTTCCTTCCGAGAAAGTGTGGAGCCGGTATATCGGGAGTTTGTGAGTTTACTTGTATCTGAAGACAATAAAGCCGAGATATCCCAAACCAACTTAAAGCAAGCTAGGGAAACCATTGAAGCTCTACAACTGGCAGAATTAGATAACTTCTTTCAAGAAGCTTGTTTAAATGCCAAACCCCAACAAATTGAGCAAATAGATTCCACCGCAGCGATTGTTTATCCAATTATTCTACCCGATCGCTTAGAGGTAATTCTTTCAGTTCCCAACCAACCCCTCTCCCACTACCAAACCACCATATCTCAGTCTGAGGTAGAGAAAAGCATCAAAAAGATGCGACGTTCCTTGAATCCGGTATTATCTGACAAAGAACGATTAAAGCTTTACCAGCAATTGTATGACTGGTTGATTCGTCCAGCAGAATCTCAGTTAGCTAATAGCGGTGTAAAAACCCTCGCATTTGTGCTAGATGGTTCCTTGCGGAACTTACCAATGGCAGCTTTACATGATGGAAAACAGTATTTAGTGGAGAAATATAGCCTCGCCTTATCTCCAGGAATGCAATTATTGCAAAGCAAATCCCTCCAAGAAGAAAAACTACAAGTACTTACAGCCGGCGTTAGTGAAGCTCGCCAAGGTTTTAAAGCCTTACCAGGAGTTAAATCTGAGGTGGAAAAAATTTCATCATCAGTTACCAGTAAGGTACTTTTAAATGAAACATTTACAGACACCAACCTGCTGAAAAACGTTAAATCCACACCTTTTTCAGTACTCCATCTTGCTACCCATGGTCAATTTAGCAGTAAATCAGATGATACTTTTATACTTACCTGGGATGACAAGATTAATGTCAAGGAGCTGGATAATTTATTCCAAACAAGAAACAGATTAGACTCAAAGCCAATAGAATTAATGGTTCTCAGTGCTTGCCAGACAGCGAGAGGAGACAAGCGTGCTATTTTAGGATTGGCAGGGGTAGCCGTCCGCTCAGGAGCACGTAGTACATTAGCTACTCTATGGTCAGTAAAAGACGAATCTACCTCCAAGTTTATGGTTGAGTTTTATAAACAACTGAGCAAACCTGGTACAAGTAAAGCCGAAGCTATGCGGCAAACCCAAATAGCCTTCTTAAAAGATCCTGATTTCAACCATCCTTTTTATTGGGCACCTTTTGTATTGGTAGGCAATTGGGTGTAGTTGAGGGTTGTTAGTTGTTAGTTGTTAGTTGTTATATGATGTCCGGACAATCAACCATAATATAGAAGAAGGGTGCAGTCAAAGAGCGATCACAATGCCGAAACGAATCAAAATCGAGGAGCATCTTAGCCTGGATGAATTGGAGATACGATACCGTCAAGCAAAAGAAGGTGTCGAGCGAACACATTATCAAATAATATGATGTCCGTTTAAATAACCGTCATTGCGACGGTCGGAAAGCAATCTCAAAGACTTTGGGATTGCCTCGTTTCACTTCGTTCCACGCCTCTTTCTGAGGAGCTGCGCTCTAAGCGGAGCTATGCCGCAGGCTTTACGCAATGACATATTATGGGTAATTTGCCGGACATCATATTAGTTGTTAGCATTTAATCCTTCACTGCCTCACTCCATCACTCCGGGCGGGGAAACCCCGCCCCTACCCCTTGACGAGATCCAAGAATTTGAGATAATATTCTCTTAACGGAAAATTTTATAGCCGCAAATAATTAAATAGAAAACTAACTGATAAGGCGACATCTATCTTGTTAAGTTTTAGGTAATCATAGAGATAGATGTATGTCATTCTTAAATAATCTAAATATATTTTTTCAATCTAAAAATATTGGGGCTAACTGTGGACAAGATGCAATCTCCCGTTAGTTATGCGAATCTGCCAAAATCCCAATTGTTCAAATCCCTTCAATGCTGAAGGCAATCAATTTTGCACTAGCTGCGGGTTTAATCAATTTGGTATCCTCCTCAGGAACCGCTACCGTGTACTTTCTCTCATCGGGGAAGGTGGGTTTAGTAAAACTTACGCCGCAGAAGATGTAGATAGGCTCAATGCTCCTTGTGTAATTAAGCAATTCTTCCCCCAAGTTGAGGGAACGGGAGCAAGACTCAAAGCCGCAGAATTATTCAAGGAGGAAGCCGTTCACCTGTATGAACTCGGTGAAAAACACTTACAAATTCCCAAATTACTGGCTTATTTCCAGCAAGGTTTAAGCCTTTGCTTGGTGCAAGAATTTATTCAGGGAAAAACTTTATTGCAAGAACTCCTGAGTAAATCCTTTAACGAAGCAGAAATTATCGAAATTTTAACCGATTTATTGTCGGTACTGGAATTTGTTCACTCCCATAATGTAATCCATCGGGATATTAAACCAGAAAACATTATCCGCCGTCAAAGCGATCGCAAACTGGTATTGATTGACTTTGGGGGAGCCAAGCAGGTAACACAAACCAGTTTAGCCAGACAAGCGACGGCAATATATACCATTGGTTATGCTCCCAGCGAACAAATGGCTGGTTTCGCTTGTCAAGCCAGCGATTTGTATGCATTGGGTGTTACTTGTATCCGCATGATTACCCAAACTCTACCAGAACAAGATGGCTATGGACAAATTCACGATCGCCTTTATGATGCCATGAATGCTCAGTGGTTGTGGCGAGAAGTTTTGCAGGAAAAAGGTATTACCCTCAGTGAGGGGTTGGGAAAGATTCTCGATCAGTTGTTGAAGCATTTACCCAAGGAAAGATATCAATCAGCCACAGAAGTTCTGAATGATTTACGAGATTTAACCGTTGCCAAAGAGAATTTACCAACCATTAGCTCTACTAGTACGGCATCCCCAAATTTACCCAAGCCAGAGCCAGAAATTATACCAGAAAAATTACCAGAAACCAAGCCAGAACCACTTACATCTACACCATCTGGCTTACAAATCTTTGAATATGACGTGGTGACAGTAGATATTGCAGGTAACGAAAATAGTCGCGATCGCCGTAGTGCCAAATTCTTTACCGAGGAATTAGGTAATAACATGATTATGAACATGGTATTAATTCCTGGCGGTAAGTTTACTATGGGATCGCCCATTACCGAGGGAGATGCTGACGAACGCCCCCAGCACATAGTATCTATTGAAACATTTTTTATGAGTAAATTCCCTGTTACTCAGGCTCAATGGAGAGCAGTGGCAGCTTTACCTCAAGTAAAACAACCCTTACATCCCAATCCATCTAAGTTTAGAGGCGCGAATCGACCAGTAGAAAATATCTCTTGGTATGAAGCTAGGGAATTTTGTGCCAGACTTCAGCAAAAAACAGGACGTAATTATCGTTTACCCAGTGAAGCAGAATGGGAATACGCCTGTCGTGCTGGTACTACTACACCCTTTCATTTTGGTGAAACTATTACTAGCAACTTAGCAAATTGTAATACTGGTTATGAAAAAGTCCAGCGTAGTCGTGGCAAATACCGCAAAGAAACCACAACTGTAGGTAGTTTCCAAGTCGCAAATGCTTTTGGACTTTACGATATGCATGGCTTAGTGTGGGAATGGTGTGCCGATCCTTGGCACAAAAACTATGAAGGGGCACCAACCGATGGTAGTGTTTGGGAAACTGGTGGAGATGTACATCGTCGAGTGTTGCGTGGCGGCTCTTGGAGCTTTACACCGGATATGTGTCGTAGTGCCAGCCGGAGTTGGAATGAGTCCGATGGCGGATTGAGAATATCTGGGTTCAGGTTGGCGATGAACTTTTGGGACTGGTTGACACTCTCACCGCTACAAGGGCAGCTTTAGCGGGAGATTCTTTTTTCATAGGGTTTGTCTAGTCCCAAGACAAGGAATGTCTTCAAACATAAATAATGGGTGTCTCCCATCATTCCATATTCTTAGCAGCACTATATAATTTTGCTTGTTTAGTGCATAAAAGGTAAAAGCTTATTTTCAATCATATCGGTATCCAAAATACCTCTAAAGGATTGCAGGACAAGGCGATAAGTAATTTCGCTAATCTGTCTTAATCTCTTCTTTGCTTAAAATTAACCTTTCCTTAATCAATATTTAATGTTAAATTTGTTAACTTAATATTGATTCACTTTTTGTTGCAACATTGGAACCTCCCAATACCTCGAGTTTATGTGTGGTTTGGGGGGATTATTTGCTTTAGGGTGACATACTCCCACACTCCCGCAAGCGGTGAGTGTGGGCTTCTGTTGCGACTCCCGGTATCCCGTCGGACATTAACTGTGCCTCTTGCTCCCTTCGGGAGAGCTTCGCTAACAGAGGAGCTTTGCTAACGCGCAGCGTCTCCGTTCGGCTTTGCCGTGCCCGAAGGGCTTAGGAGATACTTTGCTTAGACTACACGAGATGCCCCTCCGCGCAGTTGAACAATACAAAAAAGTTCACTCCTTGTACTGTCAGAGTTTTACCTACCCACAGAAAAGGACACCCCCGTGTCTATTACTGGGTAGAACCCCCATACTCTGAGTTTTCAAGGTTCTGTCAAAGAGATGACCAGCATTTTCGGCTTTGCCATCTATACTCTATTGTACAACAGTCTCGGCCTCGGCTTTCATCTGTTCCGCCTCACTACGTGTAGGCGGGAGGCTTCCCGCCGAGAGAGCTAATAAATTGAGTTTAATAAGTGTTTTCCCACAAAAATTCCTCTGTTTTAGAAACTGCCAGCTCATACTTGTTGAAGCAAGTTGCAGTGGTAGCTAATCAAATAGATTGTAGCTCCCAACAGCTATTTACAGCATTGCAAGGTTTGGGAGACTTGGGTTTGCTTGGCTTACGTTTGCCTAAAGCTTGGGGAGGGGAGGAATTAGGAGGGCAAGCTTTTCATGATTTTCAAGAACTAGTAGCCAGATACTCTGGTGCTTTGGCTTTCTTGCAAACTCAACATCAAAGTGCAGTGGGGATGATAGTTGCTAGCAGTAATACCAACCTCCAGCAAACATATTTACCCCAGGTGCAAAGTAATAAATGTTTACTGGGTGTGGGCTTTTCTCAATTACGACGAAGGGGAAAACCAACAATTACAGCTTTACCTGTACCAGGGGGATATGAATTAAATGGGGTTGTGCCTTGGGTAACGGGATATGGCATGTTTTCCGAGTTTATAGTTGCTGCAACCCTACCAGATGGTAGTGCTGTGTTTGGGATTGTTCCTTTTCGAGAAACTCATCAATCATCAACAGGTGCAAAAATTACATTTTCTGCTCCCGCACAATTAGCAGCCATGACATCAACTAATACGGTTAATGCCACTTTATCTAATTATTTTCTATCTGAACAGCAGGTAGTTGACCTTAAACCTGCTGGGTGGATTCATGAAAACGACAAAAAGAATGTGCTGCGTGCCAGTTTTTTAACTACAGGATGTGCGATGGCGGGTTTGGATGTGATTGAAGCGACATCACAGCAAAAATCCTTACCATGTATTGCTGATGCTTTGGCATCTCTACAACAAGAACTGCATCAATGTCGTACTGCTATTAGGGAAGCACAACAAAATCCAGGGCAAGAATTGTATGAAAAATTACGGCTGAGGAGCTGGGCAATTGAATTAGCAAACCGTATTGCCCATGCAGCAGTTACTGTTTCTGGTGGTGCAGCGAACTACAGCCATAATAATGCACAGCGTATTTACCGTGAGGCATTGGTATTTACTGTTACAGGTCAAACTACGGCGGTGATGGCAGCGACTTTGGAACGGTTGGTGAGGAGGGGAGGAGGGAAGGAGTGAGGGAGTGAAGGAGTGAGAGAGTGAGGAGTTTTTATTCCAGTGAATACCAAAAAATAAATTTACCGTAGGGGCACGGCACCGATAACATAACTGGTTTGCCAAAAACATGAAACACGCCGTGCCCTAACCATGAATATTTGGCGTTGCTGATTGAAAATATGAATTTATCTCGCGCAAAGGCGTATTAGACGCGGAGCGGTGAGACAGCGCGGTCTTGGGGATTTCCCCCATGAGCGACTGCGTTGGCATAGCCTCTCCGGAGGAGATACCCGAAGGGCTTCGGTGCAGGGTAGGCGCAAAGTTACAAAGAAAAATAAAGGTGATTTTGACGTTTCATATCCTGATTCAGCAATGCCGAATATTTGAACACTGCTTACCAAAGGCATGGCAACTGGGTAAACCAATGGGTTGTGGGCACGGCGATATTCAGATTATGGCATGGTCAAAAGCCTGTGGATGCGGTGCCCCTACTTCCTGGCTTTAAGCAGGTATCCCGACTGGGTAAACCAATGGGTTGTGGGCACGGCGACCGTCAGATTAAGGCATGGACAAAAGCCTGTCGAAGCCGTGCCCCTACTGC
>JAAUYI010053860.1_pt1 | contig 17066 bp, 7 predicted proteins | sample 7278041 | NCBI WGS metagenome assembly JAAUYI01 (sample SAMN14350216, study PRJNA611818) | marine sediment metagenome | isolation source: surface marine sediment (0.6m) | place: French Polynesia: Moorea | collected 2018-08
AGCAACTGGCGTGGATTGCCGTTTATCCCTGTAGTTTTAGACATTTGGACTAAGATTACTAACATAAAAGTCTAGACATGGGTAGCTTTGTCCAGACTTTTATGAGCGGTGTTGATAAAATAATTTAGGACTTACGCACTCGCTACGATAAATCAGGCGTTTGGGATTGCTTCCTTGCGTCGCAATGACTATGTTTATGTTGTCCTTGCGTAAGTCCTGTAATTATTAAAGCGTAGGGTGCGTTATGGTTGGGAGCGCTCCGCACCATCGGGAGCAGGTGCGTTACTGGTAAAAATCTGATGAACAACCCGAAATACCTATTAAGCCGTAACACAGCTTCTATAACAAGCTTTTTACCTTAACAAGCGTGCCATTCAACCCTTACCCTTTAAATTTTTCCCCAAACCAAATTGTGTTTTTCTAGAGTACGGTTATTTTCACCTTTCCAGAGAGGAACCCCCCAATCCTCAAAGCTATGGTTACATTAGAAGATATAAAGAGAAAAATTATCACTTTAGTAGAGACGTTGCAGTGCAACGTCTCTACTCACACTAAATTATGAGTGCAAACGCCGTAGTTTCAAATAACCCTTTACTCCAAGGTTCTGGTTTACCACCTTTTGCAGCCATCAAACCAGAACATGTTGTTCCTGCGATGACACAACTGTTAGGGGAACTAGATACAGAATTAACTAATTTAGAAGCTGATGTAGAACCAACTTGGAGTGGTTTAGTAGCACCCTTAGAAAATATTAGCGAACGCCTAACTTGGAGTTGGGGAATTATTAACCATTTGATGGGCGTACAAAATAGCCCAGAACTCAGGGAAGCTCATCAAGCCGTACAGCCCCAGGTTGTACAGTTCATTAATAAGCTCAGTCAAAGTCAACCCATATATAATGCCTTTAAGACCCTCGGCAGTGGTGACGACTGGAATTCCTTAGAACCAGCACAAAAGCGGATTGTAGAAGCGGCTATCCGGGATGCTGAATTGGCTGGTGTGGGTTTGCAGGGTGAAGCCAAGGAGCGTTTTAACGCTATTCAAATGGAATTGGCAGAACTTTCTACTAATTTTTCTAACCAGGTACTGGATGCGACGAAAGCTTTTAGCATTACTCTAACTAGCAAAGAGGAAGTAGACGGTTTACCTCCCAGCTTGCTGAGTTTAGCCGCCCAAGCAGCAAGGGCAGAGGGTGCAGAAAATGCCACCCCGGAAAATGGTCCTTGGCGAATTACCTTGGACTATCCCAGTTATGTTCCTTTTATGCAGCATAGTACCCGGCGGGATTTGCGGGAAAAACTCTACAAAGCCTTTATTAGTCGCGCTGCTGCTGGGGAATTGGATAACAATCCTTTAATTGAGCGTATTTTAGTACTACGCCAAGAAATGGCGGAATTACTCGGCTATCAAACCTATGCAGAAATTAGCCTTGCTAGTAAGATGGCTCCCGACGTGGCAGCAGTGGAGAAACTGTTAGAAGAACTGCGGGTTGCTAGTTATGATGCTGCGGTGCGGGAATTAGAAGAACTTAGGGCTTTTGCAACTGCCAAAGGTGCCAAGTCAGGGAATAATCTGCAACATTGGGATATTAGCTTTTGGGCAGAACGCCAACGGGAAGAAAAGTTTGCCTTTACCCAGGAAGAGTTACGTCCCTATTTCCCCCTGCCCCAAGTACTTGATGGCTTATTTGGATTAGTTAAACGCGTATTCGGCGTTACCGTTACCCCTGCGGATGGACAAGCACCTGTATGGCACGAAGATGTACGGTATTTCCAAATTGCCGACGAAACCGGAAATGCAGTTGCTTACTTTTATTTAGACCCCTACAGCCGCCCTGCGGAAAAACGGGGCGGTGCGTGGATGGATGTTTGTATTAACCGTCGCCAACTAGAAGCTGCTACCCAGTTACCCGTGGCTTATTTGACTTGCAATCAAACTCCTCCGGTAGATGACAAACCAAGTTTAATGACTTTCTCGGAGGTTGAAACCCTATTCCATGAATTTGGACATGGTTTGCAACATATGCTCACCAAGGTGAATTACGTAGGTGCAGCAGGTATTAATAATGTAGAATGGGATGCAGTAGAATTACCTAGTCAGTTTATGGAAAACTGGTGCTATGACCGACCCACTTTAATGGGCATGGCGAAACATTACGAAACTGGGGAAACATTACCAGAACATTATTTCCAAAAGCTGTTGGCGGCGAAGAATTATAGGAGTGGTAGTGCCATGTTACGCCAGCTACACTTTAGCTTTGTAGATATAGAACTACATCACCGCTATCGTCCTGGTGGAAAGGAAACTCCCAAGGATGTGCGCTTACGCATTGCTAAGACCACAACAGTGTTGCCACCACTACCAGAAGACTCTTTCCTCTGTGCATTTGGGCATATTTTTGCTGGTGGCTATGCGGCGGGTTATTACAGCTATAAATGGGCTGAAGTACTTAGTGCTGATGCTTTTGCGGCTTTTGAGGAAGCTGGCTTAGACAATGAGCAAGCAATTAAAGCGACTGGCAAACGTTACCGAAATACCATCTTAGCCCTTGGTGGGAGCCGGCATCCTATGGAAGTCTTCCAATCCTTCCGGGGACGAGAACCAAGTACCACACCTTTACTAATACACAATGGTTTAGTTGCAGCTGCGTAGTTGGGAACATGAACCAGTAAGAGAGGTCAAAAATTACAAAACATCAGTTAAAAATGTAACATAGTTTTGTTTGCACTTTTGGCTTCTCTTATCCATCGCCCATGTGGAATATTTATGCAGGTTAGATTAACAACTAGATATAAAGCGGGTAAGCAATGGAAATTACTGGCGTGTAGTCTGGTTTTGTCTGGCTTCCCCTTAGTCGCTAATGCCCAAATATTACCCCAAACAGGACTAAAATCATCCAAGCAGGTAAAAGTTCCCAAAGTGGATGTACCAGGAAAACGGGAAAGTGGAGGAACCAGAGGACCAGGAGAGATTTGCATTTCTGGCAAAGTACCCCTGTTAGCCTTGATATTACCAAAAACTAATATTGGATTCACTACTGCTGCCTATCCTCAATTTTTTTGGTACGCACCCAGTAATACGGCGCAACAGATACGCTTTTCTCTTTACAAAGTAGATCGGAAGCTTCGCCAGCGCACACCTGTATATCAAAAGACTTTTAAACCCATTCCCCAGTCTGGTATCAGTAGTTTCAGGTTACCTAAAGATGAAAAAATAGACCCATTGGCAATTAACCAAAATTATCTCTGGTCTGTATCCATTATCTGTAATCTTCAAGATACCTCACCCAATTCTAGAATTACCAGCTATGGCTGGGTGCGAAGAGTACCCCTAGATCCACAGATAGCTAAGAAATTACCACAATTGAGCCCGCGCGATCGCTTGCCTATCTATTCCCAAGCAGGACTATGGTTTGATTTTATTACTACCTTAGCTAATCTACGCGCTTGCAATGTAGGCGATCGTAATTTATCAACTCAATGGCAAAGGACGCTAACACAAGTAAAATTAGAATACATCTCCCAAGAAAAATTATTAGGTTTACAGAAACCACAAAGTTGCCCCCAAGCAAAAGACCGTCCCAGTGTTTCTCAAACTGAAAATGTGATAAATTTAATAAATAGGCTGCGGTTTTTGCGGAATAAACGCAATGGAAATTGATATTTTCAGCTATTTCCCAACTAGTACTCAACCACATTAATTTTGTGGAGTGGACATCCAACCGCCAGGGACTTAGAGTCCCTGGCTAATAGCAAAAGTCCTATAAATAGGACTGATGCAATACCCATCAGAATTAATTTGGCGGAACACTAGTGGTCTTTTTCATTCTAAATTCTTTTAATTGATTGCCTAATTGCTAGTATAATTACACATGGATAATGTATTTTTTATTTATAAAACTGAATCATTGCGGATATGAATAAATTATCCAGAATAAATATTATGATCGGCAAAAAATACTGTGGAATTTACAGAAACTAGCAAACATTGAACATTGGTGTCGATAAAATTATTTGTCTGTAAGTAGTTTAACTGACTGAGGAGTCAAATTTTAAGCATATGTACGATTGCATCATCGTCGGCGCAGGACCAGCAGGTGGAACAGCTGCATATCACTTGGCTAAACAGGGACATTCGGTATTAGTTGTGGAAAAAGAATCATTACCCAGATACAAACCCTGTGGTGGTGGTGTATCCCCAGTCATAGCTGAATGGTTTGATTTTGATTTTAGTCCGGCAATTTCCATTAAAGCTGATACCATTCGCTGTACCTGGAAAACAGGCGATCCGGTGGAAGCAAAACTGAACACTCCCGAACCAGTGTGGATGGTGCGCCGGGATGTATTTGATAATTTTTTGGTTGAGCAAGCTCAGAAACAAGGGGCTGAACTCAAGGATAATACGGAAGTCACAGGTATTGAATTTAAAAGCGACCATTGGCAAGTAAACACAGCTAATGGTTCTTTTGCAGGCCGTTATTTAATTGCTGCTGATGGTGCCAAAGGACCAATGGCGAAATGGTTAGGCTTTAAAGAACGCAAACGTCGCCTAGCTGGTGCCCTGGAAGCTGAAGCCGCAGCCGATGTGAAAGATGGTAATATTGCCCATTTTGAGTTTGGGATGGTCAAAAATGGCTATTTGTGGAACTTCCCCAAGGCAGATGGCTACTCCATTGGCATCGGTACTTTTATCGGTGGAGAACCCCAAAATTTCAAAAAGATTTTGGATGAATATGGTCAAAAATTTGGCTTAGATATACAAGCTTGCAAGCAGTATGGCCATGCTCTGTGTTTGTGGAATGGTACTCAAAAGCTACATACTGATCACGCTATTCTAGCTGGGGAAGCAGCTTGTGTGGTAGATCCATTTACTGCTGAAGGGATTCGTCCTTCTATTTTTAGCGGTTTGAAGGCAGCAGAAGCAATTCATAAGGCTGTTGGTGGAGATATTAACGCTCTGGAGCAATACTCAGATACTATTAATGAAGAATGGGGTACTGATATGGCTTGGGCACAAAAATTAGCCGGAGCATTTTATCGTTTCCCTGGTCTTGGTTATAAAGCTGGTGTGAAACGCCCTTCTGCTCCCCAAATTATGGGTAAAATTCTTTGTGGTGAGTTGAAGTATGGGGATGTGGCTGGACGCGCCCTGAAGCGGTTAATTCCCGGCTTGGGTCGATGATTTGGAGAAGTTAGGAGTTATGAGTTTACGACAATTTTTTTGGCTGTTAATGTTCATAACTCTTAGCCCATGAATAAGGTTTATGTGGTTGGTATTGGTTTGGATGGGGTAACTGGACTGAGTGAAACTATCAGGCAAGTAGTAGATAAGGCTACATTACTTGTGGGTAGCGATCGCCATTTGAGTTACTTCCCCCACCATCCAGCTTCACGTTGTATTTTAGGTAATTTTACTGAAGCTATTGAGGAGATTCGTCACCATTTAGCAACTAGTCAAGGGATAGCTGTGGTTCTTGTCTCCGGCGATCCCTTGTTTTTTGGGTTGGGAAGATTGCTACTATCGGAATTCTCCCCAGAACAATTAGAATTTTATCCCCATCACAGTTCGGTACAATTAGCGTTCAATCGGATGAAGATACCTTGGCAAGATGCCCAGGTGATTAGTGTTCATGGACGTTCCCTAGAGGTATTAATTAAGGCTTTACAGCAAGGACAAGATAAAATTGCTGTATTAACGGATAATGTTAATAATCCCCAAGCGATCGCTCGTTTATTGCCAGATTTGAATGTACCCAGTCAGTACCAATTTTGGGTGTGTGAAAATTTGGGGGGTGAAGATGAGCAGGTACGGTGTTTTTCACCTACGGAGATAGAAAAGATAGAGAATTTACCTGCTTTTGCCCCTTTGAATGTGGTGGTGTTGATACGTCAGGAGCAGCAGGAGGGGTTAAATTTAGATACTCTACCCCAGTTTGGTATAGCAGATAATCTGTTTCTTAGTTTTAGCGATCGCCCCGGCTTGATGACTAAACGGGAAGTACGCACTTTAGTTTTAGCAGAATTGTCATTGCGTCCAAGACAAGTTATTTGGGATATTGGGGCGGGAACTGGTTCTGTTGCCATTGAAATTGCTAGACTTTGTCCTACCTCTCAGGTTTATGCCATTGAAAAAACTGCTGCTGGGCATTCCTTGATTTCTCGTAATTGTGAGCGATTTCAAGTCAAAAATGTTGTGACTGTGATGGGTAGTGCCCCAGATATTTTACATGGTTTGTCCCAAAGGTGCGATCGTGTTTTTATTGGTGGTAGTGGCGGTAATTTGGCTACTATTCTCCATACCTGTGGTGAAAGGCTAAATCCCCAGGGTGTGGTAGTTCTAGCTTTAGCAACTATGGAACACATCAATACTGCTATATCGTGGTTTCAAAGTCATGCTTGGCATTATCAAATATTGCAAGTACAGTTATCTCGCTCTGTTGCGGTGGGTAAGTTGACGCGCTTATCTCCTCTAAATCCTGTGACAATTATTACTGCTAGCAGATAAACATTTTCATCCCCGTGAGGGGAAAATATGATCTGTGATACCAATTCATATCAATTCCGGCTACGTCGGAATGATAAAAAACCGCTCCAGACGCTGAGAGCGCACAGAAAAAAAGAAGGAGAGAAAAATTAAATAATGCCGAAATAAAGGGAAAAGATATCACAAAAATATTGGCGTTGCTGATTGAAAATATGAATTTGTCTCACGCAAAGACGCAAAGGCGCAAAGTTACAAAGAAAAATAAAGGTGATTTTGACGTTTCATATCCTAATTCAGCAATGCCCAAAAATATTGATACATATGTAGGGGATATGTAGGGGCGCAATGCTTGCGCCCAAGTCCATGATTTGTATCACCAATAAAGTGCGACGGTATGACACTGATCTGTTGTTTTCATCCCCTTGCGGGGAAATGTATTTGGAAAGACAACGACAGCACTGCTAAAGGTGGTCTAGATTTAGGCATTTCCGTCCCCTTGCGGGGAAATGTATTTGGAAAGTTTGGATAAGAACTTCCTTAACTTGCTGATATCACACAGTTTCCGTCCCCTTGCGGGGAAATGTATTTGTAAAGCCTGTTCCATTTTTCGTGCTTGGCGCACTCGTTCCTCCCGGAGTGTTTCCGTCCCCTTGCGGGGAAATGTATTTGTAAAGCATCGAATTTGATTGCGAGAAAAGATCCCTCAACGGGTTTCCGTCCCCTTGCGGGGAAATGTATTTGTAAAGCAGACAATTGTAGTTCCAAGAAGCTACCGTAATAGGTGTTTCCGTCCCCTTGCGGGGAAATGTATTTGTAAAGTCAATACATTCTACTAGTTGATGGAAGCGGTTCTATGGTAGTTTCCGTCCCCTTGCGGGGAAATGTATTTGTAAAGGAGTTTTACTTCCTGTATATGCGACCGAGCCAACTGGTTTCCGTCCCCTTGCGGGGAAATGTATTTGTAAAGTCTTAGTAAGCATAAGCGTGATCTACTAACCGAAGGTTTCCGTCCCCTTGCGGGGAAATGTATTTGTAAAGGCAATAACCTACCCCACTGCCTACCCAGACCAAGAGTTTCCGTCCCCTTGCGGGGAAATGTATTTGTAAAGCTTTTGGGAATTTTCAGAAACGGAGCAATCTCGAGTTTCCGTCCCCTTGCGGGGAAATGTATTTGTAAAGGTCAGTTTTGCGGAGGATCCGGACGGATTCCTGGAAAGTTTCCGTCCCCTTGCGGGGAAATGTATTTGTAAAGAGTTCACTTCTGGAACCCTTACAGAGAGGGGGTTTGGGATACCCCAATCGACACACTCCTGAAAAACGTGAAAAATTTTGCAAGAATGGGTCAATTTTGCAGCTTGAAAACCTTGCTGTACAAGGCATCGACGCATCTCAACGAGATTATAGGGTTTTCAAGGTTCGGGCTTAGTGTGTCGATTTATTGGCGACACTATCTTGTAAGGAAATTTACACCTATTTGTATTTATCGTCAATCAATTAGCAACATATTGAAACAATTACGGTTCCAGCTTTTCTGTTTTAGGACCAATATGAACTAAATTGTCTAAGTCATCACCATTAATTTTATAAGCAGCACCAAACCCAATGGTAAATTGTCCTGCATAGGGCGTAAGCTTAAAAATGCGGAAATCAGGCAAACTCCGCATCATATTAATAATTTCACCAAAGCGTTGCTCAAATTCTTCTGCAATGTTCTCCCACTCTTCCGTTTCTCTGGGTAGTAAAGCAGCATCGCATTCAAAAGTTAAACGGCGACGAGCAAAGATTTGTTTGGTTTGCGATTCATCCTCAGCAAATAGAATACTGGCTTTGGGAGTGCCATGTAAGTTACGAGTATGGGTAGAAAGACCACTGACAAAGATATAAATATTTTTTGCCCCATCCATGACGAAAGGTGCATAGCTAGCATGGGGTAGACCCTCAGGATTTACAGTTGCGATCGCCACACTAGCAAACTGTTCGGTAAATTTTTTATACTCAGCTTGAGCCTTTTCTAATTGCGTCATTCAATTTTGGATTTTAGATTTTAGCATTGATGTTCACTTCTTCACTCCAGGGCGCACGCAATGCGCCCCTACAAATTCTGCGCTGATTAACTATTTTCAAGATAGTCCCCCACGGTCAAATCCCACAACCAGGCAGGAAAATAATTCCCTCACTCCTTCACTCCCTCACTCCTTCACTCCGGGCGGGGAAACCCCGCCCCTACTCATCATTCCCAGGTTGACACATCTCGCAACACATCGGGAATATCTTGGGATGGGGGAAATTCTAATTGGGTTTCTCTCAAGCCTAAATAACCGGACTCAGTGAAAGATAACAGCATTCGTGCCAATGCTAACCATACTTCACTTTCGTATTCCCAATCACCATAACGCCCTGCTTTCCCAGCAATGGAACGCAACGCCCAAAAATAGCTATTCCTCACCACAGAACCACCTTTCTTAAATGTTGGTAAGTCCTCATGGTGAAGAAAAATTACATCATTTTCAATTCTGGCTCTCATGGGAAGTGTTAAAAGAATGTAGAATGAGCGAATGAGCGAATTAGGTTTTGCACCGGGAACTAGCCTAAAGTTTAATTGGCACAGCAAAAATAAGGTTTTTTGGCAATTTTCGAGGGAAGGAGCAATTTTATTTCTATAATCCTTTCATAGCAAGACTTTCAGGCGTTGCATGGCGGCTCATAGCACGCTCGCTACTTTCCCCCCCAATTATCTTTTCTAGGGGATATCTATGACAAATAAGTTTTCATTATGATATATCCCCTCTAATTCTCTCATTGAAGCGATCGCACCTCAAAAACTTGCTTGTCTCAACCTGACTTTGTGATCTACTGAGTTTAGTTTATTTACACCGACTTACTTACTTGACTGATCTAAGTCGATGTGATTCAGGTGTACTTGCCGAAGTTTAAGTTGGCTTGGACGGTAGATCGAGGAATTCTTTAATCACCTGAAAGTAGTCTCTCTGCTCACTACCGTCGTCACCTATATAGTAACCTTGGTCTCTAAATTGCGTTAACTTAACATAAAATTCCAGTGACTTTTTCTGAATTTCTACTACCCATTTTTTCGCTTTAGGGCTTAATTCTTTTTCAGTAATTTTTTTTTCAAGCGAACTTTTTGATTCTTCATCTGATGTATCCATGGCATTATCATCTACTGCAATTTGGTCGTCATACTGAGAAGTATAGAAATCAAAATCAAGGGAGGGAATAAGCATGTCTTCTAAAAAATTACGGACGCTGTAAAATGAAGTTCCTTGCTCGTCAATGTATTTTGTTCCTGTCTCCAATATTTCTTTTCCCTGAGGACTTGAATCTAATTTCTCAAGCTTTTGCCTCACGTAGGATATAGCCTCTTGATCAATAGCTTGAGTTTTATCCATAATCTCTTTATCAACTGCTTGAATTTGCTTTTCCAGTTGAGCCTTTTCTGTTTCCAGTCTAGTTTTAACTGCATTATCTGTAGCTGATTCAATTTCGGCAACCTTGTTTTTTAAGTCTGCCTCAAGATTTTCCCTGTTCTTGTATAATTCTTCAAAATCATTCTCCGTTTGTCGCAACTTTTCTGTTAAATAGTCATCTGCCCGCTTAACCAAACCTTTTACTTGTTCAGCAAGGCGTCCAATTGCCTGGTTCCAATCACCCCTACCTGGAAACAGATTTTTAGGATTACTATGAATATACTTGCCGATTCCATTCAATTTATCATTTAGAGTCTTTTTTTGAAGATGTTTGAGTTTTTTCTCATGATTCGGACTCGTGATGAATTGATCAATGGCAGCTGTATAAATAGCGGGATTGTCCTTGAGGCCGCTGAGATAACCTGCCAAAGAATCTGTGAGTACGTTAGACGGAACAATATGGCGTCGGTCTCGCTTAATATCTTCTCCTGTTACTGGGTCTTTGACTGAACCAGCAGGAACTTTTAGAGCGTCACTAGTCCATCCAGAACGTCCTTTTCTTTCCCAGGTTCCGTCGAAATTCTGCTTAAAACCAAATCTTGGAGTGTCATCATCACCGTTGTTTTTCTTGCGCCTCTTTGCCTTATCCTGCTGTGCCTTATCAGCGAGGCCAGTGTTGGTAGCACATGATTGATCCCGCTTTCGTTTTCTGGATTTGGTATTTCCTGTTTGGGTCATGGTGTTTTTCTCCTAATTAAGTTAATCAAGCACCCACCCTTACTTCGTTGAAGGATGGGTTTTTACAAATCAGCGACAGCTTAACTATTTCAACTGTTGTTATCTGTGATTCGCATATCCAGACTGGTTAGAATAGCGAAGATTTGCCTGAGCTGTTCTTGTATGTTATTGTCCTTACGCTCAAGTGAATCAAAGTAGTTAAGAACTGTGTCAGCCATTTGATCGCTGGTCTCGACTGGACGCAAATCACGACCAAAGCCCATTAAAGCAGGACGTTCGACGTAGGTGACGCGGTGGAGTACTCGCCAAGTTTTGTTGGGTTTACCTGCTTGTACTTGCCTTAAGGCACGGGCTTCTTCATCATTACTCTGTAGCCATTCTGGATCGACTACATAGTTAAAGAAGTCATGGAAATGATTAACATTACCTTCCAGGTAGAAACTCATAAAGCGGTAGCGATCCACTTTTTCCCCAGGTTTGACGGGATAGTCGTTCAAGTCGGTAATATCTTTGTTTTCCAAGCCGTAGAGATTGACAAAGAGTTCAAAACCCTTACTACTGGTTAGAGTTTTACTCATGGTTTGGGTCATTTCCCCTGTGTATAATGGTGTCAGCTCAAAGGCAAAGCCGACAACCATGGCATCAACTTGAGCCCCTAGCTGCCCCCCAAGGGTGAAGCTACCACCAACCGTGTGTTCAATTGTACTGGCAAAACTCTCTTCCTCGGACCGTAAGCCGCCATCAGCATCCCAAACATAGGTGTTGACTATGTTGCGCTTGCCAGCCCGAATTAATAAGTTTTCCATCCGCCGCTGCCAAGCATCGAAAGCTGCATTAGCCTGTACTTGCTTATCTGGATTAGGAATACGCTTGTTAATTTCTTCTTGCCGCTTCTGTGCCTGGTCTTTCTGTGCTTCTTTACGACCTTCGAGAGATTGGACATATCCCTCTACTTGTTCAGCTTCTTGTTGTTGGCTAGAACCGTCACCGTTTTCAGTTTCACCCCCTGGTTTGACACTAACCTGTCCGTAACTGTCATATTGGGAAGCATCCACAGTTTGAGATTCTAAAGCTGATTCTGAAGTTTGGGTCGCATCATAGTTGGTAAAATAGGCTTCCCGTTCTTTATCCCACTGCTCAATCTGCTGCTTCAAATCGTAGGCTTGTTGTAGACGCATGTAGCTGGCGGGATAAAGGGAACCGTACTGCGATCGCATTTCTGGGACATGGCGATAGAAACGCTGGTCGGCAGCTTGGGAACCCACTGTACCGTCTAGGGTACCATTCATGGTGTAAGCTGGGTTAATCATGAATGTAATGGTATTCACATCCAAGGGAATACCTTCGGCTGGACGAATCTCATAACTGATCATCTTGCCACTGCGTTTGAGTTTGGTGATGAAGACATCTGCTATTCCAGAAACCACTAGGGCATAACCGACATTTTTGGGTATAAAGCGTGCGCCAAGATTTTCAAATTGAGGTTTAGTTTCTGCAAGACCCCGCAGTTGTAACATATCAGTGAGGTTGGAGGAAGAATCAGCGCGGACAGTGCTACTGTTAGAAGTCGTGTCTCTGAGGTTAAGACTCCCCTTAAAACCAGCTCTTCCTTCTGAAATTTTGGATACTATACCAAAACCACCTTCTGCTCCCCAACCAACACCAAGGAAGAGGTCGAGGTCGAAACCTTGGCTGACATCCTTACTCCTGGTCCAACTGTAGCTCACATCTTGTGATTGTCGTAGTTGGACTGAGGCAGCATCTTCGTAATCATAGTAAACTGTGAGGTTTTCACTGGGTACCGGAGGAGCGCCTTCGATGTAACCGAGTAAAGTGGGTTGGAACTGGGCATTGCCAATCCATCGCAGGTCAAGTTCTTCCAGCCGTTTTTCCGAGAGGGCATGGACTTTGCCATCGAGAGTAGTATAAATTAATGCCCGCCGCATCATCGCTACTGTGCGTTTGGGGTCATTGGGGTCAAGTCCCACACTGCTGTATTCGCAACTCAGCAGAGAACCAGGGGCACTTTCAACCAGTTTGGCTCCATGCACTGTACCATCGTATTTATTGGCACTGAGGTCTTTGACTTTACCATTCTCAATGGTATCTAAGGGCCAATAACCAACCAGATTTTCCTCATTACCACTCAGGTGGCGATGCATATCCCTTGCGATTTCCTGCTGAGTCCGGGCTTTGTCCCAAATGCGGACTTCAGCAATTTGACCGTTCAAATATCTAGACGGTTCCGCATCGTCCCAACCTAAATATAATGCCCCTTGATCTTTGTTGATTGTTACTGCTGTAGTAGTGGAGAGTTGATTGTTTGCTACTTCCATACCATCTACGTATAATTTCAGGGTCGTGCCATCAAAGGTTCCCGCATAATGATGCCATTGATTGATTTCTGATGATGTGTAGCCGGTGTATTCCCATCCATTGCTATAAATGTAAAACCTGATTGATTTACTATTAGCCATTGGGTGCATTATATAAGCATCTCGTTTACTAGCTAAAAAGCCACTCTGACTCCAATTCTCCGTGTTACTTTTAGCCCAGAATGAAACAGTGATTGCTGAAGTTGGGTTGGAGTGAGCAGGAACCTCTATATAATCATCCACCCCATCAAACTCCATCACTGAGTGACCTGGATTACCAATCGCCGCAGTACAAGCCACCCAATCTGCACCAGCAATAGAACCATGGTGTTGATCCTCTGCCGAATAATCCTTAGCTTGGTTTCCCGTTGCTTCTGTCATTGGGTAATAAGCGACTAAGCCCGGTTCATTACCAGTCAGCAGAGTTTTGCTGTTTATTTCCACTTCTTCATCAGTCAAAGCCAGGTTCCAAAGGCGCACTTCTGCTAGCTTGCCAAAGGGTAGATTACCATTGGGAGCATTACCGATAACAGCAAGATTGCTCTGGCATTGGGGAGTATAAACCAGGATTTCTGGATCTCCTATAATTTCACCATTATTTTTGTTACTATCCCCACGGACTTGGTCCTCTAGTAATTTAGTCCCGTCTGCCTGGGAAATAACCCGCATCGACCAATAGCTGACTAAACCACTTTCGTTACCTTCGAGGATTTTGTACATGTTGTCTCGGATTTCGTCAGCACTCAGGGCTTGATTCCAGATACTCAGACCACTCATACCTCCGTCGAAAGCTTCACTACTATTGAAACCACCACCTAAAGAGTCCTGTTCCTGTGCAATGATCAAGGTACCATTTCCTGAGATGGTTGCTCCAGATTTAAAACCTGTTGCCACAAATTCTTCTACCCCGTCTTTATAGACTCTCAGAGTTCCATCTGAGTTGTCCCAAGTTACCGCTAAGTGATGCCATTGCCCACCATTGAAAGATATATTGGTCTCGTTTGTAGTACCGTTAATAATTAATTTCAAGTCCTTGACATTGTACAGTGTGAAGGCATTATCTTCATTAGAAACGGCATAGGAAACCGGGGTGGGACCAGATTTTGTCGAATTAATACGAATCCAGCAAGCAACCGTAATTGCAGTTGAGGGGAAGTTTTTGAAATTACTGAAGCTCACGTAATCTTGATCCCCATCAAAGGTGAGAGCATATCTGATGGTCGTGAACCCTACTGGCTTACCATCAATATAGAATACCGTTCTTCCTTCTTTCGCTACTGCGGCTACGTGATGCCAACCATCAGCTACTTTGTTCTCTAAATCATAGTTACAATCGAAGAAAAAGCCATCAACTACGGTTCCCAGGCGGCTGCCATCTTTGAGAACAATGGCATAATCATTACCATCTTTGGCACTGGCTAGGACATTGTAATCGTATTTGCTACCCCTTTCACTACTGCTAATCTTTGTGGCTCCCGGATAGTGGAACCAAGCTTCCAGAGTCCAACGATCCGGTTGCAAATCAAGGTGAGCATCTTGATTGTCCCCGTCTTGGATTGTAAGCTTATCATTAGCATCCCGGAATTCCAAGCAAGTCCGTAAGCTATCTGGTAACCACTGCTCAAAAGTGGAGTTGCGACTATCGGCTGTAGCATCGTAGCGAGTTAACCGCATCCGACCTTGATTGTCAAAGTAGCTGAGGAGAACATTCCCTTCACAGCTTTCTACAGCATTTAAGCTACCAGCGGGACGAGCAAAACCCAGTAAGGCCCCACGAGTTGATAATTCTTTGGCATCTGTATTCAGCAAAGACATGCGCTGTGGTGTTTGCTGGTTCTGAGTAACTTGGTTGAGGAAAGTCGTATTCTTGGTGTTGAAGTCAGTCTCAGCAGTTATCAGGTTGCTGCGAGCAGTTGATAATTGGGTGGTAAGACTACTGACACTTTCATTAGCATTCAGAAATTGGGTTAATCGATCCAGCCTTGCTTGCTTGCTACTGATTTGCTCAGATAGAGAATCGAATTCTGTTTGTGCCACTTGAATTCGTAAATCCCCGGCTTGGGTTTTTGTGTCGGTTTTCTCTAAACTCCAAAGTTGGTTGGCTCCACCGTGACTTTCGTAGATTTGAACTATCGCTCCATCTTCAGAGCTAGCCCTATAAACATCAAGGACTTTGGTGGTGTCTTTTTTCCGAATTACGTAAGAGCTACCGCGTTTGTCAAGACACCAACGCTCGGCAGTGGTCTCATTTTCAGACCGAGTGTATAAAGGGGTTTCATCGGCTGTGCCGTTCCCATGAACATTCAGCATGTTGCCAGTTCTCTTATCTTTGATTCTGTAGGAGCCATCGCTATTGTCAATAAATTCCCACAGATAATTCGTAAATGGTTCTAGCTGTGAGTTGAAACTGTAAATGAAAACTGAGAAGACTATCAAAACCATCAAAAATTTACCACTGCCTTTGCCTTTAATTTTGCAAAAGTAGTTCAACGGATTATTGATCTCGGTGCTTAGTGCTGTTTTTGCGCTGGATTGACTCGTTTGCAATTGAGGAATTCGTCTTTCCAGAGCATTTTTTTCATCCACATAGGTTTGCCGATTTTGGGCAATATCGAGCCTTTCTTCCAGATCCCAGACCGACTTTTGACAGCGACTGATTTCTTGTTCCGCCTGTTGTAATTCCTCGGTGGAAATACTCGCTTGCGAATCAGCTAGTGTAGTCAAGCTAGCTTCATCAGTGTAACGATCGCAACTGATAGCATCAGAAATGAGTTGAATCTGATGCTTGCGAATATCAATACTAGTCCAGCTTCCTTTGATATTATTAATTTCAAAAGTACGGATTACGCTCACGCCATCAGGAACAGTAAACTGGCAAGATGCCCGATACCAACCGTTGCTGAGTAATTCAAAATCATTAGGCTGATAACTGTGAGTTGGGAAAGCTATTTTCTCTTCCGAGTTGCGGCTATACCTTCCCCAATAGGAGAAAGCAAAGATTTTGTTACCATTACCATCGGCATTGTTGATATCAACTGCACCTTGTACCTTAAATTCAAAGCTTTCTTCGTAAGTTGCCCTTTGGGTAACAGCAAATAACTCATCATTACTGTACTTGATTGCATCCAGACCGCCTCCAGTGGAGCGATTCAGGGTTCTGGCACTAACATAAGCTTCACCATAAACCACAGCATCTCGACCATGCACGGAAAAATCAGGAACTGTCTTTGACTCCCCAGTTACAATTGTACCTAAGCGATAGTAAGCTGCTAGATCCTGTTCCTTGCCAGTCAGCTTCAGATACATACTGTCTTTGATTTCCCCGGCTGGGCGGGTGCGGTTCCAAATTTGCACATCGGCAATTTGACCATTGAAGTCGCGATTGGTACCTAAACCACCGCCAATATAAAAACGAGGTTGCCAGGTTTCTAATTTCAGCAAAGGTGGTGCATCAGCCGATTCAATCGTACCATGAAGAGTACCGTGGTTTTGAGCGGGGGATAAATCTCTGACTTGCTCGCCATCGAACACCCAATAGGCAGCTAATTTTTGTTCTGTGCCGAGCAAACGGCGATTCATGTTCTCCTGAATTTCCTTTTGGCTGCGGGCTATATTCCAGACACGCACCTCGGCAATTTTTCCTGGGAAGTGATTATCGACTTTACCAATGTATTTTATGGGTGTGTTGACTGGCTGCTTGCCTTTCCACTCTTCGGTGGCATATTTTTCTTCACCATTGACATAGACTTTGTAGAAAGTACCATCAAAAGTCACTGCTACGTGATTCCAGTCGTTAGGTACTAGAACTTCCCCTGTTGTTATAGTTACACCAGTTGTTCCATCTCCAAAGCCTGCAACTATTTTCTGCCGCTGATATACCCAAATCGAGGGAGCACGATTGTTAGCACTACCAGGATGGTTCCCTAGAAAACCATGGTAACCAGCATCTGAAATTTCCGGATAAATCCAGGCTTCTTGAGTAAACTCAGACCCTAATACCACATTATCGCCGCAGTCTACGTAATCAGTGGAGCTATTGAGAGCG
>JAAUYI010015576.1_pt1 | contig 17024 bp, 14 predicted proteins | sample 7278041 | NCBI WGS metagenome assembly JAAUYI01 (sample SAMN14350216, study PRJNA611818) | marine sediment metagenome | isolation source: surface marine sediment (0.6m) | place: French Polynesia: Moorea | collected 2018-08
ACCGCGCTGCCCAGACCCGTTGCCACGACGGTAACGCGCAGTTCGTCCTGCAGTTCGGGGTCGATCACTGTTCCCACAACGACCGTCGCTTCTTCCGAAGCGAACTCCTCGATCGTATCGCCCACCTCGGAAAACTCGCCGAGGGACAGATCGAGACCGGCTGTGATGTTGACCAGAATGCCTCGCGCTCCCTCGAGATCGATGTCATCGAGGAGCGGGCTGTTGATGGCGCGTTCCGCTGCTTCGCGCGCCCGGTTCTCGCCGCGTGAGCTTCCGGTGCCCATCATGGCCATTCCCATTTCGGACATCACCGTACGCACGTCAGCAAAATCAACATTGATCATGCCGGGTCGAATTATGAGGTCAGCAATGCCCTGAACCGCGCCCAAGAGTACATCATTCGCTTCCCTGAAGGCATCGAGGAGGCTGGTATTTTTCCCCAAAACCTCGAGCAGTTTTTCGTTCGGAATCGTGATCAGCGAATCGACGTGTTCCTGGAGTTCCCCCAGTCCCGCCTCGGCGATGGTCTGACGCTTGCGGCCCTCGAAGCTGAAGGGACGCGTGACCACCGCGACCGTCAGAATGCCCAGTTCGCGGGCGACTTCCGCCACGATCGGCGCGCCGCCGGTGCCCGTACCGCCGCCCATGCCGGCGGTGATGAAGACCATGTCGGCACCGCGCAGGGACTCGGCGATGCGCTCACGATCTTCCATGGCCGCGGCGCGGCCGATCTCCGGGTTCGCGCCGGCTCCCAGCCCCTTCGTGATTTCACCGCCCAGCTGCAGGACCGTCGGCGAATCGACGTCGGACAGTGCCTGGGCGTCCGTATTCGCACAGATGAAATCGACGCCTTCGACGGCGTTTTCGATCATGTGCTTCACGGCGTTACCGCCGCCCCCGCCTACTCCGATCACCTTGATGACGGCACTCTGCGGTACGTTATCTACCAGTTCAAACATAGCTAGCTTCCCCTTCGTAACAGCCGCCCGGGAGCGGCATTCCTTCCCAAGAAACGGTTTTTGCGCCCGGGGGCGCCCCTAAAAACTCTCCCGCAGCCACGTCAGCATGCGAGACCACCAGGCTTCGCCTGGCGACGTTGTCCGACCCGCGCCACCCTCGCCCGCGTGCCTGGCGCCGTAGAGCAGCAGGCCAACCGACGTCGAATACACGGGGTTGCGCACGATGTCGGCGAGACCCTCGATGCTCGCCGGATAGCCCACGCGCACGGGCATGTGAAAAATCTCCTCGGCGAGCTCCGCCGCGCCTTCCATCTTCGATGTGCCGCCGGTCAGGACGATGCCCGAGGGAATCAGGTCCTCGAAGCCGGAGCGACGCAGCTCCGCCTGGATGAGCGTGAACAGTTCGTCGTAGCGCGGCTCAACGACCTCGGCGAGGGACTGGCGCGACAGATCGCGCGGCGGACGGTCGCCGACCGAGGGCACCTTGATGGTCTGGTCCGCTCCGGCGAGCTGCGTGAGGGCGCAGGCGTAGCGGATCTTGATTTCCTCGGCGTGCTGGGACGGTGTGCGCAGCGCCATGGCGATATCGTTGGTCACCTGGTCGCCGGCGATGGGGATCACGCCCGTGTGGCGGATGGAACCCTCGGTGAAGATGGCGATGTCGGTGGTACCACCGCCGATATCGACCAGGCACACGCCAAGCTCCCGCTCGTCATCGGTGAGCACGGAATAGCTGGAAGCGAGCTGCTCCAGGATGATGTCTTCCACGTCCAGACCGCAGCGGCGAATGCACTTCTCGATGTTCTGGGCGGCGTTCACCGCGCAGGTCACCAGGTGCACTTTCGCCTCGAGACGCACGCCGGACATACCCTGGGGCTCCTTGATGCCCTCCTGGCTGTCGATCACGTACTCCTGCGGCAGCACATGGAGCACTTTCTGGTCCGCGGGTATGGCCACCGCGCGCGCGGCGTCGAGCACGCGCTCGAGGTCCAGCTCCACGACCTCCTGCTCCTTGATGGCGACGATGCCGTGGGAGTTCAGGCTGCGGATGTGCGAACCGGCAATGCCGACGTACACGGAGTGGATCTGGCAGCCGGCCATCAGCTCGGCCTCGTCCACGGCGCGCTGGATGGACTGCACCGTCGACTCGATGTTGACGACCACACCCTTCTTCATGCCCTTGGACGGATGGCTGCCAATGCCCACGACCTCGATGCTGCCGTCCGGCGCCACCTCGCCAACGATCGCCACTACCTTGGAGGTGCCGATATCGAGTCCGACAATCATGCGCCTGTCCTTTGCCCCTGCCATCTCTGGTCTACCTGTTCTCTGAAGCCGCGCTGAGTCCGGCCACCTGTTCGGCCTCTTCGAAGGCCACGGCGGCGCCCGTTTCGTAACGCAGATCGACGTGGTGGACAGCGACATCGCTGCGCGCGAGTTCGTTCCGCCACAGGTCCACGAATCTCTGCAGGCGCCCGCGGAATTCGCGATCGCCGAGCTGCAGCGCCGTGCCGTTGTCGAGCACCACGCCGAGCTGACCGAAGTCGTCTTCGGTGAGGGATACCGGGGTGAGCGCCAGCGGCGCCAGATCCAGAAGCAGCTGCTGGTAGTGGCGCATCAGCCGCGGCGCACTGTCCTCGGGACCGCGTATGGCGGGCAGATCCGCCCAGCGTTTCGCGTCCGCGACTTCGATCACCCGCGCCTCGTGGTTGAGATAGGCCGAGTCGCCCCAGCGCGCGATCGGCACCTGCTCGACCACGCGAACTTCCAGTGTGTCGGGAAAGCGCCGCCTGAGTTCCGCCCGGTACACCCAGGGAAGGGATTCGAGGCGCGTGCGCAGGGCATCCAGATCGAGAAAGAGAAGACCGGCATCGAGTTCGCCTGCGAGCGCCTCTCGCACGGCGGCGTGGCGCAGATTTTCCAGCTTGCCGCCAACCACGATGCGCTCGACGGGCAGGGAGCGGAGGGCCTCCATTGCCAGCAGGGCGATGCCGGCAATCACGGCGATGGAGAACAGCAGCACGCCGCGCTGCAGCAGTGCCAGGCATCGAGCCACGAATCCCTGCATCGACATGCGCTTGGGCTTCGATCTCGCGTTCCGCGTTTTCTTCTGTCTGCGCGCCGCCATCAGTCACCCTCCCCGCCGCGCGCCGCGGACCAGGAAAGCCAGAGAATTTCCTCGACGAGCTCCGCAAGGCTCATCCCGGCGGCAGCCGCAGCCATGGGAACGAGGCTGTGGCTGGTCATGCCGGGCACCGTATTGACCTCCAGGAGCTGGAACTGCCCGGCGCTGTCGCGCATCACATCCACCCGACCCCAGACCGCGCCTGCCACCTCGGCAAAAGCCCGCAGGGCGAGGTCGCAGAGCGCCGCCTCGTCCTCATCGCTGAGGCCGCAGGGGATGTGGTACCGGGTATCGTCGGAGTGGTACTTGGCCTCGTAGTCGTAGAACGTGCTCGCCGCCTCGATGCGGATGGGCGGCAGGCCGCGGTCGCCCAGAACGGCGACCGTGTATTCGGGACCGTCGATAAAGCGTTCAGCGATCAGGACCGCGTCGTATTCCCTGGCCCGCTGCAGTGCGCCTGCAACCTCGGCTTCCGAGTCCACCCGGCTCATGCCGAGGCTCGAGCCTTCGCAGGCCGGCTTGAGGAAGAGCGAACCCCAGGCCGCGAGAGCGCTCTTCAGGTCTTCTTCGCTTTCGATCACGGCGAAGTCCGCTGTCGGCATGCCAGCAGCGCGCCAGAGACGCTTGCAGCGCAGCTTGTCCATGGCCAGCGCCGAGCCGAGCACACCGCTTCCGGTACAAACGATGCCCATCGCTTCCAGCAGACCCTGGGTGACACCGTCTTCCCCACCGGCACCGTGCTGCAGGTTGAACGCGAGTTCGATGCCTTCGAGCTGTGTCCACCAGCGCTCTTCGCCGGTGTCGATGGGACGGGGATCGAAACCGCCGTCGCGCAGGGCCTCAAGGACGCTGCGCGCGCCGGCGAGGGATACGTCGCGTTCACCGGACTTGCCGCCGAAAAGCAGTGCAAGAGGTAGCTGGCGCAGTGTCTGGCGATCGGTCATTGATCCGCCTCCCCGTCCCGGAGCCGCTGCGCAAGGCGACCGATGTCGCCGGCACCCTGGGTGATCAACACGTCGTCGTCGCGGAGCTGTTCGCCGAGGAGTTCTTCCACGAGATCCAGCTGGCCCACATACAGGGGATCGATGGCGCCGCGCTGGCGGATCGAGCGCGCCAGCGAGCGGCTGTCAGCGCCGGCGATGGGATCTTCACCGGCGGTGTACACCTCGAGAAGCAGCAGGTGGTCGACCTGGGAGAGCACGCTCACAAAATCGTCGTAGAGATCGCGCGTGCGCGTGAAGCGGTGGGGCTGGTACAGCATCACGAGGCGTCGCCCCGGGAAGGCCTGGCGCGCCGAGTCCAGCGTCGCCGCCACCTCGGTGGGATGGTGACCGTAGTCGTCGACCAGGGTAACGCGATGGCCGCCCAGGACCTGATCCGCATAGACCGAGAAACGGCGACCGACACCGCTGAAATTCTCCAACGTGTCGCGGATAACCGCATCGTCGATGCCCTGGTCCGTGGCCACGGCAATGGCCGCGGCCGCGTTGAGCACGTTGTGGCGGCCGGGAAGGTTGAGGGTGACGTCCAGCGGCGCATGTCCTTCGGGACGCTCGAGGCGGAACAGGCTCCTCAGCCCGTCGGCCGTGAACTTCGCGATGCGGTAGTCCGCTCCCTCGCTGAAGCCATAGCCCAGCAGGGGCCTACCGAGTTCTTCGCGCAGCGCGGCAAGCACCGGGTCATCCACGCACAGCACGGCCAGTCCGTAGAAGGGAAGGTTGTGGAGAAACTCCACGAAGGTCTGACGCAGCCGGGCGAAGTCGCCGCCGTAGGTATCCATGTGGTCTGCTTCGATATTGGTCACGACCGTGACCATCGGCTGCAGATGGAGGAACGAGGCATCGCTCTCGTCGGCCTCGGCAATCAGGAAGCGACCGGCGCCAAGCTGGGCATGCGATCCCGTGCTGTTAACGCGACCGCCGATCACGAAGGTGGGATCGAGGTCGGCGGCGCCGAACAGTGCCGCGATCAGGCTGGTCGTCGATGTTTTGCCGTGCGTACCGGCAACGGCGATGCCGTAGCGGTGACGCATCAGCTCGGCGAGCATCTCGGCGCGGGGCACCACCGGTATGCGCTGCTCCCGCGCGGCGACCAGCTCCGCGTTGTCTTCGCTCACCGCGCTCGAGATCACCACGACGTCAGCGCCGCTGACCGCGGCGGCGTCGTGACCGACACCGATGGCCACTCCCATGTCCGCGAGGCGTCGCGTCACGCTGCTCTCGCGGAGATCGGAGCCGCTGACGCTGAAGCCCAGGTTGACGAGCACCTCGGCGATGCCGCTCATACCGCTGCCGCCCACCCCCACCATGTGAATGCGGTGGACACGTCGCATCTCATCGCTGCGTTGTACGGCCGGGGCGCTCATGGCATCAGCTCCTCGGCGCAGTCGGCGAGATCGCGGGTCGCGTTGGGCCGAGCGCAGCCCCGGGCGGCGCGGGCCATGGCGGCGAGTCGCTCGCGATCGTCAAGCAGGGCGCTCAGGTCACCCTCGAGACGATCCGCGAGCTCCGCCTGGGGCAGGAGCAGAGCCGCGCCTGCATCCGCGAGAAAACGCCCGTTGGCGGTCTGGTGATCGTCGATGGCATGCGGCAGCGGAATCAGAAGGGAAGGCCGTCCGGTCACCGCAAGCTCGGCGATGGTCAACGCACCCGCGCGACAAACCACGAGGTCTGCCCAGGCATAGGCGGCGGCCATATCCTCGATAAAGGGCAGCACCTCGTAGGCCGGAAGCTGATTCGCGGCCGAGGAGCGCAATGCGTCCACGTGGATCGGGCCGCACTGGTGACGCCAGCGGCAGCGCTCGCCAAGCGAGAGGGCCACTCGCGGCAGCGCCTCGTTCAAGGCCTGCGCACCCAGACTGCCCCCGAGCACCAGCACCTGCAGGGGACGCTCCCCATCCCAGTTCCAGGCATGCTCCTCGGCGACTCCGAGCAGTTCCTGGCGGACAGGATTGCCGAGATAGCGAGCGTCGCGATGGGCGCTGAGCACGCCGGGGAATCCGGTCGTGACGCAGCGTGCAAAGCGGGAAAGAAGCCGATTGGCGCTGCCCGCGACGGCGTTCTGCTCCTGCAGAAGCAGCGGCCGACCCAGGCAGCGTGCCGCTAGGGCGGCGGGCACGGAGGCATAGCCGCCGAGGCCAACGACGAGACGCGGCCGATAGCGCAGCACCAGGATCAGGGACAGCAGGAGGGACCAGGCCAGCATCACCATGGCACGAAGCTGGTCGAGGAGGTTCTTTCCGCGCAGGCCGCGCATGGGCAGGGTGTGCAGCGGCAGCCGCGCCTCGGGCACAACGCGAGCTTCCAGGCCGCGGGCGGTGCCGATCCAGCGCGGCGCGTAACCCCGATCGCGCAGGGCCAGGGCGAGGGCCAGCGCGGGATAGACATGGCCTCCCGTACCGCCGGCGAGTACGAACACACAGGGTGCGGCGCTCATGAGCGTCGCCTCCGCGGCGGCGTTTTGCCGTCGATCGCCACGCGCAGCACCATGCCCAGCAGGCCACAGCAGGTGATCACACTCGTGCCGCCGTAGCTGACAAACGGCAGGGTCAGCCCCTTCGTAGGCAGCAGACCGGAACTGACACCCATGTTCACGAAGGCCTGGCCGGAGAACATCAGGGCCACGCCAAAACACAGGTAGGCCGCGAAACTTTCGCGGCGCTCCAGGGCAGCACGACCCAGGTAGAAGATGCGCAGGACCAGCGCGAGGAACAGCAGAATCAGGGCGAGCGCGCCAACGAAGCCCGTTTCCTCCGCCCAGATCGAGAACACGAAATCCGTGTGTGCCTCCGGAAGATAAAAGAGCTTCTGCACGCTGTTACCCAGACCGACGCCGAACCACTCACCGCGTCCGAAGGCAATCAGCGACTGGACGAGTTGGAAGCCCGCACCGTAGGGATCCGCCCAGGGGTCGGTGTAGGCGATAAGACGCTGCAGACGATAGGGCGCGGCCTGGATCAGGAACACACCAAGCAGTCCCGTGCCCACTACGATCAACGCCAGGTGCGCTAAACGCATACCGGCCAGGAACAGCATGCCGAACGCGGTCGCGAGGAGAATCACAGCCGCGCCAAAGTCCGGTTCGGCAAGCAGGAGAACGGCGACCAGGCCGAGAACCAGCAGAGGCCTGAAGAATCCCTGCCAGCTTTCCTGAAGAGCCTTGCCCTGGCGCGTGATGTAACCCGAAAGAAAGAGAATCATCGCAGCCTTCGCCAGCTCCGAGGGCTGCAGGGTCAACGTTCCGAATGCCAGCCAGCGCTGGCTGCCGTTCACGTTGCGACCGACACCGGGAACCAGCACCAGGATCAGCAGCAGGCTGGACAGAAGCAGCCAGATCCAGGCGCTGCGATACCAGAAGGAGGTCGGCATTGCGTAGGCGACGACGCCGGCGCAGGCAGCGATGAGCAGATAGACCACGTGGCGCTGGCTCTGGAACCACATGTTCGCGTGGGTCGCCTCCGCGTAGCCCACAGAAGCCGAACTGATCACTACGAGACCGATCGCCAGGAGCACGGCGCTCAGTACAAGCAGCGGACCGTCGGGCACAACAATCGGTGCGGAAGAGGAGTTCGCGCTCATCGTGCAAGCACCTCCTCTGCCGCAGCGCGGAAGGCCTCACCGCGCGCCTCGTAGCTCGCGAACTGGTCGAAGCTCGCGCAGGCCGGGGAAAGCAGGACGGTCTCTCCGGGTTCGGCGATCTGCGCCGCTCGCTCCACCGCGGCGTCCATAGTGCCAACGCGCTCGATCGAACTGGTCCCGGCAAGAGCGTCCGCGAGAAGCGGTGCCGCCTCTCCAATGAGAAGCACGTGTCGGCAGTGGCGCTCTACCGCGCCGCGCAGCGGAGCGAAATCGGCCGCCTTGTCCCTGCCGCCGGCAATAAGAATGAGAGGGCGGTCCGCTCCGAGCCCATCGACCGCCGCGATAGCCGCGGCCACGTTGGTCGCCTTGGAGTCGTTGACCCACTGCACGCCGCCGCTTTCGCCAACCAGTTCGCAGCGATGCGGCAGACCGCGGAAGCTGCGCAACGCTTCGAGCATCGCGTCTTTCGGCAGATCCGCTGCGCTGCCGATTGCGAGGGCAGCGAGCGCGTTGGCCACGTTGTGCCTTCCCGGCATCGGAAGCTGACTCACCGGAAGCAGAAGCTCGAAGCCCTCGGCAAGGAAGGTCTCGCCGTCTTCCTCACGAAGGCCGAATCCCTCGAGGTCCGGTTCGCGCAAACGCCAGCTCACCTGACGGCGCCCGCCGGCGAGAGGCGGAATCGTGAGCGGATCGTCGGCGTTGTAGACAACGGCCTTGCTGCCGCTGAAGATCCGGTGCTTCGCCTGGTGATAGAGCGGCATGCTGCCGTGGCGGTCCAGGTGATCCGGCGTGACGTTGAGCACCGTGGCCACGTCCAGTCCGAGTTCGCCGGCACGCTCCAGCTGGAAGCTGGAAAGCTCCAGCACGTAGAGCTCTATATCGTCATCGAGAAGATCGAGGGCCGCCGTACCGAGGTTGCCTCCAACGCCCGTGTTCAGTCCCGCGGCCCGCGCCATGGCGCCGACCATCGCGGTTACCGTGGACTTGGCATTCGAGCCGGTGATACCCACGACCGGCGCACGCGCCTCTTCCATGAACAGGTCGATGTCCCCGCGCAGCCGGGCGCCGGCGGCTACCGCCTCTTCCAGCCACGGCTCGGAGGGAGCAATCCCGGGATTCACGATCAGCTCGCCCGCGGTGTTCAGCACATCCTGGGGCACGGCACCGGTGAGCAGCGGGATGTCCGGTAGCTCGGTCTTCAGCTGCGACTGCCCCGGCGGCGCCTCCCGCGTGTCGTACACGCAAAAGTCCTCACCGCGCCGGGCCAGGTAGCGGGCCACGGAAAGACCCGTCACGCCCAGGCCGACTACGACCCTGCGCCACGTGCTGCTGATGAGATCTGCCATGGCTTCTGCGGCTCCCATCAACGCAGCTTCAGCGTGGCCAGGCCGAAGAGCACCAGCATTACGGTGATGATCCAGAAGCGCACGATGACCCGGGGCTCGGGCCAGCCCTTGAGCTCGTAGTGGTGGTGGATCGGCGCCATGCGGAAGATTCGGCGTCCGGTGAGTTTGAAGGACGCGACCTGGAGGATCACCGAGACCGTTTCCAGCACGAAGATGCCGCCCATGATGAAGAACACGATCTCGTGGCGGGTGATCACAGCCACCGTACCCAGCGCTGCGCCGAGCGCCAGGGCGCCCACGTCGCCCATGAAGACCTGCGCCGGATAGGTGTTGAACCAGAGAAAGCCCAGGCCGGACCCCGCGATGGCGCCGCAGAAGACAGCCAGCTCGCCGCTTCCCGCTATGTAGGGAATCTGCAGGTAATCGGCAAAGTTCACGTTCCCGGTGAGGTAGGCGATCAGGCCCAGCGCCGTGCCCACGAGCACAGTTGGCAGGATCGCCAGACCGTCGAGGCCGTCGGTGAGGTTCACCGCGTTGCTGGCGCCGACGATCACGAAATAGGCGAGGACGATAAAAAGCGGCCCCATCGTGATCGCGAAATCCTTGAGGAAAGGCAGGTGCAGCTGCGTGGTAACGGCGGACTCGGAGTCGACAAAGAGAAAGACGGCCGCACCGAGGCCTGCCACCGACTGCCAGAAGTATTTCCAGCGCGCCGGGAGACCTCGGGGATTGCGTTCTACGACCTTGCGGTAGTCGTCGACCCAGCCGACGGCGCCGAAGGCGGCGGTAACGAGAAGTGCAGTCCACACGTAGGCATTGGAGAGGTCGCCCCAGAGCAGCGTGGCAACGGCGATGGCAACGAGAATCAGCGCGCCACCCATGGTCGGGGTGCCGGTCTTGCCGAGATGGCTCTCGGGACCGTCGCTGCGAACCGCCTGGCCGACCTGGTAGTAGCTGAGGCGGCGGATCATGATCGGCCCGACCAGCAGCGAGATAGCCAGCGCGGTGCCCGCGGCCAGAATGCCGCGCAGCGTCAGGTACTGGAACACGCGGAAGCCCGATTCGAACTGGGACAGGTACTCGGCGAGCAGCATCAGCATGACGGCTGCCCTCCCCCGGCGACGGCGCGCAGATCGGCGATGACATGCTCCATCGCCGCCCCGCGGGATCCCTTCACCAGCAGCACATCGCAGTCCGCCATCAGGCTGGCGGCACTCTGAGCGAGTTCGGCCCGGTCCCGGAACAGCTGCGCGCCGGCCCCGAAGGCTTCGACGGCCGGCGCGAGCGCCGCGCCAACCCCAACGAACACGTCTATTCCGCGTTCCCGGGCGCGCTCGCCCATCTCGGCGTGCATCTGTGTCGAGCCCGCACCGAGCTCAAGCATTTCCCCAAGCACGAGGCCGCGCCGACCCTCGGCGCCGGCGAGGAAATCGATCGCCGCACGCACGGAACCGGGATTGGCGTTGTAGCTGTCGTCTATGAGCGTCACTCCATTGGCGAGCTTCTCGTGCTGCAGGCGCCCGGGCTCACCTTCCGCCGCGGCGATGCCATCGGCGATAAGGTCGATGTCGAGACCCGCTCCACGGGCCAGCGCGGCGGCGACGAGGGCGTTGGCCACGTTGTGAAGTCCGGGCAGCGGCAGACGCACGAGCCTGCGCTCCCCATCCACTTCAAGCTCGAACTCCGTCCCCGCTGCCGCGAGATCGCGAAGGTCCCGCGCCATGACGTCAGCGGGACTGTTCAGCGACCAGCTCACGGTTCGCGCGCCAGTGGCCTCGATCCTTTGCCGCCAGAGCTCGCTGTAGGGCGAATCGAGATTCAGCACGGCGATCGAATCCCGCCCGAGACCGTCGTAGATCTCGGCCTTGACGTCGGCCACGTCCGCGACGGTGCCGAAGCCGTCGAGGTGAGCTTCCATGGCATTGAGCACGGTGCTGATCTGCGGTTGTGCGAGATCGCAGAGATGAGCGACATCCCCGCGCCCCGTGGCCCCCATCTCGATAACGGCATAGCGAACGTCGTCAGAGAGGCGCGCCAGCGTCAGCGGTACGCCAATCTCGTTGTTGTAGTTGCCGCGCGTCGCCACGGTGGAACCCGCGCGGCTCAAGATGGCGCGGCAGATATTCTTCACCGAGGTCTTGCCGCAACTGCCGGTGATGGCGATAACGCAGCCATCAAAGGCTTCGCGGTTGCGACGGGCCAGCGCCGTCAGTGCGGCGAGGCTGTCCTCGACGACGAGACAGGGGATCGGAGAAGGCACGGGACGCTCGGTCAGCGCGGCCACAGCGCCGCGCTCGGCCGCGGACTCAACGAACGCATGACCATCTACCTGGGCGCCGCGCACGGCCACGAACAGGTCGCCCGCTTCCACGCGCCGCGAGTCCACCGCGGCGCCGCCCAGGGCCACGGGACCGCCGTCGTAGGGCGCACCCAGGTATTGCGCCACCGCTGCGAGGTTCAGGGCCGCCATCATGCCGCCAGCTCCCCGAGGAGATCCCGGGCCACGGCCAGGTCGCTGAAGGTCAGACGGCGACCGCCGATTTCCTGGTAGTCCTCGTGACCCTTGCCGGCGATAAGGACACAGTCCTCCAGGCCCGCCTGCTCGATGGCGAAGCGGATCGCCTCGCGGCGGTCTACACGCTCCGCAAAATCCCCGGTCATGCTCCGGGCGACTTCGGCAACGATCGCCTCAGGACTTTCGCCACGGGGGTTGTCACTGGTGATCACCGCAAAGTCGGCAGCGCGGCTGACGGCCTCGGCCATCAGCGCTCGCTTGCCCCGGTCGCGGTCGCCGCCGCAGCCAAACACCGCGATCAGGCGTCCGCTGCATTGGGCCCTGAGCGCCTCGAGCACTTTCAAAAGGGCATCGGGCGTGTGCGCATAGTCGACCACGACAAGCGGAGCCCCGGCCACGCGCAGCGGCTCCATGCGGCCCGATACCGGGCGGAGCTGCGCGGCGCCGGCGAGGACATCGTCGAAGGGCATACCGGCCTCGAGCGCCGCCGCCACGGCCGCCAGTAGATTGTCTAGGTTGAACGTGCCGAGGAGACCCGAGCGCATCACGCCCTCGCCCCAGGGACTCGAGAGACGGAAGCGCATCCCCGCGCTGCTCAACTCGATGCGGCTGGCGCGCACATCGCAGCCCGGCGAACGACCGTAGGTTATGACCTTCACGCCCGCGAGGCTCGAGCGACTGAGCTCGCTGCTGAAGGGATCCTCCGAGTTCAGCACCAGCGCGCGAAGCGACGAGAAGCGAAATAGCCGCGCTTTGGCCTCGCCGTACTCGCGCATGTCGCCGTGGTAGTCGAGATGGTCCCGGGTCAGATTTGTGAATACCGCGGTGTCGACGTCGATCGCGTCGAGACGCCCTTGGTGCAGGGCGTGAGAGGACGCCTCCATGGCAACGAAGGGCACTGCTTCACCGGCCCAGTCCGCGAGCTGGCGTTGCAGCGCGATGGCATCGGGAGTGGTGTGCGTAGTGTCGCGCGCCGTGCCGTCGAGGGACGCACCGAGCGTACCGACAACGCCGCAGGCGTAGCCCGCGCCACGCACGAGCTGCCCGAACAGCTGGCTGACGGTCGTCTTGCCGTTGGTTCCCGTGACCGCTGTTACGTGCAGGGAGCGACTGGGGTGGCCGTAGCAGCGGGCCGCGAGCTCCGCCAGGCTGTCACGAAGACCGGGAAGCACGATGACAGGCAGGGGCGCCGCAGCCACTCGCCGTTCCGTGAGCGCGGCTACCGCTCCCGCCTGCCGGGCCTCGTCAAGCTTGTCGTGCCCGTCGTACTGCGAACCGCGCAGGGCCACGAACACGTCCCCGGAGACCACGCGGCGGCTGTCCTGGGACATGCCCTGCACCTGTAGATCGGCAAGATCGTCCGAAAGCAGAGCACTGCCCTTGAGGAGCTCCCCGAGATTCAGTACCGGCTGTGCGCTGGCCATCATGGCTCGACCCCCGCACCCAGCGCGGCGACGAGCTCTGCGTCTGCCTCGGGCTCAGGCTGCTGCGGCGGCACGCCCAGCAGGCGAAGCGTTTCGCTGGCGACGCGGGCAAACACCGGAGCGGCGGCCGCACCACCGCCGTAGTTATCTCCCTTGGGGCGATCCAGCACCACGACCGTCACGAAGCGCGGATCATCGGCGGGCGCCAGGCCGGCAAAGAGCGCGACGTACTGATCATCGAGATAGCCGCCCGCGCCAACCTTGTGAACCGTTCCCGTCTTGCCGCCCACCGCGTAGCCGGGAATCCGGGCGCGCCCCGCGGTGCCGTTCTCGCCGGTGACGGCTCTCAGAACTTCGCGCACCTGGCTGGCCGTTTCCTCACTGATCACGCGTGGAAACTCGGGAGAGACTTCGCGGTGCAGCAGTGACACGTCCGGCAGGTACCCGCCATTGGCAAAGACCGCGTAGGCCCGGGCGAGCTGCAGCGGCGTGGCGGTGAGGCCGTAGCCGAAGGCCAGGGTCACCTTCTCGATCTCGCGCCAGCGCGGACGCTGCGGCAGCAGCCCCGAACTCTCACCGGGGAAGCCCGAGGCCGTGGGCTCGCCAAGACCGAAGCGCTGGAAGACGTCCCAGATCGGCTCGTGCCCGAGATCCTGCGCGACCTTGGTTATGCCCACCTGGCTGGACTTCTCGACCACGCGCGAGAGCGTGATTTCGCCGTAATTGCGCGGATCGGGAAGCACCTTGCGGCCTACGCGGATGCGTCCCGGATTGGTGTCGATGATGGTTTCCGGCGTATAGCGACCGCTTTCGAGAGCCGCGACCAGGGTGAGCGGCTTCATCGTCGAACCGGGCTCGAACACATCCGTGAGCACGCGGTTGCGCATCTCGCCCATGCTCACGGCGCTGCGGTTGTTGGGGTTGAAGTCCGGGTAGCTGACCGAGGCAAGCACCTCACCGCTGCGGCTGACGAGAGTGACGATCATGCCCGCCTCGGCGCCCGTGAGCTTGACCGCGCGCAGCAGCTCGCGGTGCTGCAGATACTGCAGGCGCAGGTCGATCGACAGCTGAAGCTTGCGCCCGGGCCGCGCTTCTTCGACCACGCCGATGTCCCGCACCGCGTCGCCGCGCAGGTCCTTGATGTAGCGCTTGCGCCCGGGCTGACCGCGCAGCCAGTCGTCGTAGGCCAGCTCGAGGCCGGACACCCCCCTGCCATCGACGTTGGTGATGCCGACCAGGTGGGCCGCCACCTCGCCCGCGGGGTAGAAGCGCCGGTACTCGCGCTGGGCTCGAACGCCGGGAATGTTCAGCGCCAGCACGCTGCGGGCATGGTCGGGCTGAAGATGGCGTCGCAGGTACATGAACTGCTTCCCGGCGTAACGACCGAGGCGCTCCCGGAGCACGGCCTCGTCTTCACCGAGCGCCGAAGCCAGCTCCGCGAGTCGATCGCTTGCCGCCAGCCGCGGCGGGTTTGCCCAGAGAGAGATGACCGGCGTGCTGATGGCCAGGGACTCGCCGCGGCGATCGGTGATCAGGCCGCGATAGGCCGGCAGCTCCGCCGTGCGCACCATGCGCATGGCGCCCTGCTTGCGCAGGAACTCGGCGCCGCGGTCGGTATCGAGCACCTGCAGCATGAGCACGCGACCCGCAAGCGCGGCGAACAGCAGCACGAGCAGCGTCATGACCAGCCAGCCGCGCCAGCCGAAATCGGGAGTGGCAGCGCGCTTCATGGCGATAGCACCTTCACGCGCTCCGGGCCTGGCGTGCCAAGACCGAGAACATCGCGCGCTTCCGTCGCGATGCGGTGATGCGATGACCAGGTGCCCTGTTCCAGGAGGAGACGGCTGTGCTCCTCCTCCAGGTACCAGCGCTGCCCCTCCAGCGTCTGCAGTTCCGCATAGGCCCCGCGGACCCGATGGGTGCTATCGATGATGGCGAACGCCGTGGCCAGGGCGACCAGTGCCAGCGTGCTCAATGGAAGAAACCCGCGCAGCCCCATGCTCAGGCCACCCGCTCGGCGCAGCGCATGATCGCGCTGCGTGCTCGTGGATTGGCAGCCACCTCATCGGCACCGGCGCGCTGCGCCTTGCCAACCAGGCGCAGGGGCGGACGCTGCGTGTCCACATCGCGCAGGGGAATGCCCCGGGGGAGCTGCGGCGGCCGACTCATGCGGCGCAGGTACTGCTTTACTCGCCGGTCTTCGAGGGAATGAAAGCTGATCACCACGAGGCGTGCGCCGATGGCAAGCAGCGGCAGCGCCGCTTCGAGGAGCTCGTCCAGGTCGTCCAGCTCGCGGTTGACGCGTATGCGAATCGCCTGGAATGCGCGGGTTGCCGGGTGATGATGCTTCTCCCAGCGCGGGTGTGCTTCGCTCACCACGGAGGCCAGCTGAGTCGTGCTGGTCAGCGGCGCTGCGTCCCGCGCCCTGCCGATGGCCGCGGCGATGCGGCGTGCATAGCGTTCTTCACCGTAGTCGCGCAGGACCGCTTCGATTTCCGCCACCTCGGCACGCTGCAGCCACTCGGCGGCGGACTCGCCACGGCTGCGATCCATCCTCATGTCTAAGGGGCCGTCCCGCAGAAAGGAGAAGCCGCGCTCGGCGATGTCGAGCTGCGGGCTGGAAACACCCAGGTCCAGCAGGATTCCGTCGACCGCTTCGATGCCGAGACGCTCGAGAATCTGGGGCAGCTCGGCAAAGGATCCACGGGCAAAGCTGAGACGCGCATCCTCGCTAGCAAGTGCCTTGGCCTCGCGCTCGGCTTCCTCGTCCTTGTCTATGGCGAGGAGGCGGCCTTCGGGGGCCAGGCGACGCAGAATCTCCCGGCTGTGCCCGCCGCGGCCGAAGGTGCCGTCAACGTAAATGCCGGCGGGGTTGCCTACCAGCGCTTCAACCGCCTCGTGCAACAGGACCGTGTCGTGTCTGTCAGCCATCTAGAGAGGCAGACTGAGTAACTCATCGGGGAGCGGCAGATCGGCGCCGACATCCTCCAGGGCTTTATCGCGCTCTTCGATCCAGAGTTCCTCACTCCACAGCTCCAGTTTGTTACCTTGGCCGACGAGGACGAGCTTTTTTTCCATCTTCGCGTAGTCGCGGAGGGACGGAGGCAGGAGCATGCGTCCGTTGGCATCCAGCTGGATATCGGTGGCATAACCCAGCATGAGACGCTGGAAGCGCTTGACGGCGGGATTCAGGGACGGAAGGGATTGCAGGCTTTCCTCGATGCGGCCCCAGGCAGGCATCGGGTAAATGGTCAGACAGAGAGACTGGGTATCGATGGTGACGACAATATCGCCCCCGCATTCCTCCATGAGGGGCTCGCGCTGGCGCGCCGGGATCGCCAGGCGCCCCTTCGCATCCATATTGATGTGCTGCACCCCACGGAACACGCTACCGCTTCCCCTTTGTTCCCCTGCACCCCGGCTATTCCCACAAATAGCCAGAATTACCCACATATCACCACTTCGCGACACTATAGGGCGGGGCAAAACGCGGCGTCAAGGGAGCCGAGACCGAAAAATCCTGTTATTTCAGGGGTTTGGAGACGAAATAGCAGATGCGAGGAGGCTTTTTAGAGATGCCACTGGAATGGCAAAAAATCACAAAAACATGCGAGTAGCTCACGTACTTAAGCAAGCACTTTAACTTTAAGCACGTAACCTTCTTCCTCGCGTGGTTTTTAGGTCAAATCCGTCTAACAATGCGGCCGCAAGCCGCTGTGGGGGCGTTCGGAAGTCGGCTCAAGGCGGTGATGAGCGGTTGCAACTGCCGCGGAGGCCCCCGCTTCGGGTTCCGAGAGGATCCAGCTGCGTTTTCGGGTAGTCAGCGCCTGTGTGGCGTCGCTGCCTGCCCGGGATTCGCCTGGGCAAGCGGATCGAACCTCACCCACGGGCCCCATGCGCGAACCGCGCCGCGTCGGGGCGCCTCGGGCCACCAACGAGAAGGGAGTGGATTTACCTGGAAATTGAAGAAGGGGGAGGAGTCGGCCGATAAGCCGGGTTCTGTCGAGGACGATCATTCATCTGGGACGCACGTCACCGTCCGCCTCTAGCGACCTACCCGAATCCACTGCGGGCCACA
>JAAUYI010207479.1_pt1 | contig 17017 bp, 16 predicted proteins | sample 7278041 | NCBI WGS metagenome assembly JAAUYI01 (sample SAMN14350216, study PRJNA611818) | marine sediment metagenome | isolation source: surface marine sediment (0.6m) | place: French Polynesia: Moorea | collected 2018-08
TACAGCATCGGCTGTTCCCTGAAACCAGCGAGTATTGTCAGCAGTTTGCTGTGCTGAGAGTACCTCAACAAATCCCTCTCTGAATCCAGAAAAATGATAAGTACGGTTTAAATGTCGATTTAAAGAAGCTGAATTAAACTGGGTCAAAACGTAAATTTTGACAATTTCCGAATTAATACAATTACTAATCGGAATATCGATTAAACGGTATTTACTAGCTAATGGTACTGCGGGTTTTGCCCGCAATTTAGTTAGCGGATAGAGGCGAGTACCCGCGCCTCCTCCAAGAATGATGCCTAATACTCTTTTCACAAGAAACAACCTCGCGACTGCCTGTTACCTCTCAAGTTCAAGTTTATCTGACTGTGGTACAGATTCAGCCAAAGAGTAAAATTGGTTTTGCTTAATTGGCTATTTTGGAGGATTGTTAATAAGTGTTAATATAAAGCTAGCCTGAGTTCTGGGTGAGTTTACTAGGACTTAATCGAGTAAGTTAATTCAATAGCTGCGTACAATATGTCATCTTCTGCAACAGTTCTTCCTCCCAAGCTTGAACGAATCGTTGAGCGTTTCAAACGTCGCTCTAATCCCAAACAACGTTACGAGCAACTACTCTGGTATGCCAAAAAATTACCAGAAATGCCAGAGAAAAGCAAAACTTCTGATAACAAGGTTAATGGATGTGTTTCTCAAGTTTACATTACTGCCAATTTAGAAGACGGCAAGATTTGGTATCAGGGAGATTCTGATGCTCAATTAGTAAAAGGATTGGTTGCATTATTAATTGAAGGGTTAAATGGTTTAACCCCGCAAGAAATCGTCCAGGTAACACCAGATTTCATTGAAGAAACTGGATTAAAAGTGAGTTTGACTCCTTCTCGTGCTAACGGATTTTATAATATTTTTCAAACAATGAAGAAAAAGGCTTTAGGATTTCAATTAGGTATGTCTGCTGAAAGCTGATTTCTAATCTGATTCAAGAGACAAATAACCAATAAATATTTGCTATTAAACTTCTCGATCTAACTTACTTTGAGAAATAGCGCGAGTGCAAGACCAATTGCTAGGAAGAGCAGAAGGCCAGCCCATTCGTAAAGCTTCTGGACAGATAGTCATGACTGTTAACTGACAATCAATTAGTTGAAATCCTTGTTTTTCACATTGTTTGAGACTGTGTTTGAGAATCGAATCGTCGTTAAATTCGATCGTGTTGTTACACTGAATGCAAACGATATGATGATGATGATGAGGATAGGGTTGGTTTAGTTCGTAGTGTTTATGACCTTCTGCTAGCTCTAGTTCTCGTAGAATCCCCATTCGTGCCATCAATTTGACACTGCGGTAAATTGTTGACAAACTGATCGACTCACCACGTTTTTCCAGGACATTATAAATTTCTTCTGCACTCAGGTGATTTCCTTTAGGTAAGTTTTGGAAAAGGTGTAAAATTTTCTCTCGCTGAGGAGTCATTCGCCAACCTCTGGCATTAAGTTCGGCTTTCAGGGAACTGGCTGTGTAGTGAGGCATAGTAACTTAGTATTAACTAATCATATCTAATGACAATGATAATAACTCTGAGGAGTCATTTGCAACAAACTTAAATAATTGATAATAGTTTTTTACTTTGAACCAGCACTACTGACAGTTGAAACTAAAAATTCTTTTATATACCTATTAACTAATGTAAAATTAGTTCGGAAACTAAGGGGAATTGGAAAAAGAAAATATACCAACTTTTTAGTAATTGTTGTGGTGTGCGTAATCCTGCCAAAAATTTAGCAGGGTGAGGTAGATTGAGTACTACTAATTTTTCTACCATAGCTGGATAATTATAGGCAAAATTCCAAGCCATCGCACCACATTTAAAACTCAAAAAGAGGAATTAATTACCTACCTTAATTACTCTTTTGACAAACAATACAAAAACTTGACATTTTATTTAAGATTATCGATCGCACTTTAGAAACAAAAAATAATTATTAATTAGTAATAGCTTTTATAGTCCTGCTCACATCGGTAAGTTAAAACTCGATCGACAATTAGCAATTAGCAAATTGATAAGACTTAATACCTATTGATTCCCAGTCCTAAACCCTCCAAACTTCAATTTTCCGAATGACGATCTCAAAAAACACTGGTGGCAAAATAGATGCAGTTTAGTTACAAACTACTAAGTGTTTACATCTCTTAATTTTGTCTAAGCAAAATTCACAAAACTAGAGATTTTGAGTTCTTACTCATTTCCAACTATAATATCTAAATCTGAAAATATTTTCTAACAGTCAATATAAAGCAAAATTGGGCTTTTAGTTTAAAGCGCTTTTTTTATATCTTTTTAAAAGTTATCAAGATCGAGCCAACATTAAGGATAACGAACTATCATCTATTTCCCCTCTAGCTAGATTTGGTAGCTTGATTAAACTATTTATATTCTTTCTATGACTTTGACAAATATTGTAATTTTAGTAGGTGGACTGATACTCTTAGTAGTTGGCGCGGAATTATTGGTAAAGGGAGCGTCTAGTTTAGCTGGAATATTGGGAATTTCACCTTTAATTATTGGATTGACAATTGTTGCTTATGGCACGAGTGCGCCAGAAATGGCAGTGAGTATTATGTCTAGTTTTGCTGGAAAAGCAGATATTGCAGTAGGCAATGTATTGGGCAGTAATATTTTCAATATTTTACTAATTCTGGGTGTGTCCGCTTTGGTAACACCATTAATAGTAGCAAGACAAATAATTCGCTCTGATGTACCAATTATGATCGGAGTGTCTATTCTTCTATTAATATTTGGACTAGATGGCAAAATTAGTAGAGTAGATGGCACTATTTTCTTTATTGGTGGAATAGTTTATACTCTCTCTCTAATTTATCAAAGTCATAGACAAATTAATAACAGCGATCGCGATGAATTTGCCGAAGAATATGGGTTTTTGGGGGAAAAAACCGCTATGATTTGGGTGAGAAATCTAGTGTTTATTATTGGTGGTTCCCTATTGTTAATCCTAGGTTCTCGTTGGTTAGTAAGTTCGGCAATTTCTATTGCTAGAGCCTTGGGAATTAGCGAACTGCTGATTGGTTTGACTATTGTGTCAGTAGGAACTTCTTTGCCAGAACTAGCTACCTCCATTATGGCAAGTATCCGTGGAGAGAGAGATATTGCGGTGGGTAATGTACTGGGAAGTAATATTTTTAATATTTTGGCAGTTTTAGGCATAGCAGGAATGATTGCGCCTGATGGAATTGTTGTTTCACAAGCTGCGATCGAGTTTAACGCCCCTGTTGCCGTTGCCGTTGCTTTTGCCTGTTTGCCGATTTTCTATTCTGGCAGCCAGATTAATCGCTGGGAAGGATTATTATTTACTTTTTATTATTTTGCTTATACTAGTTACTTAATTTTGGATGCTATTAATCATGATAGTCTTCCTCTCTACACTACTGTAATGCTCTTTTTTATAATTCCTCTTACGGTAATTACTTTGGTAACAGTTGCATTACAAGAACGTCACTCCAAACGGAAAAATATAAGTTAACTAGATGCCCTGACAAATAAACCTAAAAAACTAATCCATTTTGGAAGCAAACCATAAAGTCCATAGCATTGTTAACCTTTAAAAGATAGACATAATTAATACATAATATTTTAAAAAATATAAAAAAACAATAAATTAATAATTAAGCAAATATGTGGATTTAATTAATTGAGTAGATTGGCAGAGTTAATTTCTTTTAAATAAAGATAGATAATGCCAAAATATTAATGGTGTTTATTCAAAGTTAAAGACCTAAAGCTCAAATTAGTTTAGGTGTGAGGATTTGACATAATGTTGAAGAAGTTGTTCTGGAAAGTTGGTAAAATAACTCCAGCTATAGCAACTGTTTTACTTTTATTTGTTCCTAAAGTTAAAGCGAATCAATATTCTACAATTAAAAATTTATCTTCAAACTTTCTAGCACAAACGGTAGAAAAAGACAATCAATATAATAACAATTTACTTTTTCTAGAAAATAATTCTTTTGCAATAGGCAAAAATTACCGCGAGCGAAAACTACTAGCTCAGCTCACTAATGTCGATCGGTTGCGAGATGTATCTCCTACAGACTGGGCATATGAAGCCTTACGTAGTTTGATCGATCGCTATAACTGTATAGTAGGATATCCCGAGCGGATGTATCGAGGCACAAAAGCTTTGTCTCGTTATGAATTTGCTACGGGTTTAAATACTTGCTTAAATCAAATAGAATTGCTGATTAGTAGCGATAAAAACGTGTCGAGAAAAGACCTCAATACTTTAATGCGACTCATGCAAGAATTCAGTGAAGAATTAGCTATACTAAGGGGTCGTACTGATGGCGTACAAGCTCGTGTGGGAGAATTAGAAGTCACTCAATTTTCGACAACAACCAAGTTAAGAGGAGAAGTAATCTTCGGTTTAGCCAGTATTTTTTCAGGAGAAGCAGACGAAGTATCGGTTTTAGGACATCGCACTCGTCTCGAACTAGAAACTAGTTTTACAGGCGAAGATACCCTCTTTAGTCGTCTTGCTACAGGTAACTTTCCTTCTTTTACTGAAGAAACTGGTACCTTTGAAGGAAACTTAGGTTTTGCTGCACCTGAAGATAATAACTTAGCTTTAGAAGTTCTCTTTTATAATTTTCCTCTCAGTGAAAATACGGAAGTGATTGTAGGGGCAGCAGGGACAGCAGCCGACGATATTGCCAATACAGTTAATGTCCTTGATGGTGATGGTGGTAATTTGGCCATTTCTGCTTTTGGTACTCGTAACCCTATTTACTTACCTCCTGCTGATGCAGGGATAGGGATTATTCACAATCTAGGAGATAAATTTGAAATTAGTGCTGGTTATTTAGCTTCTCCTGCTAATAATCCTAGTGAAGGTAATGGTTTATTTAATGGCCCGTTTAGTGCTTTGGGGCAAATATTATATAAGCCAACAGATGATTTAACTTTAGCTGCAACCTATGTTCGTGGTTACAATCAGAGCGATACGGGGACTGGTAGTAGTTTAGCTAACTTACGATCGTTTACCAAAAAAGAGTTTGGGGAAGCTGTACCCACAGTAAGTGATTCTTATGCTTTACAAGCATCTTGGGCAATTAGTGACAGGGTTATTCTCGGTGGTTGGGGTACTTTGAGTCAAATAGAAGTACTCGGTCGCTCTAATGGCATTGAAGGTAGTCAAGATGTTATTAATTGGGCAGCGACCTTAGCTTTTCCCGATTTGGGTAAAGAAGGAAGTTTAGCAGGAATTGTGATAGGCAGAGAACCCTACGTAAGTGATTCGAGTATCGATGCATTAGGAAAAGATGAAGATTTTTCTTTACATGTAGAGGGTTTTTATCAATATCAAATAACCGATAATATCAGTATTACTCCTGGTGTGGTGTGGATTACCGCTCCTGACAGTAAAGATAGTAATGATGATTTAGTTATTGGTACTGTCCGTACTACTTTCAGTTTTTAAAGTTCACGAACTAATACCAATTTTCAGGATTTTTGCCAATGAGAGCAAAAATTAGCTAAATTCACCAGGATGTAAGCCAATCCAGCGATCGCCTTCTAATTGAATAATCATTAACTTGGCTGGTTCATCGCCCACCGTACCTGAAAGATGTCCTTGATGTCCTTCTGCATTGGGTTTGGTGTTCTGATCGCCACCAAAAGATACTTCCCCCACACCCATTTCTACTCGCATACCGTCCATGGTTTCTACAAACCACTTACCAGATAAGGGAATAATCCACTGTGGTTGAGGATTTTCGTGCCATTCGCCCACCCAACCAACAGGTAATTCGGCAAAGACAATTTTGGCATCGGCATTCAGCAGTCGATTGTTCCACTGTGGATCGGCATCACCGCCCATACTTTCTTGCTCGAAGTTAGTTAACTCGCATTGGGTTTGGTGACTAACACCATCATCATCTGTCCAAACGTGCCAATAGACAAATTTGGGTTTACTATCTTGTTTTTGGGTTGTTTTACTCACAATTGTTATTTTTAGTTCTAGAAAATTTACTTATTTCGGTATCTCCCAAGCCTTCAAAAACCGAAAAAGAAAAACAGGGAAAATCAGGTTTTGTACCTGTCAAAGCCAGATGGGTGATAGAAAGAAGCAATTCTTGGATGGAAAGATGTAAAAGTTTAGTCAAAAATTTTGAAAGAACTCTAGCTCATGCTACAACGCTCGCTTAATCTCTGTTTTGTGAAACTTATGCTCAAAAGACTAGCGGCGATCTCCTAAAAGAAGGTAGTAGCTCTGCGACTCTGCGATCGCTACTTCTCGAAAAAAGATCCCAAATGGGTTCTATAGGGAAAACGAGCTATATCTCCTGCTGCATAGATACCATAGTGGGTACAAAATGCCCCAGTCGCATAAAATTTATCTTTAATTTTAGACAATAATATCTGTCTATCTCCTACAGCTATTTGCTGCATTTGACCGTTTTGCCAGTCCTTTATCTTAGCTACTGCTATTTCTTTCATCTGCTATTGTTGTTTAGTTGATTGACCGGGGAACGCCGGTCACCGCAGGCAGCGGAGGGGCTGTGGGCGGGTAGGGATTCTCCTGTGTCCGCCCTTCGGGCAACGCCCCGTGGCGGTGTAACGGTGACCTAATCCTGGTTATATCTTCCAAAAACAGCAGATAAGATGTATCTAACTATAGTATTAAATTTTTATTCAAAAATTATTTATTTATCAAATGCTGTGGTAAGCAAAATTTTACTGTATTTTACCTAGCCCAAATACAATACAAAGAAAATTCAAATATATAGTTAGGTAAAATTCCTGGTAACTATCTTATTTGCTGCTTTACTAATAGAGAGTGCCTAAAATAAATAACAGACAAAGTATTATACTTATTTTCGCTCGCAATTGATAAACTATAATCGCAGTACGTTAAGATTATTTACAACAACCCTAACTTACCTTGTTTACTTTCATCGCCAAACTTAGAGAAATACTTGCCCATTGGTGGTCAGAGTTCACCCTCCAGACCAAACTCATGGCTGCTGCCACTTTGGCAGTTTCTCTCGTTATGAGCGGTCTAACCTTTTGGGCGGTCAATACTATTCAAGAAGATGCCAGAATTCACGATACTCGTTTTGGTAGTGATTTAGGGTTGTTATTATCAGCAAACGCTGCCCCTTTAGTAGCAGAAGACGATTTGTCAGGTTTAGCCCGCTTTTCTAATCGTTTTTTTCGCAGCACTGCCAGTATACGCTATCTGATGTACGCGGACGAACGAGGAGATATTTTTTTTGGTATTCCTTACTCTCAAGCTGAAGTTAAAAATTCTCTGACCATCGAACGTCATATCCAACTGCCAGATAACTATTCTCCTGATAGCGACTTACCTTTTATTCGTCAACATTTAACTCCCAACGGAGAAGTAACCGATGTATTTGTGCCTCTACATCACCAAGGTAAGTATTTAGGAGTACTAGCCGTTGGCATAAATCCCAACCCTACAGTTATTGTCTCTTCTAGTCTAACTAGAGATGTTACTTTAGCCGTATTTATCTCTATTTGGGCAATGGTAATTTTGGGCAATGTCTTTAATGCTCTTATGATTACTAGACCAATTAAAGAGTTGTTGGTAGGGGTAAAAAATATTGCTGCTAAAAACTTTAAACAGCGTATAGACTTACCTCTGAGAGGAGAACTAGGAGAGTTAATTGCCAGTTTTAACTATATGGCAGAACGTCTAGAAAAGTATGAAGAACAAAATATAGAAGAACTGACAGCAGAAAAAGCCAAACTAGAAACTTTAGTCTCAACTATTGCCGATGGAGCGGTTTTAATTGACACTAATATGCGTGTGATTTTAGTTAATTCAGCAGCAAGACGAATGTTTGGTTGGGAGGGAAAGAATATTATTGGAGAAAATGTACTTCATTATTTACCTACAGAATTAACTGTCAAACTTACTAAACCTCTTTATCAAATTGTGACTGACAAAATAGAAGAGGAAGAGAAAAATGGGGGCGTACAAACAGAGTCAGAGGAAGAGAGCAACCCAACTCATACGGAAGATATTCTTAGTCTGGGAGATGAATTTCGCATCACTTTGACTCAACCAACTCGCAGAACAGTACGTATTTTACTAACTCAAGTTTTAGAGCAATATCATAACAATGTTAAAGGTATTGCTATGACAGTACAGGATATTACCCGTGAAGTAGAATTAAATGAAGCTAAAAGTCAATTTATTAGTAATGTTTCCCATGAGTTAAGAACGCCGTTATTCAACATTAAGTCTTTTATTGAAACTTTATTTGAATATGGAGAAGATTTAACAGAAGTACAACGGAAAGAGTTTCTAGAAACAGCTAATCATGAAACGGATAGACTAACTCGTCTAGTTAATGATGTTTTAGATTTATCTCGTTTAGACTCTTCTCGTACTTATAGCTTTTGTAGTGTAGATTTAACTCAATTAATCGAACAAACTCTCAGAACTTATCAGCTGAATGCCAAAGATAAAGGTATCAAAATAGAACAAGAAATAGAGCCCAGTCTACCAGCTATTTGGGGAAATTACGATTTATTATTACAAGTAATTACTAATTTAGTTGGTAATGCCCTCAAATTTACTCCTTCGGGTGGTGAAGTGACTATTAGAGCCTATAAATTAAAATGTGATTCTAACTCTTCCGAGCAAATACCCGCTGTAAGAGTAGAAGTAGCCGATACTGGTATTGGTATTCCCCCACAAGATCGAGAAGCTATCTTCGAGCGCTTCTTCCGCGTAGAAAACCGAGTTCACACTCTCGAAGGTACGGGTTTGGGATTATCAATTGTTAAAAATATTATCGACAAACATAATAGTCAAGTTCATTTGCACAGTGAAGTTGGTGTAGGCACGACTTTTTGGTTTGACTTACAAGTTTATCAACAATAACTTTGAAAATTATGAATGATTTCAATCGAGAAACAACAACTTCAATTTCTTTTCCTCAAGCGATCGCTACTACTCAATCTCTAATGAAGCAGATAGAAGCAGGAGAATTAGATGAAGAAGAAATAGAAACTAAGATTGCTTCTCTAGTTAATAGTAAACAAGGTGCAAGAGGCTTTTTTGTTGCCTATTTAACTGGCGATCTTCCTTTAGCAGATAATCCTTCTGTTGGGGTAATTAATGCTCTTAAATCTGCTCCACATTTGGTAGGAGAACTACTTGTAAAAAATGTAGCGATGTCTACAGCCATGGCGGTTACTCATCGGCGTAATAATGACACAGAAAATACTCAAGAATCAGAAAAAGTTGCTCGTCGTAGTATTAATTTAATTAAACAACTTAATTTAGATGTAATCACCAAAGAATTAATTAAATTGCAAACAAGTTTGACTACAGGAGAAGGTAGCTATCAAGAGTTTTTAGACAAGTGGGGTTATGATGCCGAACAAAAAGAAATGATAGGGTTCGCGATCGAGCGATTAAGTAATGAGCAAGTTCGTAATAAGTAATGAGTGATAGTTTTAACGACTAACAACTAACCACTAACAACTGATAACTGAGTATTAAGTTATTCAACCAGATTGGGAGCGCTACTTAATTCAACAATACGATCGAAATCATAATTACGAATTAGTTCTTCTAAAGCCTTAGCCAAAGCTTGATGGGTAGGAGGAATTTCGGCAATTAATTCTTTAATCAAATCGGCATCAACTGCGATCGCAGCATGGTAGAGTTGAGCTATCCATTGAGGAGTCATACAGCACAAATCTTGACACTTAAGCGATTTACAGTCTACTCTTTCGGAATAAACGGGTTTGAACCCAGATTCATCGTTGCTTATGTATTTAAATCTTAAATACTCTGATTTTGAACATTCTTTTTGTTTGTCGGTAGAGGAAGGAGCTATGTCTACCTGAATACCAAAAGAGAACTTGGAGCCTTCTCCTAAAGTACTAACAAGATTAATTTTTCCTCCCATTAAGCTAACAAAGTGTTGACTGATAGCAAGTCCTAATCCCGTTCCTTTTTGGCTAGCAATATCTGTCGTTGTTTGAGCAAAAGGTTGAAATAGTAGCTTCATCTCTGTCCCTGCTATACCTATACCAGTATCTTCAATTTCAAAAATTAGCTTTGCCTTGCTACTGGTTACAGAAACATTCCCGATCGGAATTTCTCGCAGACTTAGAACTCTTAAGGTTACACCTCCAGTCTGGGTAAATTTGATGGCATTATCTAGTAAATTAATCAGAACTTGTCGTAGTTTAATTTCATCGGTACTGATATACTCTATTAATCCTCTAGCTGATTCAAATTGAAGAGATAGCTGTTTAGCTTGAGCCAGAGGCTGAAACATTGCTTTAAGCTCTTGCAGCATTCTATGCAAATTAAAGACTTTAGGCTGTAACTTGGTTTGTCCTGTTTCTATTTTGGACATTTCTAAAACATCATTAATCAAATGAAGTAAATGTTCGCCACTTTTGTTAATAATGCTGAGGGATTCTTTTTGTTTAGGTGTTATTGCTTTATCTTTAGCCATCAATTGAGTAAAGCCAAGAATAGCATTGAGGGGAGTGCGTAATTCGTGGCTCATATTAGCCAGAAATTCGCTTTTAGCACGGCTAGCTACTTCTGCATTCTGTTTGGCTTCCTCTAAAGCCTGACACTGTTGTTTTTCTTGTGCTAATAGTTGAGCTTGAGCGATCGCAATACCAACTTGAGCAGCTACCGCCTCTAATAATTCAATTTCAGCTCTCGTCCATTGCCGAAAGCGATCGCATTGATGAACGACAATTGCTCCATTCGGCTTACCTTGATAAGAAGTCCGTACTGCCATTAAAGATTTAACTTGGAACTGTGTAGCGAGACAAATAGAGTGTTGTAAAGTATTTTCCTGGTGAACATTTACATAAGCTACTGCTTGTTCTCGAGCAAAAGCTTTATCTAGACAGGCTGCATCTTGTAGAGCAATTTCTATTCCTAACATAGAAGAGTATTCAGGAATTAAATATTCTTCAACTATACGAGCTTTAGCTACGGGTTGAGGATGGTAGTCAAAGATGTGACAGCGATCTACTTTAAAAATATTCCCAATCTGATTAACGGTAGTTTGAAATACTTGTTGTAGCTCTAAACTTTGCCTAATTTCTTGAGTGATCTTTTCCAGCAAAAGTACTCGCTGTAATTGTTGAGCTAAAGCGTTTTCTGCATGCTGTCTTTCTAATTCAGCTCCTGCTCTGGCAGCAAAAATAGATAAAATTGACCACTGAACCTCAAAATTAGAGTTATTAAGAGGTTTATCATCGATTACTGCTAACAGTCCCAGAATTTTCCCCTGGGGATTAGTAATGGGTAAACCAATAAAACTTTCTGCTGCCAATTCTTTTAAATAGGGATCTTCAGGAAAAAGTTTTTGGAGCGAATGAGAATAGCGACAACGAACACCTGTGAGTACTTCAGCAGAAGGGGTTGCTGCTAGTTCATATTCATAATTAGCCTTAAAGTCTTCTCCCCACCAACAAGCAAGAGTCCGCGCTCTATCTTTAGCTTCGTTGGCAAATTCGGCAATAAACGCATAACGAACTTGTAGTAACTTAGCTAGAGAGCGAGTACAAGAACGAAAAAAATCTCGACCAACTTGAGTAGCAGTTCCTTCTACTATCAGATTAAGAGCTTTTTCTCTTTGTTTGCGTTCGGTAATGTCGCGAAAATACCAAATTCTGCCGTAATATTCTCCTGTACTATAAGTAACTGGACTAGAGTAGCGATCGAGTACTCTTCCATCTTTGAATAAAATTTCCTCTCGACTGATGGCGGTACGATTGCGATTGAGAGCTTTAACTTGAGGAATAAAATTTTTTGGTCGTGCCAACAGAGCAAGACATCGTTCCATTCTTTCTTCGGTAGAATAGTCACTCATCAATTCTTCAGGAATTTGCCAGAGTTCGCAAAAACGCTGATTGTAGGAGACGACTCGGTTATTTTCATCTACTACTAAAATTCCATCAGGGATAGCTTCTTGTTGAGCCTTAAGCATGGCATTAGTGCGACTGAGAGCAGCTTGTGCTTCTTTGCGATCGCTTATATCAACAACTACTCCCTCAATACAGTTTTCTACTAAATTTAGCCTGGCAGAATAGAGTCCCCAACGAATTGAACCATCTCGCTGACGCAATTCTACTTCTAAATTATTAACTTCACCATGTTGTTGTAATTGGCTAAAAATTTGCTGGAGCACTTGAGGATGAGTACAAAAATCACTGTTTAATTTTTTACCCACTACTTCAGAGGGATGGTCGTAACCGAGCAGCTCGACAAAGCGTTGATTGGCATCAATAATTAAACCATCTTCTAGACGACAGCGAGAAATTCCCACTTGGGAGTTGGTGAAAAGATTACGAAACTTCAACTCGCTTAGACGTAATGCTGTTTCTGTATATTTACGTTCGGTAATATCAGCAATAACAAATTCAATACAATCTTCTTCTCTGTTTAAGCATCGCCATAATAGTCCCCAGATGAGAGAGCCGTCTTTCCGTTTAAGCTGCACTTGACAGTCAGCAATTTCGCCTTTTTGAGCTAATGCTCGTAACATTTCCGCGTAATCGCTTTTAACGGTCTCAAATTCATGAGTATATTTCTTGCCAATTAATTCTTCTGCCGACGTGTAGCCTAATATTTCCGCACAGCGTCGATTAGCATCTAAAATCAAACCATCTATTCTCCGGACACGACCAATTCCTACTTGAGAATTTTCTAAAATGTGACGATACTTTAATTCTCTTACTTGTACGGATATAGGTGTAGTTTGCTTGGGTCGATCGGTATGGTGTTTGATAATTAGGATGGACGAGTTGCTGCCATCGTTTTCTGCTGCGCGATCGCCAGATATTTCTAAAATTAAAGAATTCCCTTTTTGATTGAACTCATATTCTCTAGTCTGATATTGACCCTGTTGTATTTTTACATCGGGATAGGATTTAAGACTTATTGTTCGTCCATCAATAGATAGAGGTAGTATGTTCGTAAATTTGACTCCTAAGATCTCCTCGTTTGATTTCTCTACCAATTGTCTAAAAGCACGATTACACCATTGAATTTTCCGCTCTTGATTCACCCACACAACAGCTTCGGCGATCGCTTCTAATGTTATCAGCATTTTACTGACTACATTGTTCATAGTCTTTAGAGCAATATTTTGAGAACATTTATGGCTCAAAAAACTATAGTCGTTTTGGTTATTATTGTGTGTACTGTTCATTAATCAAGGTAGCTGTTTCATCTCATCAAAGATCGAATATAGTAGTACTTCTCATTGAGTTCATCCTAATTAGGATATATACATTTTATTTAATCTAGCAATCGAGAAGAAATAGAGAATTTTAGAGGAATTTATATTTCTAGGGCTAATTGATAAATTTGACGACGAGATAGAGAAGTTAATTGAGCTAACTGACGACTAGCTTGCGATCGCGTCATTCCTTGTTCCAATAATTGTTTTAGTTCGGCTTTTAATTCGGCTTCTGAGAGAACCAGGACTTCTGTTACAGACTTACCCGCAACTACTAGAGTATATTCCCCTTTGGGTTGACGACGATCGGTATAAAGCGCGATCGCTTCATCAATAGTACCTCGCCAAAATTCTTCGTGCATTTTTGTTAACTCCCTCGCTAACACAATTTTTCTATCTGTTCCCAAAATTGCTCCTAAATCTGTTAAGGTTGTTATAATTCTGTGGGGTGCTTCGTAAAAAATCAAAGTTTTGCTTTCTTGTTGCAAGTTTTTTAGTCTTGCTATTCTCTCCTTACCTTTAACAGGAAGAAAACCTTCAAAAGTAAACCTGTCTGTAGGCAAACCAGAAATAGTCAGAGCAGTTAAGGCTGCCGTTACTCCAGGGATAGGAACTACTTTTATTTTTGCTTCAATTGCTGCGGTGACCATTTCATAACCAGGATCGGCTATACCAGGCATTCCCGCATCAGTCACTAAAGCGATCGATTTTCCTTGTTCTAGACGATCTCTTAATTCTGCTGTGCGAGAAACTTGATTGTGAGCGTGATAACTAATTTGCGGTGTATTAATCTGAAAATACTGCAATAATTTTCCTGTACGCCGAGTATCTTCGGCTGCGATTAAATCTACTTCTTTGAGAATTCTAATCGCCCTTAGAGTAATGTCTTCTAGGTTTCCAATCGGTGTGCCTACTAGATAAAGTATTCCTGAGTTTAAATTTGCAGACATGAGTAAGAATTTTCAAGGACTATTTGTTGGGTTAACTACTCTAGACCTAATTTATTTAACCACTCGTCTACCCCGTAACAATGAAAAAATTGTCGCTCTCAAACAAACAATAGCTGCTGGAGGACCGGCAACCAACGCAGCAGTAACTTTTAATTGCTTAGGCGGTAGAGCAAGATTACTGAGTGTTATTGGCAATCATCCCCTCAGTAATTTGATTCACAGCGACTTAGAGGAATATTCAGTAGAATTTACAGATTTAGAAGCAGATAAATCCGAATCTCCTCCTGTTTCCTCTATCTTTGTCACAGAATCTACGGGAGAAAGAGCTATTGTATCTATTAACGCTACCAAATCTCAAGCTAGAGTCGAACAAATACCCCCCAATATTTTAGCAGGAATTGATATTGTGTTAATTGATGGACATCAGATAGCAGTTAGTCATGCGATCGCTCAACAAGCTCGAGTTCAAAACATTCCCGTAGTTTTAGATGGAGGCAGTTGGAAACCTGGATTAGAATTGATTTTACCCTTCATAGACTATGCTATTTGTTCCTCAAATTTTTATCCTCCTAATTGTCATAACCAACAAAATATTTTTGATTACTTAAAATTCCAAAAAATTACCAAAATCGCTATTACTAATGGCGCTCAAAATATTCAGTATATAAATACAAACAAGAAGGGAGAAATAGCTATCAAAAAAATTAGAGCTATAGATACCTTAGGTGCTGGAGATATATTTCATGGGGCATTTTGTTATTATGTTTTACACCAGCATTTTACTAAAGCTTTACATAGTGCTTCTAAAATTGCTTCTTTCTCCTGTCAGTATTTTGGGACTCGCCAAATTGATTTTTTAGAGATAGAGGATTAATAGTTTTATAGTTATTTTTTGGTTATATTTACTGAGGTATCAAAATTTTAACTAAAATTATAATCGAATTAAATTCTTGCCAATTTAATTTATTTACTATATGTTAATCTCGTTACTCCACGATCTTATTCAAAAAAAAATTACAGGTATTGTTAATGTACAGTCAAAAAACTCCAAGCAAATAATTAAAAACTTTTCTTCTTTATTGAATGGGAAGCATAGTCTTAGAGATTTAGCTGTCAAAATGAATAAAGATTTATTACAGCTAACAGTTTCTTTAATGCCCTATATTAACAAAGAATTAGCAAAATTTATTGAAATTAAAGATTTACAGCCAATCAAAAAAACATCAGAAGACATTCAAACTATTATCACTTGTATCGATGATAGTCCTCAAGTTCTCTATATTATGGAGAAAATTATTACTCAAGCTGGTTATCGTTTTTTCGGTATTCAAGATGCAATAAAAGCTATTCCTAGTTTGATAAGCAATATTCCTGATGTAATTTTTCTTGATATTGGGATGCCAATTTTAAACGGCTACGAAATTTGTTCTCAAGTGCAAAAAGTTTCTAAGTTACAAAGTATTCCCATCGTGATGCTCACTGGTAATGATGGTATTGTCGATCGAGTACGGGCAAAACTTGTAGGTGCTGATGATTTTGTCTCTAAACCTATTGAATCTGAAATAATTATCAAGACAATTAACAAATTTACTTTGTCTAAATCGAAAGATACTATATTAGCTAAAGTTTAATTGATATTTAAGTAACATTTATTGGTTAAGTTTACTGATGTCGATTTTACCAAATTTTTTTTATATTTGTACTCAAATTAGACGAATTTCTAAATTAAAAGATATTCCTATTGTTATTTTGACTGACAATGATGGTCTTGTCGATCGCGTACGCGCAAAAGTGGATGGGAGGTAAAAGTGGGTTTGAAATGTGTCGATCGCTCAAAGCAGACAGAAATACTAAATCAATTCCTGTTATTCTTTGTTCTTCTAAATCAACCGAAGCTGACAAAGTTTGGGGCGATGTAGTAGGTGCAGATGCTTACTTATTTAAGCCAGTCGATCGCAACGAATTTATGAATAAAGTACAGGAACTAATTGCCAGCTAAATTATCGACAATTATGTTAAGTTTATCCCCATCTAAATCATTATCGTTAAGTCTTAGCAACAATACGACTGAGTTATCTAATCACAAACAAATACGTAAATTTTTACAGTTCCAATTAGGTCAAGCCGATCGTGCTTTACTAGAAGCAGAGTTAGTTACAGAAATTATTACTATTTCTCCCAGAGAAATTTTACCCGTTCCCCAAATGATGTACTCGATTTTGGGGATTTATAGTTGGCGTAGCGAGATGCTGTGGATTGTAGATTTAGCAAATCTTGTTGGTTATCCTCCAGCTTTAGAAACAGAATTAGAGCTAAATAATTTAATAGTTTTAGTTATTCAATTAGAGGGACAAGCATTAGGGTTAGTTGTACCAAAAGTAGATAACATAGTCCAGCTAGAATTAACACAATTAGAACCTACTTCACCAGAGCTTTTTTCCCAAGATATTTTAGATTTTTTATCTGGATATTTTACTGGCAATAATAATAATATTATTATGGGGATTGATGCTGCAAAAATTTTTAATTTCTTCGCTGTCTAAATTATTTTTTAAAAGTTACTCTTCAAAAGATAAATAACACTTTCAAGCTCAAAGGTAGTTATTTTAGCAACTATTTTGTGTTAGCTCATTGACAAAAAAATTTTATTTTTAACTGAGGTTATATGAATTTATCAATGATTTCCAGCAATTCTCATTTTGACGCTAGAAGGGCATTTCAGCTCCCTCACCGAAAATTCCATTGCAGCCTGCAATGACTGAAAAGCTGAAATTACACCTGTCCGACATTGTTAA
>JAAUYI010233748.1_pt1 | contig 17002 bp, 19 predicted proteins | sample 7278041 | NCBI WGS metagenome assembly JAAUYI01 (sample SAMN14350216, study PRJNA611818) | marine sediment metagenome | isolation source: surface marine sediment (0.6m) | place: French Polynesia: Moorea | collected 2018-08
CTTCAGGGGCGCGGAACGCTGCTCGGAGCGGCCGCGTCGTCGCCGGCCGGCGGCTGGCACTGGTAGGTCACGCGGGCGATCTGCAGGAGCGGGCAGTCGTTGAAGAACATGTTCTGCTCGACGAAGACCAGGCGGCCCTCGCACCGCTCCTCCGCCACCGTCTTGATCTCCTCCGGACTGTTCATTTCGGTGCCATAACAGAAGGAGATCAGGTTATCCAGCGGCTCCCCGGTGTCGTCGTCGACCACGGTCGGGGACCCGGTCGGAAAGGGCTCGGAGCAGCTCGCCAGCCCGAGACAGACAAGGCCGGCGCACACTAGGAAAAAGCCTTCGCGACCCGGCCGCACGCAAGTCTCCTCGAGAGAACACGACACCACGTCGCCAAGGAGCGCATTTCGCGTCCCGACGCGCGGGCGTTCTCTGATAGCATAGCCGTCCCTGAGGCGAAATACGGCTGACCCAAGGCCTGCCGAAGGCACCGCCAGGACGAGAGCGCGATGGATTCGAGCCCGATCACCCTCGCCCGCCTAGGCCGACCGCTTCGCGCCGTCGGCTTGCTGGCCACGCTTCTGCTCGCCGTCGCAGGCCCGGCCGAGCCGGCGGGTACCGAAGGCAGCGAGGGCGAGACCGCGAAGTTCCTGACCGGTCGGCTGCTGGTCGCGCGCGAAGAGCTGCGCGATCCCAACTTCGACCACACGGTGGTCTTCATGCTGCAGCACGACCCGCGCGGCGCCATGGGCCTGGTCATCAACCGGCGCCTGGGCAAGGTCCCGCTGCAGGAGCTGCTGGAGGAGATGGGAATCGACACCGACGCTGCCGAAGCCGAGATCGCCGCGCACTACGGCGGCCCGGTCGAGCCCGAGCGCGGCTTCCTGCTGCACAGCGACGACGCCGTCCTGGAGACCTCGCAAAGGTTGCCGGGCGGCTTCGCCGTCTCCGCCGATCCGGAGATGCTGCGCCGCATCATCGACGGCAGCGGCCCGAAGGACTTCCGCCTGGTCCTGGGCTACGCCGGCTGGGCACCCGGCCAGCTGGAGGCCGAGATCGCCCGCGGCTCCTGGTGGGACGTCGAGGCCGACCCGGCCCTGGTCTTCGGGGCCGACGTGGCGACGATCTGGCAGCGCGCCATTGACCGACGCGGCGTCGATCTCTAGATCAAACTCCGCTCAATTCGAAATCAATTGGGCGGAGATAAATTGATCTATTTCATATAGATAGAGCAGCTTATCTGCGGTCGGTTGAACGCAAGCTGCTCTAGCGATTCAGACCCTGAGCGCGGCGTTTCCGGCCCCAGCTTGCTCACAGCCAGAACAGACCTTTGCCCCAGCGCCGCGCTTAACCTTGCCATACCTCTGGCGGCCCCCGCGAAGCGGCCGCGCTGCGGATTGGATCTTTGCCTATGAAAGCAGCTCCGGGACTCGGACAGGTCATGGCCTGGACGCTCGCCGGCGTCGTCCTGGGCGCCATGGCGGCTTACAAGACGACATCGGAGAACAAGGTCCCCGTCAAGGTCGACGAGGACGACGAGCCCAAGGACGACCGGGACTCCTGAGCCCTCGCTCCGCCTCCGCCGCGGGTCTCAGCCTGCGGCGGGAAATCCGGCATAGAAGGCGCTGTGGTCGCCCTCGAAGTTCGCCATGCCGGCCTTGGTCAGCAGGCCGCCTGCCATGCCGTCGTGGAAGGTGATGGCCCCTTCGCTCGGCCCTTCTTACCAGCGGATGTTGAAGGCGCAGAGCCAGGGGTAGAAGCTCGCCTCGGCATAGTTCGGCAGGTTGTCCCTGATCCACCAGGCCAACGGCCGGAAATCGCCGCTTTCCTCGTAGCGCGGCAGGTACCAGGGGATCACGATGCTGGCGGTGGCACCCAGGTGCCCGGCGGTATCGCGCCGGTCCCAGATGTGCCGGGCCCGGTTGTAGTCGTTGTCCGCGCAGAAGTAGTCGGTGCCGCCGGGCTTGCGCTGGCGATAGCAGAAGTCGTTGACCTCTGGCGAACGACAGGCGCTGCGCAGGGCGATGCCCCCAAAGGCACGGTGAAGCGGTTCCAGCAGCGTCTCGCAGAGCCGGCGGCCCGCGGTAATGGCCAGCTCCGGGCCCTCGGGGAGGTTCTGCAGGCCGTGGAAACTGGCGACCTCGCTGTACAGCATGTCCCGCATGAAGACGTGCTCGGACAGCCGCACGCGCCCGAGTTCTGTTAGCTCGGCGACGGATCGGATCGATGTCATGGGCGCGGCTCCGTCCGTTCGAGAAACTCCTGCGTCACCACCTTTTCCAGAGCCTCGAACGTCGGATAGCAGCGGTTCCGGGGGGACAGCAGGTCGTCGCGGTCGCTGGGGTGGAAGCGCAGGACCGCGCGGCGCGGCAGGGTCCGGCGCCGGATGACCCGATCCGCTCTGGACGGCCGCAGCGGGTCGCGGTCGACGTTCGGGTTGAGGTACAGAACCGAAGTGGAGAAGAAGTCCAGGAAGGTGGCATGCAGCGTGGTGGTCGGAAAACGCCAGACCAGCTCGAGGCCGGTGGGGTCCCGCTCGGACAGCAGGCAGGCCTGGGACGCCAGCCCATAGCGCGCCTCGAGGGCGCGCCTCAGGGCCTCCAGGCCGGCGGGGTTGGCAGCGTCCTGCTGCCGCCGCTCCAGCAGCACCTGTTGCAGCCGATCGGTCTCGTCGTTCATCTGGAAATAGGCCGTGAAGGCGAGATCGCCGACCCGGGTCTCCAGGATCGCCCGCTCGGCATAGGCGCCGCCGTAGATCCAGCGCCCCGGCAGGACGGTGAGCTGCGCCCCGAATGCGGCCTCGATCTCCGCGGTGGTCATGCCCCAGCGCGCCGCCTTCCAGCCGTCGAGATCGTCCGGTGCCGCGGCTGCGGGCTGCGGGGCGAGAAGCCAGACTGTGGCGGCCAGGGCCCGCAGGCGGTCGATCACGCCTCACCTCTTCTGTCGGGTGTCACTGGCCTCCGGGGGCGGCCGGTTGCTTAAGCGGAAAGGTGGCTGGCCGCTCGGCTGGCGCAAGTAGATGATCCAATAGACCAGGGCCACGAAGCAGCTGCCGCCGACGACGTTGCCCAGGGTGACCGGCACTAGGTTGTTGAGGAAACCCGCCAGGGTCACGGCCTCGGCGCCCTGCAGCATCGCGATCGGGATCAGGTACATGTTGGCGACGCTGTGCTCGAAGCCCAAGGTGACGAAGGCGGTGATCGGAAAAAGGATCGCCAGCACCTTCCCGGAGATCCGGCGCGCGGCGAAGGACAGCCAGACCGCGAGGCAGACCAGGGCGTTGCACAGGAGCGCGCGAAAGAAGGCTTCGACGAAGCCGAGCTCCACCTTGGCCTGCGCGATCGCCGCCGCAGTCTGCGCCGTGGCCCCGCCGGAGATCGATAGCGCGCCGGAGAGCTCCATTGCGACCGCCGTGCCGAGCGCGCCGGCGAAGTTGCCCAGGTAGACCAGGAACCAGTTGCGCAACAACGCGCGGGTCGAGACCCGCCGGTCCGCCCAGGCCATGACGATGAGGTTGTTGCCGGTGAAGAGCTCGGCCCCGCCGACGACCACCAGGATCAGGCCGAGCGAGAAGGCCATGCCGCCCAGCAGGCGGGTCGGGCCAAGACCGAGCGTGCTGCCGGTCACCACCATGGTGTAGAACATCGCCCCGAAGGCGATGAAGGCGCCGGCGAGCAGCGCCAGGACCAAGGTCTGCAGCAGCGGCAAGGCGGCCTTGCGCTCCCCCACCTGCTCGACGAGGCGGGCGATCTGGGCCGGGGCGTAGGGTTCGATCACGTCGTTGTGGACAGCATTCATTGCGATTTACCTGAGCGGCCGCGGCGGACCCCTGGCTTAACGCTCCGCCGATACAGGCTCTTTGACTTGCATCAACCGATCTTCTCGCGGCAGGTGAGCCTGCCCCTCTTCTTCCACATTCCCGGCGGAGGATCACGGTCCATTGCAGGACAGATGGGCAAGCGCGAGGCATCAAGAGTGTTTTCTCCGCCGCCGGAACTCGCCACCATGGTTCGGTCATCCGCCGATTCGCGCCGGCCGCGCGCGGAGCCGGCCCTCTTGCCCACGCAGTCCGGGAAGCCCGCGGTACCGCTGCCTTGAACGCCGTCTTCTTCGCCATCGTCATCATCGCCTTCGCGGTCGCCGCCTTCCGCCAGCTGACCTACGTCGGCGCCGACCCGACGCCGATGGCCGCGCTCTCCGAGGCGATGATCGTCGCCGCCAAGGATTCGGTGACCCTGGCGATCGGCCTGGTCGGCGTGATGGCGCTGTTCCTGGGCCTGATGAAGGTGGCCGAGGCCGGCGGGCTGCTGGTGATCATCGCCAAGGTCGTGCGGCCGCTGATGACCCGGTTGTTCCCCGAGGTCCCCGGCGATCACCCGGCCATGGGCGCGATGATCCTGAACATCTCGGCCAACGTCCTGGGCCTGGGCAACGCGGCGACGCCCTTTGGCATCCGCGCCATGCAGGAGCTGGACAAGCTGAACCCCCACAAGGGCACCGCCAGCAACTCCATGGCCCTGTTCCTGGCGATCAACACGTCCAGCGTGACCCTGCTGCCGACCGGGGTGGTCGCCCTGCGCGCCTCGCTCGGCTCGACCGATCCGGCGGGAATCATCCCGACCACCCTGGTCGCGACCATCTGCTCGACCACGGTGGCGATCTTCGCCGCCAAGACCTACCAGCGCTTCTCCCCAATGCCGACGGCGGTCGAGCCGACCGGCGAGGGCGAAGCGCCGCCGGCCGCGGAGGACAGCCCGGCCGATGGCCCGGCGGCGGCCGAGGACAGCGGCGCCTACCCCGCCTGGATCTCCTTCCTCGTCCTGGCCGGCGTCCTGGCCCTGGTCCCGGTCACCATCATCTTCGGCCGCGAGATCGCGCCCTGGATGGTGCCGGGCATCGTGGTCGGGCTGCTGACCTTCGGCGTGCTGCGCGGCGTGCCGGTCTACGAGGTCCTGGTCGAGGGGGCCAAGGACGGTTTCCAGGTCGCCCTGCGGATCATCCCCTACCTGGTGGCGATCCTGGTCGCGGTCGCCATGTTCCGGGCCAGCGGCGCGCTCGACCTGCTGATCCGGCCCCTGGGCGCGCTCACGACCCTCTTTGGCATGCCGCCGGAGGCCTTGCCGATGGCGATCCTGCGGCCGCTGTCCGGCAGCGGCGCCTACGGCGTCATGGTCGGCATCATGAACGATCCGGCGACCGGCCCGGACACCTACACGGGCTATCTGGTCTCCACTCTCCAGGGTTCTACCGAGACCACCTTCTACGTCTTGGCCGTGTATTTCGGCGCGGTCCAGATCCGCCGGGTGCGCCATGCCCTGGCCACCGGGCTGACCGCCGACCTGGCGGGAATCATCGCCGCGGTCTTCATCTGCAGCCTGCTCTTCACTTGAAATCCCGGGGCCGACGAACAACTTGAACGGGCGTGACGCTGCCATGATCTGGCCACGTAAATGCGCCACGTTCATAGATAGTTATTGTTAGCCTCTGGCGCCTATCCTGCCCTCCTGGCCCGTCGCGGCCGGGGAATCGAGGAACAGCGGTCATGGCATTCGGCTGGACCTACGGCTTTCAGGCTTGGCTGGCACGGCGGCGCGTCTCGCGCGGCCGGCCGCGTGCCCGCAGGCCGGTCGCGCTGCCCGAGCTCAGGCTGCGCACGCCCATGGTCATGGCCCTGCTGATCACCACGGTCTACAGCGGCGGCTGGGTGATGGTGCTGCGCTCCTCCCTGCCGGTGCCAAACCCGGTCCACGTCGAACAGGAGCTCTCCTGCCTGGCCCTGAACATCTATCACGAGGCCCGGGGCGAACCGGGTGAAGGCAAGCTGGCGGTCGGGCACGTGGTCCTGAACCGGGTCGAGGACGCGCGTTTTCCGGACAGCATCTGCGCGGTCGTCCAGCAGGGCGGGTTCAAGCGCCGCTGGCGCTGCCAGTTCACCTGGTGGTGCGACGGGCGATCGGACGATCCGACCGAGCTCGGCGCCTGGGAGGACAGCCTCTTCCACGCCCGCCGTGTGCTATGGCGCGCCACCGAGGACCCGACCCGGGGCGCCCTCTGGTACCACGCCGACTACGTCTCGCCGGCCTGGCGCAAGAACAAGGTCGAGGGACCCAAGATCGGCAGACACATCTTCTACGCCCCGCGGACGCGCGGATAGCATTTCATGGCGCAATCGCGGCGGACTCTGCCCCTGCCATCGGCCACCCTGCGCGAAATTCCTGGGAGGCTGAGGCCATGGGACAAGAGACGGCGAGGACATCGGCGGCCATCGCGATCGGACCGCGGATCCGCAAATCACCCTTCTACGAAGCGACCCGGCGCTACGGCTGCAAGGCTTTCACCACCTACAATCACATGTATCTGCCGGTCTTCTACGAGAGCCCGGAGGCCGACTTCCGCCGCCTGATAGACGCGGTCACACTCTGGGACGTCGGGGTCGAGCGGCAGGTCGAGATCGCCGGGCCGGACGCCGCCCGCTTCACCCAGTTCCTGACGCCGCGCAACCTCTCGACCTGCGCGGTCGGCCAGTGCAAGTACGTGCTGCTCACCACGGAGCGGGGCGGCATCGTCAACGACCCGGTCCTGCTGCGCCTGGCCGAGGACCGCTTCTGGCTGTCGCTGGCCGACAGCGACGTCCTGCTCTGGGCCCGGGCCCTGGCCCACGCCCTGGGCTACGACGTCGAGGTGCGCGAACCCGACGTCTCGCCGCTCCAGGTCCAAGGCCCGAAATCCCTCGACGTGATGCGCGACCTCTTCGGGAGCTGGGTCGAGGAACTCCGCTATTTCTGGTTCCGCGAGACCGAGCTGGACGGCATACCTCTCGTGATCTCCCGTACCGGCTGGAGCGCCGAGCGCGGCTACGAGGTCTTCCTGCGCGACGGACAGCACGGCGACCGCCTCTGGGAAAGCATCATGGAAGCCGGCAAGCCCTATGGCATCGGGCCGGGCGCCCCTTCGACCATCCGGCGCATCGAGGGCGGACTGCTGTCCTACGGCTCCGACATGGATCTCGACACCAACCCCTACGAACTCGGCCTGGGGCGCCTCGTCGATCTGGAGCAGGAGGCGAACTTCCTGGGCAAGGCAGCACTAGGCGAAATCGCCCAGACGGGCGTTGCGCGCCGCCTCGTGGGCCTCGAGATCGAGGGGCCGCGGCTGCCGGGGAACGAGGAGCCCTGGGCCATCGCCGCGGGCGGCCGGACGGTCGGCAAGGTGACCTCGGCCGTCCATTCCCCGCGCCTGGAGAAGAACATCGCCTTGGCCATGATCGCAACCGAGGCGTCAGACCTCGGCACCCGCGTGGAGGTGGCGACGCCGACGGGCCGGCACACGGCCGAGGTCGTCGAACTGCCCTTCTTCGATCCCAAGAAGCGGCTGCCGGCCCAGTCCTGAGGGCACCAGCGCGTCTGCAGTCCCGGAAATCCGCAGGAATCCAAGGAACTCGCCATGAAAAATGGTTAACAATGCCAATATTCGGCCTGGGGTTATATTTACAATTTGCTCACTTTTGTTGACAAATTGCTTATGCCAGTGTAAAGAAGAAGGGCTGCGGCAGAGCCTCAGCCAAAATAAGAAAATCCATCCGGACACTACCCTCGAGCGACGAGTCCACCGGCTCAAAGGTGATGGACCCCCCTCTGCGTTGGTGGACTGTCCTGGCCGCCCTCTGATGCTTATTTCGGCGCAGTGGGCGGCCTTCTTCCTGAAGGGGGCTTTCCGACCGGGCTTGACGCTTTGTTTACCATAACCCGCGACAGTGGCGGCATGGCTACGCACGCAGAACTCGCCGCCCAGTTGCTCCGCGAATGCGCCCGCTTCTTCCGCGCCGTCGGCCCACAACAAGAGGGCGGGCAAGCGGACATGGACGCCTTCGCCGAAACCTGCGAGGTCGTCGCCGAGCTCGTGATCAAGGACCCGGACGCCGAGCTCTCGGTCGACAGCTTTTCGGAACAGCCCCAAGCCTAGTCCGCTTGAGGACCCCGGTGAAGCTTCGCTAACATCCCGGCAGGCAGCGGTTCCGAGCGTCCTGGGCCAAGGACGAGAGGGCCCAGGATTGCGGGTGACGGCGAAGCGCGATGCGGTTGGGGCAAAGCGGCAAGGACATCATCAAGCTGGCGCTGCCGGCCTCGCTTGCCGCGCTGGCGGCCTTCTACATTGCCTTCCTCTTCGTCGAGCCGGCACCGCCCGGCCGATTGGCCATCGCCACGGGCGGAACCGGCGGCGCCTATCATGAATTCGCCGAGGCTTACCGGACGATCCTTGCCTCCGAGGACGTCCGTCTCGAGCCGAGGCCGACGTCCGGCTCGATCGAGAACCTCTCCCTGCTCGCGGATCCGGGTTCCGACATCGACGTCGCCTTCGTCCAAGGCGGGATCGGCGACCCGGCGACGCAGCCTGGCCTGGTCTCCCTGGCTTCGCTCTACTACGAGCCGATCTGGATCTTTCATCGCGGGCCTGCGGCGAGCGGCCGGCTGTCGGCGCTGGCGGGCAAGCGGGTGGCGACGGGACCGGAGGGCAGCGGCACACGCGCGGCCGCCCTGGCCCTGCTCGAGGCCAACGGCCTGACCGAGCCGACGACCCGGCTCCTCGCGCTGGGCGGTGCCGAAGCGGCCGAGGCGTTGAAGGAGGGCCGCATCGACGCGGCCTTCTTCGTCGCCGGTGCCAGCTCGGATGTGATCCTGGACCTGCTGCGCGCCGAGGGTCTGGGCCCGATCAGCCTGGAGCGGGCCGAGGCCTACGCCCAGGCCAATGCCAGCTTCTCCACCGTGACCCTGCACGAAGGCGTGATCGACTTCGCCGCCAACATCCCGTCGAGGGATATCAGGCTACTGGCGCCGGCGGCGACCCTGGTCGCCCGGGAGGACCTCCACCCGGCCCTGGTCGAGCTGCTGCTGCGCGCCGCTGTCCGGACCCACCGCGCGGGCGGCCTCTTCGAGGCACCGGGCGCCTTCCCGGCGACCCGCCTGCTCGACTTCCCGCTGAGCGAGGAGGCCCGCCGCTTCCTCGAGCGCGGCCCCTCCTTCCTGAACCGGATCCTGCCGTTCTGGGCGGCGAATTTCTTCGAGCGCATGGTGGTCCTGCTGATCCCCTTGATCACCCTGATGCTGCCCCTGATGCGCTTCCTGCCACCGGTCTACCGCTGGCGGATCCGGGCCCGGATCTACCGCTGGTACAAGCAGCTGCGCGCGGTCGACGCGGCGACCCGGGTGCCGCTGCCAGAGCCCGAGCAAGCCCGCCTCCTGGGCGAGCTGTCGCGCATCGAAGACGAGGTCAAGCAGGTTTCGGTGCCGCTGTCCTATGCCGAGCCGCTGTATCACCTGCGTATGCACATCGAGCTGCTGCGTGGCAAGCTGCGGGACGCCGTGGAGGGCTCCGAAGGCGGATCGGCCGCGCTGCCTCTCGGGCCCTCCGGGTCCTCGTCATGATCCGGATCGAGCGCCCCGCCGAGGTCAGCCTGCCCCTGGTCTTCGACAGCCCGCACAGCGGCCGCGACTATCCGCCCGATTTCGATTACCGGATCGACCGCCAGATCCTGCGCCAGGCCGAGGATTGCCACGTCGAGGCCCTCTATGCCGGCGTGGTGGCGCAGGGCGCGCCCTTGCTCCACGCGCTCTTCCCGCGCAGCTACATCGACCCCAACCGGGCCCTGGAAGACCTGGACAGCGGCATGATCGAAGGCAGCTGGCCGGGCGCGACGGCGCCGGGGGACAAGACCCGGCGCGGCGTCGGGCTGATCTGGCGCCGGCTGCGCGGCCTGGGCGAGATCTATGACCGCAAGCTGACGGTCGCGGAGGTGCAAGACCGGATCGAGAGCTGCTGGCGGCCCTACCATGACGCCCTGCGGGAACTCCTGGACGCGGCCCACGGCCGCTTCGGCCAGGTCTGGCACCTCAATTGCCATTCCATGCCGGCGGTCGGCGACGACACGACCCCCGACGGCCCAGAGATCCGCGCGGACTTCGTGCTCGGCGACCGGGACGGCAGCTCCTGCGACCCGGCCTTCACCCGCTTCGTCGCCGCGGAGCTGACCGCTCTCGGCTACCAGGTCAAGCTGAACGACCCCTACAAGGGGGTCGAGCTTGTGCAGCGCTACGCCGACCCGTCCCAGGGCCGCCACAGCCTGCAGATCGAAATCAACCGCCGGCTCTACATGGACGAGGTCAGCTTCGCCCGCGGCCCGGGCTTCGAGCGCCTGCGCGCCGACCTCGACCGCCTGACCGCCGCCGTGGCGCGCTACGCCAAGGCCGAGCTGGGCGCCTGACCGGCCAAGCGGCCTAAAGGAACTTCTGCGCCAGGTCCACGGTGGAGTTGTAGCCGACCTGGCGGTGCTGCTTCTTGAGCCAGGCCTCGGCGGCCCGGCGGCCGCAGTCGCGCAGGTGGCACAGCAGGTCCCATTCGGGCGTCAGGCGGCTGTGCTCCTCAAGGTCCTTGGTGTAGGGCGCCGCCTCGATGAGGTGGAGGCGGTGCCGCTTGACCCGGCGGCGCAGGCGGCCGCCGATCGCGATCCCCTCGCGTGCGACCCGCCGGCAGAGCTCGATGGTCTCGATCTCGCGGCGGAAGGGCTGATTGAAGGTCAGGCGCATCATCCGCGCGGTGATCTCGCCGGCCCGGGTCGGCAGCTCCGAATCATGGTCCGGGTTGAGCTGGACGATCAGGGTGTCCGGCGTCTCGCAGGCCTCGACGACCGGCAGGATCGCCGGGTTGGCCGAGAAGCCGCCGTCCCAGTAGTGATGCCGGCCGATCTTCACCGCGTGGTGCAGCTGCGGCAGGCAGGCCGAGGCGAGGACGACGTCGACCGAGATCTCCCGGGTTTCGAAGACCCGCGCCCGGCCGCTGGCGACCTCCGTGGCGGCGACGAAGAGCCTCACCGGCGAGGCCCGGCGCAGGGCGGCGAAATCGACGGCGTCCTCAAGCAAGCCCCGCAGAGGATTGAGGTCCATGGGATTGAACTGGTAGGGCGAGATCATGCGGGTCATGAGGTCGAAGGCGACCTGGCTCGAGCGCGAGCCGCGCAGCGGCGAAAGCCTGGCCGCGTCGGAGGCGGCCCGCCACAGCGCCTCGAGCTTCTCCCGGGCCCCGTCGGCTCCGTCCGCCTGCAGTCCGGCCGCCAGGGCGACGGCGTTGAAGGCACCGGCGCTGGTGCCGCTCACGCCTTCGAAGAAGGTCCGGCCGTCTTCCAGCAGCCGGTCCAGGACGCCCCAGGTGAAGGCGCCATGCGCCCCGCCGCCCTGGAGGGCCAGGTTGATCGGCTTGACCACGCCCGGACGGCGGCCGGCCTCGGCGCGGGGCGTGCGGGGTGGCTGCGTCGCGGCCCTCCCCTTGCGCGCGACCTTGACCTTCGCGTCAGGCTTGGCGGACTGCCGTCGTGCGGCGGTGTTTGCTGCCATGCGGTGAACCTTCTCCGAGATCTGCGACCCCGCCGGGACTCCGGCGCTCGTGCATGCTGCGTCGCAACATAAGGGATTATGGTTAACGAATGTCTAGGCCCGGGCTGTGGAATTTCCGTGACGCAGACGGCAAAGCGCTGAAATTCCGAGGCTTCTGCGGGCAGAACCCCGCGACATGAAAAGGGCGGCCCTTGGGACCGCCCTCGCCTTGGGAGTCACGTGCCGATCGAGGTCAAAACGACATCAGCACGTTGTGCATAGCCCCCATCTCCTCCAGGCAGCGGCCCGAACCCAGGGCCACGCAGTTCAGGGGATCGTCCGCGATCGTGACCGGAAGTCCGGTCGCGTTGCGGAGCACGGTGTTGAGGTTGCTGAGGTTGGCGCCCCCACCGGTCAGGACAATGCCCTTGTCGACGATATCCGCGGCCAGCTCGGGCGCGGTGTGCTCGAGCGCGGTCTTGACCGCCTCGACGATGGCGCTGACCGGCTCGGCCAGGGCCTCGGCGATCTGGCGCTGGCTGAGGGTCAGACCCTTGGGCACGCCGGTCACCGTGTCTCGGCCCTTGATCTCCATGGTCTCGCCGTCGCCGTTGATCGGCACGCAGGCGCTGCCGATCTCCTTCTTGATCCGCTCGGCCGAGGCCTCGCCGACCAGCAGGTTATGGTTGCGCCGGATGTAGGAGATGATCGCCTCGTCCATCTTGTCGCCGCCGACCCGCACGGAGTTGGCGTAGACGATGCCGCCCATCGAGAGCACGGCGACCTCGGTGGTGCCGCCGCCGATGTCGACGACGATCGAGCCGGTCGGCTCGGTCACCGGCAGGTTGGCGCCGATCGCGGCGGCCATCGGCTCTTCAATGAGAAACACCCGGCGCGCGCCGGCGGCCTCGGCAGATTCCTGGATCGCCCGGCGCTCGACCGCAGTCGCCGAGGAGGGCACGCAGACGATGATCTGGGGGCTGGCGAAGCTGCGGTTGTGCTGCACCTTGCGGATGAAGTGCTTGATCATCTCCTCCGCGACCTCGAAGTCGGCGATGACCCCGTCGCGGAGCGGCCGGATCGCCTGCATGCCGCCGGGGGTGCGGCCCAGCATCAGCTTGGCGTCGTCGCCGACCGCCAGGACCTGCTTGCGGCCCTTGCCCTCCATGATCGCGACCATCGAAGGCTCGTTCAGAACGATGCCTTTTCCCTTCACGTAGACCAGCGTGTTCGCCGTGCCCAGGTCGATCGCCATGTCCTGCGAGAGAAGGCCCTGAAACCTGTTGAACAGACCCATTCCGAAATCCTTTGAATCGGACGCCGACAGCCGGCGCCCCGCCTCACCGATGATCGAGGTCTCGCCGCACATAGGACTCTAGACCTAGATCGGCCTACGGCGCCCGCGAGAGCCAGCCGGATCATAGAATGCCGATGATTAACGTCTTGCTAACGACCCGCCGAGTTTCAATCACTTGGCCCGATCCTGCCACGGCGGCGGCTCGGATGCTGCGCTGCGGGATGCTTCGCGCCGGGATCGAAGAAGGCCTCGGGCCTGCCACCTTACCGAATTCACAACCTTACAATATCTGGCGGATATCGCCCCGCCGCACCTCAAGCGCTTGGGTCATAAAGCCGTAACCTCTTTGCAAAATTTTTTCGATGGAACCAGAAAAGTCTTTGGAATCGATCCAGTTTTCTGGTATTAACGCGATTGTAACCTCGACATACAAATACAACATTGCTGCGATGCATCATGAAGGGTTGTCTCCCTAGGAGACGACCCTATGTCTAAGCAGCAGTTGGGGCTGATTGATATCTAGACCAGAAGCGATCGAGATGAGCGATTCAAGCAAGAACAAGAAGCCAGAGCCGGATAAGGAATACGTTTCCAAGAGCCGCAAGTGCCTGATGTGCCGTAAGGACTTCACCAGCGCTTGGGCTGGTGAGCGGGTCTGCAAGGACTGCAAGCAGACGGCTGCCTGGAACGATTCCAGCCTCGCTGCCTAGGGCAGTGGCGGGCGCCCGCGAGGGCGCCCTACGGCCTCGTCCGGGGCCATATTAGACCCGGATCTGTTCTTTCCCCCTTCGACGTTTCGCCGACCGCGCCAGGCGCGGCGCTTTGCTATTTGTGCCGAGTGGTCCCGTGATTGCGGATCACATCGGCGGCTCGCTGCTGTCTGTGACCTCGCTCAGCGCGAAGCTGGAGCTGATCGAACCGACGCCGGGAAGGTGAAGGATGGTTTCCTTCACCAGCCGCTCGTAAGCCCTGACGCTCGAGGTCACGATCTTCAGCGAGTAGTCGTGGTCCCCGGCGCTCGAATGGCAATCGATGATCTCCCGGCAACCTTGGACCGCGGACTCGAAGCCGCTCAGGATCGCCTCGTCATGCCGGGCCAAGCGAATGAAGGCGAAGACCACGACATCCAGCTCCGAGGGCCTCGCGGTCGACCGATCACCGCCCGTTGGCGGATCGTCCCCTCCACCTCCATGCGCTTCACGCGGCGCCATTTACAATCGCTTTGCCCGCCAGGGGTGGTAGATTATTGCCGCCGAGAGACAGAAACCAAGAAACGGACCATGCGAGGGGAGGCAAAGACATGATTCGCAAGACCATCGCCAGCCTGGCTGTCACGGCGGCGCTCCTGGCGAGCGGCGGCCTCGAGGCCGCCGAGACGACGCTGCGCATCTCGCTGCAGCTGCCTTTGAAGAGCCACTTGGGCCAAAATCTGCTGCTCTTCAAGGAGCAGGCGGAGACGGCCTCGGGCGGCGAGATCGAGGTGCAGATCTACGATTCGGCACAGCTCTACAAGGACAAGGAAGTCCCGCAGGCGGTGGGCTCCGGTGCCATCGAGATGGGCGTGGCCTCGCTGACCCGCTTCGTCGGCGATATCCCGGCGGTCGACATCTTCTACATGCCCTTCATGTTCAACTCCGAATCCCTGGTCCGTGCGGCGACCAAGAAGGGCAGCCCGATCCGCGGGCCGATCGACGAGGCGATCCTGGGCACCGGAAGCCGGGTGCTCTGGTGGCAGGCCTACGGCGGCGCGATCATGCTGTCCAAGGGCGCGCCGGTGCGCACCCCGGACGAGATCAAGAACAAGAAGGTCCGGGTCTTCGGCAAGACCCTGGGCACGTTCATGGAGACCGTCGGCGCGGCGCCGACCCTGATCTCCGGCTCCGAGCAGTACCTCGCCTACCAGCGCGGCACGGTCGACGTCGGCATGACCGGGGTCTCCGGCGTCAAGTCGCGCAAGCTCTGGGAGGTGATGGACACCATCACTGTGACCAATCACGCCGACATCGAATTCGTCGTCCTGGTCAACGAGGCCTTCTGGTCCGGCCTGCCCCAGAAGCACAAGGACATCGTCACCGCGGCTGCCGAGAAGGCCGACCTGGCGGTGCGCGACGACATCGCCCGGATCGAGGCGGAGGCCTACGAGGCGGCCAAGAAGGAGGGCATGACGGTGGTCGAGCTCTCGGCCGAGGAGGTCGCCGCCTGGCGCAAGGGCGCGGACCCGGTGGTCCAGCAGTACAAGGCCTCGGCCGGCGCCCTGGGCGAGCAGCTGCTGAAAGCTGCGGAAGAGCTGCGCGGCACCAACTGAGCGCCGTCTGACACCTGCGGGGCCGGCCGAAGCTGCCGGCCCCGTGGTTCAAACAAGCGGTTCAGAAGCTGTGCCGGCGGCCACCCTCACCCTTCGACAGGCTCAGGATGAGGGTGAGCTGTTTCGGTCTTTTGCACCTCATCCTGAGCCTGTCGAAGGATGACCTCGGGCAAGGTCTCATGACCCCTCCAACCGCCATCTGAAGGACCACCGGCTTGCTGCGCCTCATCGACCGCGCCGCCGATCTCCTCGGCCACCTCGCCGCCTGGATGTTCTTTCTGACCGGCGCCATGATCACCTACGAGGTGCTGGCCCGCTATCTCTTCAACGCGCCGACCATCTGGGCCGCCGAACTCTCCCAACTCCTGCTGCTCTGGGGCAGCTTCATGGCCATGGCGACCCTGCTCCGGCAGCGCGCGCACATCCGGATCACCCTGCTCACCGCCCGCCTGGGCGATCGGGGCCGGCAGGCCTGCGAGGCCTTCGCCCTGGTCTTCATCGCGGGCTTCTCGGCGGTCGCCGCCTGGAACGGCTGGTTCATCGCTTACGACTCCTTCGAGCGCGGCCGTTCCACCGGCACCATGCTCAACATCCCGAACTGGTGGAGCGAGATGGTGATCCCCCTCGGCTTCCTGGTGCTCCTGCTGCAGTGCCTGGCCGAGATCCAGCGCGTGCTGCGCCACGGCGCTCCGGTGCAGAGCGAAGGATCGGGCGAGGCCTGAGGCCATGACCGCCGCCCTGGTTCTGCTCGCCCTCTTCGTCCTGCTGCTGGTCGGGATCCCGGTCGCCTTCGCCCTCGGCGGCCTGGGCTACCTGATGCTCGAGCTGGGCGGCTTCTCGCCGCTGATGGTGCCGCAGGGCCTGCTCAGCACCCTCGACAACTTCATCCTGCTGGCGGTGCCGCTGTTCCTGCTGATGTCCAACGTGCTGCTGAAGGGCGGCGTCGGGCGCGACCTCTTTGCCGCCGTGCAGGCCTGGGTCGGCCATTGGCCCGGCGGACTGGCCGTCGCCACGGTGGTTTCCTGCGGCATCTTCGCCGCGATCTCCGGCTCCTCGGTCGCGACCGCGGCGACCATCGGCACCGTGGCGATCCCCGAGATGATCCGGCGCGGCTATCCGCGGCCCTTCGTGCTCGGCCTGTTGGCCGCCGGCGGCACCCTGGGGATCCTGATCCCGCCGTCGATCCCGATGATCGTCTTCGGCTTCATCACCGAGGAATCGGTGATCGCGCTCTTCCTCGCCGGGATCGGCCCCGGCCTGCTGCTGATCGCGCTGTTCATCGGCTTTTCCATGCTCTATGCGCGCTTCAGCGCCGACTACCAGCCGCAGCCCAAGGCGAGCTGGGCGGAGCGCCGGACCACGGCGGTCCGGGCCCTGCCGACCTTCGGCCTGGCCGCCCTGATCATCTGGGGCATCTACGCCGGCGCCTTCACCCCGACCGAGGCCGCCGCGGTCGGCTTCGCCGCCGCCCTGGTCATCACCGGCCTGATCCTGCGCACCCTGACCTGGACCATGCTCAAGGCGGCGACCCTGGAGGCCATGAAGACCACGGTGACGAGCCTCTTGATCGTCGCCGGCGCCAAGGTCTTCGGGAAGGCGATCACCCTCTACCGCATCCCCCAGGACATCTCCCTCGCCATCACCCAGAACTTCAACGAAGCCTGGCTCTTCGTCCTGGTCGTGGCGGCCGTGCTGGTGCTGATGGGGCTGTTCCTCGAGGCGCTCTCGATGATGCTGATCATGGTGCCGGTGCTGGCGCCCTCGCTCGGCGCCCTCGGGATCGACCCGATCTGGTTCGGGATCTTCTTCGTGATCATGGTCGAATGCGCCCTGATCACCCCGCCGGTCGGCCTCAACCTCTACGTTATCCAGGCCGTCGGCCGCGCCTCCATGGGCGAGGTCGCGGCGGGGGTCTGGCCGTTCCTGGCCTTGATGCTGGTGACCGTGCTCTGCATTTTCCTGCTGCCGGACATCGCCCTCTACATCCCCTTCAAGCTATGAGGAGTTTCCCCATGAACCGGGTCCAGCAGCTCCGCGACCTCCTGGCGC
>JAAUYI010162762.1_pt1 | contig 16990 bp, 13 predicted proteins | sample 7278041 | NCBI WGS metagenome assembly JAAUYI01 (sample SAMN14350216, study PRJNA611818) | marine sediment metagenome | isolation source: surface marine sediment (0.6m) | place: French Polynesia: Moorea | collected 2018-08
CAACGTCGAGCGGGTGATCCTGGTGGCGACGCCCAACGGCGGGGCGGTGAAGGCGGCGCTCAACATGATCCGCGGCGTTCGGCACGTGCCGGGCCTGCCGTTCTACGACGCGCTGCTCAACGGCACCTTCCCTTCCGCCTATCAACTCTTCCCGCGGGCGCGGCACGGCACCGTCGTCGATGCCCGGGACCGGTCGCAAACCGTCGATCTGCTCGATCCCGAGCTGTGGCAGCAGGCCGGCTGGGGTCTGGCGGCCCGCGACCGCGACGAGCTGCTCGCCTGGCTCTTGCCCGATGTCGAGGACGCCGACGAACGCCGGCAATTGGCGCTCGCCTACCAGGGCCGCATGCTGCGCCGTGCCGGCCAGTTCCAGCGCGCCCTCGATCTGCCGGCAACCCCGCCCCCCGGCACCGAGCTCTTTCTGCTCGCCGGTGACTCGATCGACACGGCGGCGGTGTTGGCCGTCGATCCGGAATCGGGTACCGCCGAGGTCATCGACCGCGGCCCGGGCGACGGCAGCGTGACGCGTGCCAGTGCGTTGATGGATGAGCGGACAGATCGCAGTCAGGCCGAGCTCAGCTCGCCGATCGCCTGGCGGGAAACCGTCTTCACGTCCCGCAAACATACCCGCATGAGCGGAGGACGTGTCTTCGCCGACCGCATCGGTTTCTGGCTGCTCGAGTCGCCCCGGTCCCCGGAGCTCGCTCAGGACTGATCAGGGCCGGCCACCTACGAGGGTGGTTCGAAACCCATCTCTCCGCCGGGCGGGCCTACCCCAAGCGGTATTCACCGCCGTGGCGCGAGGCATCACACTGTTGGAAACGCCGGCCCCCCGGATCAACTGGGCGGGCTGCTCTTCCTACACACCCGGAGTGCCTGAGATGAACCTATTCGAGACCCTTGACGCCTCTGGCCATGAAGAAGTGGTGTTCTGCCACAACAAAGAAGCGGGCCTGAAGGCGATCATCGCGATTCACAATACCGCTCTTGGCCCTGCCCTCGGGGGTCTGCGCATGTGGCCCTACGAGACCGAAGCCGCCGCGATCGAGGACGTCCTGCGCCTGTCTCGCGGCATGACCTACAAGGCAGCCGTCGCCGGGCTCAATCTGGGGGGCGGCAAAGCGGTGATCGTCGGCAATCCCAAGACCGACAAATCCGAACCGCTATTTCGCGCCTTGGGGCGCTTCGTCAACTCGCTCAACGGTCGCTACATCACCGCCGAGGACGTCGGCACCGATGTCACTGACATGGAGATGGTGCTCCAGGAGACCGACCACTGTGTCGGTGTGCACCAGGTTCACGGCGGCTCGGGCGATCCGTCGCCGTTCACCGCGTATGGGGTGCTGCAGGCGATTCGAGCCTGCCTCAAGCGTCGCTTCGACAGCGAAGACGTCGGCGGCTACAGCTATGCCATCCAGGGCGTCGGCCACGTCGGCTATCACCTGGCGAGACTGCTGCACGATGAAGGCGCGAAGATCTTCGTCTCCGACATCGACAGTGAGCTGGTCGAGAAGGTGGTCGACGAGTTCGGCTGTGAAGCGGTCGGCGAGCGCGAGATCTACGATGTCGACGCCGACGTCTTCTGCCCCTGTGCGCTGGGTGCGATCATCAATCCGGACACGATTCCGCGTCTCAAGTTCAAGGTCATCGCCGGCGCCGCCAACAACCAACTGGCGGATGAGGAATGCGGCGATGTGATCGACCGGCGCGGTGTGCTCTACGCCCCCGACTATGCGGCCAACGCCGGCGGATTGATGAACGTGTCGATCGAGCTCGAGGGCTACGACCGCGAACGGGCGATCCGCATGACCCGCACGATCTATTACAACGTCAGCCGGATCTTCAAGATTGCCGAACGCGACGGTATCCCGACCTGGAAGGCTGCCGATCGGATGGCCGAAGAGCGCGTCGCTGCCGTGTCGCGGCTCAAAGTGCCGTTCCTGGGCCAGAAGCCGCTGCGTTTTCACGGCCGCTTGCGCGCCGCAGGCTGAAATCGTCAGCTCCTCAACAGGCAGGCGTTGGCACGCGGATAGCGCGCCACGCTGAAGTCAGCCCATTCTCACAAGGAGTCCATGATGTGGATGGAGATCAACTTTCCCGGCGGCACCGCGGTCGACGCCCGCTTCAAGGGTCACACGGTGCGAACCGACCAGCCGGAGAAAGCCGGTGGTCGCGACACCGGCCCGTCGCCCTTCGACCTCTTCCTGGCGTCGATCGGTACCTGTACGGGTTACTACGCCGCTCGTTTCTGCGAGCTCAAGGGCTTTGATCCGCGTCAGCTCTCCCTCAGCCTGGAGACAGAGCGCGACCCGGAGCGCAAACGGCTCGGCAAGGTGCGCGTGGAGCTCAAATTGCCGGCCGGCTTCCCGGAGAAGTATCGCCGGGCGATCGTCCGCGCGGCGGATCAATGCACCGTCAAGCGTCACATCATCGAGCCGCCGGAGCTCGAGATCGTCGCCGTTTGATGATGAGCCAGGATTCTCCATCCCACGACATCCGGCCGTTGGTTCGCCATCTGGGCAAGCCACCGGAGGCGTGGCAGCGCGCCGACTTGATGCGCTTCTGCCTCGAGACCCGAGTCCGGGTCGTCAATCTGCGCTACCCGTCCCTGGACGGCAAGCTGCGCGAGTTGAGACTGCCGGTCAATGATCCCGTTTACCTGGAGAGGGTGCTGGCCGCCGGTGAGCGGGTCGACGGCTCGAGTCTGTTCCCCGGCCTGTTCGACGCCGGCGAGAGCGACCTCTACGCGGTGCCGGTCTACCGTTGGGCGTTCCTCAATCCCTGGGCCGAGGACGAGCTCGATATCGTCTGCCGGTTCGCTGATCGCGACGGCAGACCGTGTGCCTCGACCCCCGACAATGTGCTGGCCGCGGTCGCCGATCGGCTGTGCGAGCGCGCCGGTACCGAGCTCTCGGCCCTGGCCGAGCTCGAGTTCTACCTGCTTCTCGAGCGTAGAGACGATCGTTTTACCGGCAAGGCGCAACGAAACTACCACCAGAGCCAGCCCTACCTCCACGGTCGCTCGATCGCCGACGAAATCCTGCGCACCGTTGCGGCGGTGACCGGTCGAGTGAAGTATTGCCATAGCGAGGTGGGCTACATCGACCGCCTGGAGTCCGACGATCCCGAGATCGACGGCCGTCGCGTCGAGCAATACGAGCTCGAATTCGACCTCATGCCGATCGAAGATCTCGGCTGCTGGTTGACCGTCGCACGCTGGCTGATCCGGGCTATCGCCGACCGTCACGGCGCCTCGGTGACCTACGTGCCCAAGCTCGACGAAGGCATGGCCGGCAGCGGCATGCACCTGCATCTGGCCCTCGAGCGCGACGGCGAGAACGCGATGAGCGACGAGGCCGGCGAGATCACCGAAGAAGGCCTGTCCCTGATCGGCGGCCTGCTCGGCCGAGCCCGGCCGTTGAGCGCTTTCGGCAATACCGTCGCTGCTTCCTACCTGCGTCTGGTTCCTGACCAGGAGGCACCCACCCGCGTCTGCTGGGGGCGCCGCAACCGCTCCAGCCTGGTGCGCGTGCCGCTCGACTTTCGCACCTCCCATCGTCTGGATCAGGGGGTCAATCCGACCGAAGAGGGGCCTTACCCGCGGTCTCTGGCGAGGCCGACCGTCGAGTACCGAAGCCCTGACGGCAGCGCCTTCGGCCACCTTCTGTTGGCGGCGGTGACCCTGGCCGTCGAAGAAGGCTTGACAACTCCCGAACGTCTGGACTTAGCGAAGAGGCTCGAGGTCGAAGGCAACATCTTCTCCCACGACGAGCGCGTTTCGCCCGATGAGCGGGACACCGGCGAGCTCGAAGGCCTGCCGGTCTCGGCGGTCGAGGCCGCCGGCGAGCTGCGTCGTTCACGGTCATTCTTCGAGCACCGCGGCTTGCCGCCGGCACTGATCGATATCGTGTTGCGCAAGCTCGAGGCCGAGGCCGACGACGGGTTGAGCGAGCGCTTGACGGCTTTGCCGGCGTCAGAGCGCCTGGTCGCCAGCCGGCGATTGATGCACAAAGATCTGCACAAACATTGAGCGGGATGGCGTCCGACAGACTGGGCGGATCTCTCCAGGATTGAGGAAAGAAACCATGGCAAAACAGCAGAAACAAGTCGTCACCATCGTCGGCGGAGGCAGCAGCGCTCACGTGCTCATCTCGTTCTTATCCGGCGCCGGATTCACCGTCAACCTATTGACCCGGCGGCCCGGCGACTGGTCCCGGCGGATAGAGACCCAGCTGCACACGATCGACGGCGAGCTCAAGCAGACATTTCACGGCGAGCTGGCGACGATCAGCGACGATCCGTCGCGCACCATTCCCGAGGCCGACATCGTCGTCCTATGCATGCCGGTGTGCAAGTATCGTATCGCCCTCCACAACCTCGCTCCCCATCTGGCCCGCGACCGCGAGGTCGCGGTCGGCACCATTTACGGCCAGGCGGGTTTTGACTGGATGGTGGATGAGATCGCGGGCAAGTTCGACCACCGCCGGCTGACGACCTTCGCCGTCGGCCTGATTCCCTGGATCTGCCGGGTGATCGACTATGGCAAGGTCGGGGTGACCTACGGCTGTAAAGAGGTCAACGTGGTCGCGGTCTCGCCACCGGAGAGATTCGAGGCGTTGAACGAAGACTTCCTGCCAGCGGTCTGCGAACGTTGGTTGGGTACCGGCGCGTTCCGCCTGTCGCGCAGCTTCCTCGCCTTGACCCTGTCGGTCGACAATCAGATCATCCACCCGTCGCGCTGCTACGGCTTATACCTCGAGCACGGCGGTCGCTGGGAGACCGAAGCCGAGATCCCTTATTTCTACCGCGATTTCGACGACACCTCCGCCGATCTATTACGCGCCTTAGACACGGACTACACGACGATCCGCGAAGCTCTCAAGGCGCGCTACCCCGAGGAGCACTTCGAGTACATGCTCGACTACCTGGGGCTCGAACGTCTGTCCTACCAGTCAGAAAACACTGACATTCGCGAGTCGTTTACCAGTTCCCAGACCCTGGGCGCGATCAAACCGCCAACCGTTTTTCTCGAAGGCGGCGGTTGGGGAATCGACGTCAACCACCGCTTCTTCACCGACGACATCTTCTACGGCCTGGCGATCGCCAAGTGGATCGCCGACCAGCTCGGACTGGCGGTGCCGACCATCGACCGCATCATCGCCTGGGCCCAGGACTTGAGAGACGAGAAGATCATCGACGGCGACCGTCTGCTGACCGACAGCGAGCTGCTCCGCGCCGACTTCAATTCCGGCATCCCGCCGGTCTACGGCATCGAGACTCTCGACGATCTCCTCTGACCATCAGCAAGCTTTTTCTAAGAGGATCGAATCAGGTTCGAGCCACGAGCATTCGTGCACTAAGAATCGCCGAGCGGACTACCAGCTCTGGGCAGTAGAGGCATTTGCCGATCCATAGCTGAGGGTAGGGCGGCTGCCGGTGATCGGCCAGCCAGGCCGCACCGCTTTCAAGCGTTTCAGGCGACACGCTTCGGCCGTTCACCTTCCAGGTCGCCAGCGCCTGCAAAGCATAGGCAGTCTCCTCCGCCGTCGGACCGTAGTAGCCCCAGGAACCATCCGAATTCTGGGTTCGCAGGAGCCAGTCCACCCCGTCTGCCACGAGCTCATCGTGATATCCCGTGCAAATGATGATCAGGTGGGCGGTGGGATAATACGGCGAGGCATGCCACTTGTCGAACCAGAAGCCCTGCCGGTGCCGACCCCGCCGCAAGAACTCGAGAATCTTGTTGACGGAAGGATTCCTGCGAGTTCTTCCGGCGCGTCGCAGTGCGCCAAGGATATGGATGTTGGTGCTGACGGACGGGTTGCGCTCGTTCGAATAGCAGCAGAAATGACCGTCCCTCTCATAGCGAAGCACCGCTTCCAGATGCGGCTGACGATGGCAAGATGTCAGGACTTCGTGAACGAGTCCGGTGGTATCTCCGTCTGGGAACGCGTGGCCGCTGACCGCTGACAGTCCTTCTTGGCCAAAGCTCGCCTGCAGCGAATCGAGATGTGGCTGACACAAGTCCATGTTGCCTACGTCTAAGTCTGTGACCTGCGACAAGTTCCACAGCGCCCAGCCGATTTCGAAGACGTCGACCGGCATGACGCAAGGCACGGCACCATCCACGGAAGCCTGCTCGAGGTAACGCAGCGCCTCGGAATCATGAGGAGAAACGTATCGAACGAAAAACGCAGTGGCCGCCGGGCTGCAAGCTACCGAGCCATTTGCTTCCTTCAGGTGCTTCGCGTCCAGCAGGTCTAGCCCGTCAGGCCCCACCATCTCAGCCGAATAGGCCGCTGTCGCGTGGCGATCAACGGCGCCGGCGGGAAGCGTCGCCAGCTTGGCTTCGCGTTGTCGAATGAGCCGTGTCAGGAGCCCCGTCATCCCTTCGCCCAACGGCTGGAGTAGGTCGAGCTTTTGAGCTTCGGCCAGGAGGGTAGGAAAGATCATCTCGAAACCGATCGTTTCGCCGGCGGGATCTTGTCCTAGGTTCTGGACGGCTTCTCGGAGAGGGGCCCTGGCGCGTTGCCATCGAGCGCGATCTGGCGGATGCTCACGACCTGCCAGGGCCACCATGGCAGCCAAGGTCGAGAGTGCCCGATCGTGATGGTACCGTGGCGGGTCAGCGCCCCAGCTCCCGTCCGGCAGCTGGTGCTCACGCAGCCAGTCCAGTGCCCGTTCACCCAGCGGTTCGCCGAGCGCACTCAAGCCCGCGATCCAGGCGGTGTCATAGGCGGATCTGGAAACTGCTCGACCTGAGCCCAGCTCCTGGAGCAGTCGGCGCAGCTGCGGCTTCGCCTCTAACACCGTCACGCCTCAGACTCCCCGAGGAAACCAGAACGACCCGCGGCGCTCGCCCACCCCTAGGATCGGCGCATTCTCCCAAAGCTCGCGATGGGCGACCGCCGCGACTGCGCGCCCGCGTTTGTCGGGTCGCCAGGTGGAGCGCAGAAAGGCGAAATCGTAGAGTAGAGTCCGCAAGGTCTCCGCGTCGAGCGTATATCCCGGCCGCTGGGTCCAGTAGCACTCCAGCTCTCCGCGGACCGCCAGCGGCGCCGCCACCGCCGGACTGTGTCGTGGCTTGCCCGTGCACAGGAAAAGCTCCGCCGGTGGCACCTGCCGGCCAAAGGTGGCGACCACCGCGTCCTCGACGCTGTTGACTCCGGGACGCTTCAACACCGTCATCAGGTGGCGGTAGGGCAGGTCGAAGTCCTCCACCACGGAGAACCAGATGCCCGGGCCGGCGGTGTTGCCTGCCGTCGCCCGCTGTAGTTTGCGGTCGAGTCGCGCCAGGCGTGGGGAGACTTCGCTGTAGAGCATCCGTACCCACCAGCCCCGCTGGGTGAAGTCCGCCAGACTCGACGGCGTCGTCAGTAGATCGAGCCAGCGCCACAGGTGTTCGCGGTAGCCCGGCGTTTCCTCCCGGAACGAACCGGGTACAAGAAGCGGAATGATCAGGTGATGGACGCCGTGATCCAGAATCAACGCCAGACATCGGGTCATCTGTTCGAGCAGCCAGACGGGGAAGTCCTGGCTCTGTTCGTTGACGTTGGCGAGCGCCGCTGACCGGCGTGTGCCGGCGACACCATAGATAACGGTCTCCGGTGCCACGGCGCGTATGTCGTCCAGGGGCTGTCTCAGGAAAGCCTCGAGCGAAACGATCGGAGCCATGCGCGGATCCAACATCGACTCCTAGACCTGCTGTTCGAGGATCGACGGCAGGGCCGACAGATCCCGCACGACGCCGTCGGCAACGGCATGTTCGGAGCGACCTCGATCCACCCGATAGGCGGACATACCGACAGCTCGCGCTCCCTCGACATGCTCTTCTCTATCGTCGAAAAAGAGGCAGTTCTGAGGGGCCAGAGAGAGGGCTCGGGTCACGGCATGATAAGCCGCCGGGTCCGGCTTGTAGGCCCCGACGACCGAACCCGCACAAGCAATCTCGACCAGGTCACCCAGGCCCACTGCCTGCAGTGAGGGCCCGAGGCTGGCCAGCTGAAAGTTAGAGAGGACCGCAGTGCGCAATCCCTGGCGCCGCACTTCGAGCAACATCTCCCGCGCCTCTGGAAAGGGGCGCAACATGGTTTTGTAGTCGAAGTGATGGAGCTTTCGACGGCGGCTCGGCGTCAGCTCCAGCTCAGCGCTCAAGCTATCCCAGAATTCGCAGAAGAAGCGTGCTTCTTGATCCTCGGTCTCAGGGATTCCCCGCCGCTTCTCGAACGACGTGAAACGGGCCTCTAAGTCTTCGAGAGGAATCGGCAGCCATGGCCGGAAATAGGCTTCGGCTTCCGCCTCGTCGAAATAGGTCAGGACCCCGTCTCGGTCCAGGATCACGGCGTCTATCGGCATCGGTTGATCGACCTCTCAGTGTCTTCGTGAGCTCGGATGGAGGTTCACGAGGTTGTGCGCTCCTCCTCGGCTCCGCGTCGCATCCTCATCCATTGCGGGCTGAGCGCTCGGTAGCCGGTCACGCAGGGCAAGAGGCCCGGCGATGGTGCTTTGAATGAGGATCTTCATCTCCTGGACCACCTGGAGCAGATCGGGATGCCCGGTGAGGGCCGGGACGCTGACGGCAGCGTCGCTCAAGCGAATCACTTCGTCGAGGACGAAGTCGAGGGAGCCGCAGCGCTCGAAGAGCTCGATGGCCTCGTCCACCTCCTCGGTTGTCGTCAGCTCGCGGGGCTTCCTGAGGACTTGGCGCAACCACTCCCCGTCGGCAGGGCTGCTCTGCTCGAGACAGTGGGCCACCAAGGCGCTCGGTTTGCCCTCGCGCAGATCATTGCCGCGACAGCCGCGGCCCTTATCGCCCCAGAGGTCAACGATGTCGTCTTGGATCTGGTAGAGCGTTCCCAGGTAGTTGGCTGCTTCGGTGAGACCTTGCTCGAGCTCTTTAGAGGCCCCGCAAAGGCGAGCCGAGCCACACATCGGTAGCACCAGGAAGCTCGCGGTTTTCAGCCCGACCATCGCCAGGTACTGGTCGAAGCCGACGTCCAGGCGTGCTCTGAGACTCAGCTCCTGACACTGCCCTTCGATCACCGACAGCGTCGCTTTCAGGACCCGGCGTAGGATCTCTTGCCGCCGCTCTGGCGTCGCCTCGAGGCCGTCGATCAGCTGCACCGCTTGATAGAGAAAGGCACTGCCGAGGTTCATCGCCTGGGCCATGCCAAAGACTTTCCAGACCGCTGGCTGGCCCCGACGAACCGTATCCCCGTCCTGAATATCGTCATGGACCAGAGAAGCATTGTGGATCAGCTCGCAAGCGGCAGCGAACGGCAGCAATCGGCGCGGATCGACTCTGAAAGCCTGGGCGAGCCGGATCGGTACCAGGGCCCGCAGCCGCTTGCCGTCGGTATCCAACTGGTAGTCGGCCATTCGCAGCAGCGTCGACAACTCGCCGCTAGTGCCTCGAAGCACTTCCTCGATATGGCAGCGCATGCTCGGCCACCACCGCGCTTTCAAAGCGTCGAAGCGCTTTCTGGCGCTATCGGCTCGGGTGGGCTGTGTCTCTCGCTGCTGATGACTGGCGATCGAGTGCTGACTGGAGACTCGAGGAGTCGCAGCCGCGGTCGAGATCTGAAGCGATGTTGTTGTCGAGCGTGTCATATGACGGCCTCTGGAGCAGGGCCAGAGGGATTGTGTTAATTTTAGCGCATAGCAATACATCTATGCAACGGTAGTTGGACCTCATCCAGAAACGCACTTTCTCAGCACTGGAGCGGCGTCCGGATCCCCGAGGACGGCTGAGCTGTGTCTGAACGCGGCCTTCGTTGAAGCGGCAAGCTGCTTGTATTCAGTGCTTTAGATGCCAATAGCCACCCGCAGGGGTCCGGGCGACGCGGGGAAAATGCCGTTTCTGGACGGCATCTAGCTAGACCGTAACAAGAGGCGGGCGAGAGGCGTAGGCTTGAGTTGGAGAGAGGATGGGTGGGCCACGTAACTCTGACTTTGCCGAGATCCTGTCATGCCATTGATGGTCCAACGACAGGCTGAATCGAACCCTCCGGGCGAGAGCTTTAAAGCGGATCTGGACCGCCTGTCGACCCGATACCAGGCGCTTTGGTGGCGTACCTCGACCGAGCTTCCGGACTTCGGGCCACGGATTCCGCGATGGCGACAGTGGCGCAATGAACGGCGAATCGACCGATTCGCCGATCGGCTCGAAGACGAGCTTTTGGCCTTCCCCGACGGCGAAGCGGAACGTCAGGCGTGGCGTGACCAGCTGCGTGCCGCGCTGCGTGGGTTCAGTCAGGATGTGTTGGCCGTTCCCGAGGTCGAGCGCCGAGTGATCTTCTCCGACGAGTATTTCGACGCCACGGCCCGCTTTGCTCGGGAAGCCCGAGCCTTCGATCCGGGACTCGAGATCCATGATCTTTCACAAGCGTTGCGCAATGTCTGGATCATGCACCTGCTGCAACTGCTCCTCGATCAGCGACTGCGCTTTACCCGGCCGATCTTCGCCTACAGTCTGCTCTACCCCTACACCGACAACTACCTCGACGACTCGACACTGGCGGCAACTACCAAACGTCGCTTCGGTGAACGGCTGGGGAGACGTCTCGAGGGCGGGCGGCTATTGGCTGAGGATCCTCAAGAACGTTCGGTCTTTCGCCTGATCGGCATGATCGAAGAGACCTGGCCACGCCAGGATTTTCCCGAGGTCTACGATAGTCTGCTGGCTATTCACCGTGCCCAAGTCCAGAGCTTGGCGCAACAGGGGCGGGCGCGCCCTTTATGTCGTCCGGAGATCCTGCGGATCAGCGTTGAGAAAGGCGGGGCATCGGTACTCGCCGACGGTTATCTGGTCACTGGCAGGCTGGATCCAGAAGAGGCTGACTTCATCTTCGGCTACGGCGTTTTCTTGCAGCTCGCCGACGACCTCCAGGACTTGGCGCAGGATTTGGAGTCTGGCGACGAGACCCTCTTTACCTCGGCCGCCGGTGCCCAGCCGCTGGATCGATTGACCAACCGCCTCATTCATTTCCTCGACGGAGTGCTGTCGTCACAGCGATTCTCAGCAGGCCGCTATCGGGTTCTCAGATCGGTCATTCGCAACAGCTGTGTTCGGCTGGTCGTCCAGTCGGTCGGAGCACATTCCGGGTTTTTCAGCCGGCGCTATTTGAGAACCGTGGAACGCCACTCCCTGACCCGCTTCGGCTACCTGCGAAAAGAGCAGGGCAAGCTCCTGAGACGCTATCGCGAGCTCAACCGGACACTCTCTCGCGAAACGTCTTACGACTCGGTTTTCGAGGCCCTGGCCTAGAGGAAATCTTCGGTCCGTGACATCTCATCGTCAAGTCTGCATGTGTTAGGCTGCACAGCCTTTCTTGGCACAATGATGGCCATCACCACGGCGAGCGGGCAGAGCCATGGCAGAACCGGATACAGACTCCTTGTTGAGCGAGTTGACGAAGATCGCGCTCGACAACGCTTTCGACGCGATGGTCGTGACCAGCGGAGAGCTCGACCCTCCGGGACCCGAGATCCTCTATGTCAATCCCGCCTTTACCCGCGTGACCGGATATACCGCGGCTGAGGCGATCCATCAGACTCCCCGTATGCTGCAAGGGCCCAAGACCGACCGTAGCGAGCTCGATCGCCTACGGCGCGAGCTTGCCGCCGGGCGATCGGCTAGCGGTGAGATCATCAACTATCGGAAGAATGGGGAAGAGTTCTGGCTGCAGTGGCGCATCCGTCCTGTGAAGGATGGCGAGGGGCGAGTGAAGTACTTCGTTTCCTCCCAGCGAGACATCACCGAACGTAAGAAGATCGAGCGAATGAAGAGCGAGGCGATCGCCTCGGTCAGCCACGAGATGCGCTCGCCGCTGACCTCGATCTATGGAACTCTGGACTTGTTGCAGCAGAGAGGCCAGTTCTCGGGCGTGGACAACCGTCTGCTGGAGAATGCGTCTCTCTCCTGCGAGCGACTTATCCGGTTGGTCGACACTTTGCTCGACACAGAGAGGCTCTCCGAAAAGCCGGTGGATCTCGAACCGATCGAGCTGGTTCCGGTGGTCGAGCAGGCGATCGCCCTCCATCGCCTCCAGGGCGAAGAGTTGGAGGTCGGCGTCCGTTTCGAGCCCGCGGTCAGCGGAGCCTGGGTCTTCACGGATCGGGATCGCCTGATCCAGGTGCTGACTAATCTGTTATCCAATGCGATGAAGTTTTCTCCTCGAGGGGAGACGGTGCGGATCGGCCTTGAGAGGGCCATGGACAAGCTCCTGCTCAGCGTGCGTGATCATGGGCCGGGAATCCCAGAAGATTTCAGGCCCCGCCTCTTCAAGCGCTTCGCCCAGGCGGACACACCACCTTCGAATCGTCACCGCGGGATCGGCCTGGGTCTGGCGATCTCTAAAGACATCGTCGAGCTACTCGGCGGGCGGATCGACTACCAGACAGAGATCGACGTCGGTACGACTTTCTTCGTCGAGTTGCCAGAGCACTTCGGGATCGCTTGAAGATCCTTCCTGTCGCCAGGTGGACGGATGGGGTTCGTAGTGAATCCTCTCGGCAATTGATCTGAGAGGTCGCTTATGCTAGTTTGGCTATAAGTTGTCGCTTCGCCACGCGGCCCAGTTCTTGGCCGCGAGAGATTTAACCGCTCTCCGAGGATTCTGTCCATGAAGCTCATCAGCCGACTGCTCGTTCCCGTGCTCGTCCTCTCGGCGCCCATCGCTAGCGCCTCTTCTCCCGATTTTGCCGCGTTACCTGAAGACGCGCTGGTGCCGATGGCCTGCTTCGCACCAGGTACGGATCCGGGACTGGTCGAGCGCCATCATCAGCGCTTCAACTCCAGCTTGCGCTCGTCTCTGAACGGCGGCGGTTCGAGCGGTTTCCAGTTCGACGACAATGATCGCTGGACCAACACGGCGACCAACGGAGGTGGCCTGGGGCAGGGCGACCCCATGGTTCTCACCTGGAGCATCGTGCCTGACGGTACGAGCATCTTCGGCTACAACGGTGAGCCGACATCGCCCAGCAACCTGCGTGCTTTTCTCAATTCGATCTACGGCAGTCAGGCTAATTGGCTCCCGCTCTTCGAGCAGGTTTTCGATCGCTGGGCGTCGCTCAACGGCGTGACCTATGTCTACGAACCCAACGACGACGGTTCGCCCTGGACCTCGACCAACATCGCTTCAGGCCAGCTCGGGGTGCGCGGCGACGTGCGCATTTCCGGCCATTTCATCGACGGCACCTCGAACGTCCTGGCCTATAACTTCTTCCCCAACTTCGGCGATATGGTGATCGACACCGGCGACAATACCTACAACAACACCGCTTCCAATTCGCTGATCCTGCGCAACGTCCTGGCCCACGAGCATGGCCACGGCCTCGGCCTGTCCCATGTTTGTCCGGTCAACCAGACCAAGCTCATGGAGCCGTTTCTGACCAGCGCTTTCGACGGCCCGCAGTTCGACGACATCCTGGCCACCAATCGCGGCTACGGCGATTCCCTGGAGCACAACGATACGCCGGGCACCGCTTCCGACCTGGGCTCGATCGGCTCGGGCGGCAACGTCACGCTGGACAATCGCAGCATCGACGACAACAGCGATCCGGACCTCTTCGAATTCACGGTGGGTTCCGGGACGAATGCCAGCGTCACGGTTACGCCCCTGGGCAGCACCTACCTATCCGGGCCGCAGAATTCCAACGGCTCCTGCACGCCGGGCACCAACTACAACGCCCTGGACAACCAGAACCTGGTGCTCGAGCTCCTCGACACCAATGGCACGACCGTCATCGCCAGCGCCAACAACACCGGCGCCGGCAGCGCCGAGAGCTTGTCGAACATTGCTCTGCCGGGTGCCGGAAGCTATTTCGTGGACGTCAGCGGTGCCAGCAACGAAGCGCAGATGTATGAGCTGTCGCTGTCGGTCGGCTCCACCGGCGGAGGCAATCTGGCGGCCTCCAACGTCATCACCGACGAGATCATCCGTACCGTCAACATCTCGGGCTTCACCAATCCGCGGGTAGTGATGGGCCCGCCGTCCTTCGCCGGCTCTCATCCGAGCACGATCCGGGTGCGCAACGTCGGCGCCTCGAGCTTCCAACACAACCTGCAGGAGTGGGATTACCTGGATGGGGCCCATACCAACGAGACGATGGGCTACCTGGTGCTCGACAACGGCGCCCAGAGCCTCGGCAGCCTCGATGCCGAAGCCGGTTCGGCGAACATCAACCATACCTGGTCGACGATCAGCTTCAGTCAGTCTTTCTCCACCGCGCCGGTGGTCATCGCCCAGGTGGCGAGCTTCGCCGGCGCCCAACCGGTCGTGACCCGAGTACGCAACGTCAACGCTTCGGGATTCCAGATCCGCCTCCAGGAAGAGGATGGCAACAACGGCACCCACGTCTTGGAACGAGTCGACTGGATCGCGATCGAGCCCGGCACCACGACCTTCGACGGCACCAAGATCGTAGCTGGGCGCACCGGCAACTCGGTGACTCACGCCTGGGCGACGATCAACTTCTCAGCGGTCACCGCGCCGGTCTTCCTCGCTGAGATGCAAACCTTCGACGGTAGCGACCCGGCGGGGCTCAGACAACGCAATCTGAGCACGACCAGTGCTCAAGTCAAGGTCGAGGAAGAGCAGTCGGGGGACACCGAGGTGAATCACACCACCGAGGTCGTCGGTTACGTGGTCGTCGGTCGTCCCTGAGTCCCATGCCACGGCTCCTCACGCCACACGGAAGGGCAGGCGGCGCCAGCCACTTCGGCTGGCTGTCCTTGCCATTTCGGTCGACCGCTTCAGCGGCAGTCGGACCGTCTCGGACAGCTGTACGTCATCAGAGGTTCTGGCCGCCGGAGATTTCGATGCGCTGCGCCGTCATCCACTGGGTATCGCCCACCAGCAGGCTGGCGATGGCGCCGCCGATATCGTCCGGCAGGCCCGCCCGGCCCATCGCGGTGGAAGCCGCGACAAAGGCGTTCACCTGAGGGTCGTCCCGCACGACGCCGCCACCGAAGTCTGTCTCGATGGCTCCAGGCGCCACGGCGTTGACTGAGATGCCGCGAGGCCCGAGCTCCTGAGCCAGATAGCGTGTGAGCACCTCCACTGCTCCTTTCATGCTGCCATAGGCGGCGTAGCCCGGCAGCGAGAACCGCGCCAAGCCGGACGATAGGTTGACGATGCGGCCCCCGTCCGCAAGCGTCGGCAGCAGCCGTTGGGTAAGGAAAAAGACCCCCTTGAAATGGACGTTCATCAAGGCGTCGAAGTCGTCCTCGGTGGTTTCGGCAAACGATTTATGGATACCGATGCCGGCGTTATTGACCAGGAAATCGAAGGTCTCGCGGTTCCATACCTGGCCGAGGATGCCGCGAAAACGTTCGACAAAGGCGTCGAATCCTCCGAGATTGCCAGTATCCAGCTGCAGAGCCGCAGCGCGGCCGCGGTCTTGTTCAATGGTGGTCACCACGTCTTGGGCTTCATCCGCGCGATGCCTATAGGTCAGCACGACACCAACGCCTTGAGCGGCGAGCTTGAGGGCTGTGTTGCGGCCGAGGCCACGGCTGCCACCGGTGACGAGAGCGATTCTGGGGTTCATTGCAAGGCTCCTATTCGAGGTGGTTTCCGAAGGATCCGGCGGCGCTCGAGCGCCGCCGGTCTGCATCCAGAACCCTAGCGAGGAGCGCGAGCTCACTCCTGTCGCTTTCTCCGGAAGATCTGCCCAATCCTCCGAATGTCTCCGCAATGGGTAGCCCTCTAGTGGCGAATATCGGATGATGATCCGACATGCTGAAGGCGGAGACAAGCTTGCCGGATCTCGAACTGATTTCCCGCATTTGCGACTTTGTAGACTCTCGCGGTGGTGGGGATACCCCATGTCTCACGGATATTCCAGGTTTAGTGGTACTTTGCCGCCGAGCTCCTTCGACCCTGGAGTCGGCGATATACAACCCATCGCTCTGCCTGATCCTTCAAGGCCAAAAGGAGACCCATCAGGGCGGCCGGCGCCTGCGGCTGGCGGCCGGAGATTCCGTCGTGGTCAGCCACCACCTTCCCATCGTGGCGAGGATCAGAGAGGCGAGTGCCGAGAGGCCTTATGTCGCCCTGGTGCTGGACCTTGACTTGTCGATCGTGCGCAGTCTCTGCGACGAGGTGGGAGAGATCGAGATCGAGCAGGAACGGTCCCGGTCCTTGGCTGTCGGCGGGCGAGACGGCGCCCTTCTACAAGCCATGGAGCGTCTGTTTGCTCTCGTCGATCGTCCGCTCGAGTCTCGGGTTCTGGCGCCGCTGATCCAGCGGGAGATCCACTTTCGCCTCCTGCTGGCACCCCATGGTGGCATGTTGCGACAGCTTGTCCGTCGGCGTAGTCACGCCAGCCGCATCACTCAGGCTATCGCTCACCTGCGGCAAGACGCCGCTCGCTCGGTTTCCGTGGCTGAGCTGGCCCGCGTCGCCGGCATGAGTCCGTCGTCATTTCACGAGCATTTCAAATCGGTCACGGGTACCACGCCCGTGCAGTACCAGAAAGAAATGCGCCTGCTCGAAGCCCGGCAGAGCTTGCTGGACGGTACCCACTCCGTGTCCGAAGCGGCCTACGACGTGGGTTACGAGAGCCCTACCCAATTCAGTCGCGAATACTCCCGCAGATTCGGTCATCCGCCGCGCCGGGACTTGCGGCGTTCTACCTCCAGATGAAATGTCGCATTTAGCCGTGTCGACGAATGAGGCGACACGCGTCGCCTCATTCAATGTCGCGGTGTTGGCTGGGATAGGGGGTCGAATCCGCGCGTGAACTGTCGCTAAATTAAGTGTTGACTCGAAAGGTCTACCTATGGGACGATCACGCCCCGGCAGGAAGAACACCATGCGATTTTCAAATACGATCTACCTCAATACGACCTGCGTTGCCCCGACAGCTCAGATCTGCGCCGCACTCAGTTGCGGAATAGCAGGGCTGCACGCAGGAATATGTGAAACCGCGCATAGTTCCGCAAATTCTGTTACGCCGCAAAGAGGTGGGTTTCAACCACGGTGAA
>JAAUYI010074587.1_pt1 | contig 16961 bp, 13 predicted proteins | sample 7278041 | NCBI WGS metagenome assembly JAAUYI01 (sample SAMN14350216, study PRJNA611818) | marine sediment metagenome | isolation source: surface marine sediment (0.6m) | place: French Polynesia: Moorea | collected 2018-08
CCATTAACCAGTCTGGTAAAATGACGTGTATTATGAGGAGATTGATACATTCTTGCCATTTTCAAATATGATGCCAGCTCATCCTCCCCAAAGTAGCAGCGCATTTTTTGCCCATTTTTAATGTATAAGTTATAGATCTTGCCCACGGCCATATCATCGTGTCGAAGATTCTCCATTATTTTTTCCTCGGCATAATTGCCAAGAAGAGATTGGCCAAGAGCGATTAGTATTGCTACTTCCAAAAGGCGGTTGTTGACTAGCTGGTCAGAGCGTATCTTTATCAGAAAATCGTCAGGGTCAAAAAAGGAATACACCTTATCCCAGATCTGCTCCCGTTTCCACCGTTGCTTATCTATAAAAACGATACCTTCAGCAAATTGTAGATGGGTAAGTGGTATATCCTGATGTTTCCAGATGATCTCAAGAATATTCCGACGAATTTCTTTCGTTTCAATTCCGCTTTCCTGCCTGGATGAGAAAGAAAGAGGTAGTTTTTCCAGGAGTTTTTTAATTAGGCGATATTTATGGGAAGGATAGAGACTTTTCCTGTTATTGGCATAATGACAAAGGGATCTCGCAGATGGTGCCTGTTTTATTTGCACCTGGTTGTTATTTCCCTTTTCAGCTAATTGAGTGCCGAGATATACTGTTTTTATCGCCTGGGCCAGCATCTCTGGATCGTGCTGGATGACATGTCTTTCTGAAAGTGCATTTTTAGAATAAATTCCGCATTCAAGCGAGCTATATCCCTGCTGACCAACCAATTTTTTGTCTAAATAGATGGGAATCTTCCCTTCCAACGCATAATTCTGCAGAATCGAGGCAGGCACATCCATCAAAGAGAGGCAAAGTACATCATAAAACAGATCCTTCGTTCCCCCGGGAATATTATGCTCATAGGCGTCTATCATATCCGATACATGAAACTTACGCTCAGGATCAGATATGGCTATGTCAGTTTCTCCGCTCTGCACCCATAGGTTTGATACGAGGATTTTTTGGGCCTTGGTATTTGCTCTCACTGCATCGGCAATTCCCGGTACCTGAAAAATAGGAATAATCGAGCTATAAAGACTACCTGGGGCCATGACAATGAGGTCAGCAGCTTCAATAACCTCGAATATCTCATCATACACACACACCTTATCCGAAAACAGAACGGTTACGGTTTCCACCGGAAATCCCCTTGCAGCACTTCCCGACTTACACTCACCGGTCGCTTCAACCCCATTAGTGTAACTCAAACGCAATTGAGATGGTGTTGTGGTACATGGCATTACTGCATGCCGCCTGGCGCCAATTGCCTCGGAAAACTGGGAAATCCCCTGAAGTAGGGCATTATCAAGAATTTCTTTATTTTCCTCCAAAGCGACGTTGTCATATTTTTCTGGAATATGACAATAAATTGCTGAGACAAGGAGTAGGTTTCCTAAGCAATGGGCTCTTGCAAGAGTCCTGCTCAGACGTTGATCTTGAAAAAAATTATCAATAAGCTCTTGGATATATTTACCCAGGTATCCGGGGAGATTCCCGTCACTGACAGAAAATATCCCCGCAAGCCGTTTTCTGGTAATCTCATTTTCAACAAATCGGATATTTATAATCCTAGCCAGCTCAGCAATGACGATTCGGGCGTCTGTCAGGCTCAGTGCATATTTTTTCTGCAGTAGCTGAGCTTGAACTGAAGACAACATCACATGACGTATATCACCTATAGCGATGAGTGGAAGATCCTTAATCAGCTCACCGGTCGATCCTCCGTCATCGGTTATACAGACAATTGACTGGGTCTTGGGAAATATTTCCTTAAGACCAAAGAAAGGTTGACGTGCCCAACTGCGCAGACGGCTATCACCTCCAATGATATTTGAAAGGCCGGTACCACCTCCAAAGACAACCACTTTTTTATCATCTACTCTTGTTTCAGTGAGGTATTGTCTCAACTCATAAAACTGGCTGAAGGTTTCCTGATCAACATTTTCAGGTATCCCCCGCAACACAAGATCTATGCATTTTTCCCTGAAATCACTGTGGGGTAAAAGGTCAAGAGGAGAAAGACAGTTTTCTGATAGCTTTGCTATATTCTCTTGGAGGGATGCCGTATTTTCTTTTTTCATTGACAATAATTATCTGGATGCTTGGGAGAGAAGATACTCCTCGACCCGTTGAAGATCTTCAGGTGTATCCACTTCTATGGAATCATGTTCGGTCAAAATTACCTTTATTCTGTAGCCAAACTCCAGCGCTCGCAGTTGTTCAAGTTTTTCAAAGCGCTCCCATTCCCCTTCCGGTAGAGCGACAAATGAGAGTAAAAAGCCCTTTCTATAAGCATAAAAGCCCAGGTGCTTATAATATGTCGGAGAGTCATCGTCCTCAGGATTTCGTTGAAAGGGAATTGGAGATCTGGAAAAATAAAGGGCATAGTTGTCTCTATCAAATACGGTCTTTACGTGATTAGGATCATGTATTTCTTCCTCACGAACTATTTGATAGATGAGGGTAGACATGGGAAGTGCCGGATCTTCGAGTAATGGTCTGGTAACCTGTTCAATTATCTCTCCGGGGAAGAGCGGCTGATCTCCCTGGATATTGACAACAATATCGTGTTCTGAAATGCCAATTTTTTCGGCGGCCTCTGCCAATCTGTCAGTGCCGGAAACATGGTCATTTCTAGTCAGCACATATTCTCCTCCGAAGGTCGCAACCACTTCGCTAATGCGAACATCGTCGGTGGCGACAACTACCCGGGAAATTATCTCCACCTTTTGGGCTCGTTCCACCACATGCTGAATCATCGGTTTACCTTGGATCAAGGCTAAGGGCTTTCCTTCAAAACGGTTGGATTTGTACCGAGCTGGAATAATAGCGACTACTTCAATATTATGTTCCATTTATATTTTTCCCGTGATAATTATGCGCAATATAAACGCATATAGTTTATTTAAATTATCTCGATACTTGATGAAATCCAGCTGCCATGGGCAATATCCCCAAGATCTGTATACGGTTAGCCTGCACTATAAAAAGCAGGAGAAATCTGGCTAAACAACTCTCTGAAAAACTCCGGTTACCACTTTGCTCAGCAGATGACTGCTCATCTCCGTATTATCTGGTCGTTACCGATCACCGTCTGGAACTCCATAATAATCCACATCTGGCAAAATTCAAAGTTCTACCGATGTTTATTGATTTTCTCGAAGGTGACAAAATCCTTCACCAGTTGGCTTCAACCTCAACAAAAGATCCTCTGCCGAAAGCCGCAGGAGTAAAACCGGGGATACGCCCACTGGTGATCGATGCGACCGCCGGTATGGGAATGGATGGCATGCGTCTGGCCTGGCTGGGGTGCGAGGTTATTCTTATTGAGCGTTCACCGATAATTTATGAGCTGTTATATGACGGTCTTCAAAGAGCTGGAAAGAATCCAGAACTTAGGCAGATAATCAAAACCAATATCACTCTTCTGGCAGGTGATTCTCGGCATATCTTGCCGGCCATCAACCCTTCACCACATACGGTGCTAATCGATCCCATGTACCCAATTAAAAAGAAGGGTCCACGCAATAAAAAGGAGATGAGAATGTTGCGTGAACTTGTTGGGGATGACGATGATCATCAAAAGCTCTTTCATTCTGCTTTGAACGTTGCTCAAAACAGGGTTGTAGTCAAACGTCCCAAAAATAGTGACCACATCATCCCAACTCCCCTGCCACACCACCAGATAACCATGAAAAGCGGAAGATTTGACGTCTACCTGACTACTTATTTATGATACTTTTCACCACATTTGATGGTATATGCTCTGTATAATTGTTCGAGCAAAAAAATCCTTACCATATCATGGGTAAACGTCATCTTTGACAGGGATAGACGTAATTTTGATCTTTCCAGAACTTTGGGAGCAAGACCTAACGGGCCACCAATAAGAAATGTAGCGTGTTTGAGGCCAATTTGTTCCCAATGGTCTATTTTTTTGGCCAATCCAGTTGAACTTAATTGCGTACCTCTAGAGTCAAGAGCAATCGGATAGGTTGAGGGGGAAAGGTTCGCTAGAAGCAGGTCAGCCTCCTGTTCCATTATAACTTTTTCACTTCCCTGATGCTTCTTGGTTTTGAGGGTTCTCAGGGTAATTCCAGCGTAATGTTGCAAACGTTTAGTATATTCCTCTATTCCTGCAGCAAGAAAGGAATCTTTAGTTTTCCCCAACAGAAGAATCTCAAATTTCATAGCATGAGACTTTAGGTAGTTTTGGAGACTTTGGCAGATATTGCTATAGATGTTTGTTGAACCAATTCGCAGGCCTCACTATACGTTGCCTCCTTGGCAAGTCCCGGACAGGAATTACGGATCGATTCCAAAGAGTTTCGATCAACAAGTATCGCAGGCACCAGGGGCCACTGACGGCAGCGCCATGGTCTGCCTGGATGGACCGTGCAACCCTTATCAAAGAAAACGCAGTGACCATTTATCGTTTTCATCTGCACCTGATTTCCGGAACGGCGCCAAAATCTAGCGAAAGCTTCTTCCCTGGTTATCTTAAGATACTGAAGCATCCTTTGCTGATCTTCGGCATCCAGTGATACCGTCGTTTCCCCATGACAGCAGAAACCACAACGTTTACAGCAAAATATATTAGTCATTTCTTAATACAGGTATGAGTATAGTTTTCATTGATGGTTGAGGAGACGTACTCTACCAATTTTATGATATTGACACAATGCGATTCCAACCTCCCCCAGGATCTTTTGAAATGAACAAGACCGCAGAGACATACATCATTGAAATATCCAAAACAGTTAGCCATTGTGGGTTAAGGAAATTAACCGCTTTGCGTATAAAGATAGAGGAATGGTAACGCTCGCGAATGAGTCACGCGGATCTAGATGAAGTGATCGAATCTATAAATAATTATTAATAAATTGTCCAAATGACTAACTACCCTTATCTGAATCTCTTCAATACCAGTTTATAAAGCTTAGTTTATCAGAATGACTGAATTAGGCTCGGCCGGTAACATCTTCATAGACGGAAATGTCGATACCATATTGCATAGCTGCTGCCCGCCATTTCAACTCATCTTCGGTATCGAAGATAATGGTGTCGCTGCCGGGAACAGTGAGCCAACCTTCGGCAACAAGCTCTTGCTCAAGCTGGCCTGGTCCCCACCCAGCATACCCAAGAATAAATAGATATTTTTCAGGACCTCTGGAATTGGCAATGTCTTCTAGAACTTTGGTTTCCCGAGAGAGAAATACGGTAGGACTGACCTGGAGTTGATACTCTGTTGAATAGCCGGAAGAATAAAGGATAAATGCCGATTCAAGCTCAACTGGTCCGCCAATATACACTAGAGGTAGTTCTTCGCCTGGAATGGGTAATCTGGCACTCTCCAGAATTTCAGCAAGACTGAACATGCTGTTGGGTCTGTTTACTGCAACACCCATCGCACCCTCTTCATTATGAGCACAGATAAGAATTACCTGCTCTTCAAATCTCGGATCTGGCATTTTCTGAGTGGAAATGAGAAACGAACCGGTGAGACTGTCAACTATCGGCGGAGAGTGAGTTTCCATAATATGCAAAGTGAATGTAGAAAAGACAGAATCTTCTAAAACTATTTACTTCTCTTGTCTTTATAGTATCAAAAATGGAAAATACAAGTCAAGATACCCCCTGTCATAGCTCTACACAACTACTGGTTATGTTTTGAGCATCATATTTTGCTTTTTACCCTAAAATGCGTAATGGTATAGGCTATAATATTGAATTTGATATTCAAATCACCTTGAAATCAACAGCCAATCTGCCCCCTACCGACTTCCAGGCAATTAAACTAATACAACATGGATAGCCTTACTAAAAAAATTATCTCAGCGGATCACCATGACCCTTTTGTTTTACTGGGTGTCCATTTTGATACAGAAACAGAAGAATATGCCACCGTAAGAACGATCCAGCCGCACGCCCAAAAAGTTGATTTGTTGACTGGCGATAAAATCTATGCCATGAAATGTGAACATAGGGATGGGTTGTTTTCTACCAGCATCCAGCGTGATCAATTGGCAGACCCCAATCTTGCTCCTTTCAATTATCAGTTTCAGGTTACCTACCTAGACGGTACACAGCATCTCTGGAATGATCCATATCGATTCCTTCCCCTGCTCGATAAAGACGACTCCTATCTTTTCAATTATGGCACAAATTACCGGATGTATGACCATTTTGGTGCCCATTTAAGGACAATCGAGAATGTCAGTGGCACTCTTTTCAGAGTATGGGCCCCAGCCGCACGCAGGGTTTCCGTCATTGGTAACTTTAATGGTTGGGATGGCAGAGTCCATGCTATGCGCAATCTTGGTGCAAGCGGCATCTGGGAGCTCTTCATCCCTGGGGTTTACGAGAATGAACTTTACAAGTTTGAGATCAAAACCCAAAACAGTGACATTTTAACAAAGTCCGATCCGGTTCAATTCTTCGGTGAAAATCGTCCCAACACAGCTTCAATAATCCGCGATCTCGATCGATTTCAGTGGAACGACAAGGAGTGGCAGGAACTGAGATCGACTCAAGTACCCTATAGTGAACCATTGGCTATCTACGAAGTTCACCCTGGTTCCTGGAGACGTGATCCTGAAGATCCCGATCGTTTTTTGACATTTCGGGAGCTTGCCGATTCACTCATTCCTTACGTTAAGGATCTCGGTTTTACCCACATTGAACTATTACCGGTAATGGAACACCCCCTTGATGAATCATGGGGCTATCAAGTGACTGCACCTTTCAGCTTTACCAGCCGCTACGGTGTTCCTGAGGATTTCATGTATTTTGTGGATCGATGTCACCAGGCCCAAATCGGGGTAATACTCGACTGGGTACCCGCACACTTTCCCCGGGACAGCCACAGCCTCGCTCATTTTGATGGGACACCACTCTACGAACATGGTGACCCACGCAAAGGTGCCCATCCTGAATGGGGAACATTTATTTATGACTATGGCCGCAGAGAAGTGAGTAACTATCTCATATCCAATGCTCTTTTTTGGCTGGAGAAATATCATATTGACGGTCTCCGGGTGGATGCCGTCTCATCGATGCTCTATCTCGATTACGGTCGTAAGCAGGGAGAATGGGTGGCCAACGATTACGGCGGACGGGAAAATCTTGATGCTATTGAGTTTATTCGACACTTAAATTCGATTATCTATGATCGCTATCCCTATGCCTTGATGATTGCCGAAGAATCTACAAGTTTTTACGGTGTTTCCAAACCAGCCAATATTGGCGGACTTGGATTTGGTTTCAAATGGAATATGGGTTGGATGAACGATACCCTCTCTTACTTCTCACATGACCCCGTTCACCGGAAATATCATCATAATAATCTTACATTCTCACTGATGTATGCCTTCTCAGAAAATTTTATCCTGCCCCTCTCACATGATGAAGTTGTCCATGGCAAACAATCATTGATTAACAAAATGCCCGGAGATCTCTGGCAGAAATTTGCCAACCTGCGACTTCTTTTTACTCATCTATGGTGTCATCCCGGCAAAAAACTCCTTTTTATGGGGGGGGAATTTGCCCAGTTTTCTGAATGGTATTGTAAAAGAAGTCTAGATTGGCATTTACTTCACGATAATGAGCTGCATTCTCAACTTATCAAATTTGTAAAAACCATAAATCATGTATATAAAAACAATAAAGCCTTGTGGGAAAATGATTTCAGCAATGAAGGTTTTCGTTGGCTAGACTTCGAGGACAGGGATAACTCGGTTATTTCATTTGCCAGGTTTGCGCTTGATCCGAATGATCATCTTGTCTGTCTGTTAAATTTCACTCCCCAGACACTTTATGATTATCGGGTAGGCTTGGTGGCTCGGCATGACTATGAACTTGTTCTTTCTTCTGATTTTGCTGAGTTCGGGGGAAGCAGCAGGAGTGAACAGCAAGTATATACAGCCATAGATGAACCATTCGCCCAGGCCCCATGTCATACCCTGGTCACCCTGCCGCCACTGGGAGGATTGCTTCTCAAACCAGTTAACACCACAAATTAAGAGGTGTACCATGTCAAATGCACGACCTACACAACTCCCGGGAGATAAAGTTAAAAAGGCCATTATTTGTTTAAGCGAACTCATCGAGCAATATCCGGATAAAACCAGGAAAGAGCTCCTTAACCAGGTTGAAATAAAATTCGATCTTTCGCCTCTGGAGTGCGAGTTTCTTAACAAACATTTTGCCGGCACATCCGAGTCCAAATAACCTTTACTCATTTGACAGAGGGGCAAATAGATCATGGATGCCTATCAGCAGATAATAGCCACTATTTCACTGACCATGGGAGTTGCTTGGGCCAGCGGTATAAATCTCTATGCGACAATTGGAATGCTAGGCATACTTGGTGCAACCGGAAATATAGTCTTACCCGAAAGTCTGGTGGTTCTCCAGGATCCCTTAATCATCGCTGCTGCTCTATTTATGTATGCTGTGGAGTTCTTTGCTGACAAGACCCCTGGAGTGGATACCGGTTGGGATACTCTACACTCCTTTATTCGTATTCCAGCCGGAGTAATGCTTGCTGCTGGAGCTGTGGGGGAGGTAAATCCAGCTATCGTCATTGTAGCAGGCATTCTTGGTGGTTCAATCTCTGCCACCAGCCATATGGTCAAAGCAGGCAGTAGAGTACTGATCAACACCAGCCCGGAACCTTTTACTAACTGGGCCGCCTCGGTTGCAGAAGACGTTGCCGTTATTGGAGGATTATTTGCAGCGCTGCACTATCCACTCGTTTTTATTATACTGCTTGTTCTTTTCATTGTTGGAGCTATCTGGTTGATTCCAAAACTTTGGCGGGGAATTAAAGTCGTTTTTCGAAAAATCAAGAGCCTTTTCTCCACTAATACCACTGATTTTACTGATAAGCCTCCTCAGCTCTCTTCCAAATAGGCGGGGATAGTGACTCTGACTGTGGTCCCTTGATCTATACGACTCATAAATTCGATGTTGCCGTAATGTTCTTCAACTATTTTGGCGCTCATGGCCAATCCCAGGCCCGTCCCCCCCTTCTTCGTAGTAAAATAGGGATCAAACACCTTTGAAAGATTTGCTTCTTCCACTCCACATCCATTATCCTCAATTGTGCTGACAATCTCTTTTCCGACACAGGCAGTGGTGATTTTCATTTCTCCACCAACATCCATTGCCTGTAAAGAGTTAAGCAATAGATTGAGAAAAACCTGATTAAGTTTGTCTTGATCACCTTTGACATAATTACCGGATTGCCCTTCAACTGCCAACTCTATGCCTGCTGCTTCTATGTCCATAGAGATGAGCGACACAGCTTTGTCGATAACTTCATGGATATCAACAACTTTCATTTCCAGTTTGTGCGGACGGGCATAATCAAGAAGTTCACCAATGCTTCTGTTGAGTCGTTCAACTTCCTGGACTAGCACAGCCGCCGTTTCCTTAGCTTTGGTATCATCTGCGCCTCTCGTCTTCATCAGCAATGCCAATCCTTTGATCGAGCTTAACGGGTTACGCAACTCATGGGCAACACCGGCTGCCATTTTACCGAGTGCCGCCATACGCTCATTACGCCGTACTTCTTTCTCCAATTCTTTGATATGACTTATATCCTGGAGAAGCAAGGTATGACCGGCAAATCTTTTTTTCGTGTCCATTACCGGCAACCCAATAGTCATAAGGTTTCTGGACTGTAAACTATTTTGAGGCAGGAGAATCTCTTTCTGCTTAATTCCATCTGCTGCCGAATTTTTATGGTGCAATTCAGCAGACAACTCTATCGGCAGCACTTCTTCCGGGTCTTTGCCAATGACATGTTCGGCGGATTTACCCAAGATGTCTTCAGCAGAAGTATTGAAAATACGAATTTTCCTATCATTTCCGGTGGCAATCAATCCTACCGGAAGGCTTGCCACGAGGATATCGGTGTAATCTCTAATTTGTTGTAAACGCTGTTGTGAGCCTTTTAGGCCCTGCAGAGTCAATAGCGATAACCACCCACCGACGCCAACCAATAGCAATACCAGGGAAAGTGATAGGATCTGGAGCAATTGACCTCGAATTGCCTTATTATAATCAGCCAGATCAAGCTCAACCACGAGGGTGAACTCTTTACTGTGGAGGTCTTTTAACTGTTCAAAAATTTCACTACTACTCAAGCCTCCCTGATTCCTGAATCGACCATTTCGCTGCGGTATATCAATGTCTCGACCAAAGTGGCGAAAAATAAAGTTTCGATGGCCGAAGGGATGATAGAGGGTGACTACTTGAAAAATCTGCTCGCTTCCCTCTGTTCTCTGATGAAATCGATATTTACCTCCAATACCTGGGGCATTCTTCAACCTATCGATGAATTCCCGGGTAGATGAATCGATTGTCGCGCCATTCTTCTCGTCATCGGAACTGGCGAGAATACGCCCCTCACCATCAACAAGTCCCAGGAAACGAACACCGGGCTGGTCAATACTGTTATCAATGGCCTGCTGGACGTGATCAGTCCACTGCCACATTGTCATGCGAATACTACGAAGCCCTCCACGGAGTGAGGTCCTGGTGCTCGCAGCGACGAATCTGGCAATGGTAACACCTTGCTGAAGCAAAGCTTCTGTCTTTAACTGCTTTTCACGCTGGTAATTGTTTACCGCAAAAACTCCAATTATCAATGCCAACAATGTACAAGCTGCAGCCAGCAGCCAGGGAGATACTTTTGCTAAAATCTGCTTTCTCATACTTCAATTACTGCGGGGGACAATATCTTGTTGAGTAATACTTTGGTGATCAAATAGGTGGGAGCTATTCCCTCTTCACCCATGGAACCTGAGGCCAGTGTTTGACCACTTCTCAGTGGATTGTCAGAGGCATAGTAAGCGTAGCGTGTTTTCAGTTCACTGTCTATGTGCCCCTGGATTATCGCAGCGCTGATAGCCCGTTGGTAGTGGGCTCCTTCCATTTCCAATCCGATAGCCCGCCATGAAGAACGATGGAATCGCTCTAGAATATCACGGTTTTGTAATGAGGTTCCCAAAACGGTTACCATGGGACCTGTATAGATATCTACAGAATCGTCGAAATCATCGATAAATAAATCGTTTTTAACAATATAATTGTGTGGTGTCCCTTCCATGACATGAGCGGTGGCTAACATTATATCACCTTTTTTACCTGGCAGAATTCCTGCTTTTCCCATAATGGAAATTGACTCAATGTTAAGTTTCACCATCAACTCCTCAATTCTGCATGGACAAAGAAGCTCATCCATTACCTGAAAAGCCTGAGTTCCAAAGGCATAATCCATAACCAGTATAACCGGACCCTCGGCTGAGATATATTTAGAGTTAAAAGTGATTTCGGGTCGCAATTTTTGTAAGTCTATCTTTTTTGTATCGATAAGATGGACATCGATATTGGAGCCGGAGGCGTCTTTGATAAAGGTTAATCCATGCTTTCTGGCGTAACCGTCGGTGATGTCTTCCTTATCTTTGATGGCACGGATCATCTCATAAAGGGATTCCGGAAGCTTTTCATCTTTTGCGGCAAAAGCGCCATAACCATAGAGGAGGTTTTTTACCGAGTGCATATTGGCACTGATGATATGAAGTGGTCTTTTTAAAAGATTTTGCTGATGCAGGTTTTTTTTAATGGTATCAGCCCAATTAGCGGCGTATTGATGGTGACCAATCATTTCATGCAATGATGGCGTAAAATAGATGGTTAGCTGCTCCTCATCAGCGTGCTGTTCCTGATAAATTCTCTGCCCAAGGCTGTAGATTATATGAAACAAGCCACTATTGAATTGGCCATTTTCTTTGTTGTGCTCTATTCGTTCATATGCTTTTCTGGTTTCTTTATAGGTTCTTCCGAGAATGATAGAGAGATTCCATATAGACTGGTCGAGTTCCGCCCCTGCAAGTTGTCTTGATTCATCATTGACAAGTTCCCCAAGCTCAAGCCACTCCTGGCCTATATCTGCACTGTGATCGCCAATTCGTTGATATATTTTCTGAGCCTCAATGTTTAGAAAAGTAATGTGAGTAAGAATATCGTAGATCTCAGTCAGACCACGGGTAATTACAAAGCAAATTTCCTTTTCTGAAACAATGTAGCACTCTCTACGCCTTTTTCGGGGCAGCACTCTGGCAAAGGAGGTGTTATCAAAATCCTCCTTGGCAGTTAGAATTATACGATTACATCTTTCAATCCCGCGAGGCATCCTGTCGATCACATATTCAAGGCCCTGAAGTTCAACAATTCTGGGATCACTCATTGAACCGTATATTTCAGGACTGAATAGCTTAAGTGCTTCCGCAAGTTTTGCCCCGGTTTTACCTGAGGGTTTATAGAAACCCCGAAGAGTGATCGCGTCTGCCAATACCTTGAAGGTTCTTATGGCGATTCTGGCTTTGTGAGACTTTGAAACTTCCGTCATCAATTCTCCTTACAAACTCGTTAGAATTCAACAGAAATGCATATTTTTGACTACATCCATCATAATACCGTTCTGATAAAAAAAAAGCGAACTCTTGAACTCTCTAAGACAGTCGTCATCCCGCAATCTTTCTGGCAGGCAACTTCAGCTCTTCTTGACTTGATTTATTCATACACTTAAAAAAGAATAATTATTATCCCTCTACCAGCCGATAGTGTACAAAGGTCGTTAAGCTCAGTTAGCTTTTTTATAGATGATGCTTAAATAGAAACTACGCAGAGATGATAACAGAAAGTCGAACCAGAATTCTCATCATAGACGATGAACCAGGACTCCTCTTCAGTCTTGCTGCCTTTCTCGAAGATGAAGGGTATGAAGTTGAGGGTGTATCATCTGGTGAGGAGGCATTACATTTTCTAAAAACCTCAGAGTTTGATGCAGTTATTATTGACATACGCCTACCAGGTAAAGACGGCAATGAAGTCATGCTGGAGGCACTTCAAGATGGCTGCCAGGCTCGCTTCTTAATCCATACAGGTTCATCGGATTATCAAATTCCTCAAGCACTTGCAGCACAGGGCATTACCAAAGATGACATCTTTCTCAAACCGCTGGCTGACCTGGAAATTCTCAGCCAGGCCCTCGGCTCCTGTTTACGCCAATACAAAAATTGTAATGCAGCCTAAAGGTTTGCTCTGCCTACCCTTTTAATAGTAGTCAATATACTAAATTAGATCTCCGTAAGATTTATTTCCTTTCAATACCAATTGTTCAATATAAGTTTTACCGATTTTTTTATTGAGTATTACTGAATACCATGATTCAAGGTCCACTTTCGAGATACCGGTTAACTCGCTAATTAACATTGGTATACCAAAAACCCACCGAAAAATTCATTTTTGCATTTTCATTGTCTGGATTACCGGCTTTTTTCGTCTGACCAGCAGACCAATTTGTAATACCAAGAGGAACCTGCTGAATTATCCGTTGAGTTGTGTTTTCGCACCGTTGAGGGTTATTACCTACTCTACATAATGGTAGCTTTTTCTTTTCTGGCCTATTAAGTTCATTGCGAATAATCGCTTTTATTTGTCGCTTCTACACCTGCTTGTTGGTCCAATGATGAATTAGGCATATTTAGCAGACCAACGGTTCTTGACGCGGCATTACAGGTATTGTTACCCACAAATCGATGTCATCTGCAAAATGTTATTTTGGTCGCCTTATAAGTAAAACATGATCATCAAGTGTAGAGATAAGCACATATGATATTTTATGAATGAGGCAAAACAAAATCCGATTTGCTGATGGCCACTAACCTTAAAATGGAGAGATACAATGAAAGAACCAGTACGTGTTGCAATTACCGGAGCTGCGGGACAGATAAGCTACTCAATCATTTTCCGTATTGCCAGCGGTAGCATGTTAGGGCCGGATCAGCCGGTTATTCTTCAATTGCTTGAAATCCCACCAGCAATGGATGCCCTTAAAGGTGTGGTCATGGAACTTCAAGATTGTGCTTTCCCCCTCGTATCCGGGATTGTGGCCACCGATGACGCCAATGAAGCCTTTAAGGACACCGATTATGCCATCCTAGTTGGCGCCAGACCACGTGGACCGGGAATGGAGAGATCTGACCTACTCACTGCCAATGCTCAAATTTTTTCAGCACAGGGAAAGGCTTTAAGTGATAATGCAAATCCGAACGTCAAAGTGCTTGTCGTCGGTAATCCGGCCAATACGAATGCCCTCATTACCTTGAAAAATGCACCTAACCTCAATCCTAAAAATGTCACAGCGATGATGCGTCTTGATCATAACAGATCGCTTTCCCAGATTGCGGAGAAGACAAACACCCATACCACCAAGATTGAAAAAATGGTTGTATGGGGCAATCATTCCGCAACCCAATACCCTGACATTAGTTATGCTACTATTGAAGGGAAAGCTGTCAAAGAGATGGTAGATGATGAATGGAATAAAAATGAGTTTATTCCAGTCGTTCAACAGCGTGGGGCAGCAATAATAAAAGCACGAGGTGCATCAAGTGCAGCTTCGGCCGCCTCAGCAGCAGTTGATCATATGCGTGACTGGGTCATGGGCAGCAATGGCCAATGGGTCAGCATGGGCGTCTACAGTGCTGGTAATTCTTACGGTGTTGATGAAGATCTCATGTATGCCTTACCAATTATTTGTGAAAATGGTGAGTGGCAGGAGGTCAGTGGTCTTGAAATCAGTGATTTTAGCCGTGAGCGGATGAAGGCTACGGAAGAAGAACTTAAGGGAGAGCGCGCAGGAGTGGCCGATTTACTTTAATTCTTCTCCTCTTTGCAGTTTACAAGGGCTATCCTTAACCAGGATAGCCCTTTTTTATTGTTGTGTGACGTCTTGAAATATGTATACAGAATGGAGACTTAATTTATGGAAACCAGCAAAAGCATTATTAAGGAGACTAGCGATAGTTTTATAAATAATGGTTTTAGCATATAACTGAAAATCTTCGATTTCCTGAAGATCGACAAGGCATGTTTAATAATTACAATAAAGGTTGCATCGTAAAACATTATAGATATATTCAATGCATTCAACACTTCCAGGCACTGCATGGAAATAGAGGGAAAATTAGTTCAACAGATATTGAGTAAAGAGAATGTGATGAGCAAGATGATTCATAAGATTCCAGATATTACCGTCCCTGATCACCCCGTCTGGCCTGAGTTGAGCCAAGCTGAAGAAAAAGTAATTCGTCAGCAGATAAAAGACCTCTTGAGAGAGTATAACGGCGTCCTTGTGGCCCACTACTATACGGATGGAAAATTACAGGATCTTGCTGAGGAAACAGGTGGGTGCGTAGCTGATTCATTAGAAATGGCCCGCTTCGGTACAGAAAGCAAAGCTGACACATTGGTAGTAGCCGGCGTACGCTTCATGGGAGAAACAGCCAAAATCCTGAATAATGAAAAACGCGTACTCATGCCTGATCTTGGCGCCACCTGCTCCCTTGACGAGGGTTGTCCTATTGAAGCCTTTTCAGCCTTTTGCGATCAGCATAAAGATCGCACGGTGGTTGTCTACGCCAATACTAGTGCAGAAGTCAAGGCTCGATCAGACTGGGTGGTTACCTCTGGAATAGCTCTGGATATCATCCAATACCTCGCTGAAAAAGGCGAAAAAATTCTTTGGGCACCGGATAAGCATCTTGGGAAATATGTGCAAAAGGCAACTAGAGCCGATATGATCTTCTGGCCTGGTTCATGTGTCGTCCATGAAGAGTTCAAATCAGTTGCCCTGCAACGTATGAAGAACCTTCACCCGGAAGCCGCTGTTCTCGTCCACCCTGAATCAACTACAGACGTTATAGAACAAGCAGATGTGGTTGGTTCAACGACGGCCCTTATTCAGGCAGTTGTCAATATGCCTCAGCAGAAATTCATCGTTGCCACTGACGCCGGAATTTTCAACAAGATGCACCAGCTGGCTCCTGAAAAAGAACTCATAGAGGCGCCCACAGCCGGCGAGGGAGCCACCTGTCAAAGCTGTGCCCATTGTCCCTGGATGGGTATGAATTCTCTGCAGAATCTGCTTGAAGTATTACGAAACGGCAGGAATGAGATTGATGTTTCAGCCGATCTGGCCGCTCGTGCCCGTATTCCGATTAAACGCATGCTCGATTTTGCTAAAAACAAGAAATAGACCAACACCTCTCGGTGGACCGAACTTCCAATCTGCTACGCTTCTATTTGTTTTCAAACAAGTTTGAGTTTTCCTGCAATCTCTCTGGCTAATTCGGCAGGAGTTTTTCCGGTTACATCGACACTTAATCCAGCTGCTTTGCTATATAGTGGTAATCGTTTCTCATAGAGTCTTTTCGCCGCATCCATATCCTGCAACAACGGCCGTTTTTTGATCTTCTTAACTCCATTAGGATGGGCGAGAATACGCTGGATAATATAGTCAAATTCTGCATGAAGATGAACGACTCTCCCGATATCTTGAAGATTTGCCACATTTACAAATCCTCCGCCTGTTGAGATTATCGTGTTTGAGACATTTTTTTCCAGCCACAATGCCGTTTTTCTTTCCATCTCACGAAAATACGACTCTCCATACTGAGCGAAAATCTTTTTCACCTTCATATTGCAGGCGCTTTCTATTAAATCATCGCAATCAACAATATACAAAGAGATATGCTCTGCCAAAGCGCGACCAACCTGCCCCTTACCCACCCCCATAAAACCTATGAGTACGATATTATTCATAATCATTTATACTTACATGATAGAAAATACATTCTTGGCCCTTATCCTGTTTTGATCTTGCCTGCTGCCTTAACAGATCAATGCAGAAGCCACTCTTCATATTGTTCCTGCAATGTTGACCAGTCGAATTTTTTCGTCTCAAAAGAACATTCAGGCAATTCATTTTTGTAAAAGCTCTGTATCACTTTGGCAAGTCTTTCCGACAGTTCACCATTCTGATATCGATACTCTCTCGGATACAGTTCCGG